>Ga0075434_100003935_pt1 | contig 13310 bp, 13 predicted proteins | sample RhiMethybrSRZTD3_FD_75298 | JGI IMG/M metagenome (GOLD analysis project Ga0075434, IMG submission 75298) | Populus rhizosphere microbial communities from Tennessee, USA - Rhizosphere MetaG P. TD hybrid SRZTD3 | ecosystem: Host-associated > Plants > Roots > Rhizosphere > Soil | place: USA... | reverse complement strand
AACGCCGAGCACGACGGCCAGATGGCTGCGCCAGTAATACGTCACGCCGCGAAGGACCAACCGCAGCATCTATGAACCCGCCTGGTATCCCGCTCGCGCGCGGATGTTGGCACGGCGGTTCTTCAGCCGTACATCGAGACGATGCCAGCCGTCCTTGGCGACACCGGCGGGCGAATAGCTCAAGAGGTATCGGTTTCGGAACTCGTCGAGGATCCGGAGAAACGTCGCCGACAGATCCTTGGTCGATGCGATCTTGATCAATCCACCACCGGTTAGCTTGCCGAGATCATCGAGGAATCTCGACTCTTCAGCATCGCGCGACGAGGCGGCGTAGACCACGATGTCCGCGCGGCGGGCGGAGTCGAGCACGCGCTCGGGAGCGAGCCAGCTGGTCGTATCTAGTCCATCGCTGAAAACGATCAGCAGATTGCGTCCACCGTCATCACCAGCCAGCAGCGTGGCTGCATGCGCGCCGTCGACGAGTGATGTCTCGCCAACTGGCCGTACCTCGTCCAGGCTGCTGCGCACGAGCGCGAGGTTGGGCGTCAGGCGCTGACGCAGCATCACGATGTGGCTGAATGTCAGCAATGCCGCCTTGTCGTCGTTGGTGAGACGGCCGAGCAGCGCGCGGCTCGCCTTCTGCAGATCGTCGAGCCGTTCGCCGGACACGCTTGCGCTCGTATCGAGCGCGAGGATCACGTTCAGCGGGATCTGCTGAAAGCTGACGAGATCCACCGTCTGCACCACGCCGTTGTCGCGAACTTCGAAGTCCGCCGGTTGCAGACCGCGGATCACGCCGCCGCGATCGGTCACGAGTGCATCGACACGAATCGCTTCGAGCTTCGACGAGAAGGTCGCCTGCTGCGCAGCGAGCCGGGCAATCCCCACCACCACGGCGAGCGCGATCGCACGACTCGTCATCGGCCCTCGCTCTCGATCGCCTTGTGTAGCGCGTCCAACGCCACGTCGGCAGCGCGTCCGGCGGAGATGTCGTACACCCACCACTCATCGTCTCGCGCGTCACCCTGCGGTTCCTGTTCCGCGAGCGTCAACAGCGCCTCCCGCGCCGACCTACGATCGCGACCTGCAGCCAGCCGGCTCAGTGCCAGACGCGGCGATTGCGCCGTCGGCGAAAGTCCGGCGGCGCGTTCATACGCCCGGACGGCCTCGTCGTCTTTGCCGAGCGCCTCCAGTTCGCCGCCAAGAAACAGCGCGGAGTAGTACTGCAGCAGCCGTCCCTGCACACCGGCAACTTTCTCGAGCTCGCGGACCGCCTCCTCATGATGGAGTCGTTGGCCCAGCACGCGAGCGTAGCGGATGCGCGCCTCCTCGAAGCCCGGTGCAATCTCGAGCGCGCGCTCGTAAAAACGTTCCGCGAGCAAGAGCTCGTCGCCGCGCGATCCCATCGCGAACGTCACCCCGGCGGGAACATCGGCCTTCCGCATCGCCGATTGGCGACGAGAACTTGCCATCGTTTCATGCAGCACGGCTCTCAAGAACAGCACATCCGGGCTCTTGGGAAACAGCTCGGTGGCACGCACGAAGTGCGCGGGATCGAGATCACCGACGGAGATCAAATGCGCGCAGGTGGCGATGTACCACAGACGCACTGTGTCGTCCACGGCGGGGCCACGCGCAGCACCGCCGCGCCGATCGCGATAGCGAACGCGTTCAAGGAGCCGGCGTCCCATGTCCCAATGGTTGGCTTCGGTATCGATCCCGGTTGGCCTTCCATCGTCGATGTGGAGCTTATAGCGCTTGGAACCCGCGCCGGGTTTGACAGCGAACCGCGTGTCCGCCGGCGCCAGCATCGCAATATCCGCGTGAAGCATCGCGCCGCGCTTGAGCAGTGCGTTCTCCCGGCCGTCATACGGTGATCCAAGCGGCGCCGCCAGCGCGCGAAGACGCGCGACATCGCGGCCACTGTATGAAATCGCCGTCGACCTGCTCGACGACGACGGCGTGACCGTCACCCAGCCGGTGGTCGTCAGCCGGAGCTCAGGCTCGGGAGGAGGGAAGAACACCGACACCGTCGGCTCTCGCACGAGGCTCGTGAGCGACACCACATCCATCCACACGCTTCGCAGATCCGCGGTGCTCCACTGGTTGATCTCCAGCGCCGCCTCGTCCGCTGTTCCCGCCTCGTGTGTATTGACCGCGGCGACCCATTTCTCGAGGCGATCGAGCCGCGACAGCTTCTCCGGCGCGGAAGGCGTGTTCTGGGCGTGCAGCTGCACACCCGCATCGAACGCGGCGGTCGCCACCGCGAGCGCGGCGATCGCGATCGAGACGTTACGCGCGTTCCTCACGAAGACCTGCGCTTCGCCACTTCGAGAAGTGGCCGTCGAGAAACACCAGATGCGTGAACCCATGCTTGCGCAGCGTGCGCCCCGCGATCATGGCGCGGGGACCGTGCCCACAGTACACGACCAACTCCTGGTCTTTGCCAGCAGGAATGATGTCGACCCGCCTTCCGACCTGCCAGAACGGGACGTTGACGGCGCCCGGCACGTGCCCACTTGCGAATTCGCGTGGGCTGCGGACGTCGAGGATCGGCGGCGCCGCGTTGGCCGCGATTCGCGCCAGAAGCGCTTGGGGTGCGATGCGATCGGTCACGCAGTTCGGGCGCCGGCGGGCACCGGCACAAAAGCCGCCGCCACGGCAAGCGCAGCAACGAGTACAGACAACAAGTAGAACGCCGATGAATACGACCCGGTCGACGCCGACCACTCAGCGAGAAACAATGGCCCGACTGCCGAGGCCAGCACGGTCATGATCTGCGCCGCGCCTTGAATACGACCGAGGTGCGTTCGGCCATACGCGCGACCCCAGAAACTGAAAAACACCACCATCACGAATCCGCCACCAATGCCCATCGTCACCGCCTGCGCCATCACCTGCCCTTCGGTGGACACATGGGCCAGACCTATCAGCCCGCCGGCGAGCACGAGCAGTGCGGTCATCAAGATCGAGCGAAGCGAGACGCGTCCAGCCAGCGCACCGGCGATGAAGTTCCCGCCGAGCCCAGTGATCGCCGTCACCGCAAGCGCGCGGTAGTAGACGTCGGGCGCGAATCCACGCTCGGTGAGAATGGACTCGTTGAGAAGGCCAATGCCCGACGCCACGAGGCCGTACATCGACGCCGCCGCTGCGAATACCCAAAACGCCGGCGACCGCAGCGCTCCACCGAGAGTGACGTGCACCGCAGATTCAGTCGACGCCTCCGACGAATCGACGCCTCCACCATCGACCTCGGCGCCGATCGATTCCGGCGACGAGCGATCGAGAAGGTACGCCACCGGCGCCAGACCACAGACCAGCGCGAGACCAATCGCCGACCAGGCGATTCTCCATCCGGCGGTCTGGACGATGGCGCCCACCAGCGGAAACGCGAGCATGAAGCCGACGCTGATCACGACTGAGTACACGGCCATCGCCACCGTGAGCCGACGACGAAACCACTTGCCCACCATCGCCAGACTGATCACCGAGAGTGCGCTTTGACCAAACCCTCGCGTGAAAGTGATGCCGACGAGCATTACGGCGGCGCTCGTCGCCTGGCTCATCGCGAGCACCGTCAGGCCGAGGGCAAGCGCGGTGATCGTCAACACGATGCGGCTGCCGAGGCGATCGATGAGACGCCCGATGCCGAGGCAGAAGAGTCCGCCGATGAGTGTGGCGACGAGATTCATCTGCGCGTACGCGACGCGGCTGATCTGGAGATCGCGCAACAGCGGCTCGGTGATGAGACCGAGCCCCTGCGTACGACCGGGCAGCGTGCCGATCATCGCGGCCGATGCGACACCGAGCACGATCCACCCGTAATAGACGCGCGCGCTGGATCGCGGCGCGACGTCGACGCCGGCAGTCGTCACTTCGCCGCTCCAACGACGGTGAGCGCCTCGTCTTCGTTCGGCTCTTCAACCGCGGTGGCCGCGCTGTTGCCGCTCGGGCGACGTGCGGTCGGATGTCGCACGCCGGAGAACGGATCGCGCGGCCGTTGATAGCCGCCGTCGGGTGCGAGACCCGCAGCGGCGCTGTCGATCGGCTTGCGTCGCCGCAAGAACGACACGAGCCATCGAATCAGACGCATGAGCCAGGCAAACATACGAGAAGTCTAGGGTCAGACCCCATTACAAGTCGACTCAGGGGTCAGACCCCAGTACGACTCGACTCAACCCCTTGAGTCGGGTCGCATACGGGGTCCGACCCCACTACCCTCGCGCAAAGCGGAGGACCTGCCGATCGCTCGACAGCGTCAGCGCGGTCCCATCTTCGGACACCTCGTACGTGACGCGGCCTTCGATCCGTCCGTCCTTCATCCCCACGGCCTCGAGCACACGAGGTCCGTTCCACTTCGCCAGCACGGCATATCCGTGAGCCTGTGGATATGTCTGCCCGTCCGGGCGCAGTGTGTTCTCGTTCCGCAACTCCTCGCCCGACGCGTCGACGACGAGATCCGCGATCGTCACCGCGTCGCCGTGAACATCGAAACGCAGTGTGACGCTGCGGTACGGATCGCCGGCGGCCGCTGAATCGGCCGCCCACCGCCACGTGCCGGCAAACGGGTGCGGCGCGGTCCGCGCGGCGATCTGCTCGACGTGCGCGTGCAGCGCGGGCCAGCTCGAGAACCCGTACTCGCGGGCGAGCGCATGCTGTGCGTCGGCGAGCTGGGCCTCGGGCTGCTTCTCCTGCAGATCGCGCAGCAGTGCTTTCGCCTGCTTCTTCAAAAATTCGAGGTTGGGACGATCCGGCAGTTCGCGAGACATGACTCCTCCTTCATCGCCCGGCGTCCGCCCACGGGCCAGAAAGAGTCAACGCGTGAATCGATTGACGAAAACAGGTGGGATAGTCCCTTCCCGCGGACGGGATGCGGCCTGCGCCACGAGGATTGATTCTAACGCAGATGACGGCGGGTCTTCAGACCCGCCGCACGTTGCCGTGCTCGATCTCGAATCGGATCGGAAACTCCGAAGCAAGCCGCTCGCTGTGCGTGACGACGATGAGGATGTTGTTCTGACGGCGATGGAGATCGAGGAGGAGTGACGCGACCGTCGAAGCCGACGTCTGATCGAGATTGCCGGTCGGCTCATCGCATAACAGCAGACGCGGCTGGCGAATCAGCGCACGCGCGATCGCGACGCGCTGCTTCTCGCCGCCCGAGAGCTCCGCGGGTCGATGTTCGAGGCGTCCCGACAACCCGACTTGATCGAGCAGCGTGCGAGCGCGATCCGTCACGCCATCGTCTTTGCGCGCGACCAGCGTCGGCACCAGCACGTTCTCGAGCACCGTGCATTGCGGCAGCAGACAGTGATCCTGAAACACGAACCCGATCTCGCCATTGCGGAAATCGGCGAGCGCCGTCGGCGCGAGCGTGAACGGGTTGCGTCCGCCGAGCGTGATCTCGCCGCTCGACGGCGGCTCCAGCGCGCCGAGCATGTACAGCAGCGAGCTCTTGCCGCTGCCCGACGGTCCCGTGATCGTGGCCGCATCTCCCGGCGCAAGCGAGAAGGTGACATTCGAGAGCACGGTCAGCGTGCCTTGCGGTGCGGGGTATTGCTTGGAGACGCCGGTGACCGTGAGCACGGTGCGTCAGGCCGCCTTCGACTCGAGCGCGCCGTAGACGTCGAGCAGCCGGCTAGCCGATTGCGCGACGGTGTAGTGCGCGCGAACGCCGTCGTACGCGGCCGCGCCAAGACGATCGGCGAGCGACGGATCGGACCAGAGCGTGTAAAGCCCGCCTGCCAGCGCGTCGGGATCGTCGCACTCGACGAGGAGACCGCCGCGCGTCTTCTCCACGACTTCGATGAACGCGCCACGTCGCGGCTGCACCACCGGCACACCAGCCGCCATCGCCTCGAGCAGAAACATGCCCTTCGGCTCGTCGTACGTCGCCGGTACCGACAGCACATCGAGGCCGCGCATGAACTCGAGCTTCGCCGCGCGATCGATAGCGCCGCGATACACGAACTCGCTCGCGAAGCCCGCGCGTTCGAGCGTGCCTCGCGCTTCATCGAGATACGGCCGATAGTTCGGCGCCATGTACCCGGCGACGTCGAGCATCGCCGTCGCGTCTCCCATCCGACGGCGAAGCCGCACGTAGGCCTCGGCGAGCTGTTGCAGCCCCTTCTCGGGCGCGATGCGCGCGAAGTAACCGACGCGGAACGCGTTCGGCCGCGACGGCAGCGGCCGCTCGCGTGTCGTGTACCCCTTCATGCTGATGCCGAGCGGCACCACTGCCATCCGTGCGTGCGGAATGCGGAGCAGGCTGCTCATGAAGTCGGCGCAGTACTCGCTGACGGCGATGAATCGATCGACCGTCGGTACCTGCTCGCGCATCATCGTCAGCGCGCGATCGCGGTATGCGGCGGGCAGACCATCGAGGAACAGCTCTTCGCCTTGCAGTGTGCAGCACACCGGCCGTCCGAACGCCTTGCGCAGCGGCGCGGCCATCGAGACGAGCAGCGAGTTTGGCAGGTTGATGACGTCGGGCCTCGGCTCGTCGCGAGTCCAGTCGATCAGCTTGTCGAACTCCTTACGCAGCACGCCACGCTCGCCCTCGAGCATCGAGATCGTCAGATCGCCAAGCGTGGCCGCATCGGCGGACACACCGCGGCCGGCGAATGCGTTGATCACGCGCGGCGAGTCGAGCAGACGATCGAACGCGCGTGGCAGCTTGCGAAACAACGCCGACTGCTGCTGCAGGTATACGCTGATGCCGCCGAACAGCACGTCGGGCCGGCTCACGTTGTCCTCGTCGGTGAGCGTCGGCGTGTAGACCGGGATCAGCGTGACGTCGTGGCCTTGCGCCGTCAGCTCCGCGGCGAGCGCGTTGTCGCGGAAGCAGCTGCCGCAGTACATCCCCGCCGCGCCGGCCGTGATCGAAAGTATCTTCACGGGTGTTACGTCAGCGGCGCAGTCTGGAATGCGCGCGCGCGGAACAGGAACTCGACGATGTTTCCTTCGTGCGGCTGGCGCCAATTGAGCTGCGTTGTCGGCACCGGACCGAGATTCAGTCGATCGATGTGCACCGCATCGAGCAGTCGACCACGGAAGCTCTCGTTACATGTGATCGCCGAACACACGAGCGTCGGGCCGATGGCCTCGAGCATCTTCGCTTCCGGGCATTCCACGACCGTCACGAACGGGAACATGTATTCCTTGCCGGCCACTGCGAGTTCAGGCGACGTGGCGTGCACGACCGTCGGCAGCAAGTAGTCGGCCTTCCCCGCTTTGATCAATCGCGCCGTGTCGCGCAGTCCGGCGGTCACATCGGTCACCCCCGGCGCTTTGAGATCGGCATCGATCGCGTTGGAGATCGCTTCGGCGGCGCCTGGGACGGTGAACGCCGCGAGCGATGCGTCGGGGTGCTCTGGCGGCAGCGGTCGCACCGCCGCGAGACGCTCGGCGACAGCCTGCGCGATTTCTCGGGTGTGCCGGCTCGCCCAGATTCCCGAAGCGTTGATGCAGCTGCGTCCGCTGTTGAGGAACACGCTGTCGACCATCACGTCGAGATACTGCTCCCAGCGATCGACCTGATCGTCGCCGAGCAGGATCTTCGAAAAGCCGGGCCCGTGCGCCTGCACGCGCGGATTGCCGCGATACCGATCGACCGTTGGTTGTCCGCCGAACACCAGGCTCTTCGCGCACGCGTCGAGCACTGCGGCGCCGACGTCTGCGCCGCCCGGATAGATCGAGATCGATCCAGCAGGAATCCCTGCCTGCACGAACGCCGAGGCCATGCGATACGGTGTCCACGGCTCCTGTGGTCCGGGCTTGAGCACGAGGCCGATCTGCATCGGAATGATCGGCAGCCACAACGTGTGCACACCAGGTGAATTCGACGGCAGCACCAGACCGAGCACCGGGCTTTGCGCCTGATAGCTGATCGGCACGCCGCGCTCTTCTCCCTTGCCCGTGGCCAGCACGTCGAACGACAGCCCGCGCGTGAGCGACTCGAGGATGCTGCGCATCTCGCCCAGCACGAACGCGTTCTTCTTCATGTTCGCGCGGCACATGCGCTCGGGCAGGCCGGTCGACGCCGACTGTGCGTGCACGAACTCGTCGGCCGTCTGCGTGCCGTCCCCCATCGGCAGCGTGCCGTTCATGTACAGCTCGCCGGCTTTGCCGATGCGACCGATCAGATCGTCGATGGGGATCTCGCGCAGCAGATCGCGCGCGCGCTGCGCCTTGCGCGCGTCGCGTTGAATCAGCCCGCCGTTGGCGCGGCTCACGCGCGCGATCGGCTCACCCGTCGAGAAGTGGACGACATCGTCCACGTCCACGCTCGTGTACGGCTCGCCCCAACGAAGAACTGGTAGGTGCAGCATGATCAATAGACGCCAACGGTGGTCGACGACGCGAAGCCGCGATACGGCCGCACGCCGCTGACACCATCCCACGGATATTTCTCGTACGGCGGCTCGCGTTCGCCTTCATCCCGCTCGAGGAAGCCCGGCATGAAGAATTCTTTCGTCAGCGTCGTCAGCTTCACGCGTCCGGTTTGACCGTACTCGACCAGGCGATTGGGATCGTCGAAGTCGACCACCTCAACGACGGCGCGCGGCTGCGGCGCGTAGTACGAGATCTTGTAGTTGTTGAACGGTCCCGACGGCGCGCTCGGCGCGAGACCCATGAGCGTGTTGCCGTAGGTCGGCGTCATGTAGGCGCCGTCGAGGAGCTCTTCCTGGGCGAAGCGGTTCCACTGCGGCGTGAACTCGGTGCCGCCGGAGAAGATCCCTTTGATGCCGACCTTCCCGATCGAGGTGCCCATCGACTCGAGTCGCAGCGCCAGCGCCTCGAGCAGCTTCGGCGTGGTGAACATGCACGTGATGTCATGTCCGGCCTCGAGGATCGACACCGCCTGATCGATCACGTGATTCTTGTACGCGTCGAGGTGCTCCATCCACCCCTTCTTGATCAACTTGATCACCCAACGTGGATCGAGATCGACGCAGAAGCAGATCCCGCCTCGATGCTGGCACAAATACTCGACCGCGAGGCGTAGCCGTCGCGGCCCGGACGGTCCGAGCATCAGCCAGTTTCCTCCGCGCGGGAAATGCTCGTCGGGGAACGTCGTGCTGAAGACCTCGTAGTCGATACGGAAGTCGTCGATGTTGACGCGCGTCTTCGGGATGCCGGTGGTGCCACCGGTTTCGAACACGTAGATCGGTTTACCTGTGAGCGCTTTCGGCACCCATCGCTGCACGGGCCCGCCGCGCAGCCATTCGTCTTCGAAGCCGCCGAACAGGTGCAGATCGCTGAACCCGTGAACCTTCTCTCGCGGATCGAATCCGAGCCGCTTCGCCCGGTCGAGCCAGAACGGTGAGCCGGTCGCGGGATCGAAGTGGAAGTTCACCACTTCCCGTACCCACGCATCGAGTGCCTCTCGTGCCTTCTGTACCTGCGCCGCATCGACGGCGGCCACCGCGGACTGGGGAGCCTGCATACGCTTCGAAGTATAGTCTGCGCATGTCGACTACCGGAACGACTGCGACACCTGTTCGACTCACCCCGATTCAATGGCTGATCTGCGGTGTCTCCGCGATGGGCTTCGCGTTCGACAGCTACGCGCTGCTGATGCTGCCGCTCATCGTCCGGCCGGCGCTCGCCGAGCTGCTGCAGGTGCAAGCCAACAGCCTCGCGGTCAACGAGTGGGTCGGCTACATGCAATACGTGCCGGCAGTCGCGGGCGGGATCTTCGGCCTGATCGGTGGATACCTCACGGACATCCTCGGACGTCGTCGTGTGCTGGTGTACAGCATCCTGCTCTACGGATTCGCAACGCTCGCCGCCGGGTACTCGACGTCGGTCGGCTGGCTGCTCTTTTGGCGCTGCTGCACGTTTGTCGGTGTGTGCGTCGAGTTCGTCGCCGCCGTCGCCTGGCTCGCCGAGATCTTCTCGGATTCGGCACAGCGCGAGCGGGTCATCGGCTACACGCAGGCGTTCGGATCGTTTGGCGGCGTGATGGCCGCCGGTGCGTACTACTTGTGCGTCACCTACGGCCACGACTTTCCCGAGATTCGCGGCGGGCACGAAGCGTGGCGCTACACGCTCATGTCAGGAGTCATCCCCGCAATCCCAGTGATGATCATTCGCCCGTTCCTACCCGAGTCGCCGATCTGGCGCCAGCGCAAGAAGGCCGGCACGTTGAAGCGACCGAGCTTCGGCGAGCTGTTCGCGCCGCGTTTCGTGCGCACGACGATCGTCACGACGATCATGATGGCCGCGGTCTACGGCGCCGCATTCGGCGCGATCCAGCAAATGCCGCGCGTCGTTCCCGGCCTCGAGGACGTGCGGACGATGCCGCGGCAGCAGCAGGAGCAGACGATCAGTGGCGTGCAGAGCTATCAGGAGATGGGCGGGCTGGCCGGCCGCATCCTGCTCGCGTTTCTCGCCGCCAGGATCCTGAGCCGACGAAAGCTGCTTCACGTGTTTCAGATTCCCGCGCTCGTCGCCCTGCCCCTGCTGTTCTTCTTCGTGCCGTCAGGCGGCGTCGAGATGGCGCGCTGGGGCATCTTCGTCGTCGGTCTGTTCGTGATCGCGCAAATGAGTTTCTGGGGCAACTATCTGCCGCGCGTCTATCCGACGTATCTGCGGGGCACTGGCGAAAGCTTCGCCGCCAATGTCGGTGGACGCATGATCGGCACCTTCGGCGCGCTGCTGACGACGTCGCTCGTCGCCAGCATGCCAGGCGCGTCGGTACCGCTGAAGCTCGCGTTCGCGGCGGCGCTCGTCGGCACCGCCGCGTGCGTGATCGGATTCGCGGCCAGCTTCGCGCTGCCGGAACCGCAGAAGGAAGACCTACTGGACTAGATTCGGCGCCAGCGGGTTGGCGAGAAACATCGTCGACACCAGGCTGACGACGAAGAAGATCACGATCGTGGCGAGCACCACGACGACCGTATATCCGACCGCTTTGTCCTGCGGGCACTTCATCAGCTTGGGCAAGCCGAGATAGAGCAAGTAGAGCGTGTACAACGCTCCGAGAATCGCCAGCAGTGAGAGCGCCGGGATGATCTGAAGGATGCCTGCCACCCAGGCAGCGGTGGGCGCATACGTCGCCACCTTGATCGCCTGCATGTTGTTCTTCTGCGCGCCGAATGTCGGTGCCAACGCATCGATCACGAACCCGCACACGACCACACCCACCACCGTCATCACGACGCTCAGGACCGCGACGACCAGACCGCTGACGATCGACACGCGATACGTCCCGCCGACGAACGGCAGCGTGACGCCGATGATCGATCGGCCGATGAACGCCGCCACTGCGTTGACCGCCGCGAGCGGTACGACGTACCCGGTGATCAGCGATGACGTCGACGCCGTCTCGTGATCGATGACCGACCATTCCGCGTCCGGCGAGAGGCAGATGTTCTTCACGCGCTCGACGATGCTTCGGCTAACCGCGCCTTCGACCATGCTCATATGAACCTCGCTCGGGGAGACTATACTCGCGCCCCGAAGCCTGTGTACCCGAATAACGCGCCATCGCGCGATTTTTCGGCTCACACGCGTCTCTGTTAGGCTCTCTCGGGAGGGGAAACACGTGAAGAACGGCTCAAAAGGATTCTCGCGACGGCGCTTTCTCGGCACCGCGGCGAGCGCCGGCATTGCCATCGCGGCGATGCCCGACGAGACCGCGCGGGCGCAGCAGGCGCCGGCCGCCGCGACGCCCGCGCTCGCGCCACAGCAGGATCTCAATCTCGTCAACGGCCGCATTCACACCTTCGATGCGCGCAACACCGTTGCGACCAGCGTGTCGATTCGAAACGGCCGCATCGCGAGCGTAGGGACCAGCGCGCCGCCGCGGACGCCGAACACACGGGTGATCGATCTGCGCGGCCGCACCGTCGTGCCGGGTCTCATCGAGCCGCACATTCACATCGTCAGCCTGGCGAACCGCCCCGGCTATCACACCATCCTCGAGAACACGACTTCAGTTCGCGAGGTGCAGGAAGCGCTCGCGGCGCGACGGAAGAACGTGCCCGACGGCCAATGGATCACGTCGATGGGCGGCTGGCATCCCAATCAGTGGAAAGAGCACCGTCATCCAACGCTGAAGGAACTGGACGAAGCCGTGCCGGATCGGCCGGTGCTGCTCTACGAGCGCTTCACGGGTCCGGCCGTCACCAATAGCCTCGGCAAGAAGTTCTTCGATGCCGCCGATGCCGGAGCTCCCGCGCACCCTGCAATCAAGAAGATCGCTGTGAGCGAGACCGGTGCGATCGCGCCGGCAGGGTTTGCCGGAGGCGGACCGTCGGCAAGCGCGCTGTTCCTGTTGCGCCGCATGCAGACGTTCGACGACAAGCGCCGCAGCACGATCGACGCCATGACCTACTCGGCCCGGGTCGGGTTGACGTCGCATCTCGATCAGGTGCTCTTCCCCACTCCCGGTCCGCTGCACCCCGATCAGATCTTGTCGAACCTCGATCAGTACCGCATGTACGACGCGTGGCTGGCGCTGCATCGCGAAGGCAAGACGTTCATCCGTCTGCAGATGAACTTTCTGCAAAACCAAAACGACCCGGCGCTGCCCGAACTGAAGGAACGCCTCCGCAATCAGTTTCAGTATTTCGGCGACGACATGCTGATGACCGGATCGATCGGCGAATGGGCCGCACCGCTCGGCAGCGGCGCCGTGTGGCGTGAGGCGCAGCGGCTCGTCGCGCAGGCCGGATGGCACAACGAAAACAGCGTGCAGAACCTGGCTGGACTCACCCAGGTGGTCGAGGCGTACGAAGCGGTCAACAAGGAATTCGACATCACGAAGCAGCGTTGGGTCGTGCATCACGTGCCCGAGGTCAACGCCGATCTCCTCACTCGGCTGAAGGCGCTCGGCTGCGGTGTCGAGATGGGCGCATTCAGATGGGTGACGTCGAGCGATGCCAAGGTCGTGGCCGGACCGCCATTCCGGACGATCGTCGATCACGGAATCCAGGTCGGCATGCACGGCGACGGCGTGCACATCGCGCCGCTCAATCCGTGGCCGCACATCTACTACGCCGTCACCGGCGTCAACTCGTTCGGCGACAAGGTCAACGCCAACCAGCAGCTCACCCGTCAGGAGGCGTTGCGTCTCTTCACGCGCGACAACAGCTGGTTCCTCCGCATGGAGGACCGGATCGGCTCGATCGAAACCGGCAAGCTCGCCGATCTGGTGGTGCTCGATCGCGACTACTTCGCGGTGCCCGAGGTGCAGATCAAGCAGATTCGATCGCTGCTGACGATCGTCGACGGTCGCATCGTGCACAACGTGGGGGTCGCGTGAAGCGCTCGCTCATCGTCGCCATCGTCGCCTCGTGGGC
>Ga0075434_100003934_pt1 | contig 13313 bp, 12 predicted proteins | sample RhiMethybrSRZTD3_FD_75298 | JGI IMG/M metagenome (GOLD analysis project Ga0075434, IMG submission 75298) | Populus rhizosphere microbial communities from Tennessee, USA - Rhizosphere MetaG P. TD hybrid SRZTD3 | ecosystem: Host-associated > Plants > Roots > Rhizosphere > Soil | place: USA... | reverse complement strand
CGCGGGCGTGCCGCGGTGGTGCCGCGGTGGGGACGAGGGCCGTGCCGGGATCGGGACGGGATCACATGACCGCGACGACCACGAGACACGCCCACCCGGCTAGAAACGCCAAGCCGCCGATTGGTGTGATGGCGCCGAGGATCGTGACGCCGCTGAGCGCGAGGACATACAGGCTCCCGGAAAACAACACGATGCCTGCGGCGAACAGCCATCCGGCCGCGCGAACCAGCCAGCCGTCGAGCCGCGCGGCGATGAGGCCGACCATCACGATCGCCAGCGCGTGGAACATCTGATAACGGACCGCCGTCTCGAACGCGCCGAGCATTTCCGGCGACAGGCGGCTGCGCAGAGTGTGCGTGCCGAACGCGCCTAGGCCGACGGCCAGAAATCCTGCGAACGCGCCGACCAGCAGGAACGTTTTGTCCATCGGTCTGAATGATAGCCTAGCGCGATGACGGCCAACCCGGCGATCGCAATCCTCGGCGGCACCGGCCAGCAAGGCCGCGGTCTCGCGCAGCGTCTCGCGCGTGTGGGCCAGCGCGTCATCGTCGCGTCGCGCGATCCGCTGCGCGCGCGCGATGCGGTGGCGTCGTGGCCGGACGCCGCCCGCACGATCGACGTCGACGACTACGGCGGCGCGGTGTCGCGCGCCGACGTGACGATTGTCGCCGTCCCGTTTGCCAGCGCGGCCGACATCCTCGCCGGCGTGCGCGAGCGGTTCCGTGCGGGATCGGTGGTCATCGACGTCACGGTTCCGGTGACGTTCGCCGGCGGCCGGATGACGACCATCGATGTGCCGGAAGGATCGGCGGCCGAACATGTGCGCGCGCACGTTCCCGACGGCGTGCACGTCGCCGGCACGTTCAAGACGATTCCCGCACACCTGCTCGGTGAGATCGATCGACCGCTCGATTGCGACGAGTTCGTCTGCGGCGACTCGGACGTCGCGCGCGATCGGGCGATCGCGCTCGTGCAGGCGCTGCCCGGCCTTCGGCCCGTTGACGTCGGACCGCTGGCGCGCGCCCGATCGATCGAACAGCTGACGGCGCTCGCCATCGCAATCAATCGCCGCCACAAAATTCACGACGCGCGCTTCCGCGTCGTCGGACTAACATGAGCGGTTTGGAGGCGCCGATGGCAAGCATTCCCCAGTCACACGCCGATCTTCTGAGCAAACCCGCAATCGCAAGCTTCGCGACGATCAATCCCGACGGCAGTCCTCAGGTGACGCCGGTGTGGAACGACTTCGACGGCACGAACATCCTCATCAACACTGCGCGCGGCCGAAAGAAAACCAGGAACCTCGACGGCAACAAGCGTGTGGCACTGGCGATCTTCGATCCGCAGAACCCTTATCGCTATCTCGGCATCCAGGGACACGTCGTCGAGATGACCGAAAACGGCGCGGATGCGCACATCGACAAGATGGCGAAGAAGTATCTCGGGAAGGACAAGTATCCGTACCGCCAGCCCGGCGAGGTGCGCGTCATCATCAAGATCGCACCCGACAAAGTCCACACCGTCGGGTAGTGACGTGGATCTGCTGGCCTTTGCGGCGCCCCCGCTGCCCGACGTGCAGGCGGGCGACGATCTCGCTGCGCTGATTGCCAACGCGATCGATCGCAGCGGCCGCGCGATAGAAGCGGGCGACGTCGTCGTCGTTGCGCAGAAGATCGTGTCGAAGGCGGAAGGCGCGATCGTGCCGCTCGCCGGCGTGACGCCGTCCGCAATGGCGGAGCAGTGGGCGCGCGAGTGGGGCAAGGATCCGCGGGTCGTCGAGGTCGTCCTGCAGCAGTCGCGGCGGATCGTCCGCATGGATCGCGGCGTGCTGATTGCCGAGACGCACGCCGGATTCGTCTGCGCGAACGCGGGCGTGGACGGATCGAACGTGCCGCACGGGTTCGTCACGCTCCTGCCGCACGATGCCGACGCGTCCGCGGAACGCCTGCGCCAGGCGCTCGGCGCCGCGTTCGGCTGTCCCGTCGCGGTGATCGTGTCCGACACGTTCGGCCGTCCGTGGCGCGAGGGCGTCGTGAACGTCGCGCTCGGCGTGGCGGGACTGCGTCCGCTGCTCGATTACCGCGGCTGCGTCGATCAGTACGGCCGGCGCCTCGAATCGACGGTGATGGCGATCGCAGACGAGATCGCGTCGGCGGCGGAACTGGTGATGCGCAAGACGGCGAGAACGCCGGTCGCGATCGTGCGCGGCGCGGCGGAATGGGCCGGCGCGGGAACGGGACGGTTGCTGCTGCGCGATGCAGAGCGCGATCTGTTTCGGTGATCGGAAACGGCATGACGGTGAATAGACGCATCGTTCGCCGCGCGGGCGCTGTGTTGGTGACGGCCGCGATCTTCGCGCTGCTGCTGCGGCGCGTGCCGTTTGCGGCGCTGGCGTCGGCGCTCCGCGACGCGGACTACGTCACGTTCCTCGCGCTGATGATTCCGAACACCGTGTTCTACTTCGCGTGGGACACGCTCGTCCTGGCCGTCGTCATTCGCTGGTTCCACGGGTCGGTCGCCTACCGCGACCTGCTGCCCGTGCGTGCCTCGTCGTACGTCGTCGGATTCTTCAACACGAATCTCGGACGCGGCGCGCTGGCGGCGTACTTGTGCCGGTACCTTCACGCGCCCTTCCTCGAGCTTGGGAGCACGGTCCTGTTTCTGGTGCTGACCGAGTACACGCAACTCGTGCTGTGGGCGCTCCTCGGCATCTTCGGATTCCGCGCGGAGGTCACGCCGAGTCTGCTCGCGGCGGCCGCTGCGATTGTCGTCTTCTGGATTGTCGTGCGCTGGCTGATCGCGCCGCGGGCGTGGTCGTTGACCGCGCTGGGAACGCTGCTCCGAACGTTCCGGCTGGCGACGACGGCGCGCTATCTGGAGATCGTGCTGCTGCGGGCGCCGATGTTCTTCGCGTCGCTCGTGCTGCACTATTACGCAGCGCACGCGTTCGGAATCCACATCCCGTTCGCGCAGCTGCTGACGTTCCTGCCGGTGATCTTCATGCTGGCCGCGTTGCCGGTGACCATCGCGCATCTCGGCACGACGCAGGCGGCGTGGATCTTTTTCTTCGGCCAGTACGCACCGGCGCCGCGGCTCCTCGCCTTCAGCCTCGCAGCGCATCTCGTGTTCGCATCGACGCGAGCGCTGCTTGGCGTTGCGTGGCTTCCAGTCGCGTACGGCGACCTCGTGGACACACGGACCGCGGACACACTGCGGGCGCGCTTCAGGCCGTGGAGCCGGTCAGCTCCTCGTACGTTCCCTTGAAGTCGTGGATCGCACCGTTCTCGAAGCGCCAGAAGCGTGTGCCGACCTCGTCCATCAGATCTTCGTCGTGCGTGACGAGGAACACCGTGCCCTCGTAGCGCTGCAGCGCGATGTTCAACGCGTTGATCGATTCGAGATCGAGGTGGTTGGTCGGCTCGTCGAGGACGAGCACGTTCGGCTTCTGCAGCATGATCCGGCAGAAGAGCAGCCGCGCGGTCTCGCCGCCCGACAGCGCCTCGGTCGGCTTGTATCCTTCCTCGCCGCTGAACAACATCTGACCGAGCAGTCCGTGGATGTCCTGCCGCGACGCGTCCGGATCGAACCGATGCAGCCACTCGACGGCCGTGAGCCCTTTCTCGATCGCGCCGGTGTGATCCTGCGGGAAGTAGCCGATCGACACCTCGTGTCCCCATCGAACGTTCGGCGCCTCGGTCATCAGCGTCTTGAGAAGCGTCGTCTTGCCGACACCGTTGCGGCCCACGAGCACGATCTTCTCGCCGCGGTTCACGACGGCGCTGAAGTCCGAGACGACGCGCAGGTCGCCGAACGCCTTGCTGACGCCTGCCGCTTCGAGCGCCATCTTGCCTGACGGGCGGTTCATCGTGAACCGGATGTACGGCCGCTGGATGTTCGATCGCGCGAGCTCCGTCGTCTGCAGGCGCTCGACTTCTTTCTTCCGCGACATCACCTGGCTGGCGCGCGTGCCGGCCGAGAAGCGCGCGATGAAATCCTGCAGCTGCGCGATCTTCTTTTCGCGCTGCGCGTTCTCCGCTTCGACGCGCGCGCGGATCTGCGTCTTCGCGAGCACCATGTCGTCGTATCCGCCGGTGTAGGTGATGATCGTCTCGTAGTCGATGTCGGCGATGTGCGTGCACACGGCGTTCAGGAAGTGACGATCGTGCGAGATGACGATCAACGTGCCCTCGTAGCGGACGAGGAGCTCCCGCAGCCAGTGAATCGAGTCGAGATCGAGATGGTTCGTCGGCTCGTCGAGCAGCAGCGCCTCGGGGTGTCCGAACAGCGCCTGCGCGAGCAGAACGCGAACTTTCTGTCCACCCTGCAGCTCCGCCATCGTCCGGTGGTGCAGTGAGTCAGGAATGTCCAGACCCTGCAGCAGAATGGCGGCATCGCTCTCCGCCGAGTATCCGTCTTCCTCGCCGACGATCCCTTCGAGCTCGCCGAGGCGCATGCCGTCGGCGTCGGTCATGTCGCTCTTCGCGTAGAGCCGGTCGCGCTCTTCGAGCGCATCCCACAGGCGGCCGTTCCCCATGACGACTGTGTCGAGCACCCGAAAACGATCGAACGCAAACTGATCCTGGCGGAGAACGCCGATTTTCTTCGGGCGTGAGATCTCGCCGCGCTGCGGTGCAAGCTCGCCCGTCAGGAGCTTCATGAAGGTCGATTTGCCGGCGCCGTTCGGGCCGGTAAGGCCGTAACGCCGTCCGGCAGAAAAGGTTGTGGTGACGTCCTCGAAGAGAATCTTGGACCCGTACCGCATAGACACGTTCTGGACTGTGATCATGAACCTTCGATTGTAGCCGAGACGGAACGACCTGTGCTTGAACCCGGCCTCGAACAGGAGGACATATGGGACTTCGCGACACGTATAGCTATGCCATTCAAACGGCGAAAAGCTTCCACATGGACGGATCGGCTGAGGAGCGCGACGGCAAGCTGTACTTCAGAGGCACAGTGCAGTCGCAGGACCAGGCGAACAAAATCTGGGATGCGATCAAGACGATTCCAACGTGGCGCGACGAAGTCGTCGCCGATATCAAGGCGGTCGGCGGAAGCGCCGGCGAGGCAGCAGCGCCGGGCGGTCAGCAGACCTACACGGTGAAACCAGGTGACACGCTGAGTAAGATTGCCAAACAGTTGCTCGGCGACGCGAATTCCTACGTGGACATCTTCAACGCGAATCGCGACCAGCTGAGCGATCCCGACAAGATCAAGCCCGGGCAGGTCCTGAAGATCCCGCAGCACGCGAGATAGCAGCGAGCGCGGGCAGGAACGGTGTGCGGAAGTAGACTGTGCGCCATGCGCAAAGTCTGCCTTCTGCTGATTGCCCTCGCTGTCGTTCCCGGACTGTCGATCGCACAGCGCCGCGGTGGGGCTGACAACCCATTTCCTGGCGGCACGAACGCTGACGGGTCGCTGCGGCCGACTCCGCCGCTGACCAGCCTGTTCACACAGGACGCGTACACGGAGTACGCGATCCTCGCGCCGGGCAGCGAATCGTTTCGCATTCGCTTTCTGCCGGAGGAGACACGCGTCGGCGCCACCGAGCTCGTCAATGCGACGCGCGGCGGCAGCGAAGGATCCGACATCGAGGTATACGACCCACGCACCGGCAAGCCGCTGAAGTTCACGTACGAGCAGGACAAGAACGATCCCGAGACGCACGCGATTCATGCGCAGTTGCCGATTCCGGTCCCGGAGGGCGGCGTCGGCCGCGTGCTGATCTACAAGACGTACAAAGATCCGCGGACCTACATGATGCACGGCGACGACATCGTGTGGGTCCGCAGCCTGAGCGGCTATCGCCTTGGCGTTCTCCTGCCCAAAGGATTTGCGTTCCTCTCCTCGAACGTCGCCGCGCAGCTGATGACGACCGACGATGGCCGGTTGAAGCTCGCGTTCGCAAATCCGAGCGGACAGAGCAATCCGGTGACGATTCACGCGCGCAGGACTGGCGCGACCTTCCCGCCCGCGAAGCTCGTCGACATGTTCTTCGACGACGTAAAGACGCTATATGACCTCGGCGCGCCGGGATCGGGCCGCATCGCGGTGGAACAGACCTACAGCGATTACCGAAAAGGCCGGACGCTGACGCTGGAAAGCCTCACGTATCTGCCGCTCGAGCAGCTGCGCGTAATCGACCTCGATACGGGAAAGCCTTTCGCCTTCGCCGGCGAAAACGGACGCGGAACCGCCAGGTCGATCAGGCTCGACGTGCCGATTGCCGATGAAAAGCAGAGCGCTCACATCAGGATTACGGGCGTGCTGAACGATGCGGCCTATCGCATGAGCGGCGGGGAGCTGATCTTCGAGCGAACGTTGCGCGGGCTGCGGAACACCGTGCTGCTTCCAGCAGGGTGGCAGGTGTCAGCGGTATCGCAGTCGAGCACGATCGGCACGTACGAGGGACGCACCTTCGTGTCGCTTGTCAACCTCAACGCTGAGAACAGCTATCGGGTGACGATTCGCGCGCGCAAGGGGTGACATCCTATGACACCTTAAATCCTCTGAACCCCTATACTTTCGGTGGCCAGTCGGCCCTCCGATTCACCCCCGGGAACAGAGGACCACGCATGAAACGATTCGCTCTCGCAGTCGCCGCCGCTGCCGTACTGAGCGGCGCGGTAACTGCACAGCAGGCCACCACGCCCGGCGTTGCGCCGCAGACGCCCGCGTCGACGCCCAAGCTGGTCAGCTCGCACTCATCCGGTAAAACCGCCCCGCTTCCAATCGATGCGCAGAATCAGCTGGTGAAGCAGTACTGCGTCACCTGCCATAGCGATCGCGGCAAGGCGGGCGGGCTGACGCTCGCCAGCTTCGACGCGGCGCAGATCGTTCAGAAACCCGAAGTCGCCGAGAAGATGATCCGCAAGCTGCGCGCCGGCATGATGCCGCCGCCGCAGGCGCGTCGCCCCGACGCGGAGCGGATCAGCGCGTTCGTCGACGCGCTCGAGACGACGATCGACAAGGCGTCGGCCGCCAACCCGAATCCGGGCTGGCGTCCGTTCCAGCGTCTGAACCGCGCCGAATACGCGCGCGCCGTACACGACCTGCTCGGCATCGACGTCGACGTGAACTCGTTCCTCCCGCCCGACACGCTCAGCAGCGGGTTCGACAACATCGCGGACGTGCAGAACTTCTCGCCCACGCTGATGGAAGGCTACCTGCGCGCGGCGAGCCAGATCAGCCGCCTCGCGGTCGGCGATCGCAACGCGAGCGCAACCTCGGTCACCTACAAGATCGGCCGCACGATGTCGCAGATGCGCCACGTCGACGGCGCGCCGATCGGGACGCGCGGCGGGTTGTCGGTCGTTCACATCTTTCCGGCCGACGGCGACTACGTGATCAAGATCTCGATGCACAACGAGCCGCTCGGCGGCATCTACGGCCGCTACTCGATGCTGACGATGGGCATCAACGAGCAGGTCGATGTGTCGGTGAACGGCGAGCGTGTGGCGCTGCTCGACGTCAGCCCTGCTATGAGCGAGACCGACTTCGGTCAGAACAAAGGGGCGAACGGTCTCGAGCTGAAGACGCCCGCGATTCACCTTTCCGCCGGACCGCAGCGGATTTCGGTGGCGTTCATCCAGCGGCTCGACGGCCCGGTCGACGACGTCATCGCGCCGCTCGAGAACACGCTGGCCGACGTCAACATCAGCTACGGTGTGACGGCGCTGCCGCATATGCGCGACGTGTCGATCATCGGACCGTCGGTCGTGACCGGCGTGTCCGAAACGCCGAGTCGGCGGAGGATCTTCACGTGCCGTCCGCTGAACGCGAACGAGGAGGAAACCTGCGCGGCGACGATCGTGAAGCAGCTCACGGCGCAGGCGTATCGCGGCGAAGCGACAGCTGACGATCTCCAGGACGCGCTCGAGTTCTTCGAGCGCGGCCGCAAGACCGGGGACTTCGAGAACGGCATCCGCCTCGCGCTGCAGTCGATTCTCGTCAGCCCGCGCTTCCTGTTCCGTACCGAGCAGATGCCGGCCGCCGCGCTCAAGAATGCGTCGGCGCCGTATCGCATCAGCGATCAGGATCTGGCCACGCGTCTGTCGTTCTTCCTCTGGGCGGCCGGACCGGATGCCGAGCTCGTGAAGGCGGCGTCGAGCGGCGCGCTGCGCACGCAGGCCGGACTCGAGAAGCAGGTGCGGCGCATGCTGGCCGACAAGCGATCGGAGGCGCTGTCCACGCGCTTCGGCGCGCAGTGGCTCCGGCTGCAGGATCTCGACAAGATCTTCCCCGACTACCTGCTGTATCCGCAGTACGACGACACGCTCGCGCAGGCGATGAAGAAAGAGACCCAGCTCTTCTTCGACAGCATCGTCCGCGAAGACCACAACGTGCTCGATTTGATCAACGCCGACTATTCGTTCGTCAACGAGCGCCTGGCGAAGCACTACGGCATTCCGAACATCACCGGAAACGAGTTCCGGCGCGTGCAGATGCCGGAGTACCGCCGCGGCCTGCTCGGAGAGGGGAGCATCCTGACGCTGACCTCGGTCGCCGATCGCACGTCGCCCGTGCTGCGCGGCAAGTGGGTGATGGACGTGCTGCTCGGGACGCCGCCGCCGCCGCCGCCGCCGAACGTGCCTGCGCTCGACGATTCGGTGAAGGCAAACGAAGGCGGCAAGCTGCTCACGACGCGGCAGCGCATGGAAGAGCACAGGAAGAATCCGACGTGCAACGCGTGTCATCGCTTCATCGATCCGCTCGGGCTCGCGCTCGAGAACTTCGACGTCACCGGCGCGTGGCGAATCAAGGACAACGAGGTCGCGGTCGACACGGTCGGCGATCTGTATGACGGCACGAAGATGCACGGTCCGGCCGGTCTGCGCGAAGGGCTGATGAAGCATCAGGACATGTTGCTCAGGAGCTTCGCAGAGAACCTGCTCACGTATGCCGTCGGCCGCCGCGTGGAGTACGGCGACATGCCGACGGTCCGCGCGATCGTCAACGGCGCGGCGAAGAACGACAACCGGTTTTCATCCTACGTGATGGGCGTGGTGAACAGCGCCGCGTTCCGAATGGCGAAGCCCGAAGCGCCGTCGAAGGCGCTCAACGCAGACGCAGTGTCGAGATAGCGACCGTACCGCGAGGAGAGATACACACAATGTCGTTCATCACGCAGAAACATCTGTCGCGCCGGACCGTCCTGAAGGGCATGGGCGTGACCATGGCGCTGCCGTTTCTCGAAGCGATGGTGCCGGCGCGGAGCGCGTTCGGTGCGACGGCCGCGAACCGGAAGATCCGGCTCGTCGCCGTCGAGATGGTGCACGGGTCCGCGGGCAGCTCGGCGATCGGCCTGAAGAAGAGTCTGTGGTCGCCGGCCGATGTCGGTCACGACTTCGACCTGAGCGGCACGAGCCTGAGGAGCCTCGAGCCGTTCCGCGACTACCTCACCATCGTCAGCAACACGGACGTGCGGAACGCCGAAGCGTTCACCGCGCCGGAGATCGGCGGCGATCACTTCAGGTCGAGCGCGGTGTTCCTCACGCAGATGCATCCGAAGCAGACGCAGGGATCCGACGTTCGCGTCGGGACTTCAATTGATCAGATCTACGCGCAGCGGTTCGGGCAGGACACGCCGATCCCCTCGATGCAGCTGTGCATCGAGAACGTCGATCAGGCCGGCGGCTGCTCGTACGGATATTCGTGCACGTACACGGATTCGATCAGCTGGGCCTCGCCCACGCAGCCGCTGCCGATGGTGCGCGATCCGCGCGTCGTCTTCGATCAACTGTTCGGCGTCGGCGCGACGCCGGGCGAACGGCGCGAGCGGCGCGCCGAAGATCGCAGCATCCTCGACTGGCTGTCGACCTCGGTGTCGCGTCTGCAGCGCGAGCTCGGCACGGCCGACCGCGCGCGCCTGAGCGACTACATGGAGAACGTCCGCGAGATCGAGCGGCGCATCCAGAAGGTCGAGGCGTACAACAGCAGCGGCGAGCCGCGCGAGCTGCCCGGCGCGCCGATTGGCGTGCCCGATTCCTTCTCCGAGCACGTGAAGCTGATGTTCGACCTGCAGGCGCTTGCGTTTGCCTCCGACGTCACGCGCGCGTTCGCGTTCAAGCTCGGTCGCGACGCCTCGAACCGCACGTATCCGGAGAGCGGATTCACCGGCGCGTTCCACTCCGCCTCGCATCACGGCGAGCGTGAGGACCGCATCGTCGAGTTCTCGAAGATCAACACGTATCACGTGAGCATGATTCCGTATTTCCTGGAGCGGCTGAAGAACACGCCCGACGGCGACAGCAACCTTCTGGAGAACACGCTGCTCATCTACGGCTCGCCGATGGGCGACTCGAACCTGCACAACCACAAGCGCGTGCCGTTCTTCGTCGCCGGCCACGCCGGCGGCGCGCTGAAGGGCGGACTGCATCACAAAGCCGCCGACGGGACGCCGCTCGCGAACGTCATGCTGTCGCTGCTGCACAAGGTCGGCGTCGACAACGTGGATCAGTTCGGCGACAGCACCGGTGAGTTCGATTTGAACGGTACGGCGGTCGCGACCGACGCGGCAAAGGGTTAGCAGATGATCGGCAAGCACATGACACGCGGTACGGGTCTGCTCGTTGTCGTCGCGGCACTCGGGTTGTCGGCGCTGGTGAAGGCGGCGGCGCCGGGCTCGACCGCGATCGCGGATGCGGCGATGAACGGCGACAGGGACGCGGTGCGCGCGCTGCTGAAGCAGGCCGCGGACGTCAACGCGGCGCAGGGCGACGGCATGACGGCCCTTCACTGGGCGGCGATGAAGAACGATGCCGAGCTCGCGCAGACGCTGCTCTACGCCGGCGCGAACGCGCGTGCGCTGACGCGCATCGGCGGCTACACGCCGCTCATCATCGCGGCCCAGCGCGGCAACGCGGCGGTCATCGAGCCGCTCGTCAAGGGCGGCGCCGACGTCAACGCGAAAACGACGAACGGGACGACGCCGCTGATGTTCGCGGCACAGTCGGGCAGCGTCGAAGCGGTCAACGCGCTCCTCGAGCATGGCGCTGACGTGAACGCTGCGGAGAGCGCTCGCGGGCTCAACGCGGCGATGTTCGCAGCCGCGTCCGATCGCGCGGCGATCATCGACGCGCTCGCGAAGCATGGCGCCGACCTGAAGGCGACGACGAAGGTCGTCGACCTGCACAATCTGGATCGGAATTCGTTCGGCGGAATTCTGTTCGGCAACCCGGCGCCTCCCGGGCAGGGTCAGGGTCCGAACGGCGCACGAGTGCCGGCGACAGGCTCGGGCCAGGAGCCCGCGGCACAGCAGGCAAGCTCGGGGCAGGGCGGTCAGCCTGGCCGCAATGTTCCGTTCGGACGCGGTCAGGGCAAGGCGGGCGTCGAACGGCAGTATCAGCTGAACGAATTGGTGTACGCGCAGGGCGGCCTGGCGCCGCTGCATCTCGCGGCGCGCCAGGGCTACACCGATACCGTGAAGGCGATCATCGCCGGTGGCGCGGACGTGAATCAGCTGACCGGCGCCGACAAGAGCAGCGCGCTGCTCATCGCCACGATGAACGGGAACTTCGATGTCGCGAAGTATCTGCTCGAGAGCGGCGCTGATCCAAATCTCGCGTCCGAGAACGGCGCGACGCCGCTGTACGACGTGCTCAACTGCGAGTGGGCGCCGAAGTCGCTGTACCCGCAACCGCGCGCGTACCTGAATCAGAAGACGACGTATCTCGATCTGATGAAGGCGCTGCTCGACAAGCGCGCGAATCCGAACGCGCGCCTGAAGAAGAAGGTGTGGTACTCGGGCTACAGCTTCGATCTCTCGGGCGTCGACGAGATCGGCGCGACGCCGTTCTGGCGCGCCGCGTACGCGAGCGACGTCGAAGGGATGAAGCTGCTCGTTGCCTACGGCGCCGATCCGAACATCCCGACGATGAAGGGCGCGGGCCGCGCGCGGACGGCCGACATCGATCGCGAGGTGAAGGACGTGTCGAAGCTGCCGCCGATTCCGCTCGGCGGTCCCGGCATCCCGCCGATCGTGGCGGCCGCCGGCAGCGGCTACGGTGAAGGGTTCGCCGCGAACTCGCACCGGTTCGCGCCGACCGGCATGCTCGCGGCGGTGAAGTATCTCATCGAGGAGCTCGACGCGGACGTCAACGCATCGGACAACGAAGGCAACACCGCGCTGCACAACGCCGCGGCGCGCGGCGATGTGCCGATGATCGAATACCTCGTCTCGAAGGGTGCGAACGTCCAGGCCGTGAACCGCGAAGGGAAGACGACCGCGGACATGGCAAATGGTCCCGTGCAGCGCATCCAACCCTGGCCCGAAGCACTTGCACTGCTCGAGAAGCTCGGCGCGAAGAACAATCACAAATGCGTGTCGTGCTAAGGCGGACTACGGATTGCGGATTGAGGATTGCGGAGTGCGGATTGATTGCGGATTGCGGATTGATTGCGGATTGATTGGTTGATTGATTGATTCTGAATGCCAAATCGCAAATCACCAATCCTCAATCAATCCCCAATTCCCAAATCACGCAATCGAGCAATCAATCCGCACTCCGCAATCCTCAATCCGCAATCACTCGTTTCGCCAGAAAAATGTCCGGTTTGCCGAGGCCGTTCGCATCAGGCATGACGCCGACGATCCGGAAGCCGAGTTTCAGGTAGAACTCGTACGGATGACCGCGCAGGTTCCGAATGCCTCGGATTGATCCCGGGATGTCCGCGTAGAGATCGATCCCGCTCAAGCTCGTCTCGTCGTGCTCGTCGTCGCTGCCGGCCCAGAGCGTGAGCGCTCCTCGATCGGCGACGAGCCGTTCGAGATCGCGAACGAGCTCGCGACCGACTCCGAGCCCTCGTCGATCTTCCGCCACGACGAGCGGGTGGATCTCCCACACGCGGCCGTCGTACATCGGCGTGCCGCCAATCCAGCCCACGACATCGTTCGAATCGTCGAGCGCGACGCGGCTGATCTTCCCAGCGTCGAGCGATTCGATGACTTCGCGCCGTGCGGATTCGAGATCCTGCCAATCAGAACTTCTGTTTCGGAACGCGGCGTGGAGCAGCGCAGCCGTGTCATCGATCAGATCCGCAATCAGATCGGCGATGCGAACCATCCCACCAATAGAACACGAGAACGACGAAATCACGAAATGAAGCGAAGATCACGCGTCCGCATCTTCACTCGTAACGCAACGCCAGTTGAGCATCGATGCGCGATTCGATGTCATTGTCGACGGCGTGCCGGAAATGCAGCCCTACCGGATTTCGATCGTAAAAGTAGCGGCGCGCAATCGATTGGTTGACGATCGCGACGCGTGCCGAACCCTCGGCATCTGTCGTGTGGAACTCCCGTCCCGCCAGCA
>Ga0075434_100003931_pt1 | contig 13316 bp, 10 predicted proteins | sample RhiMethybrSRZTD3_FD_75298 | JGI IMG/M metagenome (GOLD analysis project Ga0075434, IMG submission 75298) | Populus rhizosphere microbial communities from Tennessee, USA - Rhizosphere MetaG P. TD hybrid SRZTD3 | ecosystem: Host-associated > Plants > Roots > Rhizosphere > Soil | place: USA... | reverse complement strand
GGTGGACCCGAACGTCCGCAGCGTCCACCTTTAGGTGGACCCGAACGTCCGTAGCGTCCACCTTCAGGTGGACCCGAACGTCCGTAGCGTCCACCTGCAGGTGGACCCGAACGTCCGTAGCGTCCACCTCCAGGTGGACCCGAACGTCCGTAGCGTCCACCTTCAGCTGGACCCGAACGTCCGTAGCGTCCACCTTCAGATGGACCCGAACGTCCGTAGCGTCCACCTTTAGGTGGACTAGAACTGAAAGTATATGAAGTCGAGCGACGTCCGGCTGCGCAACACAAGGATCGCCCCGAAGGCGAGGCCGCAGGCGGCGCCCTGCAGCACGAGGCGCGGCCAGCGCATCGGCTGTTCCGTGCGCGCGCCAGATTCGGCGGCGATGCTGTGCATCCAGAGCGGCAGCGAGTACATCAGGGCGACGAGAAAGAGGTACAGGCCGGTCCGCCGGTCGAGCGCCGACGCCGCAAACGGGGACAGCCCGAAGTCGCGAACGATCGCCGAGAGCTGCGTTTCGCGGAACAGCAGCCACCCGATGCAGGTCAGAACGAACATGCCGGCGATCCGGGCGAACGCGACGAGCGGCACGACGGCGGCGGGCAGCGCGGGGGGCTCCGCTGCCGGGCGCAGGATCGATCGCGCGCGGGTCGCGACGAGCAGCAGGCCGTGATAGAAGCCCCACAGCAGGTAGTTCCAGCTCGCCCCGTGCCACAGCCCCGACAGCAGGAACGTGACGAGGACGTTGCGCGCCCACGCGATGCCGCCGGTCCGCGATCCGCCCAGCGGGAGATACACGTAGTCGCGGAACCATGTCGACAGCGAAATATTCCAACGCCGCCAGAAGTCCGATGGACTGCGCGCCAGGTACGGATGCTCGAAGTTCGGCGTCAGCTCGAAGCCGAGCCACCGGGACGTGCCGCGCGCGATATCGGTGTAGGCGGAGAAGTCCGCGTAGATCTGGATCGCAAACGCGAACACGCCCGCCCACAGGATCGGAAACGAGGGATCGGCAAGCGCGAAGACGCGGTTCGCGATCACGCCGACGTTGTCAGCGACCACGAGCTTCTTGAAGAATCCCCAGCAGATCAGCGCGAAGCCCGTCCGCGCCTTGTCCAGCGCGAACCGGCGGGAATGTTCCACCTGCGGCAGCAGGTAGGACGCCCGCTGGATCGGTCCAGCGACGAGATGCGGAAAGAACGAGATGAACACGGCCACGTCGAGCAGGCTTCTGCGCGCGTGCAGCTCGCCGCGATAAACGTCGATCGTGTAGCTCATCGCCTGGAACGTGTAGAAGGAGATGCCGACCGGCAGCAGGATGCGCAGCTCCGGAAGGCCGAGCGGAATGCCGGCGGCCGTCAAGACGTGCGAGACGTTCTCGGCGAAGAAGTTGAAGTACTTGAAAAACCCCAGCAGGCCGAAGTTCGAGACGATGCTCATCCACAGAAAGTGGAGCCGGCGCCTCGGCCATCGCTCCATGCCGCGCGCGGCGCAGTAGTCCACGATCGTCGAGCTTGCGATCAGGATGAGGAACCACGGGTGGACATAGCCATAGAAGAAGTAGCTGCCGGCGAAGAGGAGCACGTTCTGCGCGCGATGCGGCAGACACCAGTACAGCGTCGTGAAGGCGGCGAAGAAGAGCACGAAGTCGAGGCTATGGAAGATCATCGCGTGCCGGCACGCTGAAACAGCGGAGCGAGGCGGTTGACGAAGATCTCCGTGTAGCGCCGGCGCGATGCGGCGGCGATGTGATCGCCATCCTCGTACATCTCGAGCGTCAGATCCGAATCCCCGGTGTCGTCGCGCAGCATGGCGCCGTGCGCCTCGATGTACGCCCGCAGGTCGTGCACGTAGCGCTGCAGCGCGGGAGACTGATACGGCGGACGTCCGCCGACCGGCCGGCGCTGCACGCGCACGAAGCACAGCGTGAGCCCGTGAGTCGATGCCTCCCGAACCATCAGCGGCAGCGCCGATCGATCGATGTACTTCCGGAAGTCGGCGTCACGATCCTCTGCGGCCTGCATGTCAGCCGCCTCCATCGCCCGCAGGTGCTCGAGCCCCAGCCGGGCATTCAACTCGTCGAGGAACTGCGCACGCCGGCGGCGGCCTGGGACCATCGCCTCTCCGACGAACGTGCCAATCTCCGGCTCCATCCACGGGCGCGCATGCGCGGCGCCATATGCACGCTCGAGCACATCCTCGAACCGGTACCAGCGTCCCGCGATCCGCTCGGCGACGACCGCGTTGAGCTCCTCCTCGCGGTCGTGCGCAACGCGATCGAGGCTAATGTGATTGTCGAGCCGCCAGGTCACGTCGGTGAGGTTCGTATCGCGAAAGAAGATGAAGATGGCGCGCGGGCGGATGCCGCTCGCGACGACGTAGTTCTTGAGCACCAGATACCAGTAGGCCGAGCCGGATCCGGCCGACAGGATCGGCGCGACCGTGCGGCCGGCCAACTGCGTGAAGCGTGGAACGTCGATGCGCGTGCCGGCCATCGAATCGCCGATCACGACGTAGCCGGGATTGAGCCGCGTGAGATCCGCGATCGGGTCGGCGTCAAAAGGTTCGCGGGCCCGCGGCGCTTCGATCGCCGGCAGATACGATGGGACGGAAAGCTCCGGCGTGTGCCAGGCGTCGGCCAACCGGATCCCGAACGGGATCGTCAGCGTGAGGACGATGAGGACAATCAGGTGAATGCGTCCGGAGCTCGCAGGCACGTGCATCAGCGAAGGCCGCAGGCGCCTCCGCTAGAGAGCACTTCGGGAACGATCTCCTTCGGTCGAGGGCGGACGATCACATAGCTTTCGCGGCCGAAGCCGGAAATCTGGTAGGCCCAGTAGCGGCGCTCGTTCGCCGTGATGACTCCCAGGGGCAGCATGTAGCCAACCCCCTGGCGATCGCAATACGTGACGCGCCCCCGCAGATCGAACGAACGTTTGCCGCCCGGCCCCACCTTCATCCAGCCGCTCTCCGACGTGACGAGGCCGCAGCCGCGATCGTCGGGGCCCGGCGGATACAACCTGACGGCTTCGATGTAGTACGCGTTCCAGCCCGCTTCATCCATCGGCGCCCCGTACATCGCCTCGATTCGCGGGATGTAGCGCCGCCGCTCGACCTTGCTGAACGGGTGCCGCCATGCCGTAAACGATCGCGCCGCGCGCTCCTCCGCCTCGTCGAAGTCCGCCGTCATCTCGCGCGCGGCGGCCGTCCACTCGGCCGAGTCCGGGCCGAGGATCTGAATCGGTTCCACCGCCTGATCGCCCGACACGGCGAGCCCGTCTTTCGGATACGGCTGCACGGTCTGAGGCGGCGGCGGATCGGGCGAGCGGTAATCGGATTGAAGGCCGACGCGCTCGTCGCACATGATGTGCAACCGAACGGCCCTTCCGAGATGAAGGTGAATGGCGCCGCGGCTCACCCCGTTCGCCCACGCGACCAGCTGCTGCAGCGGACCGGACTTGCCCCACCAGTCATGCGGGACAGCTTCCAGACTGGCGGGCACCTTGTCGCGCTCGACTTCCTCCGGCCAGGATATCTTCCAGTTCTTCCCGTCGAACGCCGCGATCGGGATCACGATGCCGTCGCGGCGCAGCACGCCTACGAAAAAGGGAGAGGTCTCGGCGGGCAGGATGGCGACGAGGAGCAGCAGAACCGCGACTCGAGCGGCCATCGGCTACCTTCGGTCGAGAACTTCGCGCACCTTCGCCAGCAGATCGTCGCGCGAAAAGGGTTTCGCGAGAAAGTCGGACGTCAACGCGGTGTCGCCCACGTTCGGATACCCCGACACGCAGATCAGCTTCAGCGTCCGGCGGCGCGCGCGAAGATGCTGCGCCAGCTCCGCGCCCCCCATGTAGGGCATCCGCATGTCGGTCAGCAGCAAATCGATCGAGTCGCCGTGCTGATCGAACAGCTTCACCGCTTCCTGGCCGTTGCGCGCCTCATAGACGCGGTACCCGGCACGGACGAGCGCCGTTGCAAACAGCTGCCGGACTGCGGGTTCGTCTTCGACGAGCAGGATCGTTTCGCTCCCCTGCGCCCCGCCGGCCTCATCGGCCTCCGCCCTCGCTCGGGCGATTCCACGGCCGCCGAAGAGCTCCCTCCGGCGCTCACCCGGCCTTCTGCTCTGCGCGTTGTTCTGCTTTTGCCTTGGCTTCTGATTCCGCTCGTTCACGTTTGAGACCCGCCTGACGCTCGAGCGAACGCTCGATCGTCCAACACAATAATGCCCATGAAAGACCGATGAGCCAACCCGCCAGCACGTCGGTCGGATAGTGTACGCCGATATAGACGCGGGACAGACCCACAAGTACCGTACCCGTCGCCGCGACCGCCATGCAGTACACCTTGGTGATCCGGCGGTCGGCAAGCCGCATCATCAGCACGCCCAGCGTCAGATAGACGGCGGCTGACTGCAGGGCATGGCCGCTCGGAAAGCTGAGCGACATCGCCTCGCGCAGATGGGGAACGACATCCGGCCGCGGGCGATGGTACAGCTGCTTGAGCGCCCCGTTCAGGAACCAGCCGCCCAGGCTCGCCCCAATGACGACCAGGGCGCGCCGCCAGAGACCCTGCAGCACCAGAAATCCAGCGACGCTGACGACCGCGAGGCCGAGCACCGTCGCGCTGCCGAGGGCCGTGATGTCGAGCGCGGCGCTGGTGAGCCACCGCGGACCCTTGGGGACCGACAGATCGCCCGACGTGCGCAGGCTGAGGAGAATGGCGCGATCGTACTTGAGCGTCTCCCCCTCGAGGACCTCGCTCGCAAGCTTGGTGAACGTCAGGAGGATCGCCAGGAAGATGATGCTCGTGACGAGCAGCGTCAGCTCCCACCGGTCGCGTGGCTTGAGGCGGGCGAGCCAGCCGCGCCAGCCTGTCCGCGCTTTCGCCGCCATCCGTTCATTATCTACCGGTCATCATTCGACGGCCGCCGGCGTCTTGACGGCCCGGACCATCAGAACCGGAATCTCGACGCTGTGCCGGACCCGGTCGGCCGTGCTGCCGCGCAGGAGGTCGTTCAGGAAACGGTGTCCGTGCGTCGACATCGCGATGAGGTCGACAGACTCTTCGGCGGCCACCTTGACGAGCTCCGTCGCGGGATCGCCCATCGCAAGACGCGCACGCGTCTTGAAGCCGCGCTGCTCCATCTCTTCGCAGAGCCGCGCAAGATACTCGCGGTCGTCGCGAATCTCTTCCGATTCGCGGAGATTCAGGTCGTTGTAGGCCCGCGCGGCCCAGCCGTCGGCGACGTGCACGAGCAGCAGCCGGGCCCCCGTCATTCGCGCGAGCTGCTCGACGTGCTCCAGTACCGCGCGGTCCGCATCGGAATGCTCGATGGCGACGAGGATGTTGTCGTACATGTTGACCTCGCGGTTCGCGATTCGCGGTTCGCGGTTCGATCAGACAAACGTCGAAAACAGCAGCCACGCGTTGAGACCGGCGATCAGCACGGCGACCGGCCAGGCGAGCGCACGCATCCAGACGGGGGCCGCCAGCGCGCCCATCTTCCGCTTGTCGCCGGTGAACATCACCAGCGGGAACACGGCGAACGACAGCTGCAGGCTCAGGACGACCTGGCTGAGCACGAGCAGCGACGCGACCCCGCGCTCGCCGTACAAATACACGGTGATCAGCGCCGGGATGATGGCGATGAGACGCGTGATCAGCCGCCGCAGCCACGGGCGCAGCCGGATGTTCAGGAACCCTTCCATCACGATCTGGCCGGCGAGCGTTCCCGTCAGCGTCGCGTTCTGTCCCGAGAACAGCAGCGCGACCGCGAAGAGCGTGCTCGCGAGCGACGTGCCGAGCAGCGGCGCCAGCAGCAGATAGGCGTCTGAAATGTCGGCGACGTCCTGGTGCCCGGTCGTGTGGAACGTCGCGGCCGCCATGATCAAGATGGCGGCATTCAGGAACAGCGCGAACATCAGCGCGACCGTGGAGTCGATCGTCGCGAACCGCACCGCCTCGCGCTTGCTCTCGGCGGTATCCTGATACTTGCGTGTCTGGATGATCGACGAGTGCAGATAGAGGTTGTGCGGCATCACCGTCGCGCCTAGAATCCCGACCGCGATGTACAGCATCGACGGGTCGCGGACGATGGCGGTCTGCGGGATGAAGCCACCCGCGATGCCGAGCAGGTCGGGCCGCGCGAACCAGAGCTGGATCGCGAAGCAGCCGGCGATGCCGAGAATCAGCGCGACGACGAGCGCTTCGACGTAGCGGAACTGATACTGCTGCAGGTAGAGGACGAGCAGCACGTCGAGCGACGTCAGACAGACGCCCCACATCAACGGCAGATGGAACAGCAGATTGAGCGCGATCGCCGAGCCAATCACTTCCGCCAGGTCGCATGCCGCGATCGCCACCTCGCACAACAGCCACAGGACGATCGTCGTCGGACGCGAGTAGTGATCGCGGCACGCCTGCGCGAGGTCGCGCCCGCTGGCAATCCCGAGGCGCGCCGCGAGCGCCTGGAGCAGGATCGCCATCAGGTTCGACAGCATGATCACGCTGAGGAGCGTGTAGCCGTATTTCGACCCGCCGGCCAGGTCCGTCGCCCAGTTGCCCGGATCCATGTAGCCGACGGCAACCAGGTAGCCGGGGCCGGCAAAGGCAAAGAGTTTCTTCCAGAAACCGCCGGTGACCGGCACGGGCACCGACCCGTGCACCTCGGGCAGGCTGACCGATGAAGACGGCCGCCGCCACCCGTCGACGGGCACGCTTCGGCCTGCCGCTTCCTCTCGCGTGGACATATGCGTTACGTTACACGACCCGTAACCCTTTACTGAAACGGAAAGGTGGGGTATGAAAAGCCGCCCATTGGCGGGGGCACCGGAGAGGCACAGGGATTGCCTTTACTCCGGGGACCTCATGCGCTTCCCATTGCGTTCGTTCCCTGTCCTGTTGCTCGCCGCCGCGGTGCATGTTCTCTTCGCGGCCGCTGTCGCCGCCCAGACGCCCGCGCCGGACCCGCAGGCCCCGTCGGATCCGGTTTCGGCACCCGGCCCGCTGCCCGCGCAGATAGACCTCAATCTGATCAACCTGCCGACGACGCAATCGATCGGAAAGCATAAGAGTTACTTCCGCCTTACCCACCGGTTCGCGCGCGACCTCCGGCGTGGCAGCTTCGGGCAGCTCACCGAGGACCTGTTCAGCCTCGATAACGGGGCAGTCATCGGGCTGGAATACCGCTTCGGGATCACGTCGAACCTTCAGGCCGGCATTCACCGATCGCTCCTGAGCAAGACGATCATGACCTTTGGGCGGTGGGACGCGATACGCCAGAGCGAGTCGATGCCGATTGGACTATCGGTTACCGGATCGTTCGAAGGCCTGAACAACTTGCGGCAGAACCGCCAGCCCGGAGTCGCGGTCACGTTCTCGCGCACGTTCGGCGATCGCCTCGCCCTGTACGCGACGCCGGCCTTTGTCGGCAACACGAAGGCCGTCGACTTCATTTCCGGCCACGAGGGCCACGATCACGCCCTCGACTCCGACCTCCCCGACGAGCACGCCCACCACAACGACACGTGGTTCGCCGGCCTCGGCGGCCGCGTGCGGTTTTCGGAAACCGGCTACATCACCGGCGAGTACACGCCGAGGCTGCACGGCTACGACCCGAACCGCGGCGAGTGGGGCGTCGGCGTCGAGAAGCGCACGCACGGCCACACGCTGCAGTTGAACCTCACCAACTCGTTCGGCACCACCTTCGGGCAGCTCGCACGTGGCGGCAGCCCGCACGATGTCTATCTCGGCTTCAACATCACTCGACGCTTCTAACCACGGAACACACAAACAGGGGGATAAGGATGAAACGATTCGCGATGATGGCCGCAGTAGCGCTCCTGGCGGCCGGATGCGGAAGCAGCCCATCGTCACCTTCGACGCCGCCGAACACGATCTCGTTCACGGCGCAATTGAGCCCGGCGAATGAAGTGCCGCCGATTACGAACGCAGATTCGACTGCGCGCGGAACGGGAACGTTCACGCTGAACCTGACCCGCGACTCGTCCGGCACCATCACCGACGCGAAGGCGACGTTCGTCTACAGCGTTTCAGGATTTCCCGCGGGCACGACGCTTCGCGGGACTCACATTCATGAAGCGGGACCCGGCGTCCCGGGCAGTGTCGTGATCGATACTGGCTTGAGCGCTGCAACCGCAGTCACGCTGGCGGACGGCTCTGCGACGAACCTGACGTTCGCGGACAAGTCCTTTGGGGCCAATGCCGCGGCGGCCGCCGCCCTCGCGCAGAAGATTATCGACAATCCGAACGGCTATTACTTCAACGTGCACACCGGGTTGAACCCCGGCGGCGCAATTCGCGCGCAGCTGGTGAGGCAGTAGCGGCAAGCGACAGGCGGCAAGCGACAGGTCGGCCCTGTCGCTTGTCGCTCGGTCGCTTTGTCGCTTGTCGCTTGTCGCTTCTCAGTTCCCGATCTTCCCCGTAGCGCCCTTCCCTTTCCTCGGCCCCTTGTTATCGCGCGCCGGGAAGTGATCCAGGTTCGCCACGCGCGTGCCCGTCGTGTACACGAGCTGCGTGATGTGCGCGAGCTTCGGGAAGTCGATCTTCGACACTTCGTCGGTCAGGTAGTGATAGTCCTTGTGCAGGCCGGTCGTGTAGAAAATGATCGGCACGCCCTTGGACGCGTAGCTGTAGTGATCGCTGCGCGTGTAGATGGACTCCGGATCCGCCGGATCGTTCAACTCGTAATCCAGCTTCATCGGCGTCTTCATCGACGCGTTCGCGTCTTCGTTCACATTGTGCAGCTCGGTGCTGATCCGATCGGAGCCGACGACGTACACCGTATTCTCTTCGCCCGGATCGTCGCAGCGGTTCCTGCCGATCATGTCGATGTTCAGCTGCGCGGCGAGCTTGTTCATCGGAATCACGGGGTAGTCCGCGTTGTAGCGTGAGCCGTAGAGCCCGGCTTCCTCTCCCGAGTGCCACATCAGCAGCAGCGACCGCTTCGGTTTCGGGCCGAGCGCGAACGCCTTCGCGAGCCCCATCAGCGACACCGTCCCCGACCCGTCATCGTCAGCCCCGTTGTTGACGTTGTCGCCGGGGCGCGGCGTGTCGCGCTGCTGTCCGGCGCATCCTCCCGCGCCTGCGCCTCCACCGAAGCCGCGTCCGCCGGCCGTCTGCACGTAGCCGATGTGGTCGTAATGTGCGCCGAACGCGACGTAGGTGTCTTTCAGCCTCGGGTCCGTGCCCGGAATGATTCCGACGACGTTGCGCGTGAGCTGCGTGCGGACGACGGTGTAGTCGGCGTCGACACTGAACGTCAGCTTCACCCCCTTCAGCGCGAATCCGGGAATCGGATCACCTTTGGCGATGAGATCTTTGATCTGCGCCCACTTCATCTCCGAGCCGCTGAACAGGAACTCGAAGAAGTCCTCCGTCGTCGCGGCGACGATCGGCGGCACCGGCTGGTCGTAGCGCTGGACCGTTGTGAAGTCACCGTTATCCGGCTGGCCGAAGCCGCGCCCTGCGCCAGCTGCGGGCTGGGCCGGCTGCCCACCTTGCGCACCCCGCGCACCCTGCGCACCCGGAGCACTTTGGGCACCTTGGGCACCCTGAGCACCTTGGGCACCCTGAGCACCTTGTCCCCGGCCTCGCCCCCCTCCCCCGGTGCCTCCCTGGCCAATCGCGGCAATCGCGCCCTTGTCGATCGCGTTCCGCGATCTGGCCGCGACGAGCCTGAACGAGTTCGGCGGCATCGTCGTCGGGCCGGCGCCGACGTAGACAATGACCTTCCCTTTCGGATCGACGTTCGCGTAATCGTCGATGCCCGACGCGGGAATCTGAAGACCGTACCCGACGAACTGGATCTGATCGCCGTTCACCGTTTGCTTCCCGCCCATGTTGCGCGGGAACGTGACCCCCTCGCCGTCCTTGAATGTGCGCTTCTCGCCGTTGACGTCGACCGTCACGGATGAATTGCTCGTGGTGCGGACGCCGACGACCTTGACGGTCTGAAAGTACGTGCCGTCCTCGCCCGCAGGCTGGACACCCCACTCCTTCAGATGATCGGCGATGTAGGCTGCGGCCAGGCCCAGCCCTTCGGTATAAACCTGGCGTCCCTCGAGTTCGTCGGACGCGATGTACGACAGCCACTCCTTGAGCTCGCCGGGTTCGATGGAATTCAGTCCACCACTGGATTTCTGCGCGCCGAGACCGGAGGCGAGCAGCACGAGGAGCAGAGCGGGGGCAACAAAACGGCGGGCTCGAATCAACGGGAATCCTCCAGAACGTGCAAGAAACGACAACGGATCAGGTATACGCCCGAAGGGCACCGAACGCTTACTTGAAGATGCTCTTGGGCATTTTGACGTGCACGCCGACCTTCTGGTCAACGAGCTGGGTCACGACGACGTTTCCGGCGACGCTCGTCAGCTGGTACGCGGCGAGCTTGTCGAGCCCCTTGGTCGCGGCGAGGAAGTCGATCATCTCCTGAATCGCGATCTTCGTCGCCTTCGTGAGGTCCTCGTCGGTGCCCATGCTGATGTAATCGGTCGGCGTTTCCGCCCGCGGCCAGGCGATCGTCATCCCCTTGTGGACGCTGAGCTGCAGGCGGCCGCGGAGCGACGTTTCGATCGCGGTCTGATCGACTTCGCCGTCCCCCTGGGCCGCGTGTCCGTCGCCAACCTCGAACAGCGCGCCCGGAACGTGCACCGGAATCAGCAAGGTCGTGCCCGCGACGAGCTCGCGGTTATCGAGGTTTCCCGCATGGATGCCGGGCGGCGTGCTGCTGACGCGCCCCGCCGCGGGCGGCGGCGCCACGCCCATGCTGCCGAAGAACGGCTTCAAAGGGATGACGATCCCCGGCGCGAACTGCGCCGTCATCGTCTTGCGGTCGAGCGGGATGATCCTCGTCGTGCTCGCGGCCGGCCTACCCGCCGTAGCTTGAGCGAAGGCGGGACAATTCTCTTTGAGGAATCCCGAACAGCCGTTGTAGCCGTACGGGATCGCGAGATCGATCGAGAGAATCCGCACCTCGAGCGCGTCGCCCGGCTCCGCGCCTTCGACATACACAGGTCCGGTCAGGATGTGCCCTCCCGGGCCCTTGTCCGTGACGGTGTCGACAACCGCGCGCAGCGACGCCTGCACATCCTCGGGTTTCACGCCGGCACGCTCGAGCCCCCGCGGCGTGTTCGTCAGCAGCGTGTCGACATCGATGATGTCCCCCGACGCGATGCGCAGCACAGGCTTGGCGTCGGACCAGTAGTAGCCGTAGGCGACGGTTGTCGGGGTCGCCTCGAGCCGATGCGTCTTCGGCGCTTGCGCGCTGGAGGCCGCGGTGATCAGGAGGAACGCAGCGAATGCGTGGCGGATCATCGGCACATTCTACCGATTCGCGGCAACGCCCGCCTCCGGCGGAAACCACGGAGCAACGGAGCAACGGAGACACGGAGGGCGGCACTGACCCGTTCGGCTCGCCAACGCCGGCCTACGGCCGGCGTCACGAACGAACGGCGAGATCGAAAATACAAGCGCCCGAAGATTCATGAGGCGTTTGTATTTTCGATCTCGTCGTTCGTTCTACCGCGCGCAGCGCGGTTGGCGAGTCGAACGGCTCCGTGCCGCCTTCTGCCCTTCGATCTTGTCCCCGATCCTCCGTTTCTCCGTTTCTCCGTGGTTGGCGCCGCAGGCGCCCGGGCTGTCGTTGATTTCGCTCACCCCCGCGGAACGTTGCGGTCTATCCCCCGTGCCCGGAACCACCGGTATGCGTAGGGCTCGAGCTCGATCTGGTGGATCCCGCGCTCGTCGGCGCGGCTGTCGTTGCTCCACAGCAGATCAACGAGCACGCGCTTGCCCGCCTTCTTCTCCGAGATGCGGACCGCGCGCGGCTTGTCGGCGAAGTTGTGCAGGATGATCAGCGAATGGTCGTGCCACGTGTACTCCATCACGAGCACGTCCTTCTCGTTCGTGTCGAGGATCCTCCAATCGCCCCAGCTGATCTCGGGGCACTCCTTGCGCATGCGGATCTTGCGCTCCATCCAGTTCAGGAGCGAATGCGGATCGCGGCGCTGCGCCTCGACGTTGACGCGTTTGTAGCCGTAGATCGGATCCGACACGACCGGCCGCACCGTGCGGCGCGCCGTCGAGAAGCCGCCGTTCCGATCGGCGGACCATTGCATCGGCGTGCGCGCGCACTCGCGTTCGGGCAGCTTCAGGTTGTCGCCGATTCCGATCTCGTCGCCATACTGCAGCATCGGCGTGCCCGGAAGTGTGAAGAGCAGGCTGTAGGCGAGCTCGATCAGGCGGCGATCGTTGCTCATCATCGGCGCGAACCGGCGGCGTATGCCGCGGTTGTACAGCTGCACGTCCTTCGTCGGACCGAACGCCGCGAACACCTTCTCGCGCTGCTTCGGCGTCAGGCGCCCCAGATCGAGCTCGTCGTGGCTGCGCAGGAAGTGCACCCACTGCGCGGCCGCCGGGCGCCGCTTCGTCGCTTCCAGCGCGCGGATCAACGGCTTCGGATCCGCGGCGGCGAGCGCATAGTACAGGCGCTGGTTGGCGGGAAAGTTCAGCATCATCTGCAGCCGATCGCCGAGATCGCCGAAGTACTCGAGGCTCTCGTCGGGCGGCACGTTCGCCTCCGCGAGCAGCACGGCGTCGCGCCGGCGCCACTGCAGGAAGTCGCGCATCTCGTGCAGGAACTCGTAGTCCTTGTACGGAATGTGCGCCGTCCCCTTGCGGCCGATGAGAAACGGCACCGCGTCCATCCGGAACCCGCAGACGCCAAGCTGCAGCCAGAAGCCCATGATGCGCATGATTTCTCTGCGCACCGCGGCGTGCTCCGTGTTCAGGTCCGGCTGAAAGTCATAGAAGCGATGGAAGTAGTATTCGCCCGCGATCGGATCGCGCGTCCACGTGGCCTTCTGCACGCCCGGGAAGACCATCCCCTTGTTGTAGTCGGCCGGCCGCGTCTTCGACCACACGTACCAGTCGCGGTAGGGAGACTTCGGATCCTTGCGCGCGGACTGAAACCAGGGATGCCGATCGGAGGTGTGATTGACCACCAGATCGACGATCACGCGCAGCCCGAGCTGATCGGCGTGGTTCATGAAGTCCACGAAATCGCCGAACGTCCCGAGCTTCGGGTGCACCGCGTAGAAGTCGGAGACGTCGTACCCGTTGTCGCGATTGGGCGACGCGTAGAACGGCTGGAGCCAGAGGCAGGTCACGCCGAGCCCGGCCAGGTACTCGAGACGCCGGTGGAGCCCCTCGAAGTCGCCCGTGCCGTCGCCGTTCGCGTCCATGTACTTCTCGACGTCGAGGCAATAGAGGATCGCGTTCTTGTACCAGAGGTCGTGGAC
>Ga0075434_100003929_pt1 | contig 13318 bp, 10 predicted proteins | sample RhiMethybrSRZTD3_FD_75298 | JGI IMG/M metagenome (GOLD analysis project Ga0075434, IMG submission 75298) | Populus rhizosphere microbial communities from Tennessee, USA - Rhizosphere MetaG P. TD hybrid SRZTD3 | ecosystem: Host-associated > Plants > Roots > Rhizosphere > Soil | place: USA... | reverse complement strand
AGCTGTTCATGGACCAGAAAGTGGTGGATTACATCGTGGATGTGGTCCGGGGCACGCGCGAGCCGCAGGCGATCGGCCTGCCGGAGCTGAAGCCGCTCATCGCCTTCGGGGCGAGCCCGCGCGCGTCGATTTACCTCGCGCAGGCGGCTCGGGCGCATGCGTTCCTGCGGGGCCGCTCCTACGTCGTGCCGGAAGACGTCAAGGCCATGGCCTTCGACGTGCTGCGGCACCGGGTGCTGCTCACGTTCGAGGCGGAGGCCGAGGACATGGACTCCGACCGCGTCATCGGAAAGATCCTCGAGGCCGTGGGCGTGCCGTGAAGTACGAAGGCAGGGATCGTCGCCGTGCCGAGACCTCCCCGCTCCGGGCCCGCCGGCGCCTGGTCACGCCGGAAGTGCTGCGGCAGGTCAAGGGCATCGAGCTGCGCACCCGGTCCCTGGTCAGCTCGCTCTTCACGGGCGAATACCGGTCGATGTTCCGGGGGCAGGGCATCGAGTTCGCCGAGGTGCGCGAATACCAGCAGGGAGACGACTTCCGCGCGATCGACTGGAACGTGTCGGCCCGGATGGGCCACCCGTTCGTGAAGACGTACCATGAGGAGCGCGAAAACACCCTGCTCCTCGTGGTGGATCAGTCGGGCTCGTGCCAGTTCGGACGCCCCTACACGAAGGCAGGTCTCGCGGTGGAGGTCGCGGCCGTGCTGGCGCTGGCGGCGGCGCGCCACAACGACCGCGTGGGCGCGCTGATGTTCGCCGACAAGGTCGAGCTGATCGTGCGGCCTGCGAAGGGTCGGCCGCATGCGCTGCGTGTGATCCGCGACTTGGTGGCGTTCACGCCGCGGGGACGGGGCACGAACCTGGGCGAGGCGCTGAGCTACGCAGCCAAGCTGCCCAAGCACCACGCGATCGTGGCCGTGCTGTCGGATTTCCGGGCGGAGGGCTGGGAGGTGCCGCTGGCCCAGCTGGCGGCGCGGCACGACGTCGTGGCCATCACCATCGACGACCCCCGGGAACGCCACCTCCCCGACGCGGGCTGGGTGGACATGGAGGACGCCGAGACGGGTCAGCGGGTCCTCGTCGATACCAGCCACGGGCCGACGCGCACGCGTGTGAGCGTCGCGGCCGAGCGCCAGCTCCAGGAGCGCACCCGGAAGCTTGCCCAAGCGGGTGTGGACCGCGTGGCGCTCCAGACCAGCGTGCCATACGGGGTGGTGCTGCGCCGCGCCTTCGCCGAGCGCGCTCGCCGCCTGAAGCGATGACCGCACGTTGTGCGACGCTTCGACGTTACGCCGTACGAGTCCTGGCGCGGACGGCGATCCTTGTCGTCCTTAGCGTCGGAGCGTCGTGGCGTCGTGGAACAGCTCAGACGGCGACTTGGACAGCTAGTCCCCCGGCTCCCACCGTTGGCGACACCATCTGGCTCGAGCGGGCGCTCGCCGTCCCCGCCGGCTGGCAGGTCCGGGCTGGCAAGCTCGACGCCACCGAAGCCATCGAGCCCCTCGCCGACGCCGCCGTGCGCCGGACCACGAGCGGCTGGGTCGTTCGCTACGCCGTCGTCGCTTGGAAACCCGGCGTTCACAAGCTGGCGCTGCCCCAGCTCTGGCTGCTCGGTCCCGACGGCCGGGCGGATTCGACGGCGGGGGGCACGACCAGCTTCCGCGTGGCGAGCGTGATTCCGGACTCGCTGCAGCGGCCCAGTCCCCAAGGGTTGCTCGCGCCGCTGCGCGCCGCACACCGGGATCCCCTGCCGCCGCTCGCCGCGCTGACGCTGGCGGTCGCGCTGCTCGCTACGGGCGTGGCCGCGCGGCGGCGGCGGCCCCGAGCCGTCGAGCCGTCACCTCCAGTTCCACTGGAACGTGAGGTCCCCGACACGCGCTGGCTCGCCGCGGAGGAGCCGAAAGCCGTCGCGGCGCGGGCGATCTGGCGCCTGCGGGCCGCCCTGGCGCGCGCCGTCCCCGAGGCGCACCCGGCGCTCGACACGGCCGAGTGCCTGGCGGTCGTCGAGCGGGCGCGTCCCGGCGCACCGCTGCGCGAGCTGCGCGATTTGCTCGAGCAGCTCGATCGCGTGGCGTTCGCTTCCGCCCACGGCACCGATGTCGCCGCGTTGTCCGCCATGGCGCGCCGGCTCGCCCGAGAGCTGACCCCGTGAGCTTCGCCCGGCCGCTGCTGCTCGTTGCGCTCGGCCTGTTGCCGTTGTGGTGGTGGCTGCGCGCCAAGCGCCTCGCTCGCCTGTCCGGCACGCAGATGAGCGACGTCCGGCCCGCCACGGGCGCGGCCGAACGCCTTTGGGTCGCGCGCCTCCCCGTCACGCTGCGCAGCGCCTGCCTGGGGGCCTGGATCATCGCCGCCGCCGGGCCCCGCATCGGCGCCGCGCGCAGCGAAACGCGCAGTGAGGGGATCTCGATCGTGCTGGCCGTGGACATCTCGGGCAGCATGCAGGCGGAGGACTTCGCGCCCGCGAATCGCATCGACGTCGCCAAACAGACCGCGATCGAGTTCGTCCGGGCCCGCACGTCGGACCGCATCGGCCTGGTCGCGTTCGCCGGGCAGGCGCTCACCCAGGTTCCCATCACGACGGACTACGCGGTCCTGGAGCAGGCGCTGCGCGAGCTGCATCCGGGAATGCTCGAAGACGGCACGGCGATCGGCACGGCGATCGGGACGGCCGCCAACCGGCTGCGGCGCGCACCGGGCAAGAGCAAGGTGCTCGTGCTGCTGACCGACGGCGTGAACAACAAGGGCACGGTGGATCCGAGAACCGCCGGCGAAGCGGCGGCGACGTTCGGCATCAAGATCTACACCATCGGCATCGGCACGCGGGGGCAGGCGCCCATGCCGACCGAATACGGGGCGGACGGCCAGCTGCGCTACGAGATGCGGCCGGTGGAAATCGACGAGCCGCTCTTGACCGAGATCGCGTCCATGACGGGGGGGCGCTACTACCGCGCCACCGACTCCCAGTCGCTGCGCCATATCTTCGAGGAGATCAATCGCCTCGAAAAGACCACGGTGGAGCAAGTCGTCTATCGGCGGTTCGACGAAGCCTACCGCGTGCCACTCGCCATCGGGCTGGTCGCGCTCGCGCTCGAAATCGTGGTCGCGGGCACGTTCGCGGTGCGGGTTCCGTGATGACGTTCGACGCCCCGATCGTGCTCGCGCTCGCACCCCTCATCGGCGGTGCCGTGTGGTTCGCCGCGGCCTGGGCGCGTCGCGTCCGCATCCGGCGCGCGGCGCTCTGGTCGCAGGAAACGGTGCGGCAGGCGGTCACCGCGGGGCGCCTCGGGCCCACGGCGCTCGCGATCGCCGCGTTCCTCGGCGTTGTGGCCCTCGCCGGGCCGCGGTGGGGAGAAGAGCGCATCGTGGCCGAGACGCGTGGCCTCTCGGTCGTGCTCGCGGTGGACATCTCCCGCTCGATGCTCGCGGAGGATGCGTCGCCCAGCCGGCTCCGGCGCGCGCTGCGCGAGGCGCGGCGGCTGGTTCAGGACCTGGACGGGGATCGCCTGGGGCTCATTGCGTTCGCCGGTTCGAGCTATATCATGTCGCCGCTCTCGATCGACGGCTCCGCGCTGACGCTCTACCTCGACGCGCTCGACCCCGACATGGCTTCCCAGGGAGGCACCGGGCTCGCGCCGGCGCTGCGTCAGGGTGGCGAGCTGCTGCAGGCCAGCTCTGAGCTCGCCGACCGCGTGCTCGTGGTGTTCACCGACGGGGAAGCGCACGACTCGCTCCCCCCCATCACCCTGCAGGCGCAGCGCCTCAAAGCCGACGGGGTCCGCTTGATCCTCGTAGCCGAAGGCGGGCGTACCCCGACGCGCATTCCCGTGCGCGACGACCACGGCGTCCTGCTCGGCTATCAGAAAGACGAGGATGGGCGTGTCATCGAGACGTCGCGGCGGGACGACATGCTCGGGGCCACGGCCGACGCCGCGCAAGGGACACTCGTCGCCGCCGACCTCCCCGATCAGGCCGGCGCGGTACGCGACCTGGTCGCCTCATACCGGCGGGCACGGGCGAGCGAGACCCGGACCGAGCAGAGCCGGCCACGCGCCTGGCTGCCCCTGATGCTCGGCGTCGTGCTGCTGGTCGCGCAGGCCGCCTCGCGACGCACCGCCGCGCTCGTCGGGCTGACCTTCGCCTGTCTCGCCGCGCCCCGCACGGCCGCTGCGCAGCAGCCGCAACTGCCGCGGAGCCCCGCGGAAAAAGCATGGGACCGTCACGACCTCCGGCGCGCGCGCGTCGCTTACCTGGCGGAGCTCGCCGCCCGCCGCAAGGAGGACGCTGCCTGGTACAACGCGGGTACCGCGGCACTCGCCGACTCGGACGCAGAGACCGCCCAGGCCAGCCTCTCGCACGCCGCCGCATCGCTCGATCCCGACTTGCGGTTCCGCGCGCTCTACAATCTCGGGCTGCTCGCGCTGCGCCAGGCAGAGGACGATAGCGCGGGCCGCGACGCGCACCTGGCCGACGCCGAGCGCGCGTACCGCGAAGCTCTGCTGCTGCGGCCGCACGACCGCGCGGCCAAGTGGAACCTCGAGCTCGCGGTCAAGCAGCGCGGTGGCAGCCAGAACAAAACTCCGCCCAGCGGGGGCGGGGGGAGCGGCCCGTCGGGCGGGGCCCGAAGCAGCGGCGGGGCTCAGGGCGGGCTGAGCCCGGCCCAAGCCGAGCAGCTGCTGCGCTCGATCGGCCACGAGGAGCTGAAAACCCGCCGCGATCGGACGGGCCTGATGCGGCACCCAGCCGAGCCGGGCGTGAAGGACTGGTGACCGCGGCGCTGTGGCTGCTGGTCGCCCTTCAGAGCGCGGCGCCGCCCGATGTGACGGCTCAGGTCGACCGCGCGCGCGTGCCGGCCGGCGAAGAGCTGACGCTCACCATCCGCGCGCGCTCTCGTTCGGCCGAACCGGTGGCCCTCACCCTCCCCGGGCTCACAGGCTTCACGATCCTCGCCTCCCGCGAGGTGACGGAAGTGACGCTCGAAGGAGTAGGCGGGCCGGTTCGCACCATGACGCGCGAGGTACGGCTCAAGACGCAGCGCCCCGGCACGTTGGTGATCGGGTCGGTGCGCGTACGGCAGGGTCTCCGGGAGATCGCGACGCCGCCGCTCACCGTAACGGTCGACAGCGCGGCAGCCGGCCTCGCCACTGCCGTGTCCCCGATTGCCCGTCGGCTGATCGAGGCCGCCCCGCCTCCCGCCCACAACGACCGCGTCGCGCTCAGCCTGATCCTGCCCGGCGACTCGGTGCTCGTGGGCCAACAGCTCGATGTGATCGCCGCCGCCTGGTTTCCGCGCGAGTTGCGCACCCGCCTGACCTACCCGCCGATCCTCTCGCTCCAGACGGCGGAAGGCGCGTGGTCGTACCCGGGGGCCGTCCCGACGGAGGTTGCGGCGTCGCGCCAGGTACGAGGCGGCTGGATGGACCTGTTCGTGGCCCACCAGGCGCTGTTCCCGCTCGCACCCGGCCGGATCGTGATTCCGCCCGCCACGGTCGCCTACGCGGTGCCGGTCGGGTTCTCGGTGTTCAAGCGCGAGGAGCGCTACTCGCTGCGTAGCGACACGGTGCCCGTCACCGTGTTGCCGCTGCCTGCCGCGCGCCGGCCGGCCGACGACCAACCAGTCGTCGCACAGGGGCTCGCGCTCGAATTGGGGCTCGAGCCGCCGAACGGTCGCGTAGGAGAGCCGATCGCGATGACGGCGACGGTGTCAGGAGCGGGCAACGTGGCCCTCTGGCCGGAACCCGCGATCCGCTGGCCGCCCGGCTTCCGTCCCTATCCGGGAGAAACGGGGATGCGGATCGCGCCGCGCGACGGACGCATCGCCGGCACGAAGGTGTTTCACTACCTCGTCATGCCCGACTCGGCGGGCTCGTTCCTGCTGCCCGAGGTGCGCTACCCCTATTACGATCCAGCGGCGGGGGACTATCGGGCGGCGACCATCGCGGCGCGCGCGCTGGCCGTGGCACCCGGGATCGAGCCGCACGCGGCGCGCGCGCTGCCGCCGCTGGCGCGCGGGCGCGACCCGGCGTGGGCGGATGAGCTGGCACGCGGTCTGGTGCCCTGGGGATGGCTCGTGCTGCTCGTCGGTCCGCCGCTGCTCGTCTGGCTGCGGCGGCGCCGCGCGCGCGCGGCGGATGGCAACGCCGCCGCGGCGCCCGCCGTGCCGGAGCGGCTCACCCAGCTGGGACGGCTGGAGCGGGAGTTTCACGCGGTGCTGGCGAATCACGTCCCGGATCAGCGGGCCCGGGACGGCGATGGGCTGGCCCGCGCGCTGCGCGCCGCCGGGGTCGACAGCGCGGTGGCCGATCATGTGAAACGGCTGCGGGACCGCCTCCGCGCGTCGCGCTACGGTCCACGCGGCCTGGGGGACGTGGTCGAGCTCGCCGCGGAGCTCGAGCAGGTGCTGCGCGTGCTGGGTGCGGAGCCGGGCGGGAAAGGACGCCGCGTGGTGGCGGCGATCGCGCTCATGGCGCTCGCGGGGTTGGCCAGGCCCGCCGCGGCCCAGACGCTCGGTGCGGAGGCGTTGTACGAAGCGGGCGCGCTCCGCGCCGCGGCCGACTCGTTCGCGGCACGCGCGGCCGGCGAGCCACGCGTGCCGGCGCACTGGTACAACCTCGGCGCCACGTTGTACCGCGCCGGGGCGGACGGCAAGGCGACTGCCGCCTGGGCGCGGGCCGCCCGGCTCGCGCCGCGTGACCCCCTGGTGCGACGCGCGCGTGAGCTTCTCCCGGCACCCGATGCGGCGAGCGAGGCCCTCCTGACCACGGGTCTTGCCACGCCCGGGGAGTGGGCGCTGGGCGCTGGGCTCTGCTGGGTCGCCTTGTGGATCGCCGTGGCCGCGCGCCGCCGCCGCACGGTCATCCTCGCGCTCTCGCTCGTCACCGTCGCGACGGCGGGGCTCGCGGCCCGTGAGGTCCTGCGCCGCGCGCAGCCCCTGGCCATCGTCCTCAACGCCGCGACGCCGGTCCGGGTCGCGCCGTACGGAGGCGCCAGCCCTGCGTCGATGGTCGAGGCCGGGGCCGCCCTCCTCGTGGAGCGGCGGTACGGCGCCTGGCTCGAGGTCGATCGCGCGGATGGCGTGCGCGGCTGGGTACTCGCCGCCGAAGTGTCGCAGCCGTGATGGCGACGATCGCGGTCTTAGCCCCCCAGGTCGCCGATCAGATCGCCGCCGGTGAGGTGGTCGAGCGGCCCGCATCGGTCGTGAAGGAGCTGATCGAGAACGCACTCGATGCCGGCGCCAGCGCGATCCACATCGAGATCGAGGACGGCGGGAAGAGCCTGATTCGAGTGAGCGACGACGGCGCGGGCATGACCCGCCCCGATGCGGAGCTCGCGCTGTCACGCCATGCCACGAGCAAGATTCGCGAGGCCGCGGACCTGATCGGCGTGGCGACGTTCGGGTTCCGCGGCGAGGCGCTGCCCGCGATCGCATCGGTTTCGCGATTCGAGCTCGAGACCTCATCGGATGGCGACGCCGCAACCCGCCTGCGCGTCACCGGCGGCAAGCGCGAGGGCGTGGACGACGCCGCGCGCCAGCGGGGGACGACGGTCACCGTGCGCGGGCTGTTCTTCAATACGCCGGCCCGCCGCAAGTTCCTGCGGGCGCAGGCCACCGAGACCCGCGCCGCCGTCGAGGTCGTGACGCTGCTCGCGCTCACGCGTCCCGACGTGGCCTTCACCCTCACGAGCGACGATCGTCCCCTGATCGACGTCCGGCCCACCACGCGCCCGATCGACCGGGTCCACGCCTTGTGGGGCCCCCAGCTGGCCGATACGCTGCTGCCGATCGCCTACCGCGAGGGTCCGCTCGAGGTGCGCGGCTTTGCACAGCGACCGGCGCAGGCGAAACCCGCGGGCCGGAAGGGCTACGTCTTCGTGCGCGGGCGGCCGATCCGCGACCCGTTCATTCTGCGCGCCGCGGAGGCCGGCTACCGCTCCACTATTGCGCCGGGTGACCGCCCGTCGCTCATCCTCTTTCTGGAGCTTCCTGGGGACGCGGTGGACGTGAACGTCCACCCGTCGAAGCTCGAGGTCCGATTCCGCGACAAGTTCTTCGTCGAGAAGGTGGTGGAGGAGGCGGTGCGGGCCGCGCTGGGACCTCTCGTGGCGGCAGCGCCTCTCGGCAGCGGGGGCTCGTGGGCCGGCCTCGGCGTCGACTTGCCCGCCGGGGCGCCGCAGGACCTGTTCTCACCGGAATCCGCAGCGTCGAGCACCCAACTCCTCGCCCCGTTGCTCCAAGTCTTCGACAGCTACATCGTGTTCCAGACCGACTCCGGTGTCGCGATCGTGGACCAGCACTCGGCGCACGAACGGGTGCTGTATGAGCGGGCGATGCGCCAGCTCACCGGCGACGGCGCGTCCGCACAACGCCTCTTGCTGCCTTTGACGCTCGAGTTCACGGCGCCCGAGCTCGAGGCGATCGATGCTCACCGCGAGCTGCTGCGTCGCGTGGGTTACGAGGTGGAGCCGTTCTCGGGGCGCGCGGTGGTGGTGCACACGGCGCCGAATCCGCATCCGCGCTTCGACGCGGCGCGCTGCTTCGGCGAGCTGGTCGCCGATCTCGCAGGGGGGCGGTTCGGGGCGCTCGCCAATCGGCTGGAGCGGTTCGCGGCGACGTACGCCTGCCGCGCCGCCATCAAGGCGGGCCAGCACCTCGAGCCCGACGAGATGCGCGAGCTCGTGGCCCGGCTCCTCACCGCCACCCTGCCGGCGCACGACGTGCACGGGCGGCCGACGGTCGTGCAACTCCCCAAGGACGAGCTCGAACGCAGATTCGGGAGAACCTGAGTGCGGAATGCGAAGTGCGGAATGCGGAGTGTAAGGAGGAGTGTCGGAAAGCGAGCGACCCCGCACTGCAATTCCGCACTCCGCATTCCACATTCCGCACTCTGACCGTGACGCACCCACCCCTTGTCCCGGTAATCGTCGGCCCCACCGCGGTAGGCAAGACTGCCGTCGCGGCGGCGTGGGCCGAGTGCGAGTCCATCACCGTGATTTCCGCCGATGCCCGTCAGGTATATCGGGGGCTCGACATCGGCACCGCAAAGCCGTCCCCAGCGCTACGGGCTCGCGTGCCGCACCTCGGGCTCGATGTCGTCGACCCGGGGGAGCGCTACAGCGCCGGCCGCTTCGCGCGCGACGCGGCGCAGTGGCTCGGGCAAATCCGCAGCGCCGGCCGCCAGCCGGTGGTCGTGGGCGGAACTGGCTTGTACGTACGTGCGCTCGCGGAGGGCCTGTTCCACGAGCCCCCACTCGACCCGGCGCGGCGCGAGCGGTTGCGCACCTGGGCCGCGAACCTAACGCCGGCGCGGCTTGCGCACTGGGCAGCGCGACTCGACCGCCGGTTCGCCGGGGGCGGGCGGCAACGGGCCGGGCGGGCCGTCGAGGTCGCACTGCTCACGGGGCGGGGCCTCAGCTGGTGGCAGCAGCACGCGCGTGAGAGCGGGGTCATGCGGCCGTGGTACATTCAACTCACGTTGCCGCGGGACGTGCTGCACCGTCGTATCGCCCAACGCGTGGACGAGATGCTCGCGGGAGGCCTGGTGGACGAGCTGCGGCGGATCCTGACGGCGGGGGTGGCGCCGCACGCCCCGGGGCTCGACGGGGTGGGGTATCGTGAGGTGGCCGGGATGCTCGCGGGGCGGCTGCCCGAGCGGGATCTGCGGGCGGCGATCGTCGTGGCGACGCGCCGTTATGCGAAGCGGCAGGAGACTTGGTTCCGGCACCAACTGCGAGATGCGGGAGGCGGGATGGGGGATGCGGGATGCGTGTGGGCACTCGATGCAACTGAGCCTGCCGACGCGTTGGCCCGGCGCATCGTGGAGCGGTGGCATGCCGTGATGCATCCCGCATCCCGCATCCCGCATCCCGGTCCATGAGGATCGGCATCACCTGCTATCCGACGTACGGCGGCTCCGGTGCCGTCGCGACCGAGCTGGGTCTCGCGCTCGCCCGGCGTGGGCACGAGGTGCACTTCATCTCCTACGCGAGCCCGTTTCGGCTGCGCGGCTACGCCGAGCGGGTGACGTTCCACGAGGTCACGCAGACCGAGTATCCCCTGTTCGAGCAGTCGTCACCGTACGCGCTGGCGTTGGCGGTCAAGCAACACGAAGTGGCGATGCGCGAGAACTTGGACCTCATGCACGTGCACTACGCCATCCCCCATGCCGCGACGGCGTGGCTCGCAAAACAGATGCTCAAGTCGCAGCGGGACCTGAAGATCGTCACGACCCTGCACGGCACCGATATCACGCTGGTGGGCCAGGACCCGTCCTACTACACGCTCACCAAGTTCTCGATCGAGCAGTCGGACCGTGTCACCGCCGTTTCGCAATACCTGCGGGACGAGACCTACCGCGCCTTCGGGTGCGCGGGGTGCGACGTGATCGTGATTCCGAATTTCATCTCGACGGCGGAGTATCACCCCCCAACCGACGCGACGTGTCGCCGCTCGCTCGCACCCGCCGATCACAAGGTGCTGGTCCACGTCTCGAACTTCCGGCCCGTGAAGCGCGTGACCGACGTGGTGCGCGTGTTTGCCGGCGTGCGCCGCGAGCTCCCGGCCACACTCGTGCTGGTGGGAGACGGCCCGGAGCGCGACGCGGCGGAGCAGGAAGTCGATCGCCTCAAGCTGCGACGTGACGTCCGCTTCCTCGGCAAGGTCGACAACGTCGCCGACATCCTGCGAGGCAGCGACCTGTTCTTGCTGCCGTCCGAAACCGAGTCGTTCGGCCTGGCGGCGCTCGAAGCGATGGCGTGCGCCGTGCCGGTCGTCGCGACCGCCGTGGGCGGGCTTCCCGAGGTGGTCGTCCACGGGGAGACCGGCTTCCTCACGCCCCAGGGGGACGTCGACGCCATGATTGGCCACAGCCTCCGCCTGCTGCGCGACGGTGCGCTTCAGGCGCGGATGCGCGACGCCGCCGCGCGTCGCGCGCTCGAGTTCGCGGCCGACCGCGTCGTGCCGCGTTACGAGCAGGTGTACGAGGACGTGCTGCGTGACTGATTTGCTGCGACTCGTCCGTATCAACAATCTGTTGCTCGCCGCGGCCGGCGTTCTCGCCGGCGGCTGGATCGCCCTCGGCGCGGTGCGGACCCCTAATGTCCTGGTGCTGGCGGCCCTGGCCGCGGTGGCGTTCGCGATGGCGGGCAACGTGCTCAACGATATCTGGGATCAGGCCGGCGACCGCGTGAACCGGTCAGAGCGCCCGCTCGCCGCCGGCCGCGTGACGCGCGGCACCGCCGACCTGTGCGTCGCCGGTGGCGCGGTGGTCGGGCTCGGGGCCGCGGCCTTTGTCAACGGGACCGCGGTGCTCGTGGGCCTCGCGGCCTTCGCCGTGCTCGTGCTGTATTCGCCGGTGCTCAAGCGCCGTGGCGTGCTGGGGAACGTGGCCGTGGCGCTCGTCGCCGGTCTGCCACTCCTGTACGGTGCCATCGCGGTGGGACACGCGGCGGCGGGAATCGTACCCTGGATCCTCGCCACCTGGATCCACTTGGTGCGCGAGATCGTGAAGGACATCGATGACCAGGCAGGCGACCGGACGCTCGGCCGTCGCACCCTGCCGCTCGTCCTTGGAGCTCGCCCTGCGAGCCTCGTGGCGGCGGGGTTGGCGGTGGCCTTCGTGCCGCTGTCACTCGCCTTGCCCGCAGCCGCACACTATCGCGGCCGGTACTTTCTCATCGCCCTGTTTGCCCAGCTGGTCGTGTTGGCCGTCGCCAGCCGGTTGTTCACGGGGCGCACGCAGGGAAACAGTCGCCTCCTCAAAGGAGCCATGCTCGTGGGAATCGTGGCGCTGGTAGCCGGGCGGGTCACGTGACGCTCTGGCAGGGAATCGTCCTGGGGCTGGTGCAGGGGCTGACGGAGTTCCTCCCGGTGTCGAGCTCGGGACATTTGCGGGTGCTGGAAGTCGTGACGGGCGTGCACACCCCGGGCGTCTTCGTGGAGGTGACGCTCCACGTCGCCACGCTGGGCTCCGTGCTGGTGATGTACGGGGCGCGGCTATGGGCGATCGCCCGGGGCGTCCTGGCGCGGCGGCCGGCGGAGCTGCGGACGGCGGGGCTGCTCGTGCTCGCCACCGTTCCCGCGGGTGTCGTCGGCGGATTGTTCCATCGCCAAGTCGAGGCGGCCGCCTCGCTTGTCCTCGTGGGCACGGGGTTCCTCGTCACGGGATTCATGAACTGGTCCACCCGACGGCTCACCGGCAGCCGCCCCGAGCCTACGGTCGGGGGCGCGGTGGGGATCGGTTTCGCGCAAGCCTTGGCGGCGGTGTTTCGCGGGGTCTCCCGTTCCGGGTCGACCGTGTGCGCTGCCTTGTGGGGCGGCCTCTCACCCGCCGCCGCCGCGGAGTTCAGCTTCCTGCTGGCGATCCCGGTGATCGCGGGCGCGGCGATCCTGGAGGGGCGTCACATGGCGGTGAACGTCGCGGCCGTCGGAGCGCTGCCGTTGGCCGTGAGTTTCGTGCTGGCGTTTGCCAGTGGGATTTGGTCGATCCGCTTTCTCGTGGCGCTGCTGCAGCGCGGCCGCTTCTACGCGTTCGCGCCGTACAACTGGGTCGTCGGCGTGCTGACGATCGCGTACGCGGTATGGCGCGGCTAGCGCTCGACGGCGTGACCGCAGCCGATCTCGCGGGGCGGTGGGGTGTGCCGCAGTGCGGCCTGTTTCGTGAGCTCGGGTCGACCTTCGACGCAATTCACGACCTGGCCGCTCAAGACGCCCCTGCCGGAACGGTGGTGATCGCCGAAGAGCAGACCGCAGGGCGGGGGCGGGACGGTCGCACGTGGCACTCACCGGCGGGCGGGGTTTGGCTCGGCATGCTGCTCCGTCCGGCGCGCGCCGAGCTGGGCGTCATCTCGGTACGCGTCGGGCTCGCCGTCGCGGATGCCGTCGATGCCCTGCTGGGCCGGTTCGAAACCCGCCTCAAGTGGCCGAACGACGTCTTGCTGGGGGATCGCAAGCTCGCGGGTATCCTGTGCGAGGGCCGCTGGCACGGGGAGACTCCGCAATGGCTGGCGGTCGGCGTGGGAGTAAATGTGTGCAACGCGATTCCCGCGGCGGTCGCGCGTCGCGCGGTAGCGCTCGGGGAATGGCTGCCCGCGGTTCGCCGGCTCGATGTCCTGGATCGCCTGGTCCCGGCGCTCGCGGGCCTCGCGTCGGGCGAGCCGGCGCTCAGCGAGCGCGAGTGCACCGCGTTCGCGGCACGCGACTGGCTGCAGGGTCGCCAGCTCCGTTCGCCCGCCGCCGGCCGCGCACGCGGCCTGCGCCCGGATGGCGCCCTGCTCGTCGATCTCGGCGCGGCCACCATCGCGGTGCGGGAGGGGCACGTAGAACTGGC
>Ga0075434_100003928_pt1 | contig 13319 bp, 21 predicted proteins | sample RhiMethybrSRZTD3_FD_75298 | JGI IMG/M metagenome (GOLD analysis project Ga0075434, IMG submission 75298) | Populus rhizosphere microbial communities from Tennessee, USA - Rhizosphere MetaG P. TD hybrid SRZTD3 | ecosystem: Host-associated > Plants > Roots > Rhizosphere > Soil | place: USA... | reverse complement strand
GACGGGACGACCGCCGGGAAGGCGGATCGGGTGTTTGCCGACACGCGCCAGCTCACCGCCAGCGCGACCGAGAACCTCGACCTCGCCGGCGCGCTCTCGGACTTCTACGGCGCGACGCTGACCTTCGTCACGGTCAAAGCGATCATCGTCCGGGCGGCTGCGACCAACACCAACGATGTGCAGGTGACCCGGCCCGCCGCCAACGGCGTGCCGTTCCTCATGGCGGCCAGCGACGGGATCGCGCTCAAGCCGGGCGCCGTGTTCGCCTGGTTCATGAGCGGCGTCGGCGTCACGGTGACGCCAGGCACGGGCGATCTGATCACCGTGACCAACAGCGCGGGCGGCACGTCGGTCAGCTATGACGTGCTCATCATCGGGACCAGTGCCTAGGGCGACTCGGGGACACCCTTTTTCTGGAGTAACGAACGATGCCTCTTGATCAACGGCTGCACGGCAAGACCGGTCAGATCCGCATGGACCCGGCCGGCGGATCCTCGCTGGTCACCCTGACGGATCTCGATACCTGGACGCTCGATATGGCGACGGATCGGGCCGTCGTCACTGCCTTCGGCGACACCAATGTCCGCCGCGTGGCGGGGCTGCCGGACTTCTCCGGGACCATCAGCGGCTGGTGGAATGCCGTGGCGAGCTCCTCGCCGTTCTACTTCGCGGCGGTGCTCGCGGGCACGCCGGTCACGCTGCGACTGATTCCGAACAGCGCCGACGCGACCGTCTACTTTCAGGGCCTCGCGAACATCGACGGGAGCGTGAACGTCAGCGCGACCGGGGCGATCAAGATGGCCGGGAAGTGGGATGCGGGCGGGAACTGGACGATCGCGCCGTAAGCGATGGAGGCGATCCGCGGCGTCGTGGGCCGCATCGACTGGGGATACTTCGCCGCCGCGGCGATCAACGGCTACACGGTGCGGCCGTGCGCGGATGGATCGTGGACGCTTCGCGGCACGGTCGTCACCGTCGACGCGTTCAAGATCCGCCAGCGGCCGCTCGTCTTTGTCGCGCCGCATCAGGATGGCGAGTGGCGCTGGCCGGTGTCGACGTTCGAACTCGGGGAGGGACACGGGCCGCGGGAATGTCAGGCGACCTTGGGACCACAACTGCCGGAGATGATCACACGGGTCGGTCAGGAGACGAGACGATGGGGATTCGATTCATCACGCCGGAGACGGTGACGCTGCCGCTCAGCGACGGCGATTCCATCACGATCAAAAAGCGTCTCTCGCATGGCGAGCGGGACGCGATGCTCGCGCGGATGCGCGCCGACGACGGCAAAGACTTACGCGCCGCAGAATTGGCCGGCTATCTCGTGGCGTGGTCGTCGCCGGTGCCGTACTCGCTGGAACTGCCGGAGGACGAGCGCATCGCCACGATCAACGCGCTCGACGCCGACAGTTACGACGAGATGCGAGACGCGCTCCGGGCGCATCTCAATGCCCACGAGGAAGAAAAAAAAAGACGCACTGGCGCGACAGGGTCCGGACCGATCTCTTCCTCGCCTGTCGCGTTGGCTGGCGTTACGAGTGGATTAGGGACCTCGATGCCGACGTCTATGACGTCTTGTTAGACGACGTGGTGCAGGGATTATCGCAGCCGACGTAAATGGCGATTCAAGGCATCTTCCTCGCGGACTTCTCGCAGTACAACGCGGCCGTCGATCAGGCGGACGCGAAGCTCCGGAAGTTCACCGCGAGCACGACCACGCACGACACGGCCGTCCGGCAGTTCAGCCGAGGCACAGAGGCCGCGGGGAATTCCTTCGGGCAACTCTCGCAAGGGCTGCTCGCCGCCGATAAAACGCTCGGCGCCTTCGGCGTGCACATCGGTCCCGAGATTCACGCGTTGCAGGAGATGTCCCAGGCGGCTGGGCAGACGGCGAGCCAGATCGGGCTGATCGGCACCGCCAGCCTGACCGCTGCGGCGGCGCTCGGCGGCTGGGAGCTCGGGCGGACCATCGCGCGGTTCTTCGATCTGGATACGACCATCGCCAACGTCACGGCGAAGATGCTGAACTTCGGCGATGTCGCGGGGCAGACGGCGGCCGCGAAACAGGATGTCCTCAACCGTGCCCTTGCTAACGGGGCCGCCGCGAACATCACCTACGGCGAAGCAGTCGAATTCAACGTCGCGGCGGAGAAGAAACGGATCGATGCGCTCGAGGCGAGCGCGAAGGCCCAGAAGAAGGCGGCGGATGAACAAGCGGCCGCCTTGGAGAAAGAGCGCGCCGCGACCGAAGCCTACGCGAAGCAGTTGACCGAGATTCAAAACCACCTGCTCGGCACGGACCAGATCGCCAAGGCCGAGGACTACATGCGGACGTTCATGGACATCCGGAACGTCACCAATCTCAACAGCGCCGCGCTCAAGGAATTCAACGAGGTGCTCTCCGAGGGCTTCAGTCGGCTCGTGGAACAGGGCGGGGCGGCCACGGAACTCGCCGCCAAGATGAACGAATGGCGCCTCGCGGTGATCGCCGCGCAGGAATCGCACACGATCGCGATGACGACGATCGAAACCGACGAAGAGCGCGTCGCGCGGGAGTCCGCCGAGCTCGCGAAGGCGATGTCGGAAAACTTCAAGATCATCGGGCAGAGCGCGCAGGAGGCCGCACGCACGACCGAACTCAGTTGGACGCAGGCAATGGATGCCGTGCGGCACGGGCAGGGCACCCTGACCGGCACGATTCAGAGTCCGGCGGCCGGGACGAGTGGCGGGTCGATTCGATACGACGATTACGGGAATCCGTACACGTACGTACCGGGCATGAATCAGCCCGGGAAGATTTCGCCGACGAGCGGCACAGGCGGGGCCTCGGTCAGCATCTTTGCGCAGGGCGCGTTCTTCGATACCCCGGAAAGCATCAACAAGTTGGCCGACAAGGTCGGCTCGGCAGTCATGGCGCGCGCGGCGGGACGGGGAGGGGTGTTCTAGATGCCGATCTCCGGCACGCAGAAAGCGAAGATGTACGCGCGCGTCAACCTGATGCGCCTCGGGGCGAGTCGTCTCGACTACTACCGGCCGGATGTCAAGATTTCGATCGCCACGATCGACCGCAGCTCGGGTCATTACGTGCGTGTCGCGGGCCTGTCGATCAACGACGTGCTCGATGGGACGCCCAATACGGCCACCCTGCGCGTGGCGAACTTTACCCCGCTCCAGGGGCAGGAAATCAAGATCGCGCTCGGCGCGTACGATACCGAGCATTACCTGTTCGTCGGGCAGATCCTGACCGTCAAACAAATCTACGAAGCTGAGAAGCCCGCAAACGTCGCGTATGACCTCTCCTGCATCTCGCACGAATGGCTGCTCAATCGTAGGCAGGTCACCAAGCGCTACACGAACCAGATCGCGAGTGAAATCGTCCGCGACCTCATCGCCAACTTCGCCGTCGGCTACACCGCGGTGCACGTCGTAACCGAGCTGCCGATCATCGACGAAATCACCTTTACCAATGAGGACGTGTCGGCGGCGCTCGACCGGCTCGCCCGACGCGTCGGCGGGTACTGGTACATCGACAACGCCAAAGATGTGCATTTCTTCCTGACGGAAGCGGGAGCGATCGCGGGCCCGATCGCCACCGGCGCAGCGCGCTCGGCGTCGGACATCGCCTCGACGACCGATCTGTCTCAGGTGAAAACGCGCGTGTCGTTCGAAGGCGGCGGCTCGTCAACGCTGGTGCCGTGCCTGCCCGGGGACACGACGATGCCGCTCGTCGATACGAGCTGGTACATCACGGGCGGAGGCGTCGTCGTCTCGGGGCCGCAGCGGATCACGTACACCGGGAAATCGGCGCTGGCAGGGACGGGGACGACCGCCGCGGGCAAGCCGCTCTCGCCGAGCGCGCCGGGGACGGCGGTGGTGTCAGGCACCGCCGGGAATCTCTTGGCTGGCGACCGGACGTACAAGACGAGCATTGTCACGTCTGCCGGTGAAAGTGAAGTCAGCAGCGCGAGCAGCACGGTGACGATCTCAGGCGTGACGGCGCCTGGGACATTGACGCAGACAGACCTGCTCACGACCTCGGCCAGCAATCTCGTCGCCGACGGTGGGGTCCATAAATACAAAGTCACCTTCGTCACCGCGGCCGGTGAAACGCTGGCCGGATCAGCGACCTCTGGCACCAACGCAGGGACAGTCGGCACGCCTGGCGCGCCGAGCGTGTCTGGCACGACGGGCGGATCGCTGACGACGACGGCCGCCTATCGGTACGCTGTGACCTATGGGACAGCGAATGGAGAGACGACGGCTGGTACCGTCGCCCCGATCACGCTGACAGGTGCACAGAATGCGGTGTCGCTGACGAGCATTCCCACGTCAGGCGACGGGCGCGTCACAAATCGCCGCATTTATCGGAACCTTGGCAACGCTGGTGACTTTGCATCCAAGTTTCTCGTGACCACCCTCAACGACAATTCGACGACCACCTACACGGACACCACGGCCGATGCGAGCTTAGGATCGACGGTACCACCGTTCGGGAATACTACGGGGTGGCAGCAGATGTCGTTATCGAGCATTCCGACGTCTGGGGACGCCCGCGTGACGAAGCGCCGGATCTATCGCACGGTTCCAGGCGGGTCCGTCTTTAAATTCCTCACGACAATCAACGACAACAGCACGACGACGTATACGGATAACACCGCGAGCGAATCGCTCGGCGCGGAGGAACCTGCGACGGATACGAGCGGCAGCGGTCAAATCGATTTGACCGGCCTGCCCATCGGTCCCGCCGGTACGACCTCGCGCAAAATCTACCGCACCGAAGCTGGTGGCACCGTCTACAAATTCGTCGACAAGGTCACCGGCAACGTCACGACCACCTACCGGGACAACGTCTCCGATGGGAGCCTCGGCGAAACGGCCCCAACCGAAAGCCACGTCGGGAGCAGCGCGGGGGATACGACGCTCCGCGTGGCGGACACGGCCGTCGTCGCCTCCTCCGGCGGGTGGGTGCAGGTCGGGAGTCAGATCATCCGCTTCACGGGTCGATCCGTCTCCTCCGGGGAAGGGAACCTCACGGGCATTCCCGGCGGTGGCACCGGCTCGATCGCCGCGGGCATTGCGTTCGGTACGGCCGTCATCAATGCCCCATTTCTCAGCGGCATCCCGGCCGGTGGCGTGGGATCGATCCTCTATCCGATTGCCGCTGGCGATGACGTGAACCTGCTGGTCACGGTGAACGACGCCGCGGCGCAAACGGCGATGGCGAGTCTCACGGGCGGCGGTGATGGCGTGCACGAGGACTATCTGCAGGATCGGCGGCTGTCAGCCACGGAAGCGACCGCGCGCGCGACGGCGCAACTGAAGCTGACGAAGGATCCGCTCGTCACGATGACGTACACGACCTTCGATCAGAGCACCAAGAGCGGGCGGACGGTCACGTTCAACCTGGCCTCGCCGACGAACCTCACCGGGACGTTCAAGATTCAGAGCGTGACGATCACGGATCTGGATCCGACCGCCCGACGCTTCCCGCGGCGCCAGGTGCAGGCGAGCTCGCGGCGCTTCACGTTCGAATCGTTGCTGAATTTCGCGCGCACGGGGGCCTAGATGGCGCTGGACCGCACCAACTACAACGCGCTGGTCGACGACGACGGATCCGGCACCACCGGATCGATCTGGAGCAAGACGGCGATCAAGGACGTCATTCTAGACCCGGCCGATTCGGCCTATGCCCTGAATCTCCAGACGACGACGGGGACTGGCAACCAGGCGGACTTCAACCTGAGCACCAAGGTCACGTGGTTGCGGTGCACGGGCGCGGCGCCCGCCTTTGGCGGGTTCCAGATCAATGGCGTCGCGCCCGCCTCCGGCGATCGCGTCGTGATCGAATGCCTCGGCACGACCGCGAAGGTCTATCACGAGGAGACGGGCTTTGAATCGGTCGCAGCGAATCGCATCATCTGCCCGAGCACGAACGGGCAGATCGTCGGCGTCAACGGCCGCATCGAATTGATTTACGACGGCACCAGTTCCCGGTGGCGCGCGCAGTGCATCGATCCCGGTGCGCCGATCGACGTGACGTTCAATGCGGCTGACTACACGGGCAGCGGATCGATGACGTGGACGGTGGCCTCAGGTGATGTCGAAATGTTCCGCTATCAGCAAATGGGGCGGCGGCTCCGGATCGAAATGATGCTGTTCACGACGACGGTCGGCGGCACGGTCTCGACGACGTTGCAAGCGAAGGTGCCGGGCGGCTTTACGCCGTCCCTCAATGCCAGCTCCCGTCGTCCCTTTACGGCGACCTACGTCTCGAACAACGGCACTGACGAAGCGGGCCGCGTGTCGGCCTCGGCGACCAACATTGAATTCGTGCGGTTGCCGCCGAACAACTGGACGGCATCCACGGAAAACACGCGCGTCTCGTTCGACGGCATCATCACGGTGAACTGATGGATGAACCGGCCCTGCCGTTCACGGCGTGCACGGGGGCGATCTGGACGCCCGTTCGTCACGTGTGGGTGCCGACACAGCATCCGAAGCACACGCTGGTCTACATCGATGGCAACAGCGGCAACGAAATGGGGACCGTTGCGGCGAACAACTCGCCGCAACAAGCGATGCCGAAGGAGACCTGGATCACCGTGGACCTGGCGCCCTACGGCATTCCGAGAACCACGGTGTCGATCCTTGGGATGTTTCTCATGGTCTCGTCTGGGTATGCCGGGCACCCGCCGGTCTCATTTACGGTGACGACTCGGGCGCCGGGCTACACGGGGTTAGCGATGGGCGATTACATCGCGGCGACCACGGCCGCGACGGGCGGCGGCTATCGCAGCTCCGTGACCTGCACGGTCCCCGTGGTCAATCAGCAGATCGAGTTTTCGTATCAGCAGCCGATTTCAACGACGGCCGCGGCGATCACTGATGGAACGGGGGCGCCGCAGATCCTGCAATTCATCGCAGTGGCCCTGTTTGGCGAATGAGGTCATGGAACCACCTGAAGGATTTGAAGAACGTCGCACGTCGGTCGCGGGCGCGACCTCGACGGTGAAACTCTACGTGATCGCCGTGGTCGTCTGTGCCGCGATGACGATCGCCGGGGTCATCACGATTGCGATCTTGATGCCGGTCGCCCAGAGCGGCACCGTCATCACAGCCGTCGTCGGGATCACCGCGCCGATCATCCTGGCGCTGCTCGCCGGCGGCCAGCACGCGATGGCCGTGGCGATGGACGGCAAGCTCTCCCAACTCGTGCGCGCGGAAAAAGGCAAGGAACACGCCGAAGGGGTGGTCGAGGGCCTGCGGGAAAACCCCCGCACCAACATTGAGTGAACCGTATGGGCTGGGACCGATCCCTCACAGACTGGACCGAGGCAAGCCTGCTGATTCAGCGGGTGTATCAGGAGGAACTCGGCCGGGTCTGTGATTTCGGCGGGGCGGTCAATTGGCTGGCGCACTGGCGCGAAGGCGAGCATGGTGCGGAGTTTGAATCCTGGGTGCGTCGGCAGTTCCGCGATTCGCCGGAAGGGCGGCTCCGTCACGGGGAGCGTGGTCCGGATGTTCCGGATCCGGGGGCGCCGCCTCCAGACACGCCGGAACTGCCGCCAGCCTCCACCGTCCGCGTGTTCCAGGTCACCGACGCGAGCGACGGGGCGTTCCTCCCGCGCATGTATTCCTACTGGCCGAATGCCTGGGTGAGCCGCGGACGCGCCTACGTGTTTGCCGGGCATGTCGACGAGCGGCCGCGGTTCTTCGCGGTCGACCTGCAAACCGGGACTGTGGAACGCCTCGGGCCGATGGTGCCCTACCGTGGCACAAGCGAGGGGTGGTACTGGGACGCGGAGGGCTGGATCTATCTGCTCGACGGTCCGCGCCTGCGCCGGGTCTATCCGTTCGGAACCGCCGACGTCGTCGTTCTCTCCATTGAGGAGACGCATCCCGGCTGCATGTTGTGGCAGGCGCACAGCAGCGACGACGGGCAGACGCACTCCGCCTCGGTGAAGCGGATCGTCAACGACGGGCCGTATCCCGCGATCGGGACGGTCGTCCTCCGCCACGGCCGGCAGGAGTACTTCCCGGCCCATGGCGACCTCGACGAATCGCAGATCACGCCGGACGGCCGCTGGCTGGTCATCAAGGAAGAGGACAACAACCGTGTCATCCACCTCGAGACGCGCGACACGCAGATCATCCGCGATGCGGACGGCGCGGTCGGGCATTCCGACTGCGGGCCGGCGCTCCTGGTCGGGGAGGACAACATCCACGGGGCCTGCGTCCGGTGGGATCTCGATCAGCCGCTCACGCCTGGCCGGCGCGTGGAGCTCTTTTCCACGTGGAACATGGGCCACGTCTCGATCCGCGGGGGCCGATGTCTGCTGAGCACCGATACGATGCTGGCGCTCGTGGCGCTCGATGGGTCCGGGGTGACGCCGCTCCTGAACCACGACATGCCGGCGGTCGATTACGATCACCAGTTCAAAGCGAATCTCGATCCCTCTGGGCGGGTCGCCTGTTACATGCTCGACTCCGGCCGGTGGGACGTCTATCTCGCGGTGCTGCCTGGGCCATGACGATGAACGTGCTCCTGGCGCTCGCGGGATCGCTGGTCACGTTGACGCTCTTTGTCGGGACGCTGGTCTTTCGGATGGGGCAGCAATCCGCGCGCGTGGAAGCGCGGGTGCAGGAGCTCGAGCGCTGGCGCGGATCGATTCGGACCGACATGCACGAAATCTCCGACGCGCTCGAACTCGTGCGGATTGAATTGCAGCGATTGAGCACCATGATCGAAGAGCGCACGTCGCGCGTGCGCCGCAGCGATGTCCCGCCGGCCTGACCTATGGGATGAGGATTTCGACGCGTCCCGGCGCACGGCTGCTGCCATCCGGGAGGCGCGGCGTCGCGGTCACGACGTAAATCCCAGAGCTGCCATAGCGATGCGACATCACGGCGCCAGGGCCGTTGGTCAGCGTCTGCCCGCCGTCGCCGAAACTCCACGTGAGCGACACGACCGGCCCGGTGGTGGTCGGCGTGAAGATCCAGATCGAGGGCGTTACGGGATCGGGCGCCGCGTCAAGGTTGACGGTGACGCCCCGCGTGTCGGGTGGTTGCGGCAAGACGCGCACGGCGAGATCAGCGATCGTCGTCTCGCCGTTCTGCGCTTCGACGGTCGCGCGCGTCAGGTAGAGGCCGGGGCTCATGAACAGGCACGTCACGCGCAGTTCACGCCCGGTCCCGGTGCCCAACTCGAGCGCCGTCCCATCGCCGCACTCGAACCGCGCGCGTGCGGGGATGGTGATCCACGCGCCGGCGCGGGGCTGAATCGACAGAAAGCCCAGCCAGGTGTTCCCGGCGAACGTCGTGGTCGGATCGGTCCCGTTGCTGAGGGTGACGTCGAAGGCGGTAAAGGTCGGCAGCTGCGGCCCAACCGAGGGCGCCTCCGGGCTGACTGCGGACGGGGCGACCGGCGTGGCCTGCATCGCGTTGCAGCCGGCCAGCAAAAATACCGACAGTATTGCGGTTCGAAACATGGGGCTCATCTCCTACTAGTTAGCGTATCGGCTATTCATCGTGTCGCGCTAGTCGGTGGTTGTCCTACAGGGGTTGACTTCACTGCCCCGGTTCGCTAATGTGTGTGGCTATGAAAGAAGTGGATCCCATCCAAGTGCTGCGGGCGTTCGTCCAGAAACACGGCTCGCAGGCCGCTGCGGCGCGCCGTCTGAACATCTCCGAACCATACCTGTGCGATCTGCTCTACGGCCGCCGCGCGGTGTCGGAAAACATTCAGAAGAAGTTGAATCTGCGGACGATTGTTGTCGAGGACCGGCTTTCAGCATGACCGAGATTCTGCACGCGCTCGAGCACGTCTCCGCCCTGATTGGCCTCCTGGTGCTCGTCATGCTCGCCTGGGCGGTCGTCAAGCTCCGCCACTACCGGCTCTCGGAAGCCGAACGCGAACGCGCCCGACGGTTCTATGCGACGCGTCGCCCGATGTGGAATGACTCCACGCCGGCGGATGCCGAGGAGGACTACCGTGTTCAGTGATGCCACGCTCGCGGGGATGTTGACCACCGCCGCGCTCTTGCTGCTCGCGCTCGGCTGGCCGATCTGGCGCGAGATGCGTCACTGGATCGTCTGTCGCCGGCTGCGCCGGCGGATTCATCAGGATCACGTCGACTGGATCGCGCGGCGCGCTGCGCACATGCGCGAGGTCTTGCGGTGACCGCGTGGGCGTGCTTGTGGCTGAACCTCGCGATTCGATGGGACGAGCGGACGGATCGACGCCACCTGTTCGGGGACGCGCTGCTCGCGGCGATCCGCGACCGCTGGACGCCTTCAGCGCGGACGCCGTCTGGTCCGATGGGAAGTTGCACGTCGTGGACCCCAATGCCTATCAACGCCAGCTCGCGCGGATGGCACTGGGCGACGGGGAGGCGGTGGAGATTCGGATTACCCGTGCCGCCGAAGCGAAGCGGCATTGGCAGCTCAAGTGGTACTACGGGTACGTGGTCAGGCAGTGCTGCGAGAACGGCGACACCGTGAAGGACATGGACGTGTACTTCCGCACGCTGTTCATGCCGCCCGATGTCGTCACGCTCCATGACATGTCGTACGAGCAGATGCGCGACTACTTGATCCAGTGCGAGGAGCACGCGGCGCGGGTGATGGGCGTCGTCATCACCGGGCCGGACGAGATTCGACAGCGGACATGACAAAGAAAAAGCCGGACGTTGACGCGTCCGGCCAGAAAGGAGCCCCTGAGATGCCTGAGATTCTGACACAACTACCGCTGGCCGCCAAGCCCGAGGATGACCCCATCGCCACCGGACTCCGGATCGGCGAGGCCATCAACGCCGTCTACCCACCCGTGGACACGGCGGCGCTGATGTTCGAGCGCCTGGCGAAAGATCCCAACGTCGACGTCGAGAAGCTCGAACGGCTGATCGCGATGCAGGAACGCATCCTGAGGCACAACGCGAAAGCGGCCTTCGATGCGGCGTACGCGACGATGCAGCCGGAGATCCCGGTCATCGACGAGCACGGGCGGATCGAAGTGAAGGGCACGCTCCGCTCCACCTACGCGCCGCTCGAGGACATCCACGAGGTGATCAAGCCGATCACCGCGAAGCACGGCTTCGCGATCCGCCATCGCACGGAATGGCCGGAGGACCGCAAGGGCATCATCCGCATCGTCGGCATCCTCAGCCATGCGCAGGGGCATTCGGAGGAATCGATCTTCGAAGCGCCGCTCGACAAGTCGGAATACCGCACCGACATTCAATCGATGGGCTCGACGGTCAGCTACGGCCGGCGCTACACGACGCTCGACCTGCTGAACATCGCGACACGCAAGGCGGACGATGACGGCGAGAAACACGGACGGCCGCAACCGCCCGAGGGATATGAGGCCTGGGCCGCGACGCTCGAGGGGATCGCCGATGAAGGGATGGCGCGGCTGACCGACGTCTTCAACAAGGCGAGCAAGGCGAATCGGGACTGGGCCGTCTACCTGACCAACTACGACCGCCGGTACTGGAACGCGCTGAAGGACCGCGCCAGCAAGGCGGCGGCGTCATGAGGCCTGCGGGATCCGGCAATGGGCGTGTCGTTCCGGCCTTCCCGACGCCCGACTACTTCGACGAGAAGGTGATCGGCGTGCAGCCCGGCATGACGCTCCTCGATAGTTTCGCCGAGCGCGTCCTCCCGTTCTGTTGCCTGCATCACGCCCCGAGCAAGCTGACGGAAGAGGAGCACGCGGACCGCGCCGCCGATCATGCGTATCGGATCGCGCACGCGATGATGCGCGCGAGGCGGCGGACATGACGCCGGCGGAGCGGATGCGACTCGATCACATTGCCAGCAGGCACCGCCTCGCGCCGAAGCCGACGGCCGACGATGTCCGCCTGCTGCTCTATGAACTCGACCGGATGGAAGCGGCGCCGGTGCTCTGGACCGCGGCGCGGGAGGCGGCTGAGCGCGCGCTGTCACAGAGGCAGCGGTCATGAGGCCGTTCGTCATCCACGAGGTCGAGCAGCGATCAGACGCGTGGCACGCGCTCCGAGCCGGACTCGTCACGGGATCGGCGGCGCCGGCGCTCCTGGCGACGCGCAAGCGCGGGACGGGCGAGCTCGCCGTCCGTCGGGATCTGCGGCATCGGCTCGTCTGCGAACGGCTGACCGGCCTCTCGCTCGATCGATCAGTCCCACGCACGGACGCCGTGCTGCACGGGCTGGACGTCGAGCCGGACGCCGTGGCAGCCTATGAAGCGGCGACGGGCCAGGTCGTCCAGTTCGCTGGCTTCCTCTCGCACCTGACGCTCAAGGCGGGATGCTCGCCGGATGGCTACGTCGGCGACTTCGAGGGGATCGTCGAGGCGAAGTGCCCGGGCTGCACCACGCATCTGACCTACCTGCATGGCAACGGCATCCCCGACGAGTACTACGCGCAGCTCGTGCATGCGCTCTGGTTGACCGGGGCGCAGTGGGCGGATTTCGTTTCCTTCGATCCGCGGTTTCCGGAGCCGTTGCAGTTGTTTGTCACACGACTCGAGCGCGCGTGGGTCGATCTCGCCGGCTACGAATTGGCGGTGCGGCTCTTTCTCCATGAAGTCGACGCCGACGTGCGGAAGTTGCAGCCCGCCGTGGAGGCGGTCGCATGAGTCGCCACGCGCGGTGTCTCGACTGCGGACGGGAACACGAGACGGATCAACTCCCTGACGACGCCCTGTGTTCATTCTGCCGCTCGTACTACGAGGGGATGTACGCGAACGATCCGGTACCGGACGTCGACGAGGACCGGCCGCGCTGGAAATACTCGAAGGCCGCGATGCGCGAGCGGCTTGGCGTCACCGGGGATCGGGACGAGTGATGCGCACGTTCTTCAAATGGAACGAACCCTCCCGCGTGGAGATCGCCATGAAGCGCCAGGCCGAGCGCGCGAAGCAGGAGACGGCCGTCTATCGCACCGTCGATCGGCGGGATGGGTTCCGCTGCCGGTGCTGCGGCCTGCGGACGGACCAATACGCGATCGGCCTGCTCCGCGGCGAGCACCACCACGTCGTGTACCGGAGTGCAGGCGGGGAGACAACGACCGCGAATGTCTGTCTCCTCTGTGCGGGCTGTCATGTGGATGAACATCGGCACCGGTTGCGGATCGACGGCAACGCCGACACAGGCCTGACGTTCTGGTGGCGCGATCGAGACCACGAGGAGTACGTGATCCGGCGCGAACTGGCGGTACGACAATGGGAAAAAGACTGATGTGCCGTCTGATCCGCTTCGCTATCAATGCGCCTACTGCGGTCGCAAGCTGGATCGCGATGACATCCCGCGGCACGAAGCGAAATGCGAATTGAAAGAAGC
>Ga0075434_100003927_pt1 | contig 13319 bp, 12 predicted proteins | sample RhiMethybrSRZTD3_FD_75298 | JGI IMG/M metagenome (GOLD analysis project Ga0075434, IMG submission 75298) | Populus rhizosphere microbial communities from Tennessee, USA - Rhizosphere MetaG P. TD hybrid SRZTD3 | ecosystem: Host-associated > Plants > Roots > Rhizosphere > Soil | place: USA... | reverse complement strand
CGGCAAGGGTTTTTGCTTCGTCCCGCGTCATGATTTCTGGACCGTGTTGAGGATCGTCACGTTGCGGAAGCGGCACGGGGGGCACCCGTGGCTGACCGAATTGATTTGCGCCGGCTCACCCTTGCCGTCGTTGAACGCACCGCCCAGCCAGTACGACGACTTGCCGCCGATCATGTCCATCGAGTTCCAGAACACCGGCGTATTGCTCTGATACGCGACGTCTTTCAGCATGCCCGCGATCTTGCCGTTGCGAATCTCGTAGAACGCCTGGCCGGAGAACTGAAAGTTGTAGCGTTGGTGATCGATCGACCACGATCCGCGGTTGCGAATCAACACCCCGCGCTGCGTGTCCTTGACGATGTCGTCGACGCCGATGTCGGCCGCACCGGGCAGAAGCGAGACGTTGGGCATGCGCTGGAACTGCACTGCGTTCCACGACTCGGCAAACGAGCAGCCGTGCGATCGCGACACTCCGGTGAGCTGCTGAATGCGGGCGACCTGCTCGCGCGTCGTCTGATAGTCCTTGAACACGCCCTTCTCGACGAGCAGCCACGAATCCGCCGCCACGCCTTCATCGTCCCAGGCCACGCGGCTGAGCGATCCGTCCTGGGTGCGATCGGCCTGCACGTTCATGATCGCGGGGCCGAACCGCAGCTGGCCGATCACTTTCTCCGGGGGCGCCACGAAGCTCGTACCCGCGTAGTTGGCTTCCTCGCCGATGGCGCGATCGAGCTCCGTCGAATGGCCGATCGACTCGTGAATGGTGAGCCAGAGATTCGTCGGCTCGAGTATGAGATCGTACGTGCCGGCCTCGACGCTCTTCGCGGTGAGCTTCTCCCCGGCGATCGACGCCCATCGCTCGGCGTTGCCCGGCATGTTGAGCGATTCGACGTACTCCCACCCGAGGCCGCGCGGCGCGATCTCCTCTTCGTAGGTCTGGAAGTCGCCGCCGTTGATCGCCGTGGCCGAGAACGACGGCCCGACGCGAATCATCGTCTGCGTGACGTTGGTGCCCTCGGAGGTCAGCAGCGTCTTCACCTCACGCAGCAGTTGCAGGCCCGAGTTCGCGAAGCGGACGTTCTTCACCTTCAGTGCCGCTTCGTTGGCGGCGAGCAGCAGGGCGATCTTGTCTTCGATTGGCACCTCGAGCGGATCGCGCCGCACGGGCGTGATCCACGTGCCGGTGACGCGCGCGGTGGGCGCCAGCTCGATGCGGTGTGTGTGCACCGCACGCGCCGCGCGCGACATGTTGATCGCCTCGAGCGCTGCCGTTCGCGCCGCGGCTCGTGTCATCGTGCTCGTTGCCGCGAATCCCCAGCATCCATCGACGAGCGTACGAATGCCGAGACCGTACGACTCGCCGTCCGTGACCCCGGTGATCTGACGCTCGCGTGTCGAGATCGCCTGGCGACGGTAGCGTCCGACGCGAACGTCGCTATACGACGCGCCCGCGCTCTTTGCGGCATTCAGCGCTTCGTTCGCGATCTCGATGGCTGCGGGATCGGGCCCCGGCGCGGCAATCGTCTGCGCGTCGAGATCGAGCCGCAGATGCCCGACAGCCGCCATCGTGGCCGCTGTCGCTGCCGTGGTCTTGATGAAGTCGCGTCGTGTCGGAGACATGTGGAACAGGGCCGCCTCAAGGCGGCCCCTACGATCGTCAGTTAGTAGCGAAGCAGTACAGGTAACCGTTGCCGCCGGTCGCCACGAGATTCTGCTGCGAGCAGCCGCGTGACGGATGCGATGAATTCCACGACGCCGCCGCCGCGCCGCGACCCATGCGATCGACGTGACCCAACTGCGCCGCGCCCATGCCGTCGGTGCTGCTGGTCCAGTTACCGCAGGTGGCGTCCGTGGCCGGCGCCGTCGGCGGCTGCAGCGTGCCATCGGCCTGCGAGCCGGTGAGGATGTCGTGCTGATTCGGCGTGTCGCCGACACCGTTCACGATGCCGCCCTTCTCGGTGAGCGCCGTGTCCTTCTTGATGTTGTTGCTGTCGGAGTGCAGGTCGGCGACGCTCTTGGCGATCATCACGCCCTTCTGGTTGTACCAGGGTCCGCTCCCGATCCGATCTTTGGCGTTCACGGCCGGCTGGCCGTTGGCCGCCGCCGCGCTGAGGTACGCGTGCCAGGTCTTGCCGCGGCCGCCGGCCGCGGTAGCCAGGTTCTGACAGATCTTGTCCGCGCCCGCCAGGCCCCCCAGGTTGGCGCCCATGCCAGAGCCCGCGCTGCTGACGAAGAAGCTCATTTGATTCTGCTGTGCCGAAACATCGAACGAAACCATGACGACGAGCGTCGTCGCCAGGACGAGCGCGGCCGACATCCACTTGATCATCACAACGCTCCTTGAGAGGGCGATGGCCCTGCGAAGCGTGAATGATAGATCGAGGACGTTTCAGGATGTAGCGGCGGGTCTACGGACCCGCCGACTTCAGGGCCGGAGTAGCGGCGGGTCTTTAGACCCGCCGTCTTCAGGGCCGGAGCACTTCTTCGAAGAACGCCAGGGCGCGGGGATCGTTTGACTGTCCCAGCCAGAACATGGCCTGACGGCGCACTTCGGGGTTGCGGTTCTTTCGTGCCACGTCGATGAGCTTGGGGACGCCGTCGTCCTTCGGCAGCTGGCTCAGCGCGAACACGGCGCGCTTCTTGACCTCGGTGTCTGGATCGTTGTCGAGCGCATCGGTAATCGCGCCCACCGCCTTGTCTCCTGCCCGCTGACCCACCCAGAACAACGCATCCGCGCGCACGCGCGAGTTCTGGTTCCGGCGTGCCAGTGTGAGCAGTCGATCGGTCGCGGCCGGATCGGCGTGAAGCGCGATCGCCACGATCGCTTCGTTAGCCAGGCGCCGTATGTCGTTGCCTTCGGTGAAGGTAGTCAGATAGTCGAGGCTCTCGTTGCCACTTACACCCGTGATCCAGTGCACGACGTAGCCGCCCGCGTCGAGCTGACACTCGGACGAAGCAATCTTGATGCGATCCACTCGCTTGGCATCGACCCGATACAGCACGTACAACTCGTCCGAGCCTTCGAGCTTCACGGCGGTGCGTGAGCGACGTCGATTGATGCCGTCGCTCCAGCAGCCATCCTCCCCATCGCGCGGCCGCGTCTTGACCGTGTATCCAATCCACGCCGGCTGCGCGATCGACCCGATCAGCGTCGATACCTCGCGCGCGAGCCCGCGCGTCGACGCATGTGTCTGCAGCGTGCCGTTGATCACCTCAGGCGTTTGCGCGAACGCCGACGTCGTCACCAGAACCGCGATCGCCGCCACGACAACACTCACGCGCATATTCTGTCTCTTTCCTACCGCCGCGAAGCGGCGGCCCTACGCGCGAAGCGCGCCCCACCGCGAAGCGGCCCAACCGGCCCGAAGGGCCGGCCCTTATTTCTCGAGCAATTCGAGCATGTACTTCTGCGCCGCAGGCGACCCCATCAACGCGAGCTTCTCGACGATGCGGCGCTTCATCACGGGATCGGTTTCCTTGCGGGCGAGCGCGACCAGGGTGTCGGCGTTACCCGAGGTGAACAGCGCATCGAGCACCGCCCCCTTCACATTCGGATCCTTCTGCTTCGAGTAGATTGCGACCAGCGCGTCCGACTTGGCCTGACCGCCACCAGTCATCCCCATCGTACGGATAGCCGTTCGCATGAGATCGGGGTTGGTCTCGCTGTTCGCGATGTCGGCCAGATGTGAGGAATCACCCGACATGCCCATCGCCTGCAGGATCTGCCGCTTGACCTCGACGGCCGACTCCTTCTGATAGAGCTGCCATAGCTCCTCGCGCGCACCCATCATCCCAAGCTGACGCACCGCCTCCGCGCGCAATTCGGGCGACTTCTCAGTCGTGGCCGCATTGAGAACCCGCGAGCGGTCGCCAGACATCATGAACGACCGCAAGATGCGCCGCTTCACGCCGATATCAGCCGACGATTGATAGATGTCCGCCAAGATTTGACGATTCGCCGCGGTGCCGTTCATGCCGAGATACTGAATCGCCTTCTCCTGCAGCTCGGGATTGGCGTTGCCGCGTGCGACGCGCCCGAGCACGTCCTGCGCGCGAGTGGAATTGCTCTGCGCGAGTACGAACAGGGCGCGCTCTTTCAGGCGCGGCGACGAGTTGCCTTGCAGCAGCTTCTCCAGCATGGGCACCGACTGCGACGGATCCGAGTGCATCAAGCCTTGAATCGCGAGCAGCTTCAGCTCGTCGTCGCTCTGCGCATCGGGAGAGACCGGCTGTCCGGCGCGCTGGCGGATCTGCAGTTCCAACGCCCGCGCATCGCTCAGCCAGCGGCTGCTTGGAAACGACTTCGACAGCTCGGCGATGCTGGTGAGCGCTTCGGTTTGTCGATTCAGCTTGTCGAGCGCGTAGGCGCGCCAGTACAGCGCCGCGTCCGCGCGTGGCGCACGATCGGAGACGAGCACTGAGAACTGCTCCACCGCTCGCGACCACTCCTCACGCTCGATGGCGTTGCGCGCGCGTTCGTAGGTCTGCTCGTCCCGACCGCGCCGCTGCTCGTCGCGCGCGCGCTCCTGGTCTTCGCGCGCACGCTTCTGGTCTTCACGTGCGCGTTCCTGGTCTTCGCGCGCTCGCTCCTGATCCTCTCGCGCCCGATCGCGATCGGCACGCGACTGATCCAGATCAATTCGGTTGGCCAGCGGAACTTGCCCGTCGAGCGGGTGCGCGCCGGCGACGGCCGGCGCCACCGCCAACGCCAACGCCGTCAGAAATGAACTCGTGTGTCTCTTCATAGCCATCGATGCCCTTTGCTGTCTTAGTACGTCGGCTGCGCCCGACGCTGCCGCTCGCGGATCTCCGAACCGGCCACGCGCAACCTGAAGACCAGATCCTGTTGGTCGATGCGCGTCCGGACGTCTTTCAAATCCTTGGACGCGCCGTTCGACGAGCCGTTAGCAACGTCGACCAGCACGCGCTCGACGTCCTCGAGCAGATCGCGCATCTCGAGATCGCCAACCCGGTCGGCGGCGCGTCGGTACAAGCGGCCGTCGGCCACGAGGTCGGCCGCGCGCGTGCGATCGCTGGCCAGCGACACGCCGGCCGCATCGTCGGCGTTGACCAGATCGACGAGCACACGCTGAGAGCGCTCGAGATGGTCTTCCATCTCGGCGCGGAGGAGACGCTCGGTGATCGCATCGTTCGAGTCGCTGCGCGTGGCTGTCACGGCGCCTGGAGCCGCGTCGTCTTGGTGCGGTGCGCGTTCCCACACACGACCCAACATGAACGACGCGAGCAGGAGCGAGGCCATGCCGCCGGCGAGCGCCCAATGTCGAAGCGAACCGATCGGCCAGGACCAGCGCTGGCGCGCCGCGCGCGCGGAGATGTGCGGCTCGATGCGAGCCCACATCTCGCGGCCGAATCCGGGTGGTGCCTCGATCGACGGCGACGTGGCCACCATCGCCAGCACCGCGCGCATCTCGCGATCGAGGGCGCGGCAGGCGTCGCAGGCCGCGAGGTGCGCCGCTCTCGAGGCCCGATCGGTGGGCTCGCTCTCGTTGTAGTAGTCGAGCAGCAGCTCTTCGTCGGTGATGTGCGGCCGTGGTGCGTAGTCCGACACGTCATGCCTCCACAAACGGCGCCAGGGCCGCACGCATCTTGCGCACCGCGCGAAAGATGCTGTGCTTGGTCGCATTGCTCTTCAGACCCAGCACCGATCCAATTTCGTCGATCGACATGCCCTCGATGTGGCGCAGCGTGAACGCCGCGCGCTCGATCTCGGTGAGCCGCAGCATCGTCTGCGACACGCGCGCGTGTATTTCGCCCGAGAGCACGCGCCGATCGGGAGGCGGCTCGGCCGTGCGCATCTGCGCGGCAACGGGCCCCTCCTCGAGATCGGCGGTCTGCACCGCATCGCGCCGCCCGACCTTGCGCAGGTGGTCGATGGCGCAGTTGATGGCGATGCGGGTGAGCCAGGTGCGCACGTCGGCGCGGGCCTCGAAGCGCCCGAGCTGCGCATGCGCCTTGAGCCAGGTGTCCTGCACGACGTCGCGAGCGTCCTCAGGATTCCGGGTCATCCGGTAGACCACCCCGAAGAGGTAGGAGCTGTGCTCCTCCACCAGCGACCGAAAGGCATCGATGTCGCCATTCCGCGCTTTGGCGACAGCTGTCGGGTCGCTCTGGTGCATGCCTGTCCCTTAGACGAGCAGGATGGTTGTCGGTTAGCGGGCGTACGTGGGGCCGCCTTGAGGCGGCCCATGAACCGCCCACATCTTGCGACTATCGTAGGCTCAGTGCACCACCGCCTGACGCTGTCGACGATGGCAGTCGAAGTCCCCCGGCTCGAGCGATGGGCAGGGCGTCCGCTAGACAAGCGGGCCAGGCTTGCGAATCCGTCGTCGACTTCTCGATAATCCGCGCGACGAATCGCATGTCGAACCGCCTACGAGGTGACGACTCGAAATGAATCCCGACGAGAGCCGGAAAGAGGAAATCAAGAAGGCATTTTTCAGCCAAAGCACCTCCTATGCTGGGATGCTGCGCAACTGGCTCGTTGCGTACGGCGTCGGCGGGCCCGCCTTACTGCTCACGCAGGCCGAACTCACGCGTGCCGTCGCGCGATCTGGTCATGTCCGTTTGATCGCGGTGATGTTTTTCAGCGGCGTGTTGTTGCAAGTTCTGAATGCGTTCATGAACAAGTGGTCCTCCTACTATGGGATGGAGGTGTGGGCCGACTCCGATCTCTTAGACAAGCAGCCGTATCGTTTTGCGAATTGGTGGAACAGAGCGACCTGGACCGACATCACCGTTGATGCGATCTCCGTCGTCCTTCTGGCAGCAGCTACGCTGCAGGTTCTGCTCGCCGTTCCCCTTGTCTCGGACGCCGCCACGCCCACACCGAGCATGGTTGTAGTGGCGCCGTCTGCGCATGGATCGGCAACCGTTGCCATTCCGGCAGCATTTTTTCCAAACGCTCGCGCCTCGAAGCCTCCCTACGGTGACGCGACCTCGCTCGATCGCCGAGCGCTGGAGTTCCTGGAGAACACCACTCGCGAGGTGGCGCGATGCACAACGTCAGATTCAGGCCCGCGGCCAACGCTGATCACGAAAGGGTTTGCCAGTGACGCGCCGTTCCTCGAGCGAGGAGTGGTTCGGCCCGACTCAGATCAGCTGAATTTGGATGTCGCCAACCTTCGGGCGAGCGTCGCTCACGAGGCACTGATGGCCATCGTCACGCGACTGGGACTGACCGATCGCCTTCGCCTCGTTGCACCGGCGAAATGGAGCACGCTGCAAGAGATGCGCGCTCAGCGCGCGTCGTTCGACTGGAGGGCTGCGAACCAACCCCTGCAAGGGGCGCTCGGACGGTTCGTGCTGTTGGAACTCAGCGATCTCGGCGGATGCGCTCGTTTGTCACTCAACGTCGGTTGAGTATGTCGAGCCGGCACCACAACCGTCAGGATCGACGCCCCTTCAGACTCGATAGATACTCCGCCGGCGTCTCGACGCGCATGTCGTAGCGAAGTGCGGACAGGAAATGACGTCTGTTGTCCGTCACGACGACCGCGGCGCTCACAGCCCGTGCGATCTCCGCGATGTGCGCATCGTAGATGCGCCCGCCGGCAATCGCGTCACGCGATGCCGCACTCAACAGCGCGAGCCGTTCATTGGCAGGCAGATCGTGAACGGTCATGCGTGCAAACACTTCCTGCTCGACCAGCGTGGCTGCATCGGACGGCCCAATCCGGTATTCGGGAGGAAGGCGTGTGGCCACCGAGAAGAATTCGAGACAGCAGTGCCATGCCGTCGCAACGGCGGTGACTCGCTTCTCGGCGACGGCGGACAGCAGCGTTTGCGCCGGGGCGCTCTGGGGGCCGAAATCGATCAGCCCCGCGAGAAGCACGCTGGTGTCGAGAAAGACGCCTACGGCCACCGGCTCCGCTCTTCTTCGACAAGCGCGGCGACGTCGACAGACGGCCGCGATTCTGGCGATGCCGTCGGTCGCGCCACCAATCGACGCCCGACTCGCACCAGGCGCGGCCCAGCCGCAACACGCTCCAGGCGAATGCCTGTGTCGTCCTCGATGATCTCGAGCTCGGCCCCGGCGGTCATTCCGGCGCGCTCTCGAATCGCAGCCGGGATGACCACTCGCCCCGCCCTGTCGATGGTAGTTCTCATACCATTAGTCTACCATCTGCGATGGCGAACTCCTGAACCGCTCTATCGATACGCCGCCGCCTGTATCCCGTACAGCTCCGAGTACTGTCCCTTCTTCGCGATCAGCTCGTCGTGCGTGCCCATTTCCACGACCCTGGCGCCATCCATGACGATGATGCGGTCGGCCATGCGTACCGTGGAGAAACGATGCGACACGAGGATGGTGACGCGGCCGTCGCCGCTCGTGCCCTGTGCCGCGCTGGCGTAGCGCTCGAAGAGCGCGTGTTCGGTCTCGGCGTCGAGCGCCGCGGTCGGTTCGTCGAGCACCAGCAGCAGCGGACCATCGCGCATGAAGCCACGCGCCAGCGCCAGCTTCTGCCATTGACCGAACGACACATCGACTCCGCCGGGCCACGTCGGTCCAAGCTGTGTCTGGAGACCGGCCGTCAACCGCGTCACGACGTCATCGGCGCCGGCACGGCCGATGGCGGCGACCACTGCGGGCGTATCGTCGACGCGAGGCACGTCGCCGAGGCCCACGGTTTGCTGCGCGCGGAATTCGAAGCGGAAGAAATCCTGAAACGCCCCGGCCAGACGCTCACGCCATTCATCGGCCCGCATGCGCGCCAGCGGCTGATCGTCGACGAAGATCGCGCCCGATGACGGTTCGTACATCTTCGCGAGCACCTTCACGAGCGTCGACTTGCCGGCGCCGTTCTCGCCGACGATCGCAACTACTGAATTCGGTTCCAGCGACAGCGTCACGTCGTCCAGCACGAGTCGCGTCGTCCCTGGGTAAGCAAACGACACGTGGTCGAGCCTGATGCCGCGTCGAAGAACGGAAGGCACCGGTAGATCCGCCGCGGCGACAAACGAAGCCGCGTAGTCTTCGAGCCAGGCGAGCCGACGCGAACCGTCGGCCCAGAACCCGCGAAGGAATCCAATCTCGCTGACCGTGGCACCGATGTACGCGGAGAGCCGTGCGCCCGCGGCGAGCACTAACAGGACGCTGCCCGCCGGCGCGCCGAGACCTGAGGACACGAAGACAATTGCACCGACGTACGCGGCGCCAAAGAACGCCCACGCCAACGTGTGCCACATCGCCGACCGCCACCGAACGGCCGCAATCGGCTTGAACCCGAACTCCCATGCCTGACGACGTTGGGTGACGAGCGACGGCCCAATGCCGGTGACACGCACTTCTTTGCCTGGCGGCGCCGTCGTCGCAACCGTGAAGAGGTGACGGGCAAGACGGTTCGGCTGTGCGGCCTTTTCGAAGATCGCGCGCTCGACGCCCGGGCGCCACGCCGACGTGATCACCGTCGGCAGCGCGCATACCGCGAGCAGGATGAGCGCAGGATGGATCGAGACCAGCAGCGCGACCGTTACCACGAGTCGGAGTATCCAGCCGAGCGTGGAGAACAGCGACATGTACATGTGATCGAGCACGAACACCTGATCGCGCAGCATCGAGAGCCGATCGAGGTAATCCGGACGCTCGTGGTGGGCGATCGTTCCCACCGTGGCCTGCAACCGTGCGACGTGTGATTCGAGCGCAATGGTGACCTTGTCGCGGAAGCGGCGCTGCACGCGCGTGCTCACCGTGCGCAAGAACCAGGTCGCAGCGGCGGAGACACCGAGACCAATCGCCGACGCGAGCACGAGGCCCGAGCGATGCTCGAGCACGCCCTTGCCGAGCAGCATCAGCCAGACGGCCATGAGCGCGTCGGGCAGCACCGCGAGCTGCGACAGGACAAAGGCCCACAGCATCAGCCGCGGCTCGTGGCGGTATCCCAACTTGCACAGCCGCCACATCGACGACAGCATCGGCGGCAGCCGATCGAATCGCGTATCCGGCACGCGCGTGGCGGCGTCAGCCAAGGACGTCATACACCGCTCCTTCCTCGTCTTCGGTGGCGTTGAAGCGCTGCGCCTGGAGATCGAACATCGTGCGATACCGGCCGCCCTTCTCGATCAGCTCGTCGTGTGTGCCAAGCTCGATCACACGTCCGTGCTCGAGCACGCAGATGCGATCGGCCTGTCGCACCGTCGAGAAGCGGTGCGAGATCAGAATCGTCGTGCAGTGCCGCGTTGCGCCGAGGATGCGCTCGAAGATCTCGCCCTCGCCGCGTACGTCGAGCTGCGCGGTGGGCTCGTCGAGGAGAACCAGGCCCGCCCCCATCTCCACCGCGCACAACGCGCGCGCCAGCGCGACGCGCTGCCACTGCCCTCCCGACAGATCAGTGCCGTCGTCGTAGCCGCGGGCGAGCACGGTGTCGAGACGCGCGAGCTTGGTTGCGCCGGCGGCCGTCAAGGCATGACGAACGGCCTCGTCCGGTGCGCCCGCGGGTGCGACGTTGTCGCGCAGCGGCAGCTCGAATCGCGTGAAGTCCTGGAAGACCGCGGTCACGCGCGAGCGCCACGACTCCAGGTCGAGATCGCGCAGGTTGACGCCGTCGATGTCGATCGCGCCACTCTGGGGGTCGTACAGCCGGCATAACAGCTTGGCGAGGGTGGTCTTGCCGGCGCCGTTCTGCCCGACGATCGCGAGCGACGATCCTGCCGGAATGGTGAGATCGAGATGCTCGAGCACCGGCTGCCCTCCCGGATAGGCAAACGTGACATCGCGAAAGCGAATCTCACGCGCCGGCATCTTTGCCGCCAATCGATCGCCAGCGGGCAGCGCGCCCACGGACGCCATCGCCGATTCGAGACGCAGCACCGCAGCCACCGGCGCGGCACCGCCATCGAGTGCCCAGTTCAAGCCGCCGAACGCGATCATCGAGACGCCAACGGCGCTCTGCGCAAAGATCACCGCGCGTGCGAGCGTCAACGAGCCATCGGCGGCAGCGCTGGCCAGCGCCCAGAACACCGCGACATTGGCGGCGAGCACGATCAGCAGACTCCAGGCGAGTGGCCGTTCGCGCAGCCGCGTGGCCTCGTACTGCAACGCGTGCAGCAGCGTGCGGCGGGTGGTAAAGCGATCGATCGTCCAGGCCGCAAGACCGAACACGCGAAGCTCTTTCGAGGGTGCCGGATCGACCGCGAGGCGGAAGGCGTAGTCGGCGTCGCGCTGGGCGGCGCGAACCTGGTCGGTGTTGCGATCGCGCCAGACCCCGCTCTCGCGCAGCAGCCAGTGCGTGGCCACCCACGCACCGGCGAGCACGAGCGGCGCCCACCACGCGAAGGCGAACAGCACGACGGTGCACGCGAGGCCGCCGATCATCTCGACCAGACCACTCGCGATGAAGTCCACCGACACGTTGAGCGGCGGACCGGTCATCCCGAGATCGAAATCGCGCGCGACGGTGAGATCGCCGGTGAGCTTTGGATCTTCCAGGTGCCCGATCCCGGGCGGACGAACGCACGCTTCGGTGAGACGGTCGTAGAGCCAGGCCGCCGTCCGATCACCCAGATTGGCGCCGATCGCCGTGTGCAGCGGAACGAGCAGCTGCAGCAGCACGAACACACCGCCCACCAGCGCCAACGGTGTGACGAGACCCTGCCCTTGTTGCACGGCGCCGACGAGCACACCCATCGCGACGGCAAACACGGCCGGAAGCACTCCGCGCAGCACCAGGACGATCCACCATGCGGCGGCCAGAAGACCGTCAGCTCGCGGCAGCACCGCGAAGAACTTCCATTCGTTGCGTTCGGTAAGTTGCATATCGTGTTGACAATAGACGAGCGGCAGCGCGCGAAGGATGGATCCTACCGCCTTCGCCAAGGCTCCGGCGGTCAAGACTACCGTGCTAAACTTCGATGTTGCCCCGTTGGTTACGGGCGCGCCTCGTACGTAGTGTCCGGCTTCAGCCGGACCCCGGACCACCACCCGGATGGTGGGTGTAGCTCAGTGGCAGAGCGCCTGACTGTGGCTCAGGAAGTCGCGGGTTCGACCCCCGTCACCCACCCCAATTTCTCTTAGAGAATTCGGTTATTTAAGGAGAGTCGGCGTCCGTTGACAGGCTCATGGGTCACATTAGGGTCACGCAAGAAAAAGAGGGGCCGTCCGTGCTGCGCGTGTACTACGACACCGTGATCATGTCAGCCCGAACCAAGAAGGACCTACAGCCAGCCGAAGAGATGGCCGCGGTCGTTCGGATCGAGGCACTTCACGACGAGGGGCGCATCAAGAGGATCTCGTCGAGGATGGCTGAGAGGGAGCAGGCGCGCCGAACTGATCCCGTTGAACGAGCCGCTCTGCTCGAAGACACCAAGCAGGTGTCAATGGTTCAACACGACCACCGGATACTTGGATTCAACAATCTGGACTACGGCCGGCGGGGATTCATCAGCTATCCCCTCATCGACGACATCGTTAACCCGGAACTCTATTCAAAACTGATGGCGGTCATCACGGACAAAGATGACGCCACGCATCTGATGTACGCAGTTGAGAACGATTGCGATGTGTTCGTCACCCTCGACACAAGAGATATCTTGCCGAACCTTGAGAAGCTGGAGGCAGTCTGCAATGGCATGCGGATCATGAGGCCCACTCAGTTGGTTGCGGAGTTGTCCACTTCCTAGGCGCCGTTTCCCACGTCCGTCATTCCCTTTTCCCTCGCGGCCGCATGGAGTCGCCGCATGTATCCGAACACTGCCGCGGTAGCGCACAGTACCCGGCATCGGCTCAACTACCGGATCGGTCATCAGTGCTCCTCCTCGATCAGCGTGAACCCCTTCTCGATCGCGGCCTGCTCCCACGCCGCCGCGATGTCCTCCGCGCCGTCGGCGTTTTGTAGTCGACGCACCACGGATGCGGACAACTCCAGCGACCGGAGCCGCAAGACTTCCGCACGTTGCCGGTTTCACCTGTGCTTTGGCATCCACGTCCTCTATCCTTCGTAGAACCAGTCGTACTGACGCACTGCGTCAACGGCCGTCCATTCGGCTGGAACGGCAGAAATCGTATTGCCGGCCAGCCGTCTCATTCGTGATAACTGCCCCGGACCCATGCCGTAGATCGTCCCTACTGCTGTCTTCCCTTCAAGTGAACCCGGAATACCAAGTTTCACGAGATTGGATTCGTGATAACTGAAGCCAATGAAGTAAACGCGCCGAACCCAACCGAACCATTCGCGGATTCTGTTTCGCGTCTCGCGTGGAATATCGTGGTGGATGATCTTGATGCGTTCGCTACACGCTCGGATGTTCTCCAGAGTTCGCCCCGGCTCGTACAACCGCACATGTGGTGTGCCGTCTCGTTCCGC
>Ga0075434_100003926_pt1 | contig 13323 bp, 14 predicted proteins | sample RhiMethybrSRZTD3_FD_75298 | JGI IMG/M metagenome (GOLD analysis project Ga0075434, IMG submission 75298) | Populus rhizosphere microbial communities from Tennessee, USA - Rhizosphere MetaG P. TD hybrid SRZTD3 | ecosystem: Host-associated > Plants > Roots > Rhizosphere > Soil | place: USA... | reverse complement strand
GGCGAGGGCGCGAAGTACCGCCACGACGTGATCGGCGTCAACTCGCGCCTCGACGCGATTCAAGCGGCCGCGCTCAGCGTCAAGCTGCGCCGCGTCGATAGCTGGTGCCGGGCGCGGCGCGAGCGCGCCGAACAATACGGCAAGCTCTTTCAGGAACGAAAGTTGCTCGGCCGCGGTGTGAAATCCATTCCCGATGCGCGCGACCCGGCGCACGCCTTCAACTATTACGTCGTCCGCGCCGAGCGGCGCGATGCGTTGAAAAACCATCTCGCCGCCGCCGGCATTCAGGCCGAGATTTACTACCCGACGCCGCTCCATCTCCAGCCCTGCTTCTCCCATCTCGGCTATCGCCGCGGCGATTTTCCCGTCGCTGAAAAGGCCGCCGAAGAGGTCCTCGCGCTGCCGCTCTACCCGGAGCTGACCGAAGCCCAGCAAGCGACCGTCGTCGAAAGCATCGCCGCGTTTTACCGCGCCTAGCTGCTTTACGGCATTTTTTCTCTATGGTAGAAAACTAGATTACACTTGAACAGGAGCAGCCATGGCAAAGCCACAGGAGCAAGCGTCTGCCGCCCTCGACGGAGAGGGCAAAACCAGCTACGAAAAATGGGTCGAGAGCGAGGGCATTCCGATCATCAAGACCTTCTTCGTCGAAGACATCCGCAAGGTGAAGCTCGAGCCCTGGGAGCGCACCGGCGGGATCGGCGCGTTCCTCATGATGGAGGGCGCCGGGCAGGTCAATAACTGCTACATCTCGGAGATCGCGCCGGGAAAGAGCCTCAAGCCCCAGCGCCACCTATTTGAGGAGACGATCTACGTCGTGAGCGGCCAGGGGGCCGCTACGGTGTGGAACGACCCGAGGAAAAAGCAGACGTTCGAGTGGCAGACCGGGTCGATGTTCTCGCCGCCGATCAACGCCAACTACCAGCTATTCAACGGCAGCGGCAGCGAGCCGGCGCGCTATCTCGCGGTGACGACCGCGCCGACGATGATCAACTTGCTGCACAATCTCGATTTCATTTTCCATAACGACTTCGCCTTCACCGACCGCTTCGACGCGCGCGACGAATACTTCAGCGGCAAGGGGACGCACTACGCCGGCGAATACGACGGCTTCAAGTTCGCGGGCAACGTCTGGGAGACGAATTTCGTCCCCGACGTGCGCAGCTTCAAGCTGATGGAGTACAACGTGCGCGGCGCCGGCGGCAGGAACATCAAGTTCGAGCTGTCGGAGAACACGACCGCGTGCCACATCTCGGAGTTCCCGGTCGGCACCTATAAGAAAGGCCACCGCCACGGGCCCGGCGCGCACGTGATCATTCTCGGCGGCGAGGGTTTTTCGCTCATCTGGCCCGACGGCTCGCCGATCAAGCGCTACGACTGGAAAGAGGGCAGCATGGTCGTGCCGCCCGACCGCTGGTGGCACCAGCATTTCAACACCGGCGCGAAGCCGGCGCGCTACCTCGCGCTCCGCGCCTTCGGCAGCAAAAAGTTCCGCGGCGTTTCGGCGAAATATAAGGGGACGGTCGATCGCCGGCAAGGCGGCGATCAAATCGAATACGAGGACGAGGATCCGACGGTGCGGCGGATGTTCGAGGAGGCCCTGGCGAAAAACGGTCTTCAGAGCCAGATGGCGGACCACTACAAGAAATCCGCATGAAGCAGGCGATCGTCAAAGCCTTCGAAGAGAGCGTCCAGACCAAGAAAGCGTTTCTCAAGCAGAACCTCGACACTCTCATCGCGGCGATCGACGCGATCGCCGACGCGTTTATCCACGGCAACAAGCTCATGATCTTCGGCAACGGCGGCAGCGCCGCCGACGCGCAGCACATCGCCGCGGAGTTCGTCAACCGCTTTCGGATGGACCGGCCGCCGCTGCCCGCGCTTGCGCTCACGACCGATACGTCCGCCATCACGAGCATCGCGAACGACTTCGACTACAGGGAAATTTTTTCCAAGCAGATAAAAGCGCTGGGAAAAGAGGGCGACATCGCGCTCGCGATCTCGACCAGCGGCAACGCAGCCAACGTGCTGGCCGCGATCGACGTCTGCAAGAGGCTCAAGATCGCCGTCATCGGACTTACCGGCGGCGACGGCGGCAAGATGGCGCGCAAGGTCGATTTTCTCCTTTCCGCGTCGGAAGGCAAAAACACCGCGCGTATTCAGGAAACGCACATCCTCGTCGGCCACGTCATCTGCGAGATGGTCGACGTCCGCCTTTTCGCGGCCTAAATAGTAAGGGTTGCTTGGGTTGCTTGGGTTGCTTGGGTTGCTTAAGTTGAACCCAATGAACCCAACTAACTCAATAAACTCTTAGGCCCGAGTCGAGTCGCCCGCCGGCGCTTTTCCGTGCTACAATCCCGATCGAATCATGCGATTGGACGTCCTCATTTTCGGCGGTGGCGCGGCCGGCCTGTGGTGCCTCGAGCGCTTTCGCAGCGCCGGGTATCACGCGTTGCTGCTTGAATCGGCCGCGCTGGGCGCAGGCCAGACGATCGCCGCCCAGGGGATTATTCACGGCGGCGGCAAATACGCGCTCCGCGGCGTGCGCGACTTCGCCGCCGTGAAGGCTACGAAAGAAATGCCGGCGCGCTGGCGCGCGAGCCTCGCCGGAAAACAAGACCCCGATCTTCGCGACGTGCGCGTCCTCTCGGAACGCTGCTACCTCTGGCTGCCAAAGCGGTCGGCGCTCGCGCGCGTCCAATCCTGGGGCTTCATGTCTGTAGTCGCCAAGGCGGGGCTTCTCTCCACGCGGCCCGAGCCGCTGCGGAAATCGCAATGGCCCGAAGCGCTCCGCGGCTCGGCCGTCGCGGTCTACGCGCTCGCCGAGCCGGTGATCTCGACCGGATCGTTGCTTAAAGCTCTGGCGGCGCGCCACGAGAAATATATCCATCGCTACGATATCGCCGCGCTCCGCTTCGACGGGCGAAACGCCCGCGTCGGCGATGTATCGTTCGAACCGCGCACGATCGTGATGACGGCGGGGGAAGGCAACGCCGACCTGCTCGCGCGTCTCGGCGTCGACGGCGAGTCGATGCAGCGGCGCCCGCTCGGCATGGTGCTGCTGCGCGGCGACCTGCCGCCGCTTTTCGGCCATTGCATCGTCGGCGGCAAGACACGGCTGACGATCACGGCGCCGGAAAAGCGTTTATGGCAGGTGGGCGGCGAGCTCGCCGAGAAATTGGCGCGCGAAACAGACGACAAGACGGCGCGCCGCTCTGCATTGCGGGAGATACGCGCACGCCTGCCGGCGCTCGACTTGAGCCATATGGAAATCGCGCTCTACCGCGCCGTCCGGGCCGAGGCGCGGACGGCCGATCAACGCCGCCCGAGCGGCGTGCACGCGGGCGAATTGGCTCCGGGCGTCATCGCCGCCTGGCCGACGAAACTCTCGATGGCGCCGGTGCTGGCGGACGAAGTCTTCGCTCTCGCCGCAACCAGCTTGAAGCAGCCGGCCGGCTATCCGCACCATCCGTTGCCGCCCTGGCCGGCGCCGCCGGTCGCGCGCTACCCGTGGGAGGACACCCAATGGTTTCCCGCGCGCTAGGACGCACGGGCTTGAACGTAAGCCGCATCGGCCTCGGCACGGTCAAGCTCGGGCGCAACGCGGACGTGAAGTACCCCGCGGCGTTCGAGTTGCCGTCGGACGCACAAGTCGAACGTCTGCTGCAAACGGCGCTCGATCTCGGCGTCAACCTGATCGATACCGCGCCCGCCTACGGAACGAGCGAGGCGCGCCTCGGTCCCTTCGTTGCAGCGCATCGCGCGCGGATCGTGCTCGCGACCAAAGCCGGCGAGCGCTACGAGAACGGCCGCTCGACCTATGACTTCTCGGCGAAAGCGATCACCGCGTCCGTCGAGAATAGCTTGAGACATCTCCGCACTGATAGCGTGGATATTCTCGTGCTTCACTCCAACGGCGAGGACGAGAAGATTCTGACGCAAACCGACGCGCTCGAAGGCCTCGCGGCGCTCAAGCGAGCGGGCAAGGTGCGCGCCGCGGGACTCTCCGCCAAGACGGAGAAAGGCATCGCGCTCGCGGGCGAATCGCTCGATATCGTCATGGCGCCGTTCAGTCAAAGCGACCAATCCCTCGCCGGCGCGCTTTCGAAAGCGCACGCCGCCGGCCTCGGTGTCCTCGCCATCAAGGGCCTCGCGAGCGGTCGCCTGCCCGCATCGGCTGCGATCGAGTTCGTCCTGAAGCAGCCGTTCATCGACGCGCTGATCGTCGGCACGATCGACCGGGCGCATCTTAAGGCGGCCGTCGATACTGCCGAGCGGGCTTCTTAGATCGTTGCCGCGGCCGTACCCACAGCGCTTCCTTTACGCTCCCCCGCTTTTCCGTTAGATTAAAACGCTCCCATGGAGAACCGGCTCATCGCGCTCACGACAGACTTCGGCTACGAGGATCCGTTCGTCGGCATCATGAAGGGCGTCATCCTCGGCATCAACCCGGACGCGCGCATCGTCGACGTGACGCACGGGATCGCGCCGCAGGATATCCGCGGCGGCGCGCTCGCGCTTCATTACGCGGCGCCTTATTTCCCGCCGGGGACGATCCACGTCGCCGTCATCGACCCGGGCGTCGGCACCGAGCGGCGGCCGATCCTGATCGAGTGCGAGGACGCTTTTTTCGTCGGGCCGGACAACGGAGTGTTGAGTCTTGCGGCCGAGCGCCGGAAGAGGCGGTGCGTCGTCGAGCTCGCGAACGAGCGCTATCGCCTGCATCCCGTGAGCGCCACCTTTCATGGCCGCGACATCTTCGCACCGGCGGCGGCGCATCTGTCGCGGGGGACGCCGGCGGAGGACTTCGGCCACGCGCTGAAAGACTATGCGCGCCTCACGTGGCCCGCCCCGATCAAATGCGACGGCGAGGCGCGCGGCGAAATCATTTACATCGACCACTTCGGGAACCTGATCACGAACATTACGGAGCGCGACCTCGAGTCTCTCGGCGGCCGCAATGTCGCGATCACGCTCGTCGACGTCACGATCTGCGGCCTCGTGTCCAACTACGCGGGCGCCGAGACGGGCGGCTACGCCGCGCTGATCAACAGCTGGGGATTGCTCGAAATATCCTGCTACAACGCCCGCGCGGATCAGCGCTCGGGCGCCGGCATCGGCGACCCCGTCCACGCGCGGAGCGCGAGTCGATGAACGGCGACAGCGCCCGGCCGCGCAGAATCTGGCTCCATGTCGTCCTTTTTCTCGTGACGTTCGTCACGACGACGTTGGCCGGCGCGTGGCAGAATGGCGTGGATATCTTCGATTTTCCGCTCGATCCATTGGAGATCGCGTCGGGCCTGCCGTTTTCCTGTACGTTGATGACGATCCTGCTCGCGCACGAGATGGGCCACTATCTTATGTCGCGGCGCTACGGCGTCGAGGCGACGCTGCCTTATTTCCTTCCGGGGCCATCCTTCATCGGCACCTTCGGCGCGTTCATCAAGATGCAGTCGCGCATGCCCGACCGCAAATCGCTGTTCGATATCGGCGCGGCGGGGCCGCTCGCGGGTCTCGTCTTGTCGATCGCCGCAGTGCTGATCGGACTACGGCTCGAAGCGCCGCCGCAGACCGGACCGGATATCGGCCTCGGTCCGTCTTTTTTATTTGTCTTTCTGGTCAACCTGGCTCTCGGCGGCTTCCCGCAGGAAACGTTCGCCCTCCATCCGGTTGCCGCCGCCGGATGGGTCGGCCTATTCGTAACGGCGATCAACTTACTCCCGGCCGGCCAGCTCGACGGCGGGCACGTCTCCTACGCGCTTTTCGGCAGGCGGCATGTGCGCGTGTCGCAGCTCACAGTGGTGCTCCTGTTTCTTTTCGGGTTTCTCGGCGGCTGGTTCGGGTGGATCTTTTGGGGGGTTTTGATTCTGGCGCTGACCGGCTTGCGCCATCCGCCGCCGATCGATCCGGACACGCCGCTCGACCCCAAGCGGAAGGTTCTGGGGTGGTTTCTCCTCGCCACGTTGGCCGTGACTTTCACGCCGGATCCGTTTAAATTCATCGAACCGGACAGGCGCGAGGAACGTCGGCAGCCCCCCGAAGGTCGAGAGGGGCTGCAGCGAACGAACGGAAGAGAGGACCGCGATGAGCGAGCGACTAAGCTGGCACCAGTATTTTCTCACGATCACGCGCGACGTGGCCGAGCGCTCCACCTGTAATCGAGCCAAGGTCGGCGCGGTGATCGTGCGCGACAAGAATATTCTCGCGACCGGCTACAACGGCGCGCCGGCCGGCATGCCGCATTGCACCGAGGTCGGCTGCCTGGTCTATCAATCTAAGACACCGACCGGCGACATCGAGGAGAACTGCTTTCGCACAATTCATGCGGAGATGAACGCGATCGCCCAGGCGGCGAAGAACGGCTCGTCGATCCGCGACGGTTCGATCTATATCACGCACACGCCGTGCATCCATTGCCTCAAGGTGCTCGTCAACACCGGCATCAAGAACGTCTATTACGAGAGCCCTTACAAGCTGCACACGCTGGAGGAGACCCTGCGCCTCACGCACGTTCATCTGGAGAGAGTCGAGTTGCCGCCGAAATGAAAAAGGGACGGAGCCTAAGCTCCGTCCCTTTTTTTCTGTCTGTCTTCCGTCGTTAGATCTTGCCCTGAAGGAAGAACGCGATCACGAACGCATAAAGCGCCAGCGCCTCGATGAACGCGAGGCCCAGGATCATCGGCAGCTGGATGCGATCCGCCGCGTTGGGGTTGCGGCCGATGCTCTCCATCGCCGCCGCGGCCAAGCGTCCCTGGCCGAGCGCGGCGCCGAAGGCGCCGATCGCGATCGCGAGGCCCGCGGCGATCGCGAGCGCCGCGCGGGAGTAGTCCCCGCCCGCGGGCGCGGCCTCCGCCGCCGCCATCGCGACGCCGGAAGTGAAGATCCCCAGCACCGCCGCGGTTACGAACGATAGTAACTTGCGCATTCTCTTACCTCCTTTCCAGCGTGCCTCGATGCCCTTCCGCCCCTCTATCCTCATCCTCGCCGCCGGGCAGGCCGCTTAGTGCTCATGGCTGATCGCCATGGCGACATAGATAACGCTCAAAATCATGAAGACCGCCGCCTGGATGACCGAGACGAGCGACCCCAGAATGTAAAACGCGACCGGGATCACGAGCTTGGTCAGGTTGCTGAAGATCTCCAGCACTAGATGGTCACCGAACATGTTGCCGAAAAGACGAATCGACAGCGAGATCGGCCGAAAAATGTGCGAGAAAAATTCGATCAGGATGAACAGCGGGGCCAGCAGCAGCATCGGTCCCATGAACTGCTTGAAGTAATGCGCGCCGTTCTCACGCACGCCGAAATAGTTGTAAGCGACGAAGACAACCAACCCCATGCCCAAATTGACGAAAAAGTCGCTCGTCGGCGGCGTGATGCCCGGGATCAGGCCGAAGAAGTTGCCGATGAGGATAAAAAGGAACAGCGTGCCGAAAAGCGGCACGTACTTGCGCCCCTTCTTGCCGATAATGCTGTCGGAGAGGCCGACGACGATCTCGACCAGCACTTCCATGACGTTTCTTACCGTGACGCCCTCGTCGGGGATCGCCGGGTCTTTGGCCCTCTGCAGCGACTTACGGAACGCGAGCGCAAGGACAATCAGCACGAGCATGACAACCAACGCCGTGAAGTTGGGCTCGGCGATCAGATTGATCGGGTACGGCAGCAGCGAATACCACGTGAACGGATGTTCCATGTTTTTCCTATCGTGAAAGTGCCCAGACACGCTCGACGAGAATCGCCGCTAGCAGCGACGAAAAGCCGAGCGTGAACGAGAGCGGCTCGAGACGCACGCGCGTCAGCAGGAGCGAGAGCGCGCCCAAAAAAAGCGCCATTTTAAGGACGAGCAGCGCGACGCCGCTCCGCACGCGGCCCTTGCCGGCGAACGGCGTCAGCACCCAGCGTATACCGGAGCTTAAAAGCAAGAAGTTGATTCCCATGAAGATGCCGCCGGCCAAGAGCGAGGTTGGCTCGACGGCTTTTATCGGCGCAAGCGCGAGCCACAGGATAGCCACGAGCGCTACGTGCATCATCTCGATGCGGACGACCGTCGGGCCCAGCGCTTCAGCCTTCATCGGATTTATCCGGTCCCTTGCTGTCCGAAAAGTATTTGAGATACTGCGTCAATCGAACGACGGCGCCGACGAAGCCCAGGACCGACGCCGCGACGGTTATCCACGGCGATGTCCCCAGCCAGCGGTCGATCAGGTAGCCAAGAATGAGCGAGCCGACGATGGTGCTGGGAATTTCCAGACCAACCGCGAGATACTTGGCGAATTTGGCGAACGGGAGATCGATTTTCCCGGGGTCTTTATCCGGCTGCTTCGCCGCCACTCCGCAGGTGATTTATCATGCGGTCGGCGCGACTTCAACCTTGCTTTTCGCCGGCGGCCCAATCGTCGAACGCGGCGACCGCTTGGTCGATGTCGGCGTCGGCGTGGGCGAGCGAGACGAACGCCGCCTCGAACTGCGCCGGCGGCCAGTAAAAGCCGCGCGCCAGCATGCCGTGGAAAAACCGCGCGAAGCGCTCTCGGTCGGCGCCGCGCGCCTCGTCGGCGTCGCGCACGCGCCCCACGCCGAAAAAGAGCGTCAGCATCGATCCTTCGCGGTTGACGACGCCCGCGATTCGCCGCGACTTGAGCACGCTTTCCAGTCCGCGTTGGAACCGCGCGCCCAGCTCTTCGAGCCGCTGATACACGCCCGGATGCGAGAGCTCCTTCAGCAGGGCAAGCCCGGCAGCGACAGCCAGTGGATTCCCTGAAAGCGTGCCCGCCTGATAGACGGGCCCGTCCGGTGCGAGCATATCCATAATCTCGGCCCGTCCGCCGAAAGCACCGAGCGGCAGCCCGCCGCCTAGAATCTTGCCCAGACAGGTAAGGTCGGGCCGGATGTTGAATCGTTCCTGCGCGCCCCCCGTGGCGACGCGGAAGCCGGTGATGACTTCGTCGAAGATGAGGAGCGCGCCGTTTTTCTTTGTGATGTCGCTGAGAAACGCGAGGAAGCCCCGCGCGGGCGGTATAACGCCCATGTTGCCGCAGATCGGCTCGACGATGACCGCCGCAATGGAGTCGCCATGGGCAGCGAACAGCGCCTCGACCGCGGCTTGGTCGTTGAACGGGGCGATCGCGGTCTCGGCGGCGAAAGCCGGCGGCACGCCGGCGCTGTCGGGAAGACCGAAGCTCGCCACGCCGGACCCGGCGCGCGCGAGCAGCGCGTCGACGTGCCCGTGGTAGCAACCGTCGAACTTGACGATGCGGCTGCGTCCGGTGAAAGCGCGCGCCACGCGGATCGCGCTCATCGTCGCCTCGGTGCCGGAGCTCACAAGCCGGAGCTTATCGATCGACGGGAAACGCTCCGTGACGGCTTCGGCGAGCTCGACTTCGCGCGGCGTCGGGGCGCCGAAGCTCGTGCCGTCCTTCAGTGCGGCTTCGACCGCGCCGAGGATGTCGGGATGCGCGTGGCCGAGAATGAGCGGACCCCAAGAAGCGACGAAATCGACGTATGATTTCCCGTCGACGTCGAAGATGCGCGCGCCGCTGCCGCGCGCGATGAAGCGCGGCGCACCGCCGACCGCCTTCCACGCCCGCACCGGGCTGTTGACGCCGCCGGGGATTCTTTTTTGCGCGCGATCGAACCATTCGCGCGAGCGATCCGACATCCTTTTTGGCCTAGCATCGCGGTCGTTTTCGTGTCAAGCTCGCGCGCAAACGCCAAAATATTTTTTCTAACATTTTTTTCTTGCAATGGCTGTGGAAAAGGACTATGAATTTTTCCCGCGACAAAATTATCCACAGGTTTTTTGTCGCGCTATCGCCCGTGGCCCAAAAGAAAACAGGTAGGGATGTTCATTCCGGACTTCGACCAGAATAAGTGTTTTCCGCGTTTACCGGAAAAGTGCCGCTCCGCCATCGCGCCTCGATTGTGTATTGCGCTGTTCAAGATCGCCGATAAGTCAAAGAAGGGTTTAGGCATTTTTCACTTATCCACATCTGTGGATAATTTTGTTCGTAACTCAATGGCTAATTTCGCTGATTTCCCGGTTATTTAGCTCCGATTCCGCCTGAGGTCGGCCCATGAGCCAGATGTGGCAAGAAGCCCTGAGCCAGCTCCGCGAGCAGCTCGGACAGCAGAATTTCGAGACCTGGATCAAGCCGATCCGGGCGCGCGAAGCTTCCGACGATGAAATCCTTCTCGAAGTCCCCAACAAATTCTTTCGCGACTGGCTTGCGGAGCATTTTCTCCGCTCCATCCACGATACGATCGCGCTCGCGGCGCAGCGCGAGGTAAAAATCTCCCTCGCCGTCAATCAAAACCTGCAGATGTCGGCGGCAGCGCCGGCGCCGGTTGAAAGACGTGCTGTCGAGCGCGAGGCGCCGAAGCCGGCGCCGCGCCTCAACAACTTGATCCCGAAGTACACGTTCGAGAACTTCGTCGTCGGCGCCAGCAACCAATTCGCCCACGCCGCTTCACTCGCGGTGGCCAATCAGCCCGGCGAGCATTACAACCCGCTGTTCATCTACGGCGGAGTCGGCCTCGGGAAGACCCATCTCATCAACGCGATCGGCCACCGAATCGTGGAAAGGCGCCCCGCGCATAAGATTCTTTACCTCAGCTCGGAATCCTTCATGAACGAGTTGATCGCCTCGCTCCGGCGCGACAAGATGGACGAGTTCAAGACGCGCTTTCGCAACATCGACGCGCTGATTCTCGACGACGTGCAGTTCATCGCCGGCAAAGAGCGCACCCAGGAGGAGTTCTTCCACACCTTCAATTCGCTCTACGAGTCGCACAAGCAGATCATCATCACCTCGGATAAATTCCCCAAGGAAATCCCCGAGCTGGAAGACCGCCTGCGCAACCGCTTCGAGTGGGGCCTGATCGCCGACATCCAGCCGCCGGATATGGAGACGCGCGTCGCCATCCTGCAGAAAAAAGCCGAGGTCGAAGGCGTGATGCTGCCGCATGATGTCGCGATCTTTCTCGCCTCGCACATCGACTCCAACGTCCGCGAGCTCGAAGGGTCGCTCACGCGCCTCGGCGCCTTCGCTTCCCTGACGAAGGCGACGATCTCGATCGACCTGGCCAAGGAAGTCCTGCATAACACGCTCCGCGGCAACTCGCGCGAGGTCACGGTCGAGAGCATCCAGAAGACGATCTGCGATTACTACAACCTGAAGATCAACGACCTCAAGGCCAAGCGCCGCACCAAGAACATCGCGCTGCCGCGTCAGGTCGCGATGTATCTCGCGCGCAAGCACACCGCGACTTCCTTCCCTATCATCGGATCGAAATTCGGCGGCCGCGATCATTCGACCGTCATTCACGCCGCCAAGACGATCGAGCGGAAGATAAAGGAAGACCCGCAGATGCAGACCACGATCGAAAAGCTGGAGAAAAACCTTAACATCAAACGATCGTGAACGAGCTGTTGGCAAAACCCGTGATTACTGAGCACAACCTCCCCCTTGAACGCGTTCACGGCGGGACTGTTTACGGATGTGGAGAAGCGTCGCTGTCGATCCACAGCAAAAAAGCGATGCCCGTCCTGGACATAGGCCCGTTATGCGCGTTATACACAGGCCCTACTATTACTCCTCTGTTTATTTTATATAAGAGGAGTCATAAGAGTCGGGAGGTATAAATGGAATTTAAGGCCAAGAAAGCCGACCTCCTCGCGACGCTCTACTGGACGCAAGGCATCGTCGAGCGGCGAAACACGATGCCGATTCTCGCCAACGTCCTGATCGAATCGCGCAAGGGCGGGATCCATCTGACCGCCACCGACCTGGAGGTGGGCATTCGCGGAAAGCTGGAAGGCGAGGTGGTGCGGGAAGGCGTCGTCACCGTCGGCGCAAAAAAACTCTATGAGATCGTGCGCGAGGCGCCCGAAGAAACCCTGCAGTTGAAGCGGCTGGAGAACGAATGGGTCGAGATCAAGAGCGGAAAGTCGGTCTTCAAGATCGTCGGACTCGACGCGCGCGAGTTTCCGCAATTTCCCAAGTTTGAGGGGGAGAAGCTATCCAGTGTGCCGGCGAAGACGCTGCGCGAGATGATCGAGCGCACGATCTTTTCCGTCTCGAGCGACGAGACGCGCTACAACCTGAACGGCGTTTTCATCGAAGAGGTGAAGGACGGCAAGGTGCGCATGGTCGCGACCGACGGCCATCGTCTCGCGATGGTCGACCGCGGCATCGGCGCGCTCGGCCTCGCCAAAGGCGTGATCCTGCCGCGCAAAGGATTGACCGAGTTGCGCCGCCTGCTCGAAGGCGCCGACGACGGCCTCGTGTCGGTCGGCTTTAAGGAGAACATGGGGCTCGTCGTCAAGGACGACGTCGAGCTTTTCATGCGGCTGATCGAGGGCGATTTTCCGGACTACACCAAGGTCATCCCGAAGGAGAATCCGCAGCTCGCGCGTCTGGCCGCGGCGGATTTTCTCCACGCGCTTCGGCGCGTGTCGCTTCTCTCGAGCGAGCGCTACAAGGGCATCAAGCTCGAGCTCAAGCCCGGCAAAGTCGCGATCACCGCGAGCAACCCCGAGCTTGGCGAGGCGGTCGAGGAAATCGAAATCGGATACAACGGCAAGCCGCTCACCGTCGGCTTCAACGCCCGCTACCTGATCGACGTGCTTACCGTGCTCGGCGACGGCGGCGAGGTCGAGGTCGCGCTGAAGGACGACGTGAGCCCGAGCATCCTCAAGAAGAACGACGACGCGGGCTATCTCTACGTCATCATGCCGATGCGGCTCTAGTCGCGCGTGCCGATGACGACGCCGGCGATAATGATCGCGCCGCCGACAATCTGATAAAGCCTCAGGCTCTCTCCCAGAAAAATCCCCGCCAGGATCACAGCGAAGAGCGGCAGCGTATTGTACGCGAGGCTCGCGCGGCTCGGCCCGAAGGTGCGGATCGAGCGGTTCCACAGCGTGAAGGACAGGAGCGACGGAAAAATTCCCAGGTACAGGATCGCCGCGATAACCTCCGGCCGCGCGAGGTCCGCCGGCACGACGCTCAGCTCGAGCGCGGCGGCCGGCAGCAGAAACAGCGCGCCGATGATCGTCGTCACCGCCGTCAGCTCCGGCGGCGACAGGTGGCGCATCATCGGCTTCGCCATCACCATGTAAAATCCCCACAGCGAGGTGGCGAAAAAAACGATCACGTCGCCCAGGTTGAAATTCAGCGCGAGCAGCGCGGCGAGCGAGCCGCGCCCGACGATCCAGCCGATGCCGATAAACGACAGCGCGATGCCGATGACACGCCGGCGCGTGATCTCCTCGCGGATCAAAAAGTGCGCGATCAGCGTCGTCGTCACCGGCGTCGTCGCGTT
>Ga0075434_100003924_pt1 | contig 13324 bp, 10 predicted proteins | sample RhiMethybrSRZTD3_FD_75298 | JGI IMG/M metagenome (GOLD analysis project Ga0075434, IMG submission 75298) | Populus rhizosphere microbial communities from Tennessee, USA - Rhizosphere MetaG P. TD hybrid SRZTD3 | ecosystem: Host-associated > Plants > Roots > Rhizosphere > Soil | place: USA... | reverse complement strand
CGGCTTGCCGATCGACCTTCACCTTTTGAAAAACATTGATAGTCCGCACCTCCGGCGGAAAGTTATTTTCAATTAACGCGAATTTGCAAATTTTTTCATAGTGCTCGAGACGCGCATTGATGTGCTCGATCTGTATCCAGATCGATTTCTCAACTTGCTCGCCTGTCAGAGAAGACGCCTCAATCTCCAATTGTTCGGCGATTTTTGGCCGATCGGCAACGATGAGAGCAGCAATGAACGGCCGGCGATCCCCGACCAGGATTGCCTGGCAGATGAACGGCTCATTTTCTAGTTGAAGCTCGATAAAAGCGGGATAAATATTGGACCCATCCGAACAATTGAAGACATCCTTCTTGCGACCCACAATCGTCAGCGAGCCGTCACGGTCGAGCGCTCCCAGATCTCCGGTGTGGAACCAGCCATCGATATCAAAAGCCTCCCGCGTCGCCTCGGGATTATGAAAATATCCGGGAGAGACCGTCGGTCCGCGCACCAGTATTTCCGAATCTTCAGCGATGCGCAGCTCGATGTTGGGAAAAGGTTTGCCCAAATTGCCTGGGCGGTTCTCGCCGATGCCGCACAGCGTCACGCCACCGCATTCAGTCGAACCGTAAGAGCCGATCAGCGGTATGCCCAATAGCTCAAAGCAACGCATAATCCGAGGCGGCATCGCGGCGCCGGCGTAGGCGATATATTTGATGCGGCCACCTAGCGCTGCAGAAAATCTTTCTTTCAACACGGCCCTAAGCTCGTCGAAACGGTCGCGCCCGCGAGAATCGAGCGTGTCGTGCGATTTTTTTCCATCGAGAGCCTCAAGCTCGAGCCAGAGCCGTTCCGTATCGCCGCTCTGGAGAATACCGTTCCATATCCGCCCCATGACCCGGGGCACCATAGCCATCGCTGTGGCTGCGAGTGATTTGAGTACATTCAGGTCGAGATTGAGTTCGGTGGCTTCGATGACCGCCGTAGTCCTACCGGTGACAGCGCTTTTAAGGAAACCGAATCTCCCGAAGAGGTGGTTGAGGCTCAAAACAATGACCGTCATCTCATCCGGTTTGCTGACAACAAGCGGACCGCCGTTCGTGATATTCGCAAGGAGATTTTCCTGGGTGCGCATCACCCCCTTGGGGTCGCCAGTAGAACCCGAGGTATACATGATCGTCGCTAGATCGGTCGAGCGGACGCTGTCGAGCACCTCGCGCAGCCGGTCAGGATGCGAGCTCTTGCCGGTTTGGATCAAATCTCTCACTCGAGTCGTACCCGGCAACGATGGATCGCCACCTTCCATCATCCAAACATGGGAAAGCGCGGGTAACTGCGGTCTTAGATTGAGCAGACGCTTTGCGCCAACGGCATCTTGCACGAATGCCGCGCGGCAACCGGAATGGTTCAGAATCTTGGTCAACATGCCGTCGGAAACGGCGGGCGCAATCACCACATTCGGAAAACCGCCCGTCAGAGTGGCCAAGTCGGCGCAGAGCCATTCGAGACTATTCTCACCAACGATCGCGATCGGCTCGCCCGGTTGAAGGCCGAGAGCGTAGAGTGCCAAGAGCAAATTCTGCACTAACGCTCCGAATTCTTGCCATGATACTTCTTTGAAGCCGTCGGCACATTGAAGCTTGAGAAAAGTACGATCACCCAATTCTGCTACCCGGTGAAAGAAGATCTCACCGATGTGACGTCCGGGCGCAGTCGAGAGCTGTCCTGCCGTTTGTCCGCTCATATCATTGCGAAATGAGCCGGGTCATACTTGCCTCGACCGGGTTGCTCGACTCGTTTCAGTGGTTTGATTTCGGAACGGCGGTCGTAACAATACATCAGCGCTTCGGCGACATCGTCGAGATGGCGGTTCAAGTACTTCCGCGGCGGCACCGCCAAGCGCAGCAGCTCGATGCCGCGTGCCACTTGACTGGGCCCAAGTGGCGGACCCTTCGTCACCCGGATGCCCGCGTACTGATAGAGGAACGCCGCGAGGGCTTCCATGGGAAAATCTTCGGATTTAAAGTCTGGCAAGAATGCTTTGACATCGATAAAGACCGCATGCCCGGCAGCTGGCCTCACTACCGGAAGGCGGCCTTCCAGTCGCTGCCAAAGATAGCGGACTTGTTCGACGCGGCTCTGAACATAACTGTCGCAGGCAAAGATATCACCGAGAGCGATTGCCAGCTGGTCCATGGCGCTTCCTGTGAGCTGCGCGCCGTCGAGGAAGGCCTGCATCATGGCTTTCTGGTAAGTGCTTTGCTCCCGAGTCAAAATCAAACCGCCGGAAAGCACCAAGAAGTTTTTGAGGGCGCTCAAGGTACAACCGTCCGCCAGTTCGCAGGTTTCGCGCACGATCTCAAGAATTGTTCGGTCGTGACAGCTCAACTCGCGCTCTTTGAGGAGATAGCTATTTTCCAAAATACGGCAGGCATCGAAAAACACCGGAAGCTTGCGGCCGGCAGCCACTTCCTTCACCGCTCTCAAGTTCGCCAGTGATACAGGATGGCCGCCCGAGGCATTATCGCCAAGCTCGATATAGATGCAGCTGATATGGTCCGAGCCCTTTTCATTGATCGCGGTCTCAAGCTTCTTGAGGTCCAGATTCCCTTTGAACGGTTCGTTCGAGACCAAATCGTAGGCCGCATCATCTACGGCTTCGATGATCTTCGCGCCGTTCATTTCAATGTGAACACGCGTCGACGGAAACAGCAGGTTTCCAATTACAAAGGTATTCGGTCGAATATGAATCTTCGTCCAGATGCGCTCCGCCGCTCGCCCTTGAGGCGTTGCCACGAAATAGGGAAACCCGAAAACGCGCTGGACTTGTTCAGCCAATAACGCGTAGCTGCGACTGCCTTCGCTGGCCAACCCCATTCCAGGCTCGATCTTCGATGGCGCTGCCATTGCTCCAAGCTGCGTCGTACTTAACGAGCTCACACCACTGTCCGTAGAAAGATCGATGTAAATCAAATCTTGCGGGATCAGCTCGGTATTGAAGTAGGCGGCGCGTAGCGCTGCTTCCCGATCGGCCGGCGTCGTTTGCCGCAATGGCCGCACAACAGCAATTTCGTAGGGAACGGAAAAAACGAAGCCCGATGACGTCGTGTTCATGCCGCAGAGCTCGAACCAACTCTGCATAGCACGAAATAATAAAATCGTGAAGGATAAAGACGAGGGTCAGTTGTTAACTATTTTCACGCGCTCGAACCGGCCGGGTCTGGCCCGTTCGAGCTGTAAGAATGGCCGCGGCGCGATGCACCATTTTACGCTCGGTTGCAAATTTCAGCAGCTTTATGGCTTGGTCAATGGGAAACCAGCGCGCGTCGTCGACCTCATGATCGTGATCGCGCACGTCTCCCTTCAAATAGCGCAAAAGAAAGAAGTGAACTCGTTTGTTGATTCTGACCGGCTCATCGTTTTTGCTCTTATCGCGAAACGAATAACGAATTTCTCCCAGCTTGCGAATCAATTTTCCTTCCAGTCCGGTCTCCTCGCGAACCTCTCGAAGCGCCGCCTGATCATCGCGTTCCCCCTCCTCCACGTGTCCTTTCGGGAGTCCCCAGCGATGGCGCACATGAATGAGGGCAACTTCATGATCATTGCCGTTGCGCCGATAAATGACGCCACCGGCAGAGACTTCTCTGACGGTTCGAATATCGTCATCGCTCGAAGCCGCGCCCGTACCGACCTGCTCACCCAACCAGCCAAGGTATCCTGCGCTGCCGGCCAGCAATGGCACGGCGATGATCTCCGGAACCGCATAACTGTGGAGTTCGCGCACGCGCCTTTCAATTGCCGGAAAAAGCTCCTTCCGCGTCTTGATGATGAGCAATTCTTCATCGCTTTGTTCGATCTGACCCTGCCAGCGATAGGTGGATTGGATCGAAGGAATGCGGTTCACGCAGGCTGCAAGTTTTTCGCTGACTAGCGCTTGAGCAAGATTCTGACCCTCCGCCGCAGACCCGGCGGTGACATATACAAGGATAAAATCTACCATTAATAGGATCTTACAACTCGGTTTTGTACTCAGTCAATGAACCGGCAAGGCTACCTCGTCGAATGGCTGACCTACCGATTGTAGGGGCGCATGGCATGCGCCCTCTTCTTGCGATCCGCAGGAGATCAGCCAAGTATGGTCTTGGTGCAGGCAACAATTCCGTTGATTTTGCGGCGATGAAAACCAAAGACAACATCCGGCGCGCTGTATGGGACAGTTTGAAAGAGCATTGTGTCGCCCGTTTTCCGGGAGTCGAAGGCAGAATTCCTAACTTTATCGGCGCCGAAGCGTGCGCCCGACTGCTGGCAAGTACATCCTGCTGGCGCAGTGCCAAAGTGATAAAGATCAACCCTGACTCGCCACAGCGAGCAATCCGCCAAAAGGCGTTAATGGAAGGCAAGACCGTGTACATGGCTGTCCCGCGGCTGCGGAGCCGCAAACCTTTCATCGAGCTCGATCCTAAAAAACTCAAGTGCTCGCCGTATGCCGCCTCATCGATCAAAGGCGCGGCCCAGCACGGGCGTCCGGTGGCATTGAAGGAAGTGAAAAAGATCGACCTTGTAGTCTGCGGCTCGGTGGCAGTCAACCGCCGCGGCGCGCGTGTCGGCAAAGGCGGCGGCTACTCTGATTTGGAATTTGCCCTGCTCGTAGAGGAGAAAAAGATCGGCCGCGAAACGGCAATTGTCACCTCGGTTCATCCGCTGCAAATCGTGGATGAAGAAATCCCCATGACCGAGCACGACATTCCGCTCAACGCAATTACAACTCCCAGCTCGCTCATCGAATTCAAGCCGCGTTTTTCCCGGCCCAAGGGCATCTATTGGAAGATATTGCCGGAAGAGAAAATTGCTGAGATCCCGGCGCTCGCGAACCGCCGCGACAACCAATCTGGACGAACTCCGACTCCGATTGGTTGAAGCCTCCCAACATTCATGTTAGCTAAACAACTTCACAAGGAACCTGCCGCATGGCTTCAGAAAACATCGATTTCAAGAAGGGCAACGGCCTTGTTCCTGTCATCGTGCAGGATTTTGGTTCGCGCGATGTCCTGATGGTTGCCTACATGAACGAAGAAGCCTGGGAAAAAACCAAGCAGACAGGGAAAGCTCACTACTATAGCCGCTCGCGCAAAGGACCGTGGTTCAAAGGCGAGGAGTCCGGCCACTTTCAAGAAGTGAAAAATGTTTTGATCGACTGCGACAACGATACGATTTTATTGCAGGTGCATCAGGTGGGCGGCGCCGCCTGCCACGAAGGCTACAAGAGTTGTTTTTTCCGCCAGCACAGCGATGGCGATTGGAAGGTCATCGCCGAGCGCGTGTTCGACCCAAAAGAAGTTTACAAAAAATCGTCATAATTACTGTCGCAGCGGCTCACTGCACGGGACAATTTCGACGTAGGGGCGGACCTGCGTGTCCGCCCGGCGCAAGGTTTTAATAGCAAATGGCAGACAACAAAGAATTAAAGCTCGGCATTCCCAAGGGCAGCCTTGAGGAAATGACCGTCGAGCTGTTCAAAAAATCCGGGTGGAAAATTTCCACTAGCAGCCGCAGTTACTTTCCTTCGATCGACGACGACACTATCCGTTGCAGTATGGCCCGTCCACAGGAGATGTCGCGATACGTGGAAATGGGAACTTTGGATGTTGCGATTACCGGCAAGGATTGGACGCTCGAAAATAGTTCGGACATCCACGTCGTGTGTGAGATGGTCTATTCGAAAACCAGCTTTCGTCCGACCCGCTGGGTTTTGGCCGTGCCGCAGGACTCCCCGATCAAGAAAATCGAAGACCTCAAGGGCAAGCGGGTTTCGTCGGAGATGGTTAACTTCACCAAGCGCTACTTCACGGAAAGAAACATTCCTGTAACGGTGGAATTTTCCTGGGGCGCCACCGAAGCGAAGGCCGCTGACGGACTTGTCGATGCGATCGTCGAAGTTACCGAAACCGGCAGCACCATTCGTGCTCACGGTCTCAAGATCATTCATGAGCTGATGGAATCATGCCCGCAGCTGATCGCGAACAAGCAGGCGTGGCAGGACGAATGGAAACGGGCGAAGATTGAACAGATCAAACTGCTCTTGCTCGGCGCGCTTTCGGCCGAAAACAAGGTCGGCATCAAGTTGAATGTTGCGGAAGGCGATCTGGAAAAGATTGTGGAGCTGATTCCCAGTATTACGGCGCCGACCGTGGCGCCTCTGCACCCGTCGCCGAATCTGAAGGGAATAAGATGGTATTCTGTTGAAAGCGTTCTGGAGGAAGCAAAGGTGCGCGACTTGATTCCTCAGCTGATTCAAAACGGCGCAGTCGGTATCATCGAATACCCGTTAAACAAAATCATTTGAAGGGACATTGATCGGAGGGACGACCGATCAGTCCCGCTAGAACCCTATTAGTGCCTGATCGCTGCCTTTTGACGATCCTCTATTACTTCGGCCCGCCCATTGCGCAAGGCGAAATACTCCCTGGCGATGTCCGGAAATAACGCATAAGTGAGTACATCTTCCTCGGTGATGGCAAGACTGCCGGCATCTTTGCGCGCTTGTTGCAGCCCAGGCTTGAGAAGATCCGCCGGACGACAAGTGATCGGCTCTTTTTTGCCCAGCACCATCTTTTTCATTTCGTCGCTGACCGGCCCGGGCGGTTCGCCATACAGACCCATCACGTAATTGCGCGTTTCCATCGCCACCACCGAGTAGCGCTTGCCGGTCATGACGTTCAACGCCGCCTGGGAACCGACGATCTGGCTCGTCGGCGTGACCAGAGGTGGATATCCCAGGTCTGCTCTCACGTGCGGCATTTCCGCCAATACCGCGTCGAGCTTGTCTTCAGCTTTTTGCTGGCGTAGCTGAGCGACCAGATTGGAAAGCATTCCGCCGGGAATTTGCGATGTCAGCACGTCGGTTTTGATCTGATTATTGACCGGGCTCTCGAACTCTGCGTAATTGCGCCGTATACGATAAAAGTAATCGGCGATCTTGTTCAGTTTAGCGAGATCCAAGCCGGTGTCGTGCGGCGTTCCCTGAAGCGCGGCGACGACTTGTTCCGTGGCCGGCTGTGAAGTGCCTTGAGAAAATGGTGCAATCGCGGTGTCGAGAATGTCCACACCCGCTTCGATGGCCATCATGTAACTCATCGGCGCCAGGCCGGCGGTGCAGTGCGAATGAAGATGCAACGGCAGAGCGATGCGCGACTTAATTTTTTTGATGATCTCGTAAGCCGCGTACGGCGCCAACATTCCCGCCATGTCTTTCAGACAAATCAGCTGCACGCCCATGTCGGCGAGTCTTTCGGCCACGCGCAGAAAATAATCTACCGAATGGACCGGGCTGATAGTGTAACACACCGTTCCTTCGACGAGTTTCCCGGTCTTGAGCGCCGCCTCGATGGCGGTTTTCATGTTGCGGATGTCGTTCATCGCATCGAAAATACGAAAAACGTCGATCCCGTTGGCTGCCGCGCGCTGGACAAACGCCTGAACCACATCGTCGGGGTAATTTCGGTAGCCGACCACATTTTGCCCCCGTAGCAGCATCTGAAAGCGGGTTTTCGGCATGGCGGCGCGCAGTTTGCGCAGCCGCTCCCAAGGATCTTCCTTCAGATAGCGCAGCGTCGCGTCAAAGGTCGCGCCGCCCCAGGTTTCCGCAGACCAGTAACCGACGTCGTCGAGTTCGGCGGCAATCGGCAGCATGTCCTCCGTTCGCATACGCGTGGCCACCAGACACTGGTGCGCGTCGCGCAGCACTGTCTCCATGATTGCAATTTTTCCCGCCATTTCACCGACTCCGTACGGCCCAGCTATTCCAACAGCTCGTTTTGCTTTTCTTCCAGGCGCGCTTTTTCCTCGCTGTCGATCACGTACTGGCCGTTGATCTCCTTGATTTTGGTCTTGTCGTAAAAATATTCCGACACAACCAGTCCGTCGTCGAACTCATACATTTTTATCGCGTCCCAGGGACAAATCTTCTTATCCAGCCGGTCTTCCGACTCGGTGCCAATCAATTGCAGTTGGAATCGCTTCGGCACCGCATCCGGCGGCACGGGCTTGCGATTGGCGTCGTAGAATCGATTGTCATATTCGTAAAAAATCTCGCCGGTTTCCTTGTGCTGCTGAATCTTCGTCAAGTCATCGCTATAGCACATCTGACAACCGATACACTTGTCGTTGTCGACAAAAACCCGGTAGGGCTTCAAACCTCCGCCGGGGACTTCTTCGTAAAGCAAATTGATGCAGTCATCCACCGGGCAATGAGCTTCGCAGATGGGCGAACCGGCGCAACTCGAGCAGTTTTCATTCATGACCGCGAGGAGCGCCGTCCCTTTGCGTTTTTTAGCTTCAGCCATTCGCTTCGACCCTCCGTTTCATGAGCCGCCCTCTAAGCGCGACCACGATCGCCACCGACAACAGCACCCACCAATACCGAATCAAACCTATTCTGCCCCACTCGAGCCAGTAAACAAAGTTTGGCGACCGCCGAACGAGCGCGCGCAAAGCCTGTTGAGCTCCGGCATAATCGCGCGATTCGCGCATCGCTTGCGCAACGCCGTAGAGCGCGCCATCGTCGCGCGGATCGATCTTCAGCGCCGCTTCGAAATCGCGCCGTGCCTCGGGCCATTTGTCTTGTTCGGCTAAAATTCCGCCGCGCATCGTGAGCGCGGTGACAAAATCGGGTTTTCGTTGCAGCGCCCGGTTCAGGTTATCGACTGCGCGGTTGAGTTGGCCCTTGCGCTTTTGCGCTGCGGCGAGATTACTATACGCCTCCGGTAGCTCGGGATGCAGCTCGAGCACCTTTTCGTATTCGCCGATGGCCGCGTCCACATCGCCGCGCACCTCCAATTCGATCCATGCCAGAAACGTTCTGGCATCTACATGCTGCGGGTCCAAAGCGATTGCTTTCCTCGCCGCAGCCTCCGCCGCACGCGGATCTCTCAAACGGAGCAATGCCATGCCGAGAAACAGATGGAGATCAGGGTTGTTGGGATATTCCGTCAGCAGCTTTTCAAATTCTGCCTTAGCTTCGCTAGTTTTGCCGTGTGCTAAGTCCTCGCGTGCCTGCTGCCAGCGCGGGTCGTCACGAGACAAGGACCCGCCGTAGGCGGGACAAGAAGCAGCAACCCCCATGAGGACGGCCAAGAGCGCCAGCCACGTCCTCATTATTTCCACATGTTGTTGGGGATTTCGTCTTCTCTGCCTTCTTCGATCAATTTATCGTTTTTGAATGCTTCACGCAGCCCCAACCAGGTGAAGAAAATCACCAGAATCAACATCGCGACAATCGGGATATTGTCGGGCTTGGTGACGATTTCCAGAAAATTATGCAGTCCGCTGGCTTCTTCCATATTAGCTAACACCCGCAACTAGGTGATATTTCAAAGTATTAAAATCCGCCTGCAAAGTCAACGTAACTAGCCAAAATGGCAACACTCAATGATGTTCGATCGTTGCGCTCGCGCAGCGTTCCATCTTCGATCTTCTATCCTCGATATGATCGTTTTTAATGCGCATGATGGGCGTGACCACGACCATGCTCCGTGTGTCGGAAAATCAACGATTTGATGACGACCGGTACCGCTTTCGCATCCGGCAACTCCTGGCCGATATCGATAAAATCAAAATCTTTCAGATCGATCCCATCGATTGAGATGATGCCGGCGCCCGGGATCAGCTCCCGTTCGATAATATTGCCCATGAGCTTGGCAATATCGGCATCGAATACCAGAACCAGCGGCTGACCTTGATCGATATGGTCCTTCATGGCATTCACCAGGCCTTCCGCGAGAGTCCGAATTAAAGGATAAGAAGGTCCGAGCTCCCATCGGATCGCGAGGGCCACCGTGCGCTCCGTATCCTGCGCATCGAATCGCTGCAACGCTCGGGTCACCGCATCGCGTATTTCCGCCACGGTAATTGTTTCGCGCTGCTCGAATTGCGGCGTGACCACTTGCAAGTTACGCAGCGGCAAGAGATCGGGATGTGAGAGATAGATCGTGTTGCCGCTCACCTGCACCGTATACTGTGAAGCGCCAATCACCGTAGCACGAATCCGCACCTCCGCCGGACGCAAGGGGACGTTCCCGCCGTTCAGCTGGTTCGCTCTGGCTCTGACCTTCTTTCCCAACTGCACGCCGAGATCGCCAAGATTGCGTTTTTCGTAGCCATAGATAAATTCGGACACGCCGCCGGAAAACATCACCGCGTGAATCGGATCCTTGAACTCGATGTTGGGGGTCAGCAAAAGGTCTTGCACCTGCGGCGAAAGCGGTCCCCGTTCCATGACCTCGAAGAGCGAGTCGCAAAGCACCTTGGCGAACTTTTCTTTATTCTCATCCGTCATTTTGTCACCGAGACTCAGATGGATACCGGCTATTTTGGCGATTTTAAGCGCGGTGTCCTCGAGCCTGTTGATCACGCCGTTCTCATCCATCGCGACGAGGCGCGCGCCGATTTCCACCGCACAGGTATCGATGACTTTGCCCGCTTGGACGATGGCGATCTTGCTGGTGCCGCCGCCGACATCGACGTTCATGACGGTAAAATCCCCGCCCTCATGATAAGTCATGTGGACAGCGCCCGACCCATAGGAAGCGAGAATCGCTTCCAGATTGTGACCGGCCGTGGCGCAGACGAATTTCCCTGCCTCGGCGGAAAATAACGCGGCGATCGCTTCGGCATTTTTCTTTTTCGCGGCTTCGCCGGTGACGATGAGCGCGCCGGTATCGATATCCTCCGGAGTGAGATTCGCTTGGCGGTAAGCTTCATGAATAAAATCGGCCAGCTGATTCGTGTCGATCGTGGTCTTGTCGACATAAGGCGTTAACAGAATCGGCGACTCGTGAATGATTTCACGGTTGATGACGACAAAGCGGCTCGATAGCGCCACGCCCTGGCGGCGCAACGTCAGGCGCGAAAAAATCAGATGCGAAGTCGAAGAGCCGATATCGATGCCGACCGAATTGAGCGTGATGCGCTCCGAGCGCCACATCGGATGATCTTCATCCATGAGCATCTCATCGCCGTCCTCGCCAAATTCGTCTTCATGTCCCTCGTGCAGCTCAAAAAGTTCGCCACCAATATTATCCATGCTCACGTTCAATTCCTTTCTCTCCGGCTCTTATGTATCCAATTTGCATAGCATAAGCGATTCGCTCTTGCCACTTGGCCACGACGCTCTGCGGGCATAGACAACCCTTATTATCGGCGATAAGATACCGCTGATTTTCGCGCCATGGGACAAGAGGAATATCAGTATCTATCGCGCTTTCTGAACCGCTTCGCGCGTAGATTTAAGCTGCTCCGCGCCCTTGAAGGCGTGTGTGTTACGGCGATCTGTGCGCTGGTCCTTCTGGCGCTCGGACCGGGCATTGCTCAGCTCAAGAGCTTCTTTCCTTATGCTCCCCTCGCCTACAGCATTCTCACTGCAAGCGTGCTGCTGGCGGCGATCGGCTGGACGTTGTTTCATTTTCTGCGCCGTTTTTCTCGGGAAACGGCGGCCCTTTATATCGAACAGAAGCAACCTAGGCTACGCAACAACCTGATCAATTCGCTTCAGCTTTATCCTCAGGTCGTCGAGCAACGCGGGCCGGCCGGTGCTTCGGCCTCGATGATCTTGGCGCTTTTGCGCGTGACCCGTAAACAAGTTGCCGATCTGCAGATCGCCGAGCTGCTCGATACGCGGCGCGTGAAATCCGGAATGCGCCTCCTTGGCTTCGTGGCGCTGCCGGTTCTCGCGATGGTTCTTTTGAATCCCTCTTGGGTGAGCGGCACCTTTGGCATGCTGACCGATCCGCTGGCGCATTTACCGCCGACAAAAACCAGCATCGACATGGAACCCAAAGGTGTTCGCCTGGTTCGCGGCGCGCCGCTAACGATCGCGGCGGTCACGGGCGGCGCGCTGCCGCAATCCCTGCAGCTGATCACGTGGACCGGCGTAAACCCGACAGGCGAATTGCTCGGCCTGGAAAACCTTGCGATGGAAAATCTCGGCGCGGGAAAGTTCAGCGCCAAAGTCGCTCGTCTGGACAAGACTCTTCACTATCGTGCCGTCACCGGCCCTTTCTCATCAAATACGTACACGGCCGAAGCCATCGACCCACCGGAAATCGCCAATGTGCAGCTGATTCTCTACCCGCCGGCGTACAGCGGGCTCGGGTCGATTTCCGCGCCGGAGGGCAGTATCGAGGGACTCAAAGGCTCGACGGTTCGTCTCGATGCGGTCGCGACCAAGGACGTCGTCAAAGCCGAGATCGAAATGGACGACGGCAAAAAAATCCCGCTTAAAATCGACGGGCGTAAGCTCCAGGCCAACTTTGTTTTGTTTCAAGCTCAGTCTTACCGGATTCGCGTCGAAGACAAGTATGGCTTTCGCAACACGCCGATCGCCTACGAGCTTCGCGTCAAGCCCGACGGTTTTCCCACGATCGATCTGCTTCGCCCGACTGAGGATTTAGAAATCAACGGCGACGAAACGCTAGCGTTGGAATACACCGCGCGCGATGATTTCGGCATCGGTGAAATCGCGCTCGTGACAAAAGTCGGCGATCGCGAAGATAAGATCATCCTGCAGAAAGACGAATCCAAGCGCCTTATCATGCGCGATCAGTATAACTGGGACTTGGGCAAACTGGGGTTGCGCGAGGGTGAGGAAGCGGTATTTTTCCTGCAAGTGTTCGACAACGACACCATTTCAGGCCCGAAAATCGGCACCTCCCGCTCGGTTCGGCTGAAATTGAAAAATCTCAAAGGCGAACATCAACAGGTTGCCGACATGGTCCGCGATCTGAACAATCGCATGGTCGATCTTTTAGCCGATCATCTGGAGAGGCCTTCGCCCGGAGAAAAGCTAGCGGCGCCGACCGAAAACGACAAGAAGTTCGAGCAGAATCTTGCGGACGCGCTCAAACGAACCGAGGACTTGATGCGCCAAACGGAAAAGGATCGCATGTCGGACTTCGCGACGTGGAGCGATCTCGAGGCGCTTAAACGTAATCTCGAATACACTCAAAACGAGCTGTTGAAGAAACAAGAGCAGGCGGCCACCACAGAGGATAAGCTCAAGGCGCACGATCAGATCGCCGGCGAGCTCGAGCGCATGTCGCTCCTGTCCGAAGACATCGGCAAGAGAATGAAAGCTCAGGAACTGGCCTCCACTGCCCAAGACTTGACGCGCAATCAAGAACGCTTGATGGACGCTTTGGAAAAACTGCAAAGCGGCGACAAGAACCTCGACGCGATCATGAAGCAGATCTCGGATCTCGCCAACACGCTGCAAAGCCTCCAGCAGGCGCTGTCGCAACTGGCGCAGCAGATGCCGGATGATTTCATGAACGCCGAGAATATGCAGGGT
>Ga0075434_100003923_pt1 | contig 13326 bp, 13 predicted proteins | sample RhiMethybrSRZTD3_FD_75298 | JGI IMG/M metagenome (GOLD analysis project Ga0075434, IMG submission 75298) | Populus rhizosphere microbial communities from Tennessee, USA - Rhizosphere MetaG P. TD hybrid SRZTD3 | ecosystem: Host-associated > Plants > Roots > Rhizosphere > Soil | place: USA... | reverse complement strand
AGCGAAACGCCTGAAACTTTTCGGCGTGCTCGTTGATTGAAATCGCGCTCAATGTCGCGGCGACTTTTCCTTTTCGCGCCAGGAATCGGCCGAGCAAATCGGCGGCCAGGGAGCCGCTGGCCATGGTGTCGATTGAAACCACAGCCAACCGGCCCGAGTCGGGCGCGTCGGTGGAAACGCACACAACCGACGTTTTGGACTTCGCTGCGCGCTTCATCCACGAACGAAAATTCCTGGGCTGGCTGGGAAACGCGACGATGCCGTTCGAATCGGCTTTCATCGCCGACTGAAACGCTTCTTCTTCAGCCTCACCGAGCAAGGGATAGGTGCGGAACTCCAGTTCGACGTTTTCCACGCCCAGCGCCCGCGCGCCCTGATTGATGCCGTCGCGCACTTCGTCCCAAAAGGAAGTAGTGCCGCTAAGGGTGTTGACGGAGATGCGGAATTGTTTTCGCTGGGAAAGAAACCTCGCTGCGAGATTTGGACGGTAGCCGAGGGACTTGGACACTTGCAGCACGCGGCTGCGCGTGGCCGCGCTCACGCCGGGATGGTTGTGCAGGGCCCGGTGGACGGTTCCGGTGGAAATTCCAAGAGCATCGGCGATGTCAAACAGCGTGGCGTTGCGTCGCATGAACGGTTCGGATTGTCGCTCACGAAACCAGCTGCTGATGGACCTTCGTGAACGTTCACGGCGCCCCTGATTAAAAGCTACCAATGCGCGATTGTCAATGTCCACTTATTGAAAACAAAGCAGTTTTACATGATTTTCAATTTTCGATGAACAACGTAACTGTCCTACTCCGCACACATCGAACATGGTAAACTCATCTATGGCTGTCACCCTGAAAGACATTGCGCGAGACTTGGGCGTTTCCGTCATCACCGTCTCCAAAGCCCTCCGCGATCACTCTGACATCAGCGAAGAAACCAAAGCACGCGTGCTGAAGCGCGTGAAGGAAATGAACTATCGCCCCAACCTTTCGGCACGGGCGCTGGTCACCGGACGGACCAATCTGGTTGGCTTCGTCGTTCCGGACCTGCTGCATTCCTTTTTTTCTGAAATTGTGCGCGGGCTGTCTTCGGCGTTGCACAGCAGCGGCTACACGCTGGTTACGACGTCTTCCGAGCAAGATCCCAAGCTAGAGCGGCAAGCCGTCGAACAGTTGATTGCGCGACGGGTCGACGCGTTGCTGGTAGCGTCCACGCAATGGACTGTGGAAATGTTTCGCCGCGTCGAAGAAGCAGGCATCCCCTACATTTTGATTGACCGCAGCTTCACCGGTCTGGGGGCACACTTTGTCGGCGTGAACGATGAAGAAGTTGGTGCGCTGGCGACGCGGCACCTGGCCGAAGTCGGCTGCAAGCGCATCGCCCACATTGGCGGCGCGGAAATCAGTTCGCTGGTGGGCCGCAAGGAAGGCTACAAACACGTGCTGGCCAAGCTGGGCCTGGTCGCCGATCCGGAGCTCATCTACAACGTGGACCGCGTGCAGGAGCTCGGCGACGAGGCCGGCTACAACGCCGCGCAAAAATTGTTGCAGCTGAACCCCTGTCCCGACGGCATTTTCTGTTACAACGACGCCACCGCGTATGGCGCGATGTCCGCGATTCTGGATGCAGGTCTGCGCGTGCCCGAAGATATCGCCATCGTCGGCTGCGGCAATCTGCTGTACGACAAGTTCCTGAAGATTCCGCTGACCAGCGTGGACCAGCAGACCGTGGCCATTGGACAAAAAGCCGGGACGCTGGCACTGCAGCTGATCGAGGCGGGTGAGCCGGTTCCGCCGCAACGGGTATTGCTTGAACCGAAACTCATTGTGCGGCAGTCGACGCAACGGCACAGCGACAGATTTCCCCGCGCTGCGATTGCCTGACGTTACTCTTCATTTCTCAAAAAAAAACGGGATGCAGTTGCGAGGTGGGGGCAGGGAACACAGGAATCTGCTTTCTTATTTCAGTTGAAAAATTGGTGCCCAAGAGAGGACTCGAACCTCCACGACCTTGCGGCCACTAGCTCCTGAAGCTAGCGCGTCTGCCAGTTCCGCCACTTGGGCACAAGCGAGGAAAATACAGCAGGGTTTGATTTTCCCTTGCCGCGTCGGTGATTGTCAATGAACCCGCCGTGCGGCCTAGCGGAAACCGTCATTCTGAGCCAAGTGTGCGAAGCGAGGAATCTCTCTTCGCTTCCAGCAGGGCATTCAGCGCGGTGGCTCGCGGTAGGAGCGCCACCGCGCCCAGTTCGCGGAATTTCGCTGCCCGCTTGCGGTAATTGTGCTCGTCCACGGCAATAATCCCGGCGAAGGGCACACCGGCTTTCCGGGCCGCCAGGGCGTCGTCGATGTTGTCGCCCAGGTACAGCGCCGAGGCCGGATCGCGTTTGCCGAGGATTTTGTACAGACCCTCGGGGTGAGGCTTCATCTTCCTTACGTCGTCCATGGTGACGACGGTGCGGAAATGTTTCGTGGCGGGCCATTTTGCGAAGGTGAAGGAAAACTCCCGACGGTTGCGCCCCGTAAACAGATTCAGTTCGAACCGCGCCGCCCACTGGGCGATTTGCGCCGGCGATACAATAATTTTTTCCCGCGAAACATTGCCCGGGCGGCCCTTCGCACCCCAATAAAACTGCGCAAACGCCTCGCGCGCCTCTTCATAAGTGGTGCGCCGGCCTAGCGCCGTGGCCCAACGCGCCACCATGCGCCAGTCGTCATTGTTGCCGGGCTTGCTCTTCCAGCGATGCAGCTCCGCGTGGGTCACGCTTTGGCCGGTCAGGTGGTGCATTGTCTCGAGCGCCGACCGCCAGTAGGTGTCGCGCACGTCGACCAGCACGCCGTCCACGTCAAAGATCAGAATTTCTGGGGAGAATTTCGCCGGTCGTTTCGCAGACATGATTTCTTTAGCAGGATATCACGTGCGACGAGTGGTTCTGGGCGGGCCACCACCGGCTATAAAAACAAGACCGCGCCTGACGCTGCTCATTGCGCCAGACGCGGCCTTACCAGGAGGAAAGAACTGACTCAGTACTTCTGCCAGTTGAATGAACTCAGCATGTACTGTCCCATCTGAAAGAATTGTCTTTCCAACTCCCGATCGTAATGGATGTCGCCGCCGCCCAGGTCCGTGATCTGGCCCGCAACGACCGAGCCATAAAGGCTGCCGCCGCCGTTCAACTTGAAGGGCGCATTGGGCGCATAGACCAAGGCTGCAGTTTGCGATCCGCCGTTCATGGTGATCTGATTCGTTCCGGCATAAAGGATCTGGAAGTTGCCGGGAATCAAGGACGGATTTGCAATGTTTGAGCCAGTCAAGTCAATGGTTCCAGCGGCAGCCACATTCAGCATGATCTGCGCGTATTGCGCCGGGCTCGTGCCCGGAATTGGATCAATGTAAATGTTCGGGTTGCCGTTGGCGGTCAGGCTGTACGCATTGATATAGACGACGCTACCCGCCGCGGTTCCCACCGGTGGAACGAGATGCAAGTCACCTTTTATTGTGAGGGCGCCCAACTGCGTGGCACTAGTGCTCGATGTTCCCGCGGTGATGTAAAGGGCGGTTGGATTCGCGCTCGGCAAAGCGCTGCATTGTGCCGGAAAGCTGGTGCAACTCGGGTTGTTGTTGGCCACGGTCATGGAAGTGTTGCTAGGAGTTGGCGTGGGCGCCGGTGGCGTATTGTAGGTAACTATCTGGGGCAGCTCCGTGATTCCGCCGGTTACGGTGGCATTGCCGTTCGTGCTCAAAGCAGTCACCGTGCTGGTGGAACACGAACCGGTTCCGGATCGCGGCGTGGAAAGGCTTCCGTTGATAATGGTCGAAGAGCCGCTGGCACTCAGGTTGCCGTTCGTGCCCACGTTACCGCCGTAGGGTTGCGTCACCACGTTTCCCCCACTATAAGTCATGGCGGCAGAGTCATAGCTATCGGTGGTTCCACCGCCACCAAAACTCATCGCGCTACAGCCCGTTGCCGTTGCAAAAGCAGCGTAGGCAAAAGTGGGCGTTTTCTGGCGTTCCATGATCGCCGAAACTCTCACTTTGGCGTTTCGCACTCCAGTGATCGATCCATCCGAGGTGATCAGCCATTTCTCCACCACGGCATTGCTCACGGACGGGTAGGTAGTAAAGCTCTGGACCGCTAACAGCTGTGCATAAGCGCCGTAGTTAACCGTGGTGTTTCCGGTCGTCAAACTTCCAGCGGCGTTGGAGGCAAAGCCCGTGGTATCGGAACTGATTGGGTAATTGCTGGAGCCTAGTGCGCTGTTCGCTGACAACGCGGCCGGATTCCCTCCATAAGTCACCGGGGACGCTGTAAGCGTGAAATTGGTCGCGATCTGTGTGGCCGTAGGTGCGGTGTACGACGTGCTTTGCAGAAAGTTTGCCGCCTTGTGAATCCCGGCTTCCGCTCCGTAGCGCGCTTGCGTCATCAGCCGATAGTTCATCCCCGACCAAGTTTCGGCTTGAGCCATAAAGAGGAGGGATACTGCCATCACTGACAGCACCGCCAACAAGATCAGCGTCAGGATCAGCGCGACGCCCTTTTCATTTTTTCTCGACATGGTTCCTCGCTTCCCTAGAAATCCTATCGATCGTGCATTCAAGTCGGCCGTTACGGAGTCAATGTCGCCGTCAAAAGCCCGTTATTGAGAATGTTTTGTGGCATAGGTTGCGCGCGGGTGTAGCCGCTCGGTGCGCTCGCCAGCTCCCAGGCATCAAATACGTTGCGCGGCGATACGTTCAGCAGCGCCTTGGTTTCCGTCTGGAATTGGTTCGTTTTGGCGTCTCGGTTCTGCGTCTGGATGGTCAGCGTGACAGCTACGTTGATCACGAAAGTCTCGGTCACTTGCCCACTGTTGATGGTTACCGCCGTGTCTTTGGTTTGATAAGTAAAGCACGGAGTCAGATTGCCGTTGGCATCCGCTGGGTTGGTCGCCAAATTGTCCAGAAGTAGCGTTCCTGCCGAAACCGTCGTGGCCGAGGTAATGTCGGTGGAAACGTAGCGGTACAACGTTCCAGTGCCGGAAGAATTGGGAGAACATTTGTAGACGACGTAATACATAGTTCCATTGCCGTCGATATCGCCATACAGTTTCAGGACTGAGCCCGAAGAGGCCTGTCCGTTCGTGCCGCTGGACAAGGTCGTGTTCGTTGTACCTGTTCCGCTAAAGACCTTCATGGAACTGGTGTCTGGAGGAATGATTCCGCTCGCAAAGCCGCCCAAAACCAGCACCGGCGAGTTTGCCGCGTGGGCATTGGCAAACGTGGCCGTGATCGTACCGCTCCCCACATTTGTGATGGTCACTGTTTCTTCGTTCGTCGTGCTCGGATCGACCACCACTTTCTCGCCCACATACAAACCGGTGGTCGAGGTGCCGGACGTAGAGGTAATCGTAGGTGTCGCGGAGCCGATCGCGACAGCCGTGGTCAGCAATAGGCCGGGGGAGGATCCCAATTTTCCGGCCTGGCCGATCTCTTGCTCCATCAGTTCCGTCGCGTTGCGGACGCTCGCGTGCAATTGTGTACGGTTCATGACTGTGCTCTGTGAGCGGGTAGTGCTAATCATTCCAGCCATGACCGCGCCGGCCACAATCACCAAAATTGTTACGGCCACCAAAAGTTCCAGCAGCGAAAAGCCTGCTTCCTTCTTCCCGTTCTTTGTTTGCTGTTCTTTGCGGCGGAACTTCACAATGCCTCCTCAGCTCTTAGAAGGGACTCGACTTCAGAGCGGACACACCGGATTGCGGGAGTATTTTGGTCCCGTTAGATCCCATGCGCGCCCAAACCTGCACGTCAACTCGTTTTAGGGAAGTGGAAACATCCGTGATTTGCCACATCCGAATGTAGTACCAGCCGGCGGGCGCGTTGGTGCCCCCGCCGAGGGGATTGCCGCTGGCGTCGAGATAGTCGACGTAGCCCGTTAGCGGCGATCCGTAGGCGATGCTACCTCCGGCCGTCAAGCCCGGTGAACCGGCGCTGCTGTTCGCAACAAACGAGGCCACCGATGTATCGGTCTGGGTGTCAGTAAAGGAGAGCGACAACAACTGTTCCATTTTGTCTTGCGCGTACTCTGCGGTCCGCGCGCCCAAGTGCCCTTGGTTTTCCGTCGTCGTAATGGATAGCACCGTCATGCTGAGAATTCCCACCGATACAATCAGCAGGATCCCCAGCGCGATCACAGTTTCGATGAGGCTGATTCCGGCTTCTTCACGACGATTTCGTTTCACCCTGGTGTTTTTCATGATGACCTCAATAGGTGGCCCAACTTGCGCTTGCCGCCTGGGTTACATAGGTGTGCATCAAGCCCATCGAGTTCGAGACAATGGCAAAAACACGTGTGCCGTCGGTGATATAAAAACCGTTTGCCGACGTCGGAAAGCCGCGCGAATTGAATACAATGCATGAGGTATCGGCAATCTGGCTCCCGCTCATCGGAGTGGTTCCCGCTTTCCAGCATGGATCCGCTTGTGCGACCGAGGTAACAAAGTTGGAAGGCACTGTGCTTAGCGTGCCGAACCCGGCACTGACTCCGGTCGAGAGATTATTTTCGTAGCCGGTTGCCGATGAACTTGTGATGCAGTTACTGGTGCCCGGACCGGGAAGTCCATCCGGTACCCAACAACCATTCGTGCCTATGCTGGAATTCCACGTATCTATTCGGAAATACTGCGTATTGCCCGTACCTGTGAATAGGAAAACTCGAGAATAGGTAAAGTTTGCGCCAGCACGCATTTTTGCTACCGCGAGCGATTCCGCAATGTTGTGGGCGTCGCCGTTCAATCGCGCGTTTTTTTGAATTCGCTGCCAGCCCGGTATAGCCATCGCGGCCACGACGCCGAGAATCAGCAGCACGACAAGCAACTCGATAAGAGAAATGCCCCTCTGGGAGAGTCGACTAGGCGTGTTTGGCGTCACATTCATTGTCCATCCTGACCGATCCAGAGAAATGCCAGCGCTGAGGGTACGATGCATGCATTACGCCAGTCCGACGCGGCTGCTAACTATTGTTTGTTCAATAACTTAGTTGGCTTTGACCTCTGCCCTGACAACGGCGTCGTAAAGCGACGTTACGTTTCGTTACATTTCGGCTCTGCCCCGCCCCGGGGCCGGATCAGCGAAGCTCCCGCCGCGGGTTGATCGCCTCACGCCGCTGGCTTCAATTCGGCTGCCCGGGATGAGCTAAACTGGACGGCACGCTTGACGCGCAAGAGAGGTTCCCAGCATGGCCAAATATGCCGGAGTGGATTACATCGATTTTGATTCGCAGCTGAATGACGAGGAAAAGCTGGTGCGCCAGACCGCGCGCGAATTCGTGGAAAACGAAATCATCCCCATCATCGAAAAACACAGCCGCGAAGCGACGTTTCCCATGCACCTGGTGCCACAGCTCGGCGAACTGGGCTTTTTCGGCGCGAGCCTTCATGGCTACGGCTGTGCGGGAATGTCCAGCGTCGCTTACGGGCTGATGACGCAGGAGCTTGAGCGGGGCGACTCCGGAATCCGCAGCTTCGTCTCCGTGCAAAGCGCGCTGGTGATGTATCCGATTTATGCGTTTGGCAGCGACGCGCAGAAAGACAAATGGCTGCCGCAACTGCAGCAGGGAAAAAAGATCGGCTGCTTCGGACTGACCGAACCGCAGTTCGGCTCAAATCCCGGCGGGATGCTGACGCGCGCGGTGAAAAAGGGCAGCAAGTACGTTTTGAACGGCGAAAAAATGTGGATCACCAGCGGCTCCATCGCAGATGTCGCGGTGGTCTGGGCGAAATGCGAAGACGACAAAGTACGCGGCTTTTTGGTTGAGAAAGGAACGCCCGGATTCAAGGCGTGGGACGTACACGGCAAGTGGTCGCTGCGCGCGTCTGTCACCAGCGGACTGGCGTTCGGCGATTGCGAAATTCCGCAGGAAAATCTGCTGCCTGGGGTGGTTGGACTAAAGGGTCCACTGAGCTGTTTGAATCAGGCGCGCTACGGAATCGGCTGGGGAGCGCTCGGCGCCGCCATGGCCTGCTACGACACGGCGTTGCAATACGCAAAAACGCGCAAGCAATTTGCCAATAAGCCCATCGCGTCGCACCAGCTGGTGCAGGAAAAACTGGCCTGGATGATCACCGAAATCGTCAAGGGCCAGTTGCTCGCGCTGCACGTCGGCCGCATCAAGGACGCCGGCAAAGTGGATCCCGCGCACATTTCCATGCTGAAAATGAACAATGTCGGCATCGCTTTGGAAATTGCACGCAAGTCACGCGACGTGCTCGGCGCCAACGGCATTGTCGACGACTACTGCATCATGCGCCACATGAATAACCTCGAGAGCGTCTACACCTATGAAGGCACCAACGACATCCATAAGCTGGTGATCGGCGAAAAAATCACCGGCATCGCCGCCTTCGTGTAATTTATTTCTACCATCCCGATGCTGTCAGGACGTTTTGGAGACTTTTAAAATGCATCTTCGCCGCGCCGCCACTATCTTTGCTGTTTTAGCCGCACTTCCTCTTACTGCAGCAATCGCCCAGCAGAAAACGCCACCCGCGAAGCCTGCTACGGCAGCAACTGCTACGGTTAAGCCGAAGATTCGCACGGTCACTGCGTTCATCAATCTGGATCCCGCACAATACGAGCAGCAGGTCGCGGAAACGCTGCAGATGCTGCGCCGCGCCAAGACTACTTTTGAATCGCGCGGCTATGAAGTGGAAACGCTGCGCATCGCCACACAACCTTTTGCCGAGTACAGCAAGGGGATGAGCACGCAGCAGGCGGTCGCGTTTTTCCAGAAATACGATGCGCTGGCGGAAAAGGAAAAATTCGCCGCGGGCATCGGCCCGGCCATGCTCAATGCCGATGATCCCGAATCGCAAGCCGATCTGCTGGCCAAAATTCTGGTTGCGACAAAGCATCTTCGCGGCAGCATCGTGATTGCGGGCGAAGATGGAGTCCGCTGGAAGGCCATTGGCGCCGCGGCGCGCGCCATCAAAAAGCTGGAAGACGAAACGGAACATAGCCAGGGCAATTTCAATCTTGGCGCGATCGCCGTCGTTCCGCCGTATTCGCCATTTTTCACCGCGGCGTATCACACCGGTTTCGGGCATCAGTTCGCCATCGGACTGGAATCCGCCAATATCGTCGAAGCGGCATTCAAGGGCGCACCGGACATCGAATCAGCAAAACGTAAATTGTCCGACATGCTGTTTGATCAAGCTTCCGAAATCGAGCGCCACGCCAACCGCATCGACCAGGAAACCGGCTGGCGCTACATGGGAATTGATTTATCTCCGGCGCCACTAAAGGACGTTTCCATCGGCGCGGCAATCGAAGAACTGATTCAGCAGCCGTTTGGTTCGCCCGGAACTCTGACCGCTTCGGGCACCATCACCGCCGCGATCAAAAGCGTTGACGTAAAACAAACCGGCTACAACGGATTGATGCTGCCGATTCTGGAAGATTCGCGGCTGGCACAGCGCTGGAGCGAAGGTCGCGTTTCGCTGGAAGGATTGCTTTCCTATTCGGCGGTTTGCGGCACCGGACTGGACACAGTGCCGTTGCCCGGCGACGTTACCATCGAGCAGCTCGACATGATTCTCGCTGACGTGGCCACGCTGGCGGTGAAGTGGCACAAGCCGCTGGCGGCGCGCCTGCTTCCAGTAAAGGGCAAAGGCCCCGGCGACCTGACCGAGTTTGACGACCCGTTCCTCGTCAACGCAACGATTCAGCCCTTCGCGCAGAACGCCGCGGTTGGGGGGAATGCTCCGCAATAAATTTCTACGCGGGGAAATCGACTTCGATGGCGTCGATGAGCGGGACGAGCCAGTTCAACAAAGCTTGATGCACCGGGTGGACGTTATAGGCCTCGAGCGCGGCCTTATCCGGAAATTTCATGGCGCCGCCGATCTCGTAACCCTGGCCTCGCGGCGAATCGTTCTTGCCAACGACAGTATCCAGAATACCCGGAATCTGTCCCTGCAGCGCGCCGATTTCCCGCAGCATGCGGTCTTTCTGTTGTTCGGTAACTCCCGGCTTCAAACGAAACGCAAACATATGGATGTACATTCTGTAGTTGGCTCCGAAAATTTACGAAAAGATTTTTGGTGACGCGGCCACCGCGTGTCAATAAGAATGAACGCTGCGAACTGGCGGCGAGTAAGACGAGAAAACGACCTGGGGGACGCGATGAGCGAAGAGAAGAAGATGTCGCGGCGGGAGTTCACGAGAAATGCGGCGGCGGTGAGCGCCGGGTTGACGATCGTGCCGCGGCACGTGCTGGGGCGGGGGATGACGCCACCAAGCGATTTGCTGAACATCGCGGGCGTGGGCATTGGAGGGATGGGCCGCACCAACCTGGTGAATCTGGCGAGCCAAAACATTGTGGCGTTGTGCGATGTGGACTGGGGCTACGCGGATAAAGGATTCGAGCGCCTGGGAACAGAAATCGAAAATTTGCAGAAGCGGATTGACGGGCCCGATCGGGAGCCGCAACCGGGAAGACCGCAGCGGCCGTTTGACCGCAATGAAGCGCGGCTGCGGCTGGCAGGAATGCAGCGGTTGAAGGATGTGCATCTGCCGAAAGCGAAGCGGTTTGTGGACTACCGCGAGATGCTGGACAAACAAAAGGATATTGAGGCGGTGCTGGTGGCGACAGCGGACCACATGCACGCGCCGATCGCCGCAGCGGCGATGGAATTGGGCAAGCATGTATACGTGCAGAAGCCGCTGACGTGGAGCGTGGCGGAGTCCCGGCAACTGGCTCGGCTTGCGAAAGAGAAGAAAGTCGCGACACAGATGGGCAACCAAGGCCATTCGATGGACGACGCACGGAAAGCAGTGGAGTACGTATGGGCGGGCGCGATTGGCGAAGTGCGCGAAGTGAACATCTGGACCAACCGGCCGCTGGGATTCTGGCCGCAGGGCGTGCCGCGGCCCGCCGCGGCGAAGGAGCCGGTGGACACGCTGCGCTGGAACATGAACGGAGTGGAAGCGCGTTTTGCAGCAGCGGAAGCCGCGGGGAATTATCCGGTGCCGGAGAAATTGAATTGGGACTTGTTTTTAGGAGTGGCGCCGAAAGTGGAGTATCACCCGATCTACCATCCGTTCAATTGGCGCGGTTGGGCGGATTGGGGCATGGGCCCGATTGGCGACATGGGGGCGCATTTGATCGATCATTCGATGTGGGCGCTGAAGCTGGGCTATCCGACAACCATTGAAACGATTTCGACGCCGTTCAATGGGGCTTCGTATCCGAGCGCGACGACAACGTACTACGAATTCCCGGCGCGCGAGGTTAACGGAAAGACGATGCCTGCGGTAAAGCTGACCTGGTACGACGGCGGGTTGACGCCGCCGCAGCCGACGGAGCTGGGCGACGAAGAATTGGACAAGGGCGGCGGTGCGCTGCTGATCGGAAGTAAAGGCAAGCTGCTGCATGAAACTTACGGATTGAATCCGCGGCTGCTGCCCAAATCGCTGCAAGATTCGTTTGGCCAGCCGGCGCAGAAGTTGCCGCGCATCGCTGGCCAGCAGCACGAGATGAACTGGGTGGACGCGGCCAAAGGGAGGGCCGAGGCTTCATGTCCGTTCGAATATGCGGCGAAGCTGACGGAAGTGATGCTGCTGGGCATGGTGGCGCTGCGAGCCGGGAAGAAAATCAACTACGATGGCGAGAATATGCGGGTGACGAACGCGGCGACCGCGAATGACTTCCTGAAGCGGGAGTATCGCACCGGCTGGTAGTCGGCTGCGAAATTACCAGCCGCCGCCCCCACCGCCACCACCACCGCCGCCGGAGCCGCCGCTCGAACCATCCGAGGATCCGGGAGCGGACGAAGAGGAAGAGATAGCGCTGGCAAAGCTGCTGGCAAAACCGCCGGAAAATCCTGCCGCGGTAAAACCATTCCAGTTCGAACCGGAATAAAAGGAAGGCGTGTAACCGGCGCCGGTCGATGGCGCCTGGCCGGCTGCGCCAAGTTTGCCGGAAAATTTCTCGGACCAAGCCTGCTCGAGATCGTCCCGTGGCGAATCTGAGCACCGGTGGCGTTGACGGTGATGGTTTCGCGGACAAGAAAGGTGCCGTCGGGCTCGAGAGTGATGTCGCTGTGAAAATCGAGGATGTGTTCGGCGCGGTCCGGAACGGAAAAGGAGCGCAGCGGCAGCAGCAGCGCGACCACAGCGATCAGGACCAGGCGAAGACGCATGTACACCCGCTAGCAGAGTTGAGTCCATGCTAAAGCGAAACGGCTCTACGAAGGTACAGCCGTCCGCGCATGAAGCGTCTTTGCTATGGGGTGATTTGCGCGCCGCAGGCGCGCGCATCGTACAGGCCGCGCGAACGTTGACTGACGAAAGTAACGCGAACGGTGCCTTAGCTGGCGCGGCGGAATTTGCGCCCGATTGCGAGAGCGCCGAGTCCCAGAAGCACGAGGCTGCTTGGTTCGGGCGTGGTAGCTGTGCCAGCGATGTTGCCGTCTTGGGTGTACACGGCAATGGCATCCGAAGTGTCATTAACAAATGTGATGCCGGTTGCCGAGAAGTTAGCCTGAACATTGGGAACGTCCTGAGAGGGGTCAAAGTAGCCCGAGCTGGACGCACCAGAGGTGCATGGAAGACCCGTCATGTCCGACGGCGTGCTGTCCTGAGCCACGTTGCTAGGTATGCCGAAACTGCCGCACATAAATATGCCTGTGGGCAAGCCTGGGTTCAGGAGGTTGAGGGTCAAGCTGGAGTTCGCGGCAAGCTGGATGATGTCGAGCGTCCCGAAGGCGGTCCCGCCCGGCTCAAGAAAACTAAAGAAGGCGCCATTGTAGGTGTTGCCGCCGATGGTGAAGGTGGTCAGAGCAAACCCTTCGCAGTTGTCGGTACTAATGTTATTCAAGAAATCTTGAATATTGGCTTGGCATCCTGCCAACCCGGCATTGTCGCCGTAAGTGGAGCCTCCGCGGACGGGTACCTTATTCGCTCGGCCGGGTGTCACCACCACTAGGAAAAGACAGGCGACTGCTAGGCCCTTGGGAAAAAGATTGAAGATGCGCATGGGGCTCCTTGGCAGGGCGTAACCAGCTGGGAGTGGCCGACCTTGTGCGAAACGAAATTCCCGCGTCGTTAACGTCGGGTGGATACACGAGCAACTACTTGTTTCATGCGTGCAAACGAAACGCCAATTGAACCGCTTCCCGTGAATTAACGTAAAGCTCTAAAAAACAAATCACTTACGAGGCTCTTGCCAATGCCAAGCTGCCAGAAAATATCTGGCAATGTGCAATCCTCTGCCGTGTTTGCGCTTTGGTTTGCCAACTACGACCCCGCACGCCTGGCGAGCGCGTTCGGCGACGTAGGACAACGCAATGCGGTCAT
>Ga0075434_100003921_pt1 | contig 13328 bp, 10 predicted proteins | sample RhiMethybrSRZTD3_FD_75298 | JGI IMG/M metagenome (GOLD analysis project Ga0075434, IMG submission 75298) | Populus rhizosphere microbial communities from Tennessee, USA - Rhizosphere MetaG P. TD hybrid SRZTD3 | ecosystem: Host-associated > Plants > Roots > Rhizosphere > Soil | place: USA... | reverse complement strand
TGGGGCGAAAAAAATACGCCCGTTCGCTCCGTTACCGTCTCCATGGCGCCACCCTCGGCAAAGGCGATGACCGGTGCTCCGGCGGACATGGCTTCCAGCGGCGTGATTCCGAAGTCCTCGGCCCCCGGAAAGACAAAGGCTTTGCAGGTGGAATACAGCGCTGCGATCTCCTCGTTCGAACGAGCGCCTAGAAATTCGATCGTTGGCCCGGCTATGGCCCGAAGCTTCTTCTCGTCCTGGCCGGAGCCCACGATCTGAAGCGGAAGCTCGAGACGATTGAACGACTCGATGGCGAGGTCGACGCGCTTGTACGGGGCAAAAGCGCCGACGATCAAGTATTTGGATCCCGGACGCCGCGCTGCGCCAAAGCGAGACACGTCGACGAAGGGATACACAACGCGAGCATCCCGCTGATAGGCGTCCTGGATCTGGCGGGCGATGTACGTGCTGTTGGCCACGAGCCGGTCAACCCGCCGGTCATCGCTGACGCGGCGGTCCCAGCGTTGTAAAAAGGGTCGGCACAGACGCGCCGCCAGCCGGACGTGAAAAGGAGCCTGCCCGGGGCCGAAGTACTCGTCAAAGCGAGCCCACATGTAGCGCATCGGCGCATGCACGTAGCTCACGTGCACGGCATCGTTTCGTTTCCGTACGCCCTTCGCGACGCAATGTGACGACGACACGATAAGGTCAAAATCGTCCAGGCTAAGGCTCGCGATGGCTGCCGGCATCAACGGAAGAAGCGTTCGGTACTTCTGTTCGGCCCCGGGAATCGATTGAAGCCAGCTGACATGCGTCGGGATGGCTTCCAGTCTGGCTGATGCCTTGCCGGGAATGGAGATCAGCGTGAAGAGTTCTGCCGCAGGGAACATGTCCGAAATTGCTTCCAGCACATACTCCCCGCCCCGCATTCCGGTGAGCCAGTCGTGTGAGAGGGCGACTTTCATCCTCGAAAAATACCGAAGAACGCGCGTGGCGTACCCCACTTCATATCGCTCCTCCTTCCGATCATGCACCTCCCGGTCAACCCGCCCGTACTCCCGATGCTCGCCAATCGTGTCGACGAGCTTCCACCCGGCGAAGGCTGGATCTTCGAACCCAAGTGGGATGGATTCCGAACGCTCATCTTCCGGGATGGCGATGAGCTGTTCATCCAGAGCCGCGACGAGAAGCCGCTCGAACGCTACTTCCCCGAGCTGGTCACGCCGCTCAAGACCCAGCTGCCGGAGCGCTGTGTCGTGGACGGCGAGATCGTCATTGCACGAGATGGGTGCCTCGACTTCGAGGCATTGCAGCTGCGGCTTCATCCCGCCGCTTCGCGTGTGAAGCTGCTGGCAGGGCAGATCCCTGCGTCGGTGGTGTTCTTCGACCTGCTCTGCGAAGGCGACCGCAATCTGTGCAGGACACCGTTTCGCGAGCGCCGCGCAGTGCTCGAGTCGTTGGTGGGTGGAAGCCTCACGCCTCCGCTGCATCTCACTCCCGCGACGCGGGACCGCGCGTTAGCCGCCGACTGGTTCAGTAGGTTCGAAGGCGCCGGGCTCGATGGGGTAATCGCGAAGGCCGAACACGGCACGTACGAGCCTAACAAGCGCGTCATGCTGAAGGTGAAGCACGAGCGCGAGTGTGATTGCGTCGTGGCAGGGTTCCGGTGGCACAAGAACGGGAAGGGCACGGCCCTGGGCTCACTGCTCCTCGGGCTGTTCAACGACGACGGCAACCTCGAGCACGTTGGTGTGTGCGCAAGCTTCACCGCCGCCAAACGACGGGAGCTCGTGGCCTTTCTGGAGCCGTATCGCGAGAACGCTCTCGAAGGACATCCTTGGAGAGCGTGGGCCGAAGCCCCGTCGGATGAGGAGACCGTGACGCATCGACGACCCGGAGCAATCAGTCGCTGGAGCCAGGGCAAGGATCTGTCGTGGGAAGCGCTGCGGCCCGAGCTGGTAGTCGAAGTGGCGTACGATCACATGCAGGGCAGTCGCTTCCGACACACCGCCCAGTTCCGGCGTTGGCGGGCCGACAAGCGCCCAAAGGATTGCACCTTCGTGCAACTCGAGGTCGTACCGCCTCACGAGCTGAGTCAGATCTTCGCGGCGGGCGGCTAGTGCTCCTTCGCCTTGTCTCTCCATTCGCGCCAGGCGCGCGTCGGATCGTCGTCCGGATCCGGCGTTTCCTGAGGAGGTCTGATCCCCTCCGGCACGTTGCGAAGGTTCACGCGGATGCGCGTCCACGTTGATGAACGGCCACGCATCGAGTCCACCAGCACGTCGTCGACTGCGAGGTGCTCGGCGGCTTCGGGGTACCTGGCCTTCCAGCGCGCGAGTCCCGCCAGGGCGGCGTCCTTCTTCGTCGAGTTCGCGACCACGATGAGCGGCATCTTCGTGCGCGGCGCCCCGGCCACCTTCTTCGCCTTCGCGACCCCTTTCGCGCGGGACGGCGCCACGCGCGTGGCTTCACCGGCCATCTTCTGGAAGTGCGGCGGCCACGGCGCATCGCCCAGGCCGGACGCCTCGTCGCGGGCCGCGAGCTCGAGCAGCGCATCGAGCGACCCGGCCGAGTCGTCCATCCCGTCGTTCGGATCGCCTAACGACGACAACCGTGCCGGCACGGTGTTCACCGTGAAGTCCGCCGGGTCGCATTCGGGGATCTCTTCCCATCGAAGTGGTGTGGAGACGCGTGCGTCGGCGAGTGGCCGGACCGAGTAGGCCGAGCATGTGGTGCGATCCTTGGCGTTCTGGTTGTAGTCGAGGAACACGCCGCGCCGCTCCTCCTTCCACCACTTGGATGTCGCCAGCGTCGGGGCGCGACGCTCGACTTCCCGGGAGAACGCCAGCGCTGCGCGACGTACCTCGGCGAACGTCCAATGCTGATGGATCCGCACGTTGACGTGCATGCCGCGCGAGCCACTGGTCTTCGGCCAGCCGCGAAGCCCCAATTCGTCGAGCAGCCCTTTCGCCTCCATCGCAACGCGTCGCACGTCGTCCCACGCGACGCCAGGACCCGGATCGAGATCGATGCGCAGCTCGTCAGGGTGGTCGAGGTCTGCCGCGCGCACAGCATGCGGATGCAGCTCGATGCATCCCAGGTTCACGATCCAGGCGAGGCCAGCGGCGTCATCGACGACGATCTCCTCCGCGGTGCGACCGGACGGGAACGACAGGGTCACGGTTCGGAGCCATGCCGGGCGGCCTGTGGGCGCGCGTTTCTGATAGAACGGCTCGCCCTCCGCACCATGAACGAAGCGCTTGAGCACGACCGGCCGATCGCGGATACCCGCAATGGCGCCGCGTTCGACCGACAGGTAGTACCGGATGAGATCGAGCTTGGTGAGCTTGACGTCGCGCGAGAAATACGGCTTGTCCGGATGCGTGATGCGGATCTGTCGGCCAGCGACCGACAGGACTTCGCTAGGCTCTTCGCTCTTCATCGCGCGATCGGACTCGGTTGGGACCGTGGTTGCCGCGGAATGGGCTCGACGCAAATGTACTTCACACCGGACCGAGCCTTTTGCAAGCGGTTCTCGAACCGCTGGATCGCCGCCGCCACATCGTCGCCCGGGAGATTGGGAGCGAGTTGCGCTGTGACGCCGAGGGATTTCCTCGTCGGGGTGCGCAAGCGCAACGCGCATGCCCGGTGGGCGCTCCGCCGGCTGGCTGCCGACGCTAACGTAAAAAGCCCCTCGAACCGCGGCGAACCGTGATCCGAGGGGCTTCTCTTCCGCTGGCGGGATTCGATCGTCTGGTTCGACACCGCGCTTGCGCGCGGACCGGTCGACTTCCCTTACCCTTGCCGTAACGGTCCCGGCTCAGGTGCTTCCGAATTCGTTGAAGCTACAGTCGCGGCCAGCGACCCCGCGACCGACCTGTCGTTGCCGAACATCCGACAGGCGACCCTCCGCTGGCGTCCCACCGGAGAGCATCGCGTCCGAGACTGACCGTTTCCTTCGGACGCGGGGCCAACATTCACCGCGCCGGGAGTATCGTCAACCGAGAACTTTTCCCGAACTCGACGGACTGGGCGTTAGGCGGGAGGCGGCGGGCGGCAGGCGGCAGCCGGCTGCCGGGGACGGGCGACGGGCGACGGGCGACGGCAGCTGCCGCTCAACCGCCGCTATCAGCCGTGTTGAGCAGCATGGAGATCTTTTGCCAGATCTTCCTCGACAGCCCGGCCGTCAACGACTCGATCTCATTCACCGCGGCGAGCGTCACCGGATCGTCGAACCGCTCCACGAACAGCGCCGCAATCTTGCTGGTCACGGACAGCATCTCGCTGCAATAGTCGAGGTATCGCCCCAGCTCCACGCGCGTCATCGTGCGCACCGGTGAGGATGCGGTGGACGGTGGATTCGTGAGCAGCTGCTCCGGGTCCTTCGTCAGCTGGTGCATGTCCACCACGTGGGCAATGCTCCGCAGCTGGTGGAGCGCCGCGAGCGCGCGGCGACGCTTGAGTCGCGTCTCGATCGTGAGCAGGAAGAAGACCGCGATCCCGAGAAACACGAGATCGTTGATCGCGGCCTCGACGCCCTGCAGGAACTCGGGCCAGCCCGCAATCTTGGTCGCCAACCGAACCTGTGCCGCCGCCGTCAGTACCACCGCCAGCATCACCGCGATCGCGAGCGCGACGGTCGCACGAATCGGCCAGTTCGGCTTCGACAGGTACGCCACGTGTGACGCCGATTCGTGGGCGATGGCGAGCAGCTCCTCGCTCACGCGCGCCAGGCTCGAGGTGGGAAATCGCTCGATGATCCGCTGACGGAGCCGCTCGAGTGTTTCAATGATGCGGTCGTCGTCGAGTTGCCGATACACAGTCGGGAATCGGGAATCGGGAATCGGGAATCGGAATCGGGGAGCCAACATCGCAAACGCGGTCGTTCCTGTCGGTGACGGTGATTGAATGATGGCGGTTGAAGGAACGATCTCAACCGCTGGCGAGGTTGGCCGCTAAGGTTAGCTTATCGGCGAGTGCTCGTATCATCTCCCCGCGCCGGCGCACAGGGCGTCGAGGCTGATTCCGGTGTCACACCGCCCAACGCCACCCGGCGCCACCGCGGCGGCGCTTGTCGTCGCAAACCCGAATGCTCGCCGCGTTCGACGCGACGAATGGCGCAAGCCCGCCGAGCGCGCCCTCGGTCGTCGCTACGGTATCGAGATCGTCTCGGTCGGCTCCGCGCTCGAGGCGGCGGAGGTCGTGCGCACACGTATGGCCGCGGAACAACGACCTGCGGTCGTCATCGCGGCTGGCGGCGACGGGACGGTCCGCCTGGTCGCCCAGGAGCTCGCGGGCACTGGCGTTCCGCTGGGCGTCATCCCGCTGGGAACGGGCAATGACTTCGCTCGCGCGAACGGAATCCCCGACGACGTTGCCGGTGCGCTCGATCGCATCGTCCGCCGCAGCACGCGCGCGATCGACCTGCTCGAGGTGAATGGCAAGCCGTTCGTGACGGCCGGGGGCATCGGCATCGGCGCGCACGCGGCGCTGGCGGTGCCGTGGATCAAAGCTCTCCATCCGCTCGCGCGGATGGCGACTGAATCGTTAGGCGGCGCCGTCTACCGCCTTGCGGCCGGCGCGAACGTCATGCTCCGGCCCGGGCTGGCCGAGCGAGTGCGGCTGACCTGGCGTGTCCCGGGCGAGGCGGCGGACCAGTCGATGGAGGTCCGCGCCCACGGGGTGTTCGTGGCAAACCAGCGGACGATGGGGGGAGGCATCTCACTTCCGGTGCCGGCGGACAACGCGGATGGCGCGCTGGACGTCTGCGTTGTCCACGACGTGGCCCGCGTGCGGCTGCTCGTCGCGCTGACGCGACTTCTGCGTGGTTCCGCGGTCGCGTCGAACGTCTTCTCGGCGTGGCGTGCGGTGCGGGTGACTATCGAGACGGATCGCAAATCGGCCTTCTTCGGTTGCGGGGATCTGGTAGCCGAAGGGACGAAGTTCGAGGTGCGCGTCGTGCCCAACGCGCTGCGGGTGCTGGTGTAGTGTCATCGCGGACCCGTTGTCATCCCGAGCGAAGCGAGGGATCGCGCTGGTCCCGATAGAGGGCTCTACGGGAGGATCGCGATCCCTCGCCTGGCGGCTCGGGATGACTTTGGTGAACCATTCACTGACCGAGGTTTGAACATGCGAGTTCGTCGGCTCTCACTGATCGCGTCGCTCGTGCTGGCTGCTTTCGCCACGACGACCCAGCAGGCCGCCGCGCAGGGCGGGAACAAGCAGGCGATCAACCCGCCTAACGCGCGACCCGGGGGCGTGCTGTCCAGCGCAGTGCGCGTCGGCGATCTCGTCTTCCTCTCCGGCGCACTCGGCACAAAGCCCGGTGGCGGCGGCCTCGCCGACGGCGGGATCGAGGGTCAGACGCGTCAGGCGCTGGAGAACGTCAAGGCGTCCGCGGCGCTCGCCGGCGTCACGATGGCCGACATCGCAAAGTGCTCGGTGTTTCTGACGGACGTCGCGAACTTCCAGGCGATGAACGGCGTGTATAAGGAATTCTTTCCGACCGAGCCGCCCGCGCGAACAACGGTCGGCGTTGCCGGCCTCGTGGTCCCCGGGGCGTTGATTGAAATCGAGTGCATCGCGGCGGCGAAGAAATAGGGGGACGGGGGACGGGCGACGGGCGAGGGAGAAGATGCGGAAACCCTCGGTATGCCAATCTCACTGAGAGACGCCTCCCGAGGGTTCTCGCTTTTTTGCCCGTCGCCCGCCGCCCGCCCCCCGTCCCCGGCTGTTATTGGCTCCACGGCGGCTTCACGCCATTCGTCCTCGCGTAGGCGATCAGCTGCCCGAGGTGCTCGTGCAGGTGTGTCGTGCCGAGGACCCACGCTTTCTGCGTCGTGAATGGTTGGCCGAACAGCTTCACCGTGTCGCCAAGCTTCGCTGGCGTGGTCGCCTGCATGCTCTGCTTGAGATTCGCGAACGACTTCTCGAGGTCGGCGACCGTCTGATCCTTCGTCGCCTGCCTCTTCTCGAAGGCCCCCGCCGTCTTGTAGTCGTCACCCTTGATGCCCGTCGACGGGTCGGCTGCGTGACCGAGCGCCGCGGGGATTAGATAGTTGTCGCTTGCAACGTGGCGCAGCACCTCGCCGATCGATCGGACGCCGGGACCAGGCCGCCAGTCGTACTTCTCGGCCGGAATCTCCTTCGCGAGCGCGATGAACTTTTTCTCCGTTTCGGCAACGTCGCTCGAGAGGTCGGCCATGACGCTCGCCGACTGGGCCGCTGCCGGCAGCGCGCACGCCAGAGCGAGCGCGCCATTGAGTACGATGAATCGTCGCGTTGAACGCATACTCTCGACTCCTGACGGTATGGGGGGGCGTGCTGGAACCCGCGGCGCTTACAATACCGACGGAGCCTGGGTTCAGGGAGTGATGGTGCGATGGCACAGCAGATGGGCGACACGTCTGACCCTCGACGCGCTGACTCTACGCTTCCATCTTCGCTTGCGCAGGGACGTCAGAATCTTCCTCCGGAGCGACTCCATGCGTACCAGTCTGCCCGTCGCGTTGATGCTCGCCGCATCGTCAGCGGTGGCCTGCATGAAGGAACCGCCGCCGCCCGCGGATACCACGTCGTCCGCCTCGGCCGCCCCAGCGCCGAACGCGCTACCGCCGGGCGAAGCTCGACTGGCCGTTGACGGCGGACACATATGGTATCGCGTGGTGGGATCAGGCAATGCGACACCGGCAATTCTGCTGCACGGGGGGCCAGGCTTCTCGAGCTTCTACTTGCGATCCCTCGAAGCGCTGAGCGCCGATCGTCCGGTGGTGCGCTACGACCAGCTCGGGGCGGGGAAGTCCGACAGGATCACGGACACGGCGATGTTCAACATCCCGCACTTCGTCCGCGAGCTGGACTCGCTGCGCTCGCATCTGGGCTACGACAAGGTGCACATCGTCGGTCACTCGTGGGGTACGATCCTCGGGCTCGAGTACTATCGCGCACACCCTGAACACGTCACGAGCCTTACGCTCATGAGCTCCGCGGTCGACATCCCAACGTGGGAGAAGAACGCGACCCGTCTGGTGAAGACACTGCCCGACTCGATGCAGAAGGCGATCGCCACCCGTTCGGCCGAGAAGAATTACAAGGCGCCCGACTATGCGGCCGCGATCGGTGAGTTCTACGGCCGGTACGTCTGGCGCCGCCCGGTAAAGGCGGAGCTCGACAGCCTGATGTCCACGGTGAACGAAGGTATCTACAACTATATGCAGGGGCCGAGCGAGTTCACGATCACCGGTACCCTGAAGACGTATGACGCCACACCATTCCTCAAGAGCGTGAAGGTGCCGGTGCTCTTCACGGTGGGCGAGTTCGACGAGGCCGATCCGGCGACGGTGAAGCGTCAGGCGCAGATGACGCCCGCCGCGAAATACGCGGTCATTCCGGGAGCCGCGCACATCGTGCAGTGGGATAACCCGGATGAGACGAACCGCGTGGTCCGTGATTTCCTGAAGTCGGTCGACTCCGCTCGACCAAACCCCTGACGCCGAACCTAACGAGACCGTGACGCAGACTGCTGCCGCTCCGTTCGTCCTGACGCTCGCCGACTTCCGCGATGCGCGCGCTCGCATCGCCGAGCACATCAAGCACACGCCGCTCCTGACCTCTCGCCAGTTGAGCGAGGCGAGCGGATACGACATCCGGCTCAAGGCCGAGATGTTCCAGCGCGTCGGATCGTACAAGATCCGCGGCCCGCTGAACAAATTCGCGCAGATGCCGGAGGACGAGAAGCGTCGTGGCGTCGTCTGCTCGTCAGCCGGCAATCACGCGCAGGGCGTCGCGCTCGCGGCGAAGATTCACGGTATTCGCGCCGTGGTGTGCATGGCGACGAATGCGACGCCGGCGAAGGTCGCGGCCACCAGGGGCTACGGCGCCGAGGTGGTGCTGCACGGCAGCATCTGGGATGAGGCGAACGAGAAGGCGAAGGAGCTCGTTCGCACCGAAGGGCTGACGTACGTGCATCCGTTCGACGACGAACAGCTCATCGCCGGACAGGGCACGTTAGGCCTCGAGGTCGTCCAGGACTGGCCGGAGCTCGACGCCATCGTCGTGCCGATCGGTGGCGGCGGGCTCATCTCCGGCGTGTCCATGGCGATGAAGAGTCATAACCCGAACGTTCGCGTCATCGGCGTGGAGTCCTCGGATGGGCCGGCGATGAAGATGAGCGTGGAGGCTGGCCGACTCGAGACGATCGACTGTCGGACGATCATCGACGGCCTTCGCGTGCGTCGTGTTGGGGAGAAGACCTTCTCCGTGGCGCAGCGGTTCGTCGACGAGATCGTCGCGCTGCCGGATCGCGACATCTTCGAGGCGATGATCTGGGTGATGGAGCGCTGCAAGCTCGTGGTCGAGGGGGCGGCGGCGGCGCCGGTTGCGGCGCTTCTGCACGGGCTTATCAAGCTGCCGGCCGGGTCTCGTGTCGCGATCGTGCTGTCGGGGGGCAACGTGAATCTCGACCAGCTGCGCGGGCTGCGCTGGAACTAGCGGCGTAGGTCGGCGGCCGATTGCGCGGCCGAGGGCAGAGCGCTACCTTCATATGGGAATCCCATATGAAGCGCCCCCGGGAGGCCACATGACACGGGTTCGCGCTGCGCTCTCGCGCATGGTCGGCATGTTCACGAAGCACCGCGGAGACGACGAGCTCCTCGAAGAGCTCGAGTCCCACCTCGAGATGGAGACGGCCGAGTATATCCGGCGCGGCATGCGTCCGGACGCCGCGCGGCGGCGGGCCTTGCTCGCCTCGGGCGGTCTCACGCAGGCGGCCGACGCAACGCGCGCGCAACGCGGTGTGCCGTGGCTCGAAAGCGTCGCTGCCGATGTCACGTACGCCGTCCGGGCACTGCGCCATGCCTCCGTGTTCACCGCGGTGGTGGTGCTCACGCTGGCGCTCGGCATCGGCGCGAACACGGCCATCTTCAGCGTGGTCCGCGGCGTGCTCCTCAAGCCACTCCCGCATCGCGACGGGGATCGTCTGGTGTACCTGCGGCACTCCATGGACGGCTTGGGGGGAGCAGAGCTCACCTTCTCGGTGCCGGAAGTGCGCGACCTGCGCGGCGGTGTGCCATCGCTGGCTGGCATCGCGGAATACTCGCCCTTCGGTGTGGTCCATCAGGCCAGCGAGGGCGCGGTCCGCTGGAGCGTCGGTCTCGTCACGGGGAACTATTTCCAGGTCATGGGCCTGTCGCCCGTGGTGGGGCGCCTAACGCTCCCCTCGGACGATGGGCCTGGCGCGGCTCCGGTGGCCGTCCTCACGTATGCGACGTGGATTAACCGCTTCGGCGGAGACTCGAGCGTTGTCGGCCGGCAGATCACGCTGGACAAGCGGCAGGTGACGGTAGTCGGCGTTCTTCAGCCCGCGCCGAACTTCCCCGAGCGCGTGGAAGCCTTCCTCAACATGGTGAACAGCGAGCACCATATGAGCGCAGTCATGGTTGAGGGGCGCTCCCATCGCATGACGCAAGTGGTCGCCCGGCTCGCACCTAACGCCACGCTCGCTCGCGCGCGAACGGAAGTCGGCGCCGTGTACTCGCGCATGCAGCGCCAGCACCCGGAAGCGTACGACGCCGCGTCGCACTATCGTGTCGCCGTCATCCCGTTTCGTGAGGTGTTCGGCGAGCGAGCGCAGCTCACGCTGCGGCTGCTCATGGGGGCTGCCGCGCTCGTCCTGATCATCGCGGTCGCCAACGTTGCCAATCTCACATTGATGCGCGGTGTCCGCAGAGAGCACGAGCTGGTCGTGCGCGCTGCCCTGGGCGCCGCAGCCTCGCGGCTACGACGGTTGCTGCTCGTCGAAAACCTGTTGCTCGCCTTCATGGGAGCCGCGTGCGGCATACTCATCGCCATCGGCGGTCTCAAGCTCCTGACGTCATTCGCCGCGCGCTATTCCCTGCGTGCGAGCGAGATCGCGCTGGATGGCGTGGTCCTGAGCTTTACCGTGGCGCTGTCCGTTCTCGTCGCTCTCGTTCTATCGTATGTCGGATGGACGCCACCCGAAGGCCGGTTGGCGACATGGATCGCAGCGGGAGCCCGCCGGGTGACCGGGTCCGTGAGAAAGCAGCGTTTGCAGCGTGGCCTCGTCGTGGCGCAGGTCGCGGTGTCGGTCGTCCTGCTGGCGGGCGCCGGGTTGCTGACGCGCACGTTGATCCAGCTCTCCCGCGTGGACACCGGAGTCGATGCGGAACAGGTGCTCACGATGCAGGTCACGCAGCTCACTCGCGCGGAGTCGCGAGACCCCGCGACGAGTGCGGCGGGACGGCAGCGCTTCGACGAGATGCGGCGCGAGCTCGCCGCGCTCCCCGGCGTGATGGCGGTTGGCATTGGATCCACACTCCCACTTCGGACGTCGGGGTTCGCGAACGACGTGAAGGTCGAGGGCAGGCCACCCGTGGCTGGCCAGCCACCCGTGCGCGCAGAGCAGCGTTCCGCGGACGCGAGCTACTTCAGGGCGGCGGGGATTCCGCTCCTCCGCGGCCGCATGTTCACCATGGGCGACGAGACGAGCAACGCGGGCCTGCGCGTCCTCCAGCAGCGCGATGGCGTCATGGGCGCGGGGTCGTCGGTCGCCATCATCAACAAGGCATATGCGGACCGAGTGTTCCCAAACGAAGATCCCGTTGGGAAGCAGGTGGCGTGGACGGGACAGATCGTGCGAGAGCTGTACCCGTCCATGGAAACGGAGTTCATGACCATCATCGGCGTCGTGGGCAACACACGTGACGGAGCGCGACTGGACGCCGAACCGATACCCGCGTTGTACTCGCCGGTCGATCATGTGCCGAGCGGCGGTGGGTTCGTGATCCGTGCCGGCAGCAACGTGTCTGCCCTCGCTGCGTCGGCGACGCGCATCGTGCGTCGTATCGCACCGACGGCGCTGATCGAAGACGTCGTGACGATTCAGGAGTACAAGGACCGCAGTGTCTCCAACCAGCGATTGAATGCCGCCCTCATTTCCGCGTTCGGCGCGCTGGCGCTGGTGGTGGCGGCGGTCGGGATCGGCGGTGTACTCGCGTTCTCGGTGAGCGCGCGAACGAACGAAATCGGCATTCGCATGAGTCTTGGGGCCGACCGCGGCATCATCGAGCGCATGATTCTGAGGGAAGGGGGGACCCTGGTGGTGACCGGTCTCCTGTTAGGCGTCACGGGTGCCTTCTTCGCCGGTCGGGTTGTTCGCGGCATGCTGTTCGGTATATCCCCGAACGATCCCGTCACACTGGTCACGGCGGCGCTGGCCATGGCCGCGATCGGGATCGTGGCGTGCTGGATTCCCGCGCTGCGTGCCGCGCGAGTCGACCCGGTCATCACAATGCGCGCGCAGTAGGGGGTACTGGCCGGGCAGGGTACGCAGAAATTAGATTGGGGCGACACGGCGGCCCGGCCATTGCAGGAGAGCCGGGTACCCAAAACGACGCGGGCCTATGGCCGCTCCTGTAGCCGCATGGACGACGGTGCGAGCTGATCCCGACCCACTCTCGCTGGGAGTGGCGCCTGCGGAGTTGCTGGAGGTCTGGATACGCTTGGTGCGGAACATGGACCGTGACGCGCTCGCGTTGTTCGTGCGTCATACGTGGCGCCACTGGAACGCCGCATCGCTCCGACCACTCGCCGCGGCAGTCGACACGCGACGCGCGCACCTCGACGGCGAGTAAGGCGAGCGGTCGCATCCCGAGTCGAGAATAGTCGGCAGGACTACGGCACCACGGGCGTGAGCTGGTTGGTGAGGAGCTGCCACCGGCCCTTCTGACGGGCCCAGACGAACGTGCCGCGGAGGTCGGTCGCCGTCGGCTGACCGCTGAATGTGCCGCGGAGCGTTGAAAGATTCTGCACCATCGCCGCATCGCCGCTCACGCGTACCGTGATTTCACGCTCGTCGTCGATCACGCCCACGTTCGTGTTGCCCGACGCGAAGTTGGCGAGGCGCTCGGCTCGCGTCACCAACACGCCCTGCGGGTTGATGAACGTGTACCCATCGGCCCAGATGCGCGCGAGCGCGTCGACATCGCTGTCGAGGACTGCCTGCTTGTATTCCTCCATCGCGGCGAGCACCGCGCGCTCCTGCGGCGGGTTATCGGACGTACGGGTGAACGCCACATCGGCGGCGACCGCGCGTGACGGGGCGGTTGGCGTGGCGGGCTCGGAGCGCTCGCAGGCGCCTAACGCGAGTGAAGCACCCAGCGCTATCACGGCGGGGTAACGGTGGGTTGGGCGCATGGATGGCACCTACGGTGAGAGTGGCCGCGGCGGCGCCGCGCGTCGGTCCGCGCGAGCACCTTCTATCTGTAAGTCGACAAACGACGGCCAATCGGCTCACGCCTCGTGCGTCGCAGCCAAGAAACGCATGGGACTGC
>Ga0075434_100003920_pt1 | contig 13329 bp, 10 predicted proteins | sample RhiMethybrSRZTD3_FD_75298 | JGI IMG/M metagenome (GOLD analysis project Ga0075434, IMG submission 75298) | Populus rhizosphere microbial communities from Tennessee, USA - Rhizosphere MetaG P. TD hybrid SRZTD3 | ecosystem: Host-associated > Plants > Roots > Rhizosphere > Soil | place: USA... | reverse complement strand
CTGAGCGCCGCGGTGGGCATGGCGATCGCCCCGGCGGCCATGCCGTCGTGGCCGCGCGCCGTGGCCGCGCTCCTCGCCATCGGTGCGGTGGTGGGGGGGGCGAACGCGCTCAACTGCTACCGCGAGCGCGAGACCGACAAGGCGATGCGCCGCACGCGCACGCGCCCCTTGCCGGCGGGGCGCCTCGAGCCCGCGACCGCGCTCGTCTTCGGCTTGGCGCTCGTGATCGCGGGCACGGCGGTGCTGTTCGTGCTCCAGCCCCTGGCCGGTGTCCTCGCCGTGATCGCCGCCGCCAGCTACGTCCTCGTCTACACGCCGATGAAGCGGGTGAGCTCTCTGTGCACGATCGTCGGAGCCGTGCCCGGGGCGCTGCCGCCGCTCATCGGCTGGACCGTGGCCAGCGGGCAGCTCGACGCCGGCGCCTGGGTCTTTTTCGCCTGGATGTTCCTCTGGCAGCCGCCGCACTTCCTCGCGCTCGCCACACTCTACCGCGAGGACTACGAGGCCGCCGGCATGCCCATGCTGCCGGTGCGCCATCCCGCCGACGGCACGGTCGAGCGCCAGACGGCCTACTGGATCGCCTTGCTCCTGCCGGTGCCGCTCCTGCTCGTGCCGCTGTCGCGCGCCGGTGCCGTCACCGCGGTGGTGACGCCGCTGCTCGGGCTCGCCTTTCTATGGACGGCGCTGCGCGGACGCGCCACGGGGGCCACGACCGAGTGGGCGCGCGGCGTGTTCGTGGCCTCGATCCTCTATCTCGGCCTGAGCCTTCTCGCCTTCGTCCTGGACGCCGGCTCCTCGGGCTGATCCCTTGACCTCGACTGCTTCCGTCGAGACGCGCGGGCTCGTCGCGCGCCACGGCGAGCGGGTGGCGCTCGAGGGCATCGACCTGCGCGTCGAGGCGGGGGAGCGCGTGGCGCTGCTCGGCCCCAACGGTGCCGGGAAGAGCACGCTCCTCTCGGTGCTCGCCACGCTGCATCCGCCGGCCGCGGGAACGGCCCACGTGGCCGGGGTCGACGTGGCGCGCGATCCCTACGCCGCGCGCCGGCGCATCGGCGTCGTGTTCCAGGGGCCGAGCCTCGATCGCCGGCTGAGCGTCGAGGAGAACCTGCGCCTGCTCGGGCGTCTCTACGGGCTCGCGGGCGCCGCCCTCGAGGGCGGGGTCGCCGATGCTCTCGGGCGCGTCGAGCTCGGCGCCCGCCGCCGCGACCGCGTGTCGACGCTCTCGGGCGGCCTGGCGCGGCGTCTCGAGATCGCCCGCGCGCTGCTCGCGCGGCCGGCGCTCTTGCTGCTCGACGAGCCCACGGCCGGCCTCGATCCCGCGGCGCGCGCCGAGGTGTGGGAAGCGATCGAGGCGCTACCCGCGGCGGTGCTGTTCGCGACCCATCAGGGCGAGGAAGCCGAGCGCGCGCATCGCGCGCTCATCCTCGACCAGGGGCGCGTGGTCGCCGAGGGCGAGCCGGCGGCACTCAAGGCCTCGGTTGGCGGCGACGTGCTCGTGGTCGAAGCGCAAGACGCGGCCGGGCTCGCCGATCTGGTGCGCGAGCGCTTCGGCGTCGAGGCGCGCGCCATGGATGGAGCCTTGGTCCTCGAGCGCGAGCGTGGCCACGAGTTCGTGCCGCGCCTGGTCGAGGCGTTCCCGGGGCGCATCCGTTCGGTCACCTTGCGCCAGCCCACGCTCGAGGACGTGTTCGTGCGCGTCACCGGGCGCCGCTTCCGCGTGCGGGGCTCGACGTGACCGCGATCGCTGTCCTCTGGCGGCGCGACCTCCTGCACTTCCTGCGCGAGCCGATGCGCATCGTGGCGGCGGTGGCGCAGCCGATCCTGTTCTGGATCTTGCTCGGCGCCGGCTTCGGCTCGGCGCTGCGCACCGCGGGCGGCAGCTACTCCGCGTACTTTTTTCCCGGCATGGTGGCGCTCACCATCCTCTTCGCCTGCATCTTCTCCACCATCTCGGTGATCGAGGATCGCCAGCAGGGGTTCCTGCGCGCCGTGCTGGCAGCACCGGTGCGCACGAGCGGCATCGTGACGGGGAAGATCCTGGGCAGCGCCACGCTGGCGTTCCTGCAAGGGCTCGTCGTGCTCGCTCTGGCGGGGGTGGCGGGATTCCGGCCCGACGCCGCCGGCGTGCTCTCCGCGCTCGCGGCCATGGCGCTCACCGCCTACGGGCTCGCCGCCCTGGGCGTGGCGCTGGCATGGCGCTCGGAGTCGACGGCGGCGTTCCACAGCGGCATGACGTTCTTGCTGCTCCCGCTGTGGATGTTCTCGGGCGCCATCTTTCCTTCGGTCGGCTTGCCCGCGTGGCTCCAGTGGGTCGTGCGTGTGGATCCGATGACCTATGCCGTCGCATGGCTGCGCGCCTCGCTCGGCGCCGCCGCGCCCGGTGACCCGGAACTCGGACTCGCGGTGATCGATACATTGAGTTTCGCGGTGCTCGCACACCTCCTGGCGGCGGTTTCCGCAAGACGAGCGGCATCGCGCGCTTGACGACGGCGCCGATCGGCGGCCACAATCAGTTGCCCGATTCACCTACCGATCTACCGGACCCCCCGCCGGATGACGCTTCTCCCGCCCACCGGGGGTCGCCCATGGGGTTTGCCCGTCGCTTTCTCGCGCTCCTCCTCCTCGTGCTCGTCGCGCTCCCTTGCTTCGCCGCCGACGAGCCGGTCCGCGCCCGTCCGCGGCGCGCAGGCGGAGCGCGTGTCGCCGTATCGAGCGACACGGTCGGCGTGGGCTTCTTCGCCGCGAGCGCCGACCCAAACAAGGTACACGTCGGCGGCGTGTGGGACTTCGACACGCCGGCCTACGCCGACGACATCTCGGGCACGGACTCGAGTCAGTTCTGGACCTTCCTGCACGCACCCAACTCTTTCGACGCAACCCAGCTCCCCACTCCGGCGCAACGCCCGTTCTGGTACTACGACTGGGGCAACAACATCAACGCGGGGGATCACAACCTGTGGATGAGCCGTGTCGGGCAGCGCGTGTTCCGACGCACGGGACTCGCCGGCGTTTGGCACGTCGACGATCTCTCGACGGTGCCCGACACCGGCGCGGTGTCGCCAGGTTTCTCCCACAACATCACCGGATCGGGCTCCGCCTGGTGCGGGTTGCGCCTGAACGGAGATCCGAATGCGCCGCACGATCCGTACACAGGGAACGCGTACACCTCGGACCTCCAGTACAACGACTTCCGAGTCAGCCCTTCGACGCGCAGCGGTTATCCGGGCTATGCGGGCCAGTGGGATCAGCTTCTCTATCGCGACTTCCCGTATGACTCAGGTTCGCCGGGTACGGTTTCGTTCGACTATCGCGCCGAGCTGAACAACGCGCCCCCGGGAGGCGACCCCAATGGATCGGGGTGGTTCACGCCTGACCCCTTCAGCCCGTCCAACTTTGTGTCCGGTGTCGGTTCTACCGAGCCGACGGACTCCTTCGAAGTGTGGGTGGGAGCCCCCAGGGAGGCGGCGATCTACGACTCGGCTCATCGGTATCTCTCCGATACGATCGACTTCAGTCTGGGAGGCGCGGACGCGCCGAAAATGATCTTCGCCTTGACCGGCGTGACCAGCGGGTCGGCTAGCCCCGCGATTCCTGGCGGCGCCTCGTGGTCGACGGTTCGCGTTGTCCTGCGGGTGAAGACCAACCGGGCGCTCGACGATCGCGTTCCATCCAGTTCGGGCGTTGGGTGGAATTCCACCACGGGAGCCATCGTCGTCGACAACATGAACGTGCACGGGACGCTCTCCGACTTCGAGACCGCCGGTCAGATCTTGCCGCGCTTCACCTGGACCCCGCTGGGTGGGGCGGAGGCGAACGTCACCGAGAATGCGCCCGCCTCGTCGTGGATCACCACCGGTCGGCAGGCAGCTCACTACGGTCACGTCCACAACCTCGGAAGCCTGCCCTTCGACGTTGTGTCGGACTATTGCGATATGGCCGGCAACATCGCGGTGCAGTCGAACCACGGCGATCCCAACCACGACTTCGTCGGTGAGTCGCAGAACTACATGATCAGCCCGACGATTTGCCTCACCGGGCCGCGCGCTGCCAACCAGGGAATCCCTGCGACGCTGCGCACCGAGGCGTCCTACGTGAGGATCGTCTTCGATTTCTACTCGGGTTACGACCACTACCAGGAAACGGCCTCCTCCTTTCAGTACCTCGTGCGCTACATGGGATCGAGCTCCCCGCAGCTGGAGGGTCCCAAGCAGGCGGCCTGGTCTCCGTTCCGTACTTTCAATGGTGAGCTCTTTGGTTTCTACGACTCGACGTGCGTCACCTTCGAGTCCCTCCCCTCCGACTGGTCTGGCCTCATCCCGCTCGCCGCTACCGACTCTCTCCAGGTGGCTTTCCAGAATCAACTTCGCTGCGCCCGATTCGGCGTTCCCAAGTGCGGGCAGGTGGACGGCTACTACTTCGACAACATCCAGGTCCAGTTCGTGCGCGACCAGCCGTTCACCGGCGTCGAGCCGGTGGGGTCGCAGCTCGATTTCGTGCGCGGCGCGTATCCCAATCCGTCGGCGGATGGGTCGGCCACGGTGCTCTTCTCGCTGCGCCTCGGCGGACCGGTCTCGATTCGCTTCTACGATCTGCGCGGCGCTCTGGTGCACGAGGCGAGGATCAGCGGAACGGCGGGGGAGAACCGCTACCGCTGGGACGGCGTGAGCGATCACGGGACCGCGGTGGGCTCGGGCATCTACTTCTATCGCCTGTTCGCCGACGGCGTGGAGTTCCGCAACAACGAACAGCGCGTGGTGTTCGTGGGACGCCGGGAGGATTGAGCGGCCGCACGCCCTTGCTCTCCCGAGGCGGATTTGGTGACGATGCCCCTAGCGGCGCGCCCCGTCCGCTCTCGCGGAGGACTCGATGAACGGCGCGCATCTCCATCTTCTCCTCAATCACATCCCCGTCATCGGCGTTCCGCTGGGGCTTTTGCTCCTGGCCTTCGCCTTCCTTCGTCGCAGTGAGGAGTGGAAGCGCGCGGCGCTGTGGACTCGTGGTGACCGAGCTCTGGCGGGATCGCTCCTTCTCGGCTCCTCGCGTCCTCGGTTCTCCTGGCGCGCACGGCGAACCTGGGCGGCCTGATCAAGCACCCGGAGATCCAGGAGAACGCGGCCGCGGCCGATAGCGGAAGCAGCCGTCCCGGCGGATGATCGGGCGGCCCGGCAGTGCCGGCTTCCCTCTGGCGCGGTCGCTCGCGGTCTGCGAAACTGCGGGCAAGAGAGACCGGAAACCCGCCACGACGACCGATTCGCGCAAGGAGTCACCCGCATGAGCTCCCAGACCGCCCCTCCCGCCGCCGGCGAGGCCATCGAGATCCCGTTTCGCGGCAAGAGCGCGCGCTGTCCGGTGGTGGTCGGCACGGAGAACGAGCCGGCCATCGACATCAGCACGCTGCGCGCCTCGACCGGGCTCATCACCCTCGACAACGGCTACGGCAACACCGGCGCCTGCAAGAGCGGCATCACGTTCATCGACGGCGAGAAGGGCATCCTGCGCTATCGCGGGTATCCCATCGACGAGCTGGCCGAGAAGAGCACGTTCCTCGAGGTCGCCTACCTGCTGCTGTTCGGCGAGCTGCCGGCGAACCGGCAGCTCGACGAGTTCCAGGAGCGCGTGCGCAAGCACACGATGCTGCACGAGAACTTCCGCCGCTTCTTCGAGGCCCTGCCCACCGACGCGCATCCCATGCCGGTGTGCGCCGCCGCCGTGGGCGCTCTGGCCACGTTCTATCAGGGGCCGGAGACCGATCAGCACATCCAGGACGCGGTGGTGCGCCTGATCGCCAAGATGCCCACCATCGCCGCCTACTCGTACAAGCACTCGATGGGCCAGCCGTTCATGTACCCCAAGAACGAGCTCGACTACCCGTCCAACTTCCTCCACATGATGTACGCGACGCCGTGCGAGGCCTACGTCGCCGATCCGGTGGTCGCCAAAGCACTCGACGTCATCCTCATCCTGCACGCCGATCACGAGCAGAACTGCTCGACCAGCACGGTGCGTCTGGTGGGCAGCTCGCGCGCCAACATCTTCGCCTGCATGTCGGCCGGCATCAGCGCGCTGTGGGGACCGCTGCACGGCGGCGCCAACCAGGAAGTGATCGAGATGCTGGAGCGCATCGCCGCCGAGGAGGGGAGCGCCGAGAAGTTCGTCGCCCGGGCCAAGGACAAGCACGAGTCGGCGCGCCTCATGGGCTTCGGCCACCGCGTGTACAAGAGCTACGACCCGCGCGCCGCCATCCTCAAGAACATGTGCCGCGACGTCATCGGCCGCGTGGCCAGCGCCAAGAACAACCGCCTGCTCGAGATCGCGCTCAAGCTCGAGGAGATCGCGCTCCACGACGACTACTTCGTGAGCCGCAATCTCTATCCCAACGTGGATTTCTACTCGGGCATCATCTACAACGTGATCGGCGTGCCGACGAACATGTTCACCGTGCTGTTCGCCATGGGACGCATGCCCGGCTGGATCGCGCACTGGCTCGAGATGCGGCACGATCCGGCCACGCGCATCGGCCGCCCGCGCCAGGTGTACACCGGTTCCCGCGAGCGGCACTACGCGCCCATCGGCGCGCGCGGGTAGGGGGACCGTGGCCGATCCGCCGGTGGCCGAGGCCCACGTCCAGCCGATCGCCAAGCGCGGGCTCGAGCTGATCCTCGATCCGCTGCTCAACAAGGGCACCTGCTTCACCGAGGAGGAGCGCGACTTCTTCGGCCTCCACGGGCTCCTGCCGCCCGGCGTGTCGACGCCCGAGCAGCAGGAGGAGCGCTCGTACGGCAACTATCTCCGCGCCGGCGGCGACATCCTTCGCTACCTCTATCTGCAGACGCTGCGCGACCGCAACGAGACCCTGTTCTTCCGCCTGCTCGTCCACCATCTCGAGGAGATGGCGCCCATCGTCTACACCCCGACGGTGGGGACGGTGTGCGAGCAGTTCAGCCAGCTCTACCGCCAGACGCGCGGGCTCTACGTCTCCGACCGCGACCGCGGGCGCATCGCCGGCGTCTTGCGCAACCTGCCGCGCCACGACTACCGCGTGCTCGTGGTCACCGACAACGAGGCCGTGCTCGGGCTCGGCGACCTGGGCGTCGGCGGCATGGGCATCTCGATCGGCAAGCTGGCGCTCTACACGGCGGGCGCGGGACTCCACCCAGCGCTCACGCTGCCGGTGACGCTCGACGTGGGCACCAACAACCAGCGCCTGCTCGACGATCCCATCTATCTGGGGATGCGGCACCCGCGCCTGCGCGGCGAGGCCTACGACTCCTTGCTCGACGAGCTGGTCGACGCCGTCGACGAGGTGTTCCCCGGTGCTCTCGTGCAGTGGGAGGACTTCGCCAGCGCCAACGCCTTCCGCGTCTACGAGCGCTACCGCCATCGCATCCTGTCGTTCAACGACGACATCCAGGGCACGGCGTCTGTGTTCGTGGCCGGTGTGCGCACCGCTCTGGCGCAGGTCGGGCGCCGGCTCGAGGACGAACGCGTCGTGTTCTACGGCGCCGGTGCCGCGGGCGGCGGCTCGGCCATCGCGCTCAAGCGCGCCATGGCGGCGGCCGGCGTGACCGACGCCGACTTCCGGCGCCGCGTCCTGTGCCTCGACTCGCACGGACTCTTGCTCGCGAGCCGGCCGAGCCTTCATCCCTACCAGCACGAGTTCGCGGCCGATCCCGCCCTGGTCGCGGGCTGGAAGCTCGAGCGCCCGGACCGCATCGCGCTCGCCGACGTGGTGAGGAATGCCAAGCCCACGATCCTGGTCGGCGCTTCGGGCCAGCCCGGCTCGTTCACCGAGGACATGGTGCGCACGATGCTCGCCGCCTGCCCGCGGCCGCTCTTCTTCCCGCTCTCCAATCCCACGAGCCACATCGAGGCCGAGCCCGCCGACCTCCTGCGCTGGACGAATGGCGCTGCCGTCGTCGGCACCGGGAGCCCGTTCCCGCCCGTCGAGTGGAACGGCGTGCGCCACGAGATCGGCCAGGGCAACAACGCCCTCATCTTCCCCGGGCTCGGGCTGGGTGCCGTCGCCGTGAACGCCCGCGAGCTGACCGACGAGGCGTTCCTCGCCGCCTCGCAGGCCCTGTTCGAGTTCACGGGCTCGACGCGTGCGCCCGGCGCCGCCATCTATCCGCCGCTCACGCGGCTGCGCGAGGTGTCCTACGCCGTCGCTTGCGCCGTGGGGAAGACGCTCGTCGAGAGCGGCGTGGCGCGCCACGTCAAGGCGAGCGAAGTCCCGGAGCGCGTGCGCGCCATGATGTGGGAGCCCGAGTACCCGAGGTACGTCCCGGCGCGATAGACAGCCGCGCGGCGAACGACTAGCCTCCTTCGCCGTGACCCGATCCGCCCTCGTTCTCATCGCCCTGCTCGCGTCCACTCCAGCCATCGCTGAGGGCCGCGCGCTCGAAGAGCAGGTGTCTTCCCAGAGCTTGATCCGCGTCCGTTCCACCTGGGGAGAGGCCACGCTGTGGCGTCCGCACATGACCGGGGCTTCGATCACCTTCGACTCCCTCGGAGCGTTCGTGCCGGCTCGGGAGACGGCCGCGGTCCCCGAGACACTCACCCTCGCCGATCTCGATCGCATCCAGGTCCGCGGCAGCGCCGCCGGATCCACGGCGTGGAAAGTGGGCGTGTTCGGCCTGGTGGCCGGCGGCGCGTTCGGCGTCGCCGTCGCCAGCATCGACCTCGTGGGCGAGTCGAATGGCGGTGGGGAAAAGGTCGCCGGCGCTCTGCTCGGTGGAAGCGTGGGGTTCGGCGCCGGCTACGTGCTCGGCGCTCTCATCGGGGCGCCGATGCAACACTGGAAGACGGTCTACCGCCGCCCGCCCGCCACGCGCTGAAAACGCTTCCCGCGCGAACTCCGCAGAACTACGTAGTCGCCATTTCCTTCGCTAAAGCGCCCTCCGCACGGGCCGATCTCCCTAAGGACGGGCCTCGACGCCCCGAGCCCGCCTAGCGAGATCGCCATGTTCGAGAGAGAAACGGCCGTCGAGTACGCCTCGGAGGAAATCCTGCGCGCGATCCTCGGATCGGGCTCGGATGGCCTCGTCTTGCTCGACACCCAGGGCCGCATCCTCGAGTGGAGCGCCGGCGCCCAGCGCATCTACGGCTACACGGCCGCGGAGATTCTCGGAGCCCCGATCTCGCATCTCCACCCCAGCCTCGAAACCCCCCTGCGCCTCGATGCGGCGCGCCTGTCCACCGATCTCGAGCGCGGCGAGTCGACGATCCTGCGGCACCGCGACGGAGACACCGCCATGGCCACGATCACCCTGCGGGCCATCGATCGCGCCAGCGCGGCGGGACCGGGCGTGCTCCTGATCGCGCGCGAGGTGGCCGAGGAGAAGATCGAGCTCGACGGCGCCGCGGCCCGCGAGCGCGCCCTGGCCGACGCGCTGCGCGCGCTGCGCACCTCGCACGAGGAGCTCAAGGCGACGCAGATCCAACTCATGCACTCGGCCAAGCTCGAGTCGGTCGGCCGGCTGGCGGCGGGGGTGGCGCACGAGGTCAAGAACCCGCTGGCCATCGTCCTCGCCGGCGCCCAGCTCCTGCGCGGGTACCTGCCCGAAGGGGACGGCGTGGCCACCGAGACGCTCCAGGACATCGAGGACGCCACGCTGCGCGCCAACAAGATCATCCTCGGCCTGCTCGATTTCGCCGCGGCCACCGAGCTGCGCGTCGAGCCGGTGAGCCTGCACGACGTGATCACGGAAACGCTCCAGCTCGCGCAGCACGCCATCCAGCGCAACCACGTCGAGGTCGTGCGCGACCGGCAGGACGAGATCCCCACGCTGCCGCTCGACCGCATGAAGATCGAGCAAGTGCTCCTGAACCTGGTCATCAACGCCGTGGACGCCATGCCCGAGGGCGGCACGCTCACCATCCGCAAGCGGCTCACCCAGCTCAGGCTGCGCGCCCCGGACGTGGGCTTCCGCACCACCGATCCGCTGCGCGTCGGACAGACCGTCGCGCTCATCGAGATCGAGGACACGGGATCCGGCATCCCGCCGGAGAAGCTCGACCGCGTCTTCGATCCCTTCTTCACCACCAAGCCCCCCGGGAAGGGAACCGGGCTGGGCCTGGCCATGTGTCGCACCATCGTCGGCCTCCACGGCGGCTCCGTCCGGCTGGAGAATCGGCCCGAGGGCGGAGCACGGGCGACGGTGATCCTGCGGGCCGCCAGTCCTGAAAGGAGGTAGTGCCGTGAGCAAGAAGCGCGTTCTCCTCGTCGACGACGAGGCCACGTTCACCAAGCTGATCCAGCGCCATCTGGAGGGGACGGGGAAGTTCGAGGTGCGCACCGAGAGCAAGGCGACGAACGTCATGACCACGGCGCGCGAGTTCCGGCCCGACGTCATCGTGCTCGACGTCATCATGCCGGATCAGGACGGCGGCGAGGTCGCGGCCGAGCTCAAGACCGATGCCAAGCTGGCGCGTGTGCCGGTGATCTTCCTGACCGCCATCGTATCCAAGGAGCACGTGCAGCGGCAGGGAGAGGTGATCGGGGGGCAGACATTCCTGGCCAAGCCGGTCAGCGTGCCCGACCTGGTGCGTCACATCGAGGCGAAGCTGGATCTCGCCGCCTAGGCGGCGGTTCTCTCCTCTACGCGGCTTCGAGCATCTTCAATCCGGCGTCCTCGCTCGCATCGACGCCGATGAGATCCATCATTTGTAGAAGCTCCACGACGGCGCGCACCGGGGGCGACAGCTCGACGAAGCGCACGCTGCCAGCCTGCTCCCGGAATTCCTCGGTCAGCGTGAGCATGAGCCCCACGCCGCTCGATCCGATGAAGGTCACGCCCTTCATGTTGACGATGAGATTGCGGCCCTCGGCCGCCACGTCCTTGGCCCGCTGCTCGAGGAGATCGGCGGCGCGCGCGTCGAGGCGTCCCTCGACCCGCAGGATGGTGATGCGTCCCGGCCTGTCTTCCGTGGAGATGCGAATCGTGTCGCTCATGCGGCTTTCTCCGTGACTTCGGTCCGCTCCGAGGGACCGAAGGACAGAAGCGTGACGTTCCCCCGCGCCGTCCCCGGATGCACGGCCAGACGGCTCGCGGCGCGCCGCACGAGCGCGAGGCCGAAGCCCCGCCCACGCCGGCGCACTCCCGGATCGCCCAGATCCGGGTCCTCCCGGTTATCGACCGAGAAGGCCTTCCCCTGATCGAGAATTACGTAGAAGCCCGTACCGATTCCGGGGGTCCACCAGACCGATAGCGTCTGGCCGGCCGTCCCGGCGTAGCCGTGCTCCACGATGTTGGCGCACAGCTCGTAGAGCGCCACCCGCACCCGCTCGCGGCCGCCCTCGTCCCGCTCCCGGAAGTCGGGGAGGCGGGCCAGCCAGTCGTCGATGCGGACCAGGGCCTCGAGCGTCGCCGGCAGGCGCAGGCGAACCCCGCGTGCCTCGGCCTCGGCCAGACGCTCGAGCGGGACGGCGAACGGGTCGCACCCGTTGTCGGCGTGCTCGCCCTCGCGGGCCACGACGACGATGGTCTCGTCGTCGAGCTGGGCGGCCGCGCCCCGCCACTGCTCGATGGCGCGCGCCATGCCGTCGAGGAGCACGGTCGGGCCGGCGAGCGCCCACGACGCCGCGCCCGCCGACACGCGGTCGAAGCCGAACGGCTCTCCGCTCTTTTCGCTCTCGCACTCGTGCACGCCGTCGGTCGTCTGCACGAGGACGTCGCCGGGCTCGAGCGGGATCGAGCGCTCGGCGAGCGTGGCGCGCACGCCCTGGCGGCGGTCCGTGCCCAGCGGCTTCCCCGGCGCCGAGAGCTTCAGGACCTCGCCGCCCGCGCGCACGAGGAGGGCGGGATGATGACCCGCCGAGGCGTAGGTGAGGACCCCGGTCCGGGGATCGAGGAAGGCCACGAACAGGGTGACGAACGTGCCGCGCTCGAGCTTGGGCGAGAGCCGCTCGTCCATGGTGGCGAGGAGATCGGCGGGTCCGTCGCAGCGGTCGCGCAGCGCGGCGAGCAGCGCCGCCACCATCGTGGTCACCAGACAGCCGGGCAGGCCCTTGCCGGCCACGTCGGCGATGGCGACGCCGAGGCGGCCGTCCTCGAGGCGGAAGGTGTCGAAGATGTCGCCGCTCACCTCGGTGGCCGGGCGCTGCCAGCCGGCGAGCACGAAGCCGGCCTCGCGGATCTGCGTGGCCGGGAGGAGCGACTGCTGGATGCGGCGCGCGAGCTGCATCTCGTGCGCCAGGCGGTCCTTCTCGATCGCGTCCTTCTGCGCCGTCTCGAGGTCGGCGGCCATGGCGTTCACCGCCGCCGCCAGGCGTCCGAACTCGGAGCGGCCGGCGATGGCGACGCGCGTCGTCAGGTCGCCGCGGCCGATGCGCTCGAGGCCCTCGCGCAGGGGCCCGATCGGGCGCAGCAGGCGCGACGTGAGCAGGAACGATCCCGCGGCACCGACGGCGAGGAACAGGGCCAGCGCCAGGACGAGCGAGCGCCGGGTGGCGTTCACGGCGGCGTCGAAGTAGCCGCGCTCGAGCCCGAGATAGACGGTGCCGGCGCGGGCGCCGTTGGCGAGCACGATGGGGGCGATGGCGACGAGGAGCCGCGGCGACTCGGCGATCGAGATGCCGTTGGCGTCGCTCCAGGGCGTGAGGTCGGACGGCGGCACGAAGCGCTGGCCGAGCCGGCGCGCGTCGGCGTCGCCGTGGATCACGCCGTCGCGGTCGGTGACCACGGCCAGCGCCCACTCCGGCTGGCGCTCGCGGATCGTGCGCAGGATCGGATGCAGCGTGAGCTCGGGGTAGGGGGCGAGGAGAGCGGAGCGGCCGACGTACGCCAGATGCGAGGCCTGCTCGCGCAGGCGCGCCGTGAGCTCGTCGGTCAGGGCGCGGCGCGTGTTGCGCTCGGCGATCGCGCCCACGCTCGCCACCACGACGACGGTGAGCGCGAGCGTCGACAGCGTCACCAGCCAGCGCACCGGCCACACGCGGCCGGTGAACGGCGACGGGCTCACGGGCGCGCCCCCGGCGCGCTCAGCTCCTGGGTGCGCTCGACCTGCTGGCGGGCGCGCTCGAGGTAGCCGCGCGCGCGCGCGTCCTCGGGGTCGAGGTCGAGCACCTTGCGCCACTGGCGGTCGGCCTCGTCGAGCTGGCCGCGGCCGAACGCCTCCATGCCGCGCAGCAGGTATTCGCGCTTGAGCGCCTCGCGCGCGCCGCGATGCGACGCATCGAGCTCGTGCGCCCACTCCCAGTAGCGTACGGCCTCCTCGCTCGAGCGCGCGGCCACGGCCAGGCCGCGGCGATAGAGGCGCTCGGCCTCGCGCCGCTGGTCGGGCGTGGCGACGGGCGGCGCGGCGGGCCGCGTCAGCGTCTTCTCGGCCGCG
>Ga0075434_100003919_pt1 | contig 13330 bp, 11 predicted proteins | sample RhiMethybrSRZTD3_FD_75298 | JGI IMG/M metagenome (GOLD analysis project Ga0075434, IMG submission 75298) | Populus rhizosphere microbial communities from Tennessee, USA - Rhizosphere MetaG P. TD hybrid SRZTD3 | ecosystem: Host-associated > Plants > Roots > Rhizosphere > Soil | place: USA... | reverse complement strand
TTGACCGATCTTCACGATCTGGTCAAACGGCAATTCGGTCTAAACGCCGAGCGCTACGTATCGAGCACCGACCATTCGAAAGGCGAAAGCCTCGACCGGATGCTCGAGCTGGTCGATCCTAAACAGGACTGGCGCGTGCTCGATATTGCGACAGGGGGCGGCCACACCGCGCTTGCCTTCTCCACGCGCGTGAGCGAGGTCGTCGCGACCGACCTCACGCAGGAGATGCTCGATGCTGCGGAGCGATTCATCCGCGGCAAGGGTGTCACGAACGTACGCTTCAGCGAAGCCGACGCCTGCTCGCTCCCCTTCCAGGATGCCGAGTTCGACCTCGTCACGTGCCGCGTGGCGCCGCATCATTTTGCCGATTGCGCCCTGTTCGTCCGCGAGATGGCGCGCGTGCTCAAGCCCGGCGGAGTCGCCGCCATGATCGACAACCTCGTTCCCGAGGACCTCCCGACCGCGGACTACATCAATGATTTCGAAAAATTCCGCGACCCGAGCCATGTCCGGGCGTACACCGCGACCGAGTGGCTGCGATTCTTTCAGGACGCCGACTTCCGAATCGAGGCGACCGAGACGTTCCGGAAGGCCCGCGATTTCGAGGCGTGGGCGGGATTGCAAACCGTGGGGGACCCGGTGAAGGCGGAGCTCAGGCGAAGGCTCGAGACGGCGCCGCCCGGCGCGGCCGAAGCGCTCTCGCCGGAGTGGCGTGCAGGGAGGCTCTTCTTTTACCTCACGGAGATTCTGGTGGTGGCCCGTCGGCCGCGGGCCCGGATTTAGAACCCGCGCGGAGCCAACCCACGTAGGCCCAGATCGCGTCGAGGTCGCCTGGCATAAGGAACCGCTCAAACGCCGGCATGTGCACCGCGGCTCGACGCAGGAAGTACATCGCCAGCGGATTGGTCTCGAATCGGCCGGTATTGCCCCGTCGTATCCACTCGTCGAACTCTTTTCGGTCCCGCACCAGCTCGACGAAATCCTCACCGTCCCAGGGTGGAATGTATCCCTTGAGCGAGCCGGGATTCGGCCGAGCGTACCGGCCGTCGCGGCCGTGGCAACCCGTGCATCCAAGAGCCTGGATGCGGCTGCGCCCTGCGAGAGCGAGGGAGTCCGTGGGCGAGTTTTCGCCGGAGGCCACCATCACGAACGCGACGAGGTCGTCGATCTGGTGCGGCTTGAGGCGTTTTCCAAAGGCCGGCATTCGTAGCGCGCCGGCCTCGCGATCCGCGCGCCAGCTCTGGCTCTTCGATCGCGCCGTGGTCACACCGTCGCGGATCCACTCGCGCACCTCCTGCTCGCTTTTCGCGTACATCATGAGCGCTTTGAAGGAGGGAACCGTCTTTTCGGCGCGCCCGGGATTCGCCGTGCCTTCCGTCCCTTCCGGGCCGTGGCACCCGAAGCATCCGGTTGCCTCCGCGAGACGGCGGCCGCGCTCCACCGGCGTGAGCTTGGGCCGGAGCAGCGTGGTCCAGAGGGCGAGCGCCGCCAGCGAAAAGAGGACGAGAAGCTGGAGGAATCTCTTCACAAATGGAATCGCGCGTGGGATACCGAAAGGCACCCCACGCGCGGATTTGGATTCATGCCGGCGGGCCGACTCGTTACATCGCCGCGACGGTGTCTACTTGCAGAGACCTCGTCCCGCTTCTCATCATGACCGGGCCGGTGATCTTGACCTGTCCTCCAGCATACTGCTTCGCCTGGTTGAAGGCGTCCGCGTTGTCGTGGTTCATCGTGAGAACGTAGAGGAGGCCCTTGCTGGTGAGGAGCCCCATCGGGCCGCCCTTCGCGATGCACGTCGAGGCGCACTCCTTGTGGCCGGCGCCCTTCATGCCGCTCCCGAGATAGCACCCCAAATCCACGACCTCGCCCGTCACGGTCTTCGATGCGGCCGCAGGCTTCTCCGCGGCGTAGGCCAAAACGCCGAATAGGAAGAGTGCCACGGCCAAAACCAGACACGCTCCGAGAATTCGCTTCATGTAAGACTCCTTCCTGGATGGGTTGTCGCACGTGCTGCCCGAACGACTACCAGTATACGCCCGGAACCGCAGCGTCGTGACACAACTCGCTTCCTTCTGGGGGCCATCCCTCCTCAGTTGGCTCGGTTTTTACCGCCCCAGCGAAAGATTCAGCTCCTCATCGGAGAGGATCTGCCTGCGGTTCAAGATCTGGGACGAGTCATGCTCGAAGATCAGATGCGTGAGGTGATCGATTCCCACCTCCAGCTGCTTCCGAAACCCGACCATTTTGATCAGGTAAGCCGCCGCCCACATGAGCCAAGCGAGCTTCCCCGAGAGCGGCACCCCGAACAGCTCCAGCACCGAGCTGTGCTTTCCGAGCGAGATGATGTAGCCGGCCGGCTTGAACCGGAAGGGGGTCACGGGCTTTCCCTTGGCGCGTCTGACGAGGGACCCTCCGATGTAGGTCCCCATGGCGACCCCCGTTTGCGACAACGCCGGTTGGTAGGTGCCATCGGGGCGTAGTGAGGCTGCGCAGTCCCCAGCCACGAACACATCTTCGATCGGTTTCCCTTCGGGGTCGAGCGCCCGGAGGTAGTCGTCTACACGAACGCGGCCATCCTTGATGTGGAGGACAGGCAGGCCGGTGACGAGATCCGGAGGACGGACCCCCGCGGTCCAGATGATCGTGAACCCCTCGACCTTGCTTTCGTCGGCGAGGTGCACGCACTTGGGCTCCACGCGGGCCGCCGGACGCCCGATGAGCATCCGCACCCCACGGCGCACGAGAAAGCGATAGACGTAGGCTGAGTGTTCGGGCCTCGCCGCGGGAATGATGCGATCGCCCCCTTCAATGATCGTCACCGAAAGATCCTTTCGATCGAGGTGCGGGTACTTGGGAAGAAGCGTGTCGCGCGCCATGTCCATCAATTCGGCCGCGACCTCGACACCGGTGACGCCCCCTCCCACGATCACGAAGGATAGAAGCTTCCCCCGCTGCTCCGCCGTCTCCGCCTGCTCGGCCATCTCAAAGAGCTCCACGACGCGTGCCCGGAGGTACATCGCGTCCACGATCGTCTTGAACGGGCGCGCGTGTTCCTGTGCCCCGGGGACGTTGTAGTAGTTCGTGACGCTCCCGACCGAGATGACGAGCGTGTCGTACGGCATGACGAGGTTGTTGTGCAGCAGAACCTCGCGGCGCGTGAGGTCGATGTGCGTGGCCTTGTTCTTGATGAATCGGATTTGACGATGTCGCGCCATGTCGCGCAGCGGATAGACGATGTGCCGTGTCTCCACGGCTCCGACGGCGACGGCGGGAAGGAGCGGGTTGAACTGAAAGAAGTTCTCCTTGTCGATCAGGAGGGTGTCCCAGTAGCCGCGGGCCGCCCGGGACCTGCCGATCGAGCGTGCGATGTCGAGGCCGGCGAATCCCCCGCCCAGGATCAGGAGCCGCTTCTTCCGCATGGGCTGAAGAATACCATGTCGTTGCCCTAAGCCCGCCCGGGGCTTATCTTTCACCGCGGCCCTAGTCCATCTCCCCTCGAGCTCCGTATAAGAGAAGAATGGGACCCGATCTGCGCGAGGCTCATCCCCAACCATGACCCGGCAGGAGCAGGACGTCGCGAACATCAGGCGGTTGATCGCCGGCGATTCGCGCGGGCTGGAGGAGCTTTACGACCGGTACACGCCGCTGATCTATCCGGTGATGCTTCGAATCCTGCGCTCGCGCGCGGATGCGGAGGACGCCCTGCAGGAAACCTGGGTCAAGGTATGGCGGACCGCTTCGACATACGACGGCCGGCGCGGTCCCGTGGCAGCCTGGCTCTTGACCGTGGCGCGCACGCGGGCGCTCGACCGCTATCGAAGCTCCGCCTCGCGGAAGCGCGCCGAGGCCCAGGCCGAAACCGTTCTCCCTCCGCCGGCGGAGGATCCCTCTTCGCGGCCGGCTCGAAACGAGATCGGCCAGCGCGTCCGGATTGCGCTTGGCTCCCTCGAGCCGCAGCACCGCCGCGTGCTCGAGAGCGCCTACTTCGACGGACTTTCCCAAATGGAGATCGCCGCGCGGCTCGGCGCACCGCTCGGCACCGTGAAATCGTGGACGCGGCAGGCTCTCACGAGGCTTCGTGAGCTTCTGCCGCACGAGGAGTGGGCGTGAGCCAACATCGCGACGAGCATCTCGATCTTTGCGCGGCGTACGTTCTCGGGTGCCTCGACGAGGCCGACCGGAGCCGGCTCGAGGCGCACCTCGCCGAAGCGTGCCCCGTCTGCGAGGGCTCGCTCCGCGATTTCGGCGGTAGCGCGGTGCTCCTGGCGGCGTCGGCGCCCCCGGCGCTGCCGAGCCCCGCGATCAAAGCGAGGGTGCTCGCCGCGGTGCGCGCCGATGCGGGCACGGAGGGCGGGCGCGCGAAGGAGGGGAGGATCCTTCCGATGAAGAAACGGTGGGCGCCGCCGCCCCGGCTGGGTTGGGCGCTGGCTGCCTGCTTCGTTCTCGCGACGGGGATCCTTCTCACGACGACGACCCGCCTGAGGCAGGATTTGAACCGCGCACGCGACCAGGTCCAAAGCCTCGTGCGCGATCTCGACGCCGAGCGGCGTTGGGCCGCGGTGCTGGCTTCGCCCGGCGCCCGAACCGCTTCCTTCTCGCTCACGCCGGCCGGGGAGGCCGAGCTTCGCGCGCGCGCGACGGTGGATCCCGAAACGCACCGCGCCATCCTGGTGTTCCAGAATTTCAAGGCTCCGAGTGGACACGACTACGAGCTTTGGGCACTCCGCGGCAATACGCCGGTATCTCTGGGGCTCATTCGGCCCGATCCGAGCGGACGCGCCGTGCTCCGCATCGAAGACATCGGTGATCCGGCCGGCCTGACCGCGTTCGCGATTTCGCTCGAGCCGCAGGGCGGGGCGCCCACCCGGAACGAGCCAACCGGCCCGATCGTCATGATCGGGTCCTTGGGAGGATAGGCTCCACGTCCGAGTCTCCGTTCAGGAAGCCTTCGTCACCCGACGCGCCCCTCTCGGCGTGGGTGCGCGCCGTCCCCGATTTCCCGCAGCGTGGGGTTCTCTTCCGCGATCTGACGCCGCTCTGGGCGGACGGTGCGGCGTGGGAGCGCGCTCTCGACGCGCTCGCGCGTCCATTCGACAAGGCTCCACCCGAAGTCGTTCTCGGAATCGAGGCGCGGGGCTTTCTCGTCGCGGCGGGGCTCGCTGCGCGGTGGCGCGCGGGTCTCATGCTGGCGCGAAAGCCGGGGAAGCTCCCGGGGTCGGCGGCGCGGGAGGAGTTCACGCTCGAGTACGGGAACGCGTCGATCGAAACGCACCATGGGCTTTTCGCGCCCGGGACGCGCGTCCTGATCGCCGATGACGTGATTGCGACGGGTGGCACCGCGCTCGCCTCGCTGGCGCTGGTCAAGGCGCTGGAGTGCAAGCCGGTCGGATTCGCGTTCGTCGTGGAGATTGCGTTCCTGGGCGGGAGGGCCAAGCTGGGCTCGGCCCTCCCGATTCACGCCGTCTTGAGCTACGACGCCGCCGGGGAAGCGGTCATCCGCGAGTAGTCCGGCCCTAGCGTTTCACCCCGCGCACCTGGACTGAGGTGACCGGCTCGGTCCCGTAGCGTCCCTCGCGCAGGATCTTCACGTCCTGGAACCCAGCCTCGCGGATGAGACGCAGATAGTCCTCCTTGAGCGAGGCTCCCGCGATGCAGCCGACGTAGGCCTCGATCGACTCGCGCGTTTCCTCCGGGAGCGGTTTCTCCAGAACGAGGTCGCTCACCAGCATGCGCCCACCGGGCTTCAACACTCGAAACGCTTCCCGGAAGACACGGTCCTTTTCGGGGGATAGATTCACGACGCAATTCGACACGATGACATCGACCGACGCGTCGGGCACCGGCAGATGCTCGATTTCGCCGAGGCGGAACTCGACGTTCGAGTAGTCTCCCTTGGTCGCGTTCTCCCGGGCGCGGTCGATCATCGCAGGCGTCATGTCCACGCCGATAACGTGCCCCATGGGTCCGACCTCGCGCGCCGCGAGGAAGGCATCGACCCCGGCGCCCGACCCGAGATCGAGCACCGTCTCGCCGAGCTTTACCTCGGCCAGCGCGATCGGGTTTCCGCACCCCAGGCCCAAATTCGCTCCTGCGGGTATCGCGGCCGCGTCAGCGGCGCTGTATCCCAGCTCGGCAAACCCGCTCGTGACCGTTCCGCCGCAGCACTCCGACCCGCTCGAGCCGCAGCATCCCCCCTTGCCCTCCGCGATCGCCCCGTATCGCTCTCGAACCGCCGTCCGGAGATCGGTTTTCGCTTCCATCGCATCTACCTCCGTTCGCCTGACTCCAGGCCTTGCAGTAACTGCTTGAACCGCGCCATCGCGTCCGCCGTCGGGCAGTAGCAGACCCGCGGCCCGTCGATTTCCCCCTCAATCCATCCGGTCTCCTTCAGCACCTTGAGGTGCTGCGATACGGTCGCCTGCGCGAGCGGCATCGAGTCGACGATCGCTCCGCAGACGCACTCTCCACGCTCGAGCAAAAGGCGGAGGATTTGAGCCCGCGCCGGATGCGCGAGCCCCCACGCGAGGCTCGCGAGAGCATCGTCCCCCTTGGAAGGGACACGGCGTCCCCGCGGTGATGCCGGACGTTTCGAAACACCGATGCGATCGACCATAAGGACCGCCTCCTGGTAGGACCCTCAAAGCAAAATCGTTGATCGCCAATCTACGATAGATACGGCCGCGTCGTCAAGAAGATTTTTATGCCCCGCCCTGGTGGTGCTATCGTCGGAGGATGACGCGTCCGGCCACATCCTCGGTCGAGCGACTGACGGAGGAGTACCGCGCCCTCAAGGAGGCGGCCGCCGTCGTCGATCTCGGGCGCTGGACCGTGCTGCGGGTCAGGGGTCCCGAATCGCGGGAATTCTTGCAGGGGACCGCGACGCAGGATTTCGCGGCAACCTCGGAGTCGGCGGCGGCGAAGACGCTATTCCTCACCGAGAAGGGTCGTCCGGTCGCGCTCGCATGGATCGCGTTCGCCGCGGATTCAAGCTCGGCAACGATCATCGCTGACGAGGGCGCCCACGCGGGCCTCAGGCCCCACCTCGAGCGATTTCGCATCATGGAGGATGTTGAGTTCGAGGGGCCCGATGGCCCGCCGCGACTCCTTGGGGTTGCCGGGCCGGAGCGCGATCCTCTCGCCAGCGCGGTTGCTTCGAAGATCCCCGGCGCTTTGACGATCCATGCCGAGCCGCTCTCCTTCGTGTTGGCTCCTGCCGAGTCGGATGAAGCCTCGATTCCGGCTTCGGTCGATCCCGCTGCCTTCCAGGCGTGGCGAATCCGGGTCGGCCTCCCGCTCCAAGGAATCGATCTCGATCTGGATCGGATCGCCACCGAGCTCTCCCTGCCGGAAGCCATATCGATCACGAAAGGCTGTTACGTGGGACAGGAAGTTGTAGCGCGCACGACACATCGGGGACATGTGCGACGGCAGCGTGTCGGCTTCCGCTTCCCATGGCCCGGCGAGCCGATCCCGAAAGGGACGGAACTTAGGTCCGGCGGGATCGTCGCGGGCCACGTCACCAGCACAGCTTTGGAGCCCGGGAGCGGAGAAGGGCTGGGGATGGGTTACATCGCGCCCGAAACCCTTGCCCACAATCTCGATGTCCTCGCGATACAAGGTGAAAAGTCCACACACCTAAGTCTGCAATCGTGGCCACTCTGACTGTCGGTCAGGGACATTTCTGTCCAAAATGTCTCACCGGGTGACGAAGAGCGCGTCGCTCGACGTTGACATAACTCAAGACATTTGATATAATTCCGGCCACTTCGGGGGCACACAGCGCGCGAGTCCCACGGCAGCTCCTGCCGATCCGCGACCACCGCTTCGCTTCCAAACATCAATGGCGTTCCAGCAACAGGATCTGTTTTTGGATCCGCGGGGAGGTGATCGCCGGAGAAAATCCCACTCCACGTTTTTGCCGCAGTCACGCCTCATCTCACGTGTCACGCGACCCTCGTGGCCGCCGAAAGCAGATCCTCACGTCAGGAGAACAGGCGATGAATCGATTTAGACTCTTCCTCGTAATTGCAATCGCCGCGCTGGCGCTCGTCGGCGCGCAGGTGGCCTTCGCCACCACGGTTCAGAAGCTCACCCTCCAAGAACTCACCAAGAAATCCGAGTCCATCGTCATGGCGCGCGTCGATGATGCGGTCGCGAGCTGGGACGCAGCCCACAAGGAGATCTACACCTACTTCACGCTCAGCGTGCTCCAGCCCGTGAAGGGCTCGAAGGGCGTTACGACCATCACGCTTCGTCAGATCGGCGGCACGGTGGGGAACATCGCCTCCATAGTTCCCGGAATGCCGAGCTTCCGCAAGGGCGAGGAGGTCGTCGTATTCCTGACCCAGAAGGACGCCGCGGGCTATCCATGGGTGACGGGACTCCAGCAGGGCAAGTACTCCATCATGACGGCGAAGAACGGCGTGAAGATGGTTCGCAACGACCTCGCCGGCACCGAGTTCCTCACGAAGAGCGGCGGCCATGTCGAAGCGACGACGGCGCCGGACATGCCGTTGAACGCGTTTCTCGACGGCATCAAGACGAGCCTGGATTCGGATGGGAAGATCCAGGTCGACCCCAACCCCCCAACCGAGTAGCGGAGGACGATAGACCATGAAATCGAATCGAATTCGTATCGCCCTGGCCGCGCTCGGCGCTTTCGCGTTCGCGCTCACGCTGGTCAGTCCGGCTTCTGCTTTCATCCGCCTGACGCGTCAGGGGACCACTGGTGTTGTCCAGGCTCATTGGCTCGAATCGTCGCTCCCGCTTGTGAGCGTCATCAATCCGACCAACGCCGATATTCCATCGGCGACGGCACTCTCGATCGTGCAGGCATCTGCGGAAACGTGGGAGAACATCAATACATCCTTCCTCACGGTGGACCCTGTCGAATACACCGGGGCCCCGGGACAGATCGCTCCCGCGCTCAATGCCAATGACGGCCAGAACAGCATGTTCTTCGACACCGCGGGCGTAAACTTCGCCCCGGGCGGTACCGTAATCGCGTTCGTCCGGTCCACCATCGATCTGACGGACGGTCATACGCTGGATGCCGACATGGTGTTCAACGACCGGGATTTCTTCTGCTCCACGTCTTCGCCGAACCTCACGCCGGCTCCTCCCGGCCAGTCGAGCGTGGATCTCCAGTCGGTCGTCACGCACGAATACGGCCACTATTTCGGTCTCGACCACACGAGCATCGCGAACGCGACGATGATTCCATTCATCATCGGCGACACGCGCCAGCGCACGCTCGAGCTGGATGATCGGAACGGCAATTCGACCATCTATCCCGAGTCCGCGGCGCGGGGTCTGTCTCCGGGCGCGGTGGATTTCGCTGCGACGACCGGAACCATCAGCGGGACGGTCGTGAGCGGCTTCGACGGCTCGGCGATTTTCGGCGCGCACGTCGAGGCGCTCCTCATCTCCGACCCGAGCCCCGCGAACGCGGTCAGCGCGATTTCGGGCGAGCTGACCGTCCGGAACGGCCAGGGTGATTACACGATCCACGGTCTGCCGCCGGGTGATTACGCCGTCCGCATCGTGCCTTTGGACGGAATTCACACCATCGCGGCCGATCCGAACGTAGGTGGTATCTTCAACGGGATCGATATCAACTTCGAAGTCGAGTTCTGGAACGGAGCCGGCGAGGGTGGCAACGGCTTCACGGACCACGCGGCCGACTTCACGCCCGTGACCGCGACCGCCGGAGCGAACTCGGGCGGGGTCAATTTCATCACGAACACGTTCCCGGGCCAGGTCGACGTAGCGCAATATGGCCAGTTCGAGAACATCGTGACCTTCCGCAACACGGGATTCTTCGCGAAACGGTTCGATCTTCCGTTCACGCCTCCCTACACGATCACGAAGGTGACGTTCCCCTCGTTCACGTTCAACGCCCAGCTCGGGCTGCCTCCGCTCAATGCGACGTTCCCGAGCGTACGGCTTTGCGAGCTGAACACGGCGACAGGTCTCCCGAACCTGGCGGCGCCGCTCTTCCAGATCGCGCCCTTTGTCGGGAGCCCGAACGGTGCCAACGAGATTCCCGTCGGGGTCACCATCAACGACCCCGACAAGGTGCTCTTCTGGGCGATCCAGTTCCCGGCCCAGTCGCCGAGCTTCCCGGCGAACTTCCCGTTCCTCCGGATGGATTTCTTGGATATGGAGCGGGGGCTCTTCGCCAACGACTACAGCATCAGCACGGGGGGGACCGGCGGGATCCTCATCGATCGGAACGTCGCGGTCAGCATGACCGCTCAGCTCGGGTCACCTGATCTGACCCCGATCGTGCCCGTCGCGAACCTTGGTACGAACCAGAGAGCGACGAAATACGACTTCACCTATTCCAACCCTGCCGATAAGCGGCTCGACGGGTTCCTGATGGCGCCGGGCTCGACCGACCACGTGAACCTCGTGCGCCGGCTCGCGTCCGGTCTCTTGGAGACCGACGCCAGCACGGGCACCTCCGAGCACATCTCGATGAGGACCGATACGATTCCGGCCTTCCCGGGTGGAGTCCAGTTCTGGTTCGTGCAGGCAGTGGACGACGCGGGACACAAGACCCTGACGTCCAACACGACGATCACGGGACTGAACCCGGACGCGGATGAGCCCAACGGCCGCGCCAATGCCACGGAAGCGAAGCTGCTCACCCTTCCGACGGTGAATCGGCCGGAGACCTATTCGCCCGCGGGCGATCAGGATTACTTCCTGTTCAACGCGAAACCGGGCGATGTGATCCAGGCGAGCGCTGTCTCGACGGGTCTCGACGGCAGGAACGATCAGGACCTCGTGATGTTCCTATTCGACCAGAACGGGGACCTCGTCGCCTTCGACGATGACTCGAACGGCGGGCTCAATCCGAAAATCTCATTCACGGCTCCGCCCGGGCCCGGGAAGAGCAAGGCGGCGAGAAAATTCTTCCTGGAAGTGACGGATATCCAGGGGTCGCTCTTCATTCCGACCGGCGTGCCGCGTGTACGAGTGCCACAAACCTACAACCTGAGCGCGAACGTGATCGCAGCGCCCGCGCTGGCCGGCCGGATCGGCGGCCTGGTTGGAGAGGATGGATTCGCATTCGCCAATTCAGGACCGAATCCCGCGAACCCGCAAGCCAAGCTCCTCTATGTGCTGCCGAGAAGCGGTGGAGCGAGCTACGGTGTGAAGCTCCGGATCTACGACGTGAACGGCCGTCTCGTTCGCAAGCTCGTGGACGGCGATCAGCCGGCGGGTCCACACGTCGCTGTGTGGAACGGAACGGATGATTCAGGCCGCGGTGTCGCGTCGGGTCATTACTACGCCCGGATCGAGGCCGGTGGGTTCTCCCAGAAGGTGGGCATTACGATTCTCAAGTAATCGCCCTAGGTTCGAAGCACGCGAGGACGGGGGCCGGGGCGTTTCTACCGGCCCCCTCTTCGTTTCAACCGAGGCACATGCGAGCACGATCCCCACATCCTGCGCTGACGCTCGCGCTCATCCCGCTGCTCGCGTGGGCGATCCACTCTCCCCCCGCGGTGGCGGGGACCGGCTGGATCCCTCCGCGCCCGCTCACCGTGCTCCTGCCGAGCGCCACGTTCGCCCCCGGCTCGACGCATTCCATCGAGATGACGCTCCGCGCGAACGGCGCGCCCGCGAGCCTGAACTGGGCCGCGACCCCCGGAGGCGCCTTCGCGCTCGGCGTCTCGCCGCTGAACGGCTCGATCGTGGTCCCTCCGGACAGCGTCCGGCGCGTCTCGATTTCGGTGACCGTCCCGGCACTCGCGTTCGGCGGCGCGTCTTTGTCCGTGGATATCACGGACCAGATAGGCGGCGGACACGTGGCGAAGGCGATCTCGGCGATCTTCGCGGCGACCGGCGGGCGGCCCGAGGTATGGCCCGCGCCTTCTTCGTGGTCGGCGCCCTCAAACACCTCGGGCGCGGTCTCCTTCCAGATTCACAGCCTGGTGGCGAGCGCCGAGTCCGTCCAAGTCACGAACGGCCGCACCAACCCCGATCCCAACAATGCGGGCGGCATCTTCCCGGGCACCGAGCCCCCCGTGGACGTGTATCTGCCGGCGGGCGCCACGGTCGCCGTAAGCGCCCCAACGACGATCGCGGGGAGCGCCTACGGCGGGAACGCGAACGCGCTGCAATGCAGCGTCACGAGCCTCGGCGGCATCTCCAACTCCATCGGCCACGCGCTCTCCTCCGCGGCGCTTCCGGAGTCCCTACCAACCGCGCTTGTTCCCGTGGGCTTGACCCCACTGGGAGAGCCTGCAGCAGGACGTGACGGCCCGGTGGAGCTTGCGGCGCGCGGCGTGTGGCTCCTCCCGGCCGGGCTCGACGGCGTGCGCGTCATGAGCGCGGGCACGACGCTCGCTCGAATCGGCGCCGTCGACACGGACGGAAATGGGACGGACGATCGCCTGGTGGGGCAGGTGCGCATTCCGTCGTACGCCGCGTCGGTCGCGGTCGTGCCGGGATTCGTGGGCCCGGCCGGGGACACGCTCGACCTCGGGCTGCTCGCGGCGGGGCGTTCGGGGCTGATGCTCCTCGATCTGCGCACCGTGATCGATCCACCGTTCGGCACCTGGGAGGATTTTTTCGACCAGGACATGAACGGGATCGACGATCGGATTCTGCGAACGATTCCCCTTCCCGGGTTCGCGACCGACGTTGCGTGGTTCCGCGCCGCGTCGGGGCGCATCGTCGCGCTCGTCGCCGATGCCGACACCGGTTCGGTGCCGACAGCGTCGGATTACAACCCCGCCTCGGTTCTCGCGGGCACGGGCTCCGGCATCGTCGCGATCGATGTGACGGCGGCGTTTGATTCCCTCGGGGGCGTCCCGTATGCCGCGGGCACGCAGCCGACCCCGGGGAGCGCGTTGGACCTCGAGCTTCGCCGCGCCGGCGCGGGCTCGCCCGACCTGGCGCTTGCCGACGGGCCTCAAGGCGTCTCGGTGTACCACCTGAGCGTCGGGTCCGGCGCGCCGGCCGTAGTCACCTTCGCGCCGCTCGGTTCGGTCGCGCTCTCCTCCGCGTGGGGGGTGCCCTACGCCCGCGATGTCGGCTGGATCTCGAACACGCGCGACAGCGTCTACCTCGCGGTGGCTGCGTCCGCGGGAGGGATGCAGATCGTTCGCGCGCCGCTGGGGCAGGCGCCGGCCCTGGTGCTCGCGCAGCAGACCGCGGCTCCCGCGATTGGATTGGCCGGGACGTGGACCGGAAACGTGGCCGTGGCGCAGGGCGCGGGCGGTGTCGCATTGATGCGCGTCCCAGGGGCGGCGGAGCTGGATCGGATCGCGCCCACGGCGTCCCCTCCCTACACCGCGACCGTCACGCTCGCGCG
>Ga0075434_100003918_pt1 | contig 13330 bp, 14 predicted proteins | sample RhiMethybrSRZTD3_FD_75298 | JGI IMG/M metagenome (GOLD analysis project Ga0075434, IMG submission 75298) | Populus rhizosphere microbial communities from Tennessee, USA - Rhizosphere MetaG P. TD hybrid SRZTD3 | ecosystem: Host-associated > Plants > Roots > Rhizosphere > Soil | place: USA... | reverse complement strand
TGGGGTACGAGGAGATCTCGATGTGGTGGATCACGGTGTCCTGGTCGGGAAGCACTTCGTAGGGTCCCGAGTAGGAGAGGTAGCTGCCGATCGCCGCCGTTGCCGTCGAAGTCCCCGATCGCGACGCCGTCGGGATTGGCGCCGGCCCCGAACGCCGTCGGGGCGGAGAAGCGCGCATGCCCGAGCCCGCGCAGCACCGAGAGATGGTTCCCGCCGACTCGGGGCTAGACGAATCGGCGAGGCAGCTCCGGGCACACCTCGTACGGCGAGTGCGGGTCGGCATCGATTCCGAGCACCTGGGAGGCGCGAAGGGTCAAGACGCGCCATCTCGATTCGGGCGGCACGCAGAGTGGCATCGACTTCTCGATCTCGTTTGGCCCAACCTGGATGACCGCCCGCGGATCGTTGAGGAGCAGGCTCGCACCGTGCTCATCGCTACTCAGCACGTAGGCGGGAAATTGGTGTGGAAGGGCCTTGCCGTTCAACGTCAGCGTGCCCTTCGCGACGGTGATCGTGCGAAGAGGTAGCCAGACGGAGGGTTCGAGCGTGAGGAGGCCGACGAACACCGCCGCGGCGACCAGCCCGAAGACGCGCAGCGTCCGCCGCAACGGGACCGTCGCAAGCAGCCGCCGGCCGAGGCTTTGCGCGATCAGGACTCCGGTCACGAACAACACGGGGAGGAGAAGCACCAGAAAGATCGGCCACCAGACCGTGAAGAAGGCCATCACGATGAGCGCCCACGCCAGGATTGCCTGCGGACAGAGCAGAGCGCGTGTCGCCGCCCGGCGCGGGTCTGCGCCCTCAGCGTGCTCCGGTAGGACTCCGGCCCACCACCAGATCGCCGCCGCCGTGAGCGCGGCGAGGAATCCTGGAAGCAGGGTGAGAATCACGCCCTTCAGCAACGCGACGACGTCCGCGGTGCTGACGATCGCGACCGTCGTCGTGGTCTCCATCCTCGAGGCTCGAAAGACCTTGACCGCCACCACGATGAAGACGAGCACCGACAGGGCCGGGATGCTCGCGAAGAGCGCGCCGCGGAGCGTGTCGAAGAAGCTCTTGATCTCCGGATCCGAGCTCTCGGGTGGTGCCGGTTGCGCATTGCTCTCTGCCATGCGACACCGCTTTCTGCATCGGCGGGCGCAAACCTCGTAGGAGAAACGCCCAGGCGAGCAGGTCGATCGGGTAGACGAGATAGCCCGCGCGCGCGACCGGCGCCAGCACGACGAGCGTCAACAGCGTGCCTCCGGCGGCAGCCCCGACGGCTGAAGGGCCGGGACACCGCGCACGCGCCACCCTGACGACCGCGATCACCAGCGCAGCCAGCGCAACGGCCACCAGCGCCGCGGTGACCGCAAGCCGCGTCGCTCCGAGCGATGCCGAGGGCGCCACGCTGCCCATCACCAGCGATCCGGCTGTCGTGCTCCGAGCCGGCGACGCAAGCCCGGTCAGGCCCAACGGGAAGAGGAAGACGTCGTCCGCGAAGTCCGGCGGGCTGGCGACAAAGGCGGGGAGGATCGCGACCAGGGCGGCCGCAGGGGCGAGCGCGATTGCGCCGGCGCGCCGGCGTGGATGTGCGCCTCGCGTGGCGAATGCGAGGCAGACGAGCAACGGCCAGGCCGTCAGCTTCAGGGCCGCAGCGGCGCCGACCGTCAAGGCGGACGCCACGTGAAGCCCGCGCCCGAGGAGAACGAGTGCGAGGAGCGATAGGGCGAGCACGGGCATGTCGTCGCCGCCGGTGACGACGACGAGTGCGCCGGTCGGCAGGACGAGCAGGATCTGCAACGCTCGAAGCCGCTGCTCGGCCGGGGCCGGCCAGGTCCAGAGAGCGGCCGCCGCCGCGAGCGCCGTCACGAGCGCGAAGAAGATCCGCGCATCGGTCCACCAGGCCTTGCCCAGCAGGGCGCGCGGAACGCCGAACGCGGCCATGGCGGGCAGGTACGGGAAGTGTCTGGCGATGCTCGGCTCGCGGCCCGCCAGCTCGCTCGAGCCGAGGTGTGCGGAGTACGGGTCTCGTCCGCGGAGCACCTCGGACGCGGCCCGCTCCGTGACGACGACCTCCGCGGGCGCGTACCGCGCTCCTCGCTCCGCCCGCCACATGACCTCAGCGGTGAGCGGGAGGAAGAGTGCGCCGAAGAGGACGGCGAGCGCGACGACAAATCGAGCGACCGTCAGCCGGCGCGCTCGGAGTCGCGAGGCAGCCAATGCGAGCACGCCTGCGCCGACGCCCCCGAGGAGGTACGCCGGCCCCGCAAACCAGGCCCAGGTCTCGAACTTCAAGAACGAGGAGGTGAGCATGTGCAGCGCGAAGGCCGCACCAGCGGCGTAGAGGACGATGTCTCCGACCACGCGCCGCACGGGCGTGCTCGGGCCGCTCTGAGATTCCGCTACGTCTCCGTCGGGCAGGCGCGGAGCCTACCCCTTGATGTTCGCGCGCCTCGGCAGCGTCTCAGCCCGGGATGACGCCCCTCGCCCGCAGCTCCTCGAGCGTAGCGGCCGTCTTCGTCAGCTCGAGCGCCATTGCGCGCAGCACCTCCGGGCTCTTCGTGAACTGGATCTGGTCGTACTGCACGACCTGGAGGAGGTTGCCGAACGGATCGCGCGCGTTCAGGAAGCGAACCGGCTCGATCTCCGCGCCCGCCTCCTTCAGTGCCTGCCGCGCCGCCTCTTTGTCGTCCACGACGAGACCAAAGTGCGCCTCGGCCTCCGAGGCGTCCCGCTCGGCCAGCGCAACAAACTGGTCGCCCAGATCGATGAACGCCATCCCCGGCTCGCTCTCGTCGATCTCGATCTCGCCGAATACCGCACGCCAGAAGGCCAGCGCCCGCTCGAGGTCGTCGACCTCGAGAGCAACATGATTGATTCCGACCAGCCGCGGTCGCTTCTGGGTCATGAACGTGGAAACGTCGCGGCGTCCGTAAACGTTCCTACGCCGACGGCTCGACGGTGCAGAGGGCGCGCTCGGCCGTCGCGACCATCAGATCGGATACGGCCCTGGCGGAGAGGCGCTTGCCCGTGAAGAGGAGGTCGAAGGCCTCGAAGCTCGTCAGCACCCAGAGGGTGCGCTCGGCGTCGGCGACGGCGATCCCGGGTCGCAGGTGGCCCTGCTCACCGAGTTGCTTCGCGATGCGGGCCATCGCGGCGCCGCGCTCGGCCTCCCACCGGCCGACGGCCCCCCCGACGGCCCGTTCGTCCAGCTGCGCCATGGAGTAGAGGGCGCGAATGATGTCGCGCTGGTCGGCCAGCATCTCGGTGGCGGCGCGCAGCCCGCCGCGCAGCTGCTCGCGGGCGTCCGGGTGTCGGGTGGCCTCCACGAGTTGCCGGCGGCCCGCACGCTCGAACACCTCGGCGCCGACCGCGTCGAAGAGTCCGGCACGGGAGCCGAAGATTGCGTACACCGTCGAGCGGTTCACACCCGCCATTTCGGCGATCCGTTCGATCGCGACCGGCTCGGCGGGCGCCTCGCGCAGCCGCTCGATCACCGCGTCGATGATCCGGGCGCGCGTTTGCGCTGCGGCCTCGGCGCGCCGTCGCTGTTCATAAGGACGCGTGCGCACGGACTCCACCCTAGCATTCGTACGACGCTATGTCGGATTAAATGCTATGCTCGCTTTCGTCCAACAGATCGTCTAACGAAAGGGACAAGATGAGAGCGGCGAAGGATGTGGTGCCCGTTGTCGTGGTAGGCGCCGGCCCGGCCGGTCTGACCGCGGCGATCACCATCGCGCAGTCCGGGATCGAGACCCTGCTGCTCGAACGCAGGTCGCAGCCGTCGACCGCGCCGAGGGCAACCGCGATCAGCACCTCGACTATGGAGTTGATGCGTGCGTGGGGCCTCGAAGAGCGCGTCCGCGAGCGCGGGCTCGACGCCGAACTGCAACCGTGGCTCTGTACGACGCTGGCGACCGCGGCCGGGGGTCGTGCGCTCGACGCGGGCTTTCCGACGCGCGAGCAGAGCGCGCTCATCAGCCCGACAGCGCCGGCGTGCGTCCCGCAGAACGACCTCGAGCCGGTGCTGGAGAGTCACCTTCGCTCGCTGCCGACGGCACGGGTCGAACGCGGTGCGGACGTCGTCGATATCGAGAGCAACGCCGCCGGGGTCACCCTGACGGTCCGCGACCGAGCAACCGGGCGCGAGCGCCGGATCGCAAGCCACTACCTGATCGCCGCGGACGGGATCCGCAGCACGGTGCGCAGCGCCCTCGACATCCCGGTGCGCGGCCGTGACCATCTCGCCGAGCGACTGGTAGTCCTGTTCCGGGCTCCGCTATGGGAGTTACTCGGCGAGCTTCGCTACGTCATCTATCTGATCACCGGCGGGCCGGGGCCTTGCACATTCGTGCCGGCCGGGCTCCCCGACCGCTGGGTACTCGGAGCCGACTGGGACGCCGCGCGCGACCGGATCGAGGACCTGACCCCGGAGCGGGCCACCACGCTCCTGCGGCTCGCCAGTGGGGATCCGAGCCTCGAGCCGGGGATCGAGCACGTCGGCATCGTCCCCTACGGCGTTCACCTGGCTGAACGTTTCCGGGATGGTCGCGTCTACCTGGTCGGTGACGCCGCCCACCGCGTCACGCCGCGAGGGGCGACCGGAATGAATACCGCCGTCCGGGACGGTTATGACCTCGGCTGGAAGCTGGCCTGGGTGCTGCGCGGCTGGGCCCACGAGCGGCTGCTCGACACCTACGAGGGCGAGCGCCGGCCGGTTGCCAAGCACAACGCCGTGCGCTCAGCCGACCCGAACGGATCAGAGCGCAGCGTTGCGGAGGAACTGCGCGTCGACCTCGGTGGCCGCATACCCCATCTCTGGCTGCCTGGTGCGGAGGAGCGACTCTCGACGCTCGACCTACTCGCCGACGGGCTGACCCTGTTCACCGGTCCACACGAGGACGCCTGGGAGGCCGCAGTTGCATCCACAGCAGCCCAGGTACCGGTGACGGTGCGCAGCCTCGACACGCTCACCGCCCGCGCGCTCGGCGTCGCCGGTCGAGGTGGACTACTCGTACGACCGGATGGTCATCCCGCCGCCCTCTGGGCCGGCGACGCGGACGCACCCGGAGCGCTGCGCACGGCGATCGGATCCGTCGTATCCGGCGATCGCTCGCAAACGCAGCCCCGGGAGGGCGAGCGCCTGAAAAGGCAGGCGGCGTGACCGGCCTGGTGCGCGGCGACGTCGAGCTCGGCGATCAGAGCGCCGAGTAATCCTTCAGGGCGATGGCGTTCGCCGCCTCGCTGATGCGCTGGGTGGTGTCGCCGATGACGGATTCGACCATGCTGCCGGAGATGTCGCCGACCTCTGCCGGGTCCGACGTCATGAAGCTGGCGGATTGCCTTCCGAGCTCCTGATTCGCGCTGATGAAGGGCCGCATCACACGGTCGTACTCGGTGAACGCAGCTCGATGATCGCCGGATGCGGCCGCCAACTCCCCGGCGAGCACGTAGGCGCCGATGAGCGCCAGGCTCGAGCCCTGCCCGGACATGGGTGACGCGCAATAGGCGGCGTCTCCGACGAGGGCGACGCGATCTCGTGACCACTCGGGCATGTCGACCTGAGCTGCGATGTCGAAGTACCAGTCGTTCGCCTTGGGCATCAGCTCCAGGAGGCGAGGGACCTCCCAGCCGATCCCTTGGTAGACCGTTCTGAGCGCCTCCTCCTGTTGGGCTCGGTCTCGCAGGTCGACCTGCAGCGTCGATGCCGCGAAGCCGAAGCAGGCTTTGGTGTCCGGCTCGTCGCGAGTGCTCCAGACGGCGGCGACGCGACCCACTTCGGAGTACTGCATCTCCGTTCGGTCCAGGTTCAGGTAGTTCGGCACCGAAAACACGCACAGGTACATGCCGAGGTCGCGAAGAAGACCCTCCTCGTCGCCGAACACCTGCCGACGAACATTCGAGTGAAGCCCATCGGCGCCGATGACGAGATCGAAGGCACGGTGCTCGTTGCTCCTGAACGTGACCTCGGTGCCGTCGGGAGATTGGGCAATTGACTCGATTCGATCCCCGAAGATCATTTCGACGCCCGTGGCCTGGGCCATCAGGATTCGACACAGGGTGCCGCGCACGATCTCGAGATCGTCGCCGACTCGGTGGCCGAAGTCGTCGCCGCCCATTCGACCGATGACGTTGCCGTCCCGGTCGACCAGGAGTGCGGACTGCATCTGCGTGCGTGCCGCGACGACCTCGTCATGGATTCCCGTGCGCCGGAGCACCTCGAGGGCGCTCCCCCGCACGTCAATCTTGTAACCCCCGACCACCAACGAGTCGGCTCGCTCGACGATCGTCGGGACGAACCCGTAGCGGCGGAGCCAGTAGGCCGTCGTCAGCCCGGCGGGCCCGGCTCCAGAAATCAAGATGTTCATTCGAACGTGCGGGCCGGACGCCCCGGACGCCCGGCATGGCAGGGGTCGCGATCGTAACTCCGCGTCGCCGCGTCGTCTAGCCGCGCCGCTCATTGAAGTCGGGTCGCGGCGTCGCACCGCTAACCGCGAGGCGCAGGTTGACCTCGGTGCGGTCTTGACCAAGCCAGGTCGCTCATGTGCTGCCCGTCGTGAGCGGGAACCGAGCGAGCGATAGAGCGGGGGCTCCAGTGGACCGAGCAGGACACCGCGGTCCTGACTCCGCTGGTCACGAAGCGCGGCGTCATCCAAGCGAAGAGGCCGTCACGCTCGCCGGCGACTCGGTCACTCACTCCGTCGACTGGGACCTCGGTCTCGATGCGTGGCCGTTTCAGAGCAACGGCCTGCGAGTCGCCAACGCCGAGATCACCATCACTTCTCGCTAAGCCCAGAGCCGACAGCCTCGTGCTGCCGCCTAGGGGATGCCGGCCAGCTCGGCCATCCGGGCGACGCCCGGCTGAAGGTACTTGCGGACCCGGTCCACTGCTGCCGTCACGTCGGGCGAGTCCGCAATCTCCGGCGGGATCCGAGCGGGATTGAGCAGGACCTGGTCGGCCCACGCCTTGACGCCGGGATCGGAGCCGAACGACATCGCCGCCCGAGTGCCGATGACCTGCATCGCCGCCCAGTCGGCGGGGGTGTTGGGCAACGGCGCCGGAGGGCAGAGCGTGTTCTTTCGGCTGTCGTCGTCGAAGACTGCCTCCACGTATCCCGCGAGCGCCGAGCCGAAGAGCGGAAAGCCGGCCCTGATCGGCTGCAGCGTGATCGCGTCTACGCCCCAGATGGGCACGAGCGGCGGGTAGCGAAGGCCCGACGCGGCGCAGTGGACGATGAGGGCGTCCCTCTCGACGGCGACCTCGCCTTCGGCGAACGCCAGCCGGCCCGGCTCGACGCGCTGGATGTGCCCGTGTCGGACGACGTGCTCGATCGTGCGCAGTCGGTCGAGCTCCCAGTGGGCCAGGGTTGGTGTCTTCGCCATCGTCGGCGTCACCGACTGGTCGATGCGCAGCATCACGCCTGCCTCCTCCATGCGGAGGAAGAAGTCGTCCGGCGAGGCGGCGCCGACTGCGGCCTCCAGGGTGTCGGCGGCCATGCCGGTGAACACCGCGGGATCGGGCTGGATGACGGCGCGGTTGAGCATCCAGGGGTCGCGGGGCCGCACCCAGCAGATCGCGTCCTGATCGACGCCGTTGTCGATCAGCCACACGCACGCGTCGGTGGCGGTCTTCCCCGAGCCGACGACGACGTATTGCGACGCCGCGCCGCCGAGCCTGGCCAGCTCGTTCACGGGGATCACGCGCGCTCCGTCGGCGACGGGGAAAGGAGGCGGCGTCAGCGCCGGTATCTCGGGTGATAGGTATCGGGCGTCGACGATGCGCCGAGCGCGAACCTCGTAGCGCTTTCCCGAGAGGAGCGACGCGAACTGCCCGTCGCCGACGTAATCGCAGGCGGGGTAGAACGAGACCTTCCCGGACCCGATCATCCGCTCGCGCAGGACGCGCCCGTAATAGGCGCAGATCTCCGGCGCGGTCGCCCTCTCGTGCAATCCGGCCTCGGGCCCGTCCCGTTGGATCAGCCCGCCGCCAAGCGGCGTCGATGCGACGCCGTAGAACGCCGACGCCTGGTGGAGCTGTACGAACGGATAGGCGTCGAGCCAGTGCCCGCCCACTCCGTGCCGCCGGTCCACGAGCACCACGCTGACGTCGGCGTGGTCGATCAGGGCATCGGTGAAGGCCATTCCGCTCGCGCCCGCGCCGACGACCAGGTAGTCGGTCTGCAAGACCTGCGTCACGGCCTCATGCTCGCCCGACCGCAGTCGTCGGTCAACAGCCTCTGCGATGACGCTGGATCTGGCCGGTGCCGATGAGTTTTCGGTGGTCTGCCGGTCTCTACCGCGAAACGGATCCGTATGCGCATGGAAAGGTCTCGCCTGCAGTCGATGACACGGGAGGCATCGTGAAGTTTCTTCTCTGTTCGTCTGGCATCAGCAACCCGAGCATCCACGACGCGCTGGTCGACCTGCTCGGCAAACCGATTGCCGAGTCCGACGCGCTCTGCATCCCCACCGGGGTGCAGCCCTTCCCGGGCGGGCCGTCGCACGTCTACCGGTTCATCAGCGGATCGACCTTCAGCCCGATGTGCGGATTGGGTTGGAAGTCGTTGGGAGTGCTGGAGCTCACCGCGCTGCCGAGCATCAGGGAAGAGCATTGGATTCCTGCGGTCCGGGAGACTGACGCTCTGCTGGTTTGGGGCGGCAGTCCCCTGTATCTGTGCTACTGGATGCGGCAATCCGGACTGGCCGACCTCTTGCCGTCGCTGCGGCCCGAGACGGTCTATGTCGGCACGAGCGGCGGAGCAATGGTGGCGACTCCCGACTTCGGAGGAGCCACCTACGACGAGAGCGAACCGCTCACCGGCAGCGATAGAGCGCTGGGGCTCGTTGACTTCTCGGTATTTCCACACCTTGATCGCGAGGATGGCATTCCGGCTAGCCCTCTGGCCGAGATAGAAGCATGGGCCGCCGGGCTATCAGTGCCGGCATACGCGATCGACGATCAGACCGCCATCAAAGTGACCGACGGCACCGTCGAAGTCGTCTCCGAGGGGCAATGGACACGGTTCACCGCGAACGAGAGCCGTTAAGACCTCGCTTGGGCCACCGTTCTCGAATGACGCCATAGGATTGTGCCGTGCCGTTCACGCTTAGCAACATCAAGGAGGATCTGGAGGACATCGGCCCGATGTTCGACGGCGCGCCGGATCTGGAGTTCCGCGCGGCGACCAGGGCGCTCGGGCTCGAGAAATCCGGCCTGAGCTACCAGCGTGTCCCGCCTGGCTATCGCTTTCCGTACGGCCACACGCACATGAAGCAGGAGGAGGTGTACGTGGTCGTGCGCGGCAGCGGGCGGATGAAGGTCGACGACGAGATCGTCGACCTCAAGGAGTGGGACGCGGTGCGCGTCCCGCCCGGTATGTGGCGAGGCTACGAGGCCGGGCCAGAGGGCCTCGAGATCCTGGTCGTCGGCGCGCCCAATCTCGGCGAGGATCCGCGCGAAGACGTCGATGGCCAGCGTGACTGGTGGGCTGACTAGGGGGAGTTCGTCTCATCGTCTCGGTGGCAGCGCCACCGAGACGATCGACATCGAAACCGTGACCTCGCCTGGGCCAGGGTGAATCTCGGCGAGTCAGGCTTTGCTCGACCACCTCGCCGGTGACCGGGCCGTGGGACCTCGGATTGCCGCATCTACTTGGCAATGGCGGTGGCAAGGCCGGATGGGGCTTCACGCTAACGCGAAGACCCGTCTGTAGCATCGCTTTCGCGTGCTGAGCCGAGACGAATCCGACCGACGTCTAGCAAGCCGGATCGCCTTCGTCATATGCGCGGCGCTGTCCCTCGTCGCCACGGCCGGCGCCGTCGCGTCCTCGGGAGCTGCGGTGGCGAGCGATGACTCGCGCGCCACCGCAGCTCCCATGATCGTCTCGAAGCTACCCGAGCGCCGAGTGTTTCTGCTGGGTCTGCGCCAGCGGGGTAACCCGGGCACGTTCGCGAGCCAGGTTTCGAACCCCTCCTCGCGGCTGTACCGCCAGTTTCTCTCATTGCGCCAGTACCAGCGGCGGTTCTCGTCCAGCACCGCCGACCGCCGGCGCGTCCTGCGCTACCTCGCCTCCCAACGTGGCGTCGTAAAGGTGCAACTGAGTTCGGACCAATCGGTGGTGTTAGCTGTATTGACCGCGCGAGCCGGGCGCCGGATCTTTTGCGCCAGGGGCGCCGTGGCGCCAACGCGCCTGTGCATCCCCCGAGGCCTTCGCCGATGGGTGCATGAGATCTCAGCCGGTGAGTCCTACGAACTCGTCCGTAACTCGCGCCGAGGCGGCGGCCGTGACGCCGAGAAGGCGATGGCCGGCACCGCTCAACACTGCGCGGACGCGGACAAGACGCGCGCCTTTATCCCACAGCAACTGTCCACCGCCTATGGGCTCGATGGGTTGCGCTCACGCGGCCTCGACGGTGCCGGAGTGTTCGTCGCAACGCTGAGCTCGCAGGAGGTGGATACCGCCGGATTCAAAACCTGGGCGCAGTGCTTCGGACTTCGAACTCCAGTGGTGCGGCAGTTCGCGATGCCGGGGGCGAGTCGCGACACCGCAACGGACCCGGAAGAGACTGTGCTCGACGTCGAAGCGCTCGCCTCGTTGGCGCCCGGCCTTCAACGAATTACGCCGATCTTCGTGCCTCTCGACCAAAGCTTCAGCAACTCCTTCCTTCTGTTCATGTTCGGCGCGCTCGACCCATCACGCCAAGGCGGGAGGCTGCCGGACATCCTCTCGGTCAGCGACGGCGTCTGCGAGAGCCGCTTTACCCGAGATCAGCTGCGGCTCGGACAGCGACTGCTGACCCAAGCGGCCGCGTTGGGGATAACTACGCTGGCCGCCTCCGGAGACCTGGGCTTCCAAGGCTGCTTCATCAACAAGCCGGGAGTGATGTTCCCTGGTAGCTCACCCTTCACCACCAGCGTTGGCGGAACCGAGCTGACCCTGACCACCGGCAACCGGATCGCCGATCAGGTCGTCTGGTCAACGTATGCAACACAACCCGGTCAGGGCGCGGGCACCGGCGGCGGTCGCAGCAAGGTTTGGCGGCGCCCGAGTTTCCAGCACGCTCCCGGCATCGTCCCCCAGCTTCAGCAGGGCAAGAACACCCGGCTCGTCCCCGACGTCGCCGCGATGGCCTCGTTCACACCCGGCCTTGCCGTCTTCAACAGGGACGGTGGCGGCTGGGGGATCGGTGGGGGAACCAGTACCGCGACGCCCCTCACAGCCGCCATCGTGGCGCTGGTTGTCGAGCAGGAGCGAAAGGCCGGTCGCCCGCGGCTGGGCTCGCTGGCCCCGCTGCTTTACGAGCTCGCCCGCGAACCCGACTACAACTCGATCTTCTCCGACATTACGAGGGGAACGAGCTCGCGCCATCCCAGGTCGGCGGCCGGGCAGACCCCGGCTGGCGGTGCCGCCCAGCCAGGGTACGACCTCGCGACCGGGCTCGGCTCACTGAACGCTGGCGCCTTCGCCGATGCCGTGGCGTCGCACGAGGCACCACGCACGCCGTAGACCGCCGCACTGCTCTATTGGTCGAGATCGCGCGGCGCTCCTTCGCGTACCCAGGAACCTTGTAGAGATGCAGATCTGAGTCGCACATACCAGTCGAGGTCACCCAGACGATCACGTCGGTCGGCTGCCTGATCGTCGGGTCGGGAACCTCCTCGACTCGAACGCACGCTTTCCCTGCCAGGTCAATGCCTTCATCAGCACTCCTCCGTACTCGGGATCTCAGAAACCCGCGGTATGGCTATGGCGACCCGTGCGATGCCGCGCAGAAAACGAGCTTGGGTAACGCGTCGCCTATTCCAGGCGGATGCCGCCGACCCGGTCTGCGTAGCGGAGCGCGGTCGCTTCGAGTTCCGGCTCTGTCGTCGCACAGGCGTCGACGACGATCGAGGCTTCTAGCCCGTGCTCGCGCGCATCGATCGCGGTCTGGACGACGCATCCCTCCGTTGCCGCGCCGACGAGGACAACTCGACGTACGCCGAGCGATTCGAGGAGGAGGTCGAGTGGCGTATGGTCGAACCCCGAGTACCGGTGTTTGAGCAGAACCGGGTCATCGGCATGCGGTTTGACAGGTTCGATCAATTCGCCGCCTCTGCCGGCGAGCGCATCGTGGACGAGTCGCGGCACGTCGCCGGTCCAGCGCCCTCGCTCGTCGTTGACGTACACGACCGGGACGCCGGCCGCGCGGGCGGCATCAATCGTCCGGCGCATCGCGGCCGCGCGTTCGCGGAAGGAATCAAGGAGCTCGCTGCCGCCCTCGTGGTCGAAGTCGTTGAGGACGTCGACCACGAGGACGGCGTCTCCTCGTTTGAAGTCAATCGGTGTTGTTATTTCGCTGCGGCCTGGTTGACGCCGCTCTTGAACAGGCCGCCGGTCGCGATCTTCGTCAGCAGCTTGTCGGCCGCTCTCTCTTCGTCGAGCGTCTCGCTGAAGAGCCGCTCGGCTTCTTGCTGGTCGAGCTCTCCGGCGAGCGTGCGCGCGGTGCCGTACGCGGCGATCTCGTAGTGCTCGATCCGCTGGGCAGCGGCGATAATCGCCGCGTCCTTGGCGACCGGATCGCCGTCCTTGGCGAGGATCTCCTCGCCTTCTCCCACGAGCCCCTGCATCGCCTTGCAGGTCGTCGCGGTCCCGGGGATTCCGAGCACGCCGGTGACCTGCTCGAGACGCTGCACGTGGCCGCGCGTCTCCTCGAGATGCTCGCTGATCGCCTGCTTCAGCTCCTCTGAGTGGGCCGCCTGGGCCACCTTCGGGAGTGCGTCGACAAGTTGCTTCTCGGCGCTCAACAGGTCTTTGACCTGCTCCTGCAAAACGTCGTCGAGTGAATTCAGTCCCATGGATCCTCCTTCGTCTACGAGCTCTTCCGTGCAGCGGCCTTGCCGCCCTTACGCCCTGCGGCTTTCTTTTGGGCGGTCGTTCCGCCCTGTGACGACGACGAACCCGAACCGGAGCTCTTGCCGCCGCGCTTCGAGGCGCCGGCCGAGTTGGCGATTCTCGCGGCGCGCTGCTTCGACATTCCTTTGTCCTTCAGCGCCTCGTACTGCTTCTCATTCTTCACGTTCGCCCTCTTGTTCGGCATTGGAATCCTCCTAAGCGCCTAACTGCTTCCGGGATGGGCTATTCCGGACAGGCCGACCGCCAAACATTTCGAGAACGGCCAGGCCAGTGCCACGAAGTTCTCGCGGTCTCACCGGAGGAGGGCCAGGGACCCTGCATCCGCAGTAAACGACCGTCAGTCTTTGCCGCGCATCTCGCCGAAGAGATAAACCGATCTGATCCGTTTGGCGCCATCGTCGCCGGGTCGGAGAGGTGCCTGAAGGTCAGCCTCCACGGCCGTGAACCGC
>Ga0075434_100003914_pt1 | contig 13336 bp, 12 predicted proteins | sample RhiMethybrSRZTD3_FD_75298 | JGI IMG/M metagenome (GOLD analysis project Ga0075434, IMG submission 75298) | Populus rhizosphere microbial communities from Tennessee, USA - Rhizosphere MetaG P. TD hybrid SRZTD3 | ecosystem: Host-associated > Plants > Roots > Rhizosphere > Soil | place: USA... | reverse complement strand
CACACTCGGGAAAGCGTCTTTAAGGATCTCCAGCCGTTTTCCACCTAACTCCATCTGGATGTTACTGAATCCCGTGATATTGCCACCCGGCCGAGCAAGACTGGCAACTAGGCCGCTTGCTATAGGATCACTACTGAACATAACGATCGGAATGTTCTTGGTCGCTTCCTTAGCGGCAAGCGCTGCGCCCGTCCCTGGAGCAACAATGAGGTCAACTTTATAGTTCACGAACTCGGTGGCGATGGCCGGCAGTATTTCACGTTGGCCATCGTGCGGGCGGTATTCAATCGCAACATTGCGACCTTCAACCCAACCCAGTTCACGAAGTGCGCTGCGAAAGGCATCTAAGCCAGAAGGCGGCGTATCGCCGAGAAACGCTACGCGATAAATTCTTGTTTGCTGCTGTGCCTCGGCAATGGAATAGGCCATCGACAGAAGGGCACAAAGAACGGCGATAGTCTTTGTCGCTTGTCTTGTGATCTTTGCCTGTGACTTGCACACCCTCACTTGATCACCTTATCAGCGCGCGCCAGCACATTCGGCGGAATGTTCAAGCTGATCTGCTTGGCGGTTTTGAGGTTGATAACCAACTCGAATTTCCGTGGTTGTTCGACAGGTAAATCAGCGGGTTTCGCACCTTTTAGGATTTTATCCACATAGACTGCAGCGCGCCGGAGCAAGTCTTCCCTGTTCGCGGCATAGGACATCAGCCCGGTACTTTCGACATACGCACGGCCTTCCCCTATTGACGGAAGCCGGTTTTTGATTGCGTGTTCGGCAATCGCCTGTCGATGAACGCTCGTCAGTGGGTTAGCCACTACAATCAGAGCATCGGCGCGTCCAGATTTTGCAGCTTGGAACGCGTCTGTGACGCTCGGTTTGGAGGCGCGTAATTCTAACGACTGTAACCGGAGCTTAAGAACCCGCACCGCAGCCTCATATTCACTGAATGCGATCCTCGGTCCCGGACCTTCCGGGTCCCAAACGATCGCCAAGCGGCTCATTCTGGGAAGAATCTCTTTAAGCAACTCGACTCGCTTGGCGCTTAAATCACGGCTGAGCTCTGTGAGAGACCAGTGATATTCCCGCCCGGATGCGAGAGGCTATTCACATGTCCAGCCAACACCGGATCGACCGAACTGATCATACAATCGGGATTGTTTTGGTCGCGTTCTTGGCGGCGCCAATGGCAACCTGATTGTCCAAAAATAGGAGGTCGAGTTGTTGTTCCACAAGTTCATTTACGAGGCCGGGCAGTCGACCCAAATTGCCCCCGGCATTGCGATATTCGATCACGAGATTTTGACCCTCAATATAGCCTAGATTGCGTAGTCCCTCTTGGAAGGACGAAAATACCAGATGAGACAGAAATAACCCCGACGCGCGAGACTTTCTTCGCTTGCTGCCCCTCGGCAGGAAAGCAATACGCAAATAGCACCACAGGAAGCGCAAGATAAAAATTTTTCTTCTTCATTCTTCTCGCCTTACGCCTCACCACTTACGCGTCACGACTGCTTGCTTCACCGAATCACCCGATCCGCTCTCGCCAGCACATTAGGTGGAATTAGTAATCCAATCTGTTTGGCGGTTATGAGATTGATGACCAGCTCGAATTTTGTCGGTTGCTCTACAGGCAGATCGGCAGGTTTCGCACCCTTCAAAATTTTATCTACGTAAATGGCAGCACGTTGCCACCCTTCGGCAATGTTTGCGCCATACGACATGAGGCCTCCAGCCTCAACGAAGGATCTATCGATATAGACGGCCGGTAAGCGGGACCTTGCAGCCAGTTCTACAATGTTTTTTCTCTCCGGAATGAAGAACGCAGATGACAGAATGTCGATCGCCTCCGAACCGCTTTTTTTAGCAGCAGCAAATGCCCTTTCTAGTTCACTGGTTTCGTGAATCGCCAGAATTTCCAGCTGGAGTCTGAGCAGTTGGGCAGCCGTTTCGGTTTCTTTTAACAAAAATTCATATGCGGGATTGCCGCGATATACTAGAACCGCGACTGTTGTAAGGGCGGGCATTGTCTCCTTCAGAAGCTCCAGCCGTTTCCCGCTAAGGTCTGGATGGATGTTCGTCGAACCAGTGATGTTTCCCCCAGGTCGCGCCAAGCTCGGGATGAGCCCGGTTCCCAACGGATCGCTTGCGCCGGCCATAACAATAGGGATCGTCTTTGTTGCATTTTTTGCAGCCAAGATCGCGTTGCCGCCTCCTGCAACAATCACGTCAACTTTCAGACGGACCAGATCCGCCGCAAGGCTGGGGAGACGATCTTCTTTACCCGCGGCGTGTCGCCGCTCAATAGTGATGGTTTTCCCCTCGACAAAACCGAGTTCGTGCAGCCGATCGAGAAATGCCTGCAAAGCTGGCGATGGGTGCGGTGCAGGTGAGCTAGCCGAGAGCAAACCTAATACCGGGATTTTCTGAATCTGCTGGGCGTGAGTTGATGCAGTTGGGCAAAGAAAGGTAGGCAATATGCAGATGAGCACAAAAAAGATGAACCGTATATTCGGTCCGACATTGTTACTGCTAATCGGGACCTGATCAGTGCCCACTATCATCTAATTACTCTATCCGCCCTCGCCAGCACGTTGGCTGGAATCGCGAGCCCAATTCATTTGGCTGTTTTAAGATTGATCACGAGTTCCCAATTCTTCGGCCGCTCCACCGGCAAGTCGGCGGGCTTGGCACCCTGTAAAATTTTATCCACGTACTCTGCAACGCGCCGGAACATATAGATATGGTCCTCCGTGTAAGCCAGCAGCCCGCCACTCTCAACAAATTGACTATTGGGATAGCTTGCCGGAAGTCGACTCTTTGCGGCTAGCTCTACGATCCGTCTTTGGTGAGCGGCGAAGAAGCCCCCGCCAGCGAACATAAGCGCCTGAGCATGTTTGCGCGTCACTGTTCGAAAGGCGCCATCGAAGTCGTCAGGCCTCTTAACCTCCACGGTTTGAAGCTCTATTCCTAATGAGCGAGCCACCTCTTCGGTGTCGTTCACGACTCGTAACGTGTTTGGGTTCGCTGGGCTCCACAATAAGGCCACCCGCGAGAGTTTGGGAACAATCTCCATCAGCAATTGAAGCCTCTTGCCGCTTAACTCGTTATTAAGCGAAATCAGTCCGGTAATGTTTCCGCCGGGGCGCGCAAGGTCCTGGACGATACCTAGTCGAACGGCGTCGCCGCTAAATCCCATGACAATAGGAATTGTTTGAGTCGCATTTTTTGAAGCTAGGACTGCTTCGGTCCCAGTGGTCAGGATCAGGTCACACTTGAGGCGGATTAACTCATTGGCAAGCTCCGGAACGATCTCAACTTTTCCCTCGAAGTAACGGTATTCGAAGGTAATGTTTTGTCCCTCGACGTATCCCAACTCACGCAATCGTTTATGGAATGGCTTCAAGTTCCTCGTGGCTTCGCGCGCGCTGCCTCCCAGATAACATACCCTCGATGGCGTTTTTGTCTGCTGCACCTCGGCAAAAACGGAAAGCGCAAAGAACAGAATACTCACAATTAGTCTGATTACTGAGCGGCGACCCCTTACAAACTTCACCGAATCACCCTATCAGCCCGGGCCACCGAATCTTCCGATTCTAGATCTTCGATTGCCCATTTGGATTGTGGGTCATCGAATGACTCGATCTGCTCTGGCCAAAACATTGGGTGGAACGGTTAATCCGATCTGCTTGGCGGTTTTGAGATTGATCACTAGCTCGAATTTTGTTGCTTGTTCAACAGGCAAATCAGCGGGCTTCGCCCCTTTGAGAATTTTGTCAACGTACACTGCCGCGCGCTTGAGCAATTCGTCATTGTTGGCGTGGTAGGAGACAAGGGCACCAACTTCGACGGCCGCTATGCTTTCCGACATCAATGGGAGTTGATTCTGCACAGCGAGATCGACGATTTGCTTTCGGTAGCCCGAAAGCCCCGGAACGCTCACTACAATTATAGCCGTAACGCGCTCTTTTACCGCGAGTTGGAAAGCGTTGCCCAGGTCGGGACTTGGCGCTTGAACTTCCAGGATTTTGAGCGACACCTTGAGCTGCTGTGCTGCATCCTCATAATCTTTAACCGCACTGAAGCCCGCCGACGACAGAATCCCTATGCGTGAGAGCTTCGGTATCATTTCCATCAATAGTTCCAGTCGCTTTCCGGTCAAACGGCGGGCAAGCGAGGTGATGCCAGTGACATTTCCACCAGGGCGCGCCAGACTATCGACTAAGCCCATTCCTACCGGATCCGCAGTGATGGCCATCACAATCGGAATGCTCTTGGTCGCCTCCTTGGCTGCACGAATCACGATGCCCTGTGTAGAGAAAAGAATATCGACCTTGAGCTTCGCGAGTTCGCTCACAATTGCGGGAATTCTTTTCCTATCTCCTTCAGTATGGCGATCCTCAAAGAGGATGTTTTTGCCCTCAGAGTATCCGAGTTCTTGAAGCGCCTGCTTGAATGTTCTGACGCTCGGATTTTCGGGCTCGGGAATGCCCACTACAATTCCGATGCGAGGAATTTTCGCCGCCTGCTGCGTCTCGGCTCGATGGGAAAAAAGGAGAAGGATAGCCGTGATGAGCCAAAAGAGCTTTGGATTCATGGCCGTGCTTATCTATCGGCAATGGATATGCCACAGACCAAACGTAATGAAAACCAGTATTTTTGGCAGCACAGAACGCTGGCGATAGTGGCAAATCGACTCGGGGGAGTATCAGATTTGAGTCGCCACCCGTGACATCAGATCGTATGGTAGAGTGCAGTCTTCGTCGGCTCAGAAACTTACAGCGGATTGGAGGGAGACGCGATCCCCTCCAATCCGCTGCCGGCGCATCTACTCGCCGTCGGCGAAGTATCCTCGCATCTCAATCATAAACTCTTCATGCTGTTCGTTGTCCCAATCTGCCTTCTCCTGTGGGGTCATTTGCGCGACACGAGTCGTTTCTTCTTCATATTCAGTGTTGAGCCGACCTAAAGTAGTGCAACTCGAGACGAACAACCCAGCAAGGAGAAACAGTGGCAAAGCCATCACGCGAGTCTTCATAAGCTCACCTCCTTTCTGCCGAATTCGCCGCCTCTAACACGGCGCTCCACTATCAGAGAGAACGAACAAGCACCGTTGCAAGGCAGAAGCCGAGACGCCTCGAGCAGTTCAAACGAGTTGAGCACAACCTAAGAAATTTCGGCGTCTGTCATCGATTATTAAGATCGCGTGAAATTCTGAGCAGCCGATTAATTTCGATTAAGCCTCGAACTAAAGCGGAGAGCGGCGCCGCAGCGGTTATAGATCGCGTAAAGCCAAGCTTTTCAGAGCAAAGCGGAATGAAATGGACCATTTGACTACAGGTGCGTAGCAAATTTGATCCGGACGCTGTTCACGCAGTACGTTCGATAAGCTTGCGGCCACGCTTACGCCCTAGGATTGAGTAGTTGCCATGTTTCGATCGGTGACCTTCGTTCGATTCCGCGTGACCGCTTTCCGGAGGGAAGGCAAAGCAAGATTTCAGTAAACTGCCTCGCTCGCCAAGCAACCTGCGTTTACAGTGGCGTGAACGCCGGTTGCATGAACCGTTGTTGTTTTTCGGATTTCGCGTTCATTCGGTTCCGAAACTCGCCATTATTCTGGTCTTCTAATCTGGATCGCCACGTCACGTGCTCAGCGATCCTTCGATCAGCAAGAACCGCTGGACAGCGCGTCAGTGATGGTCCTGATACCGCTATCCCAGCCGCATTCGGCCGAACGCCAGACATGGCGGTGCTTGACGCGCTGCAAAGAACCTTAGCGGCTCTTAACCTTCGCATAGCTCGCTCGTTGAGCAGCACACAATCGACAAAATTGCTGCAAATCTGTGTGCCGCAACCGGGGTGCTACAATACCCTGCGGTCTACGAGATTAGGCTCATTCCCCAAGGTCCAGAGACGCTCTATCTCTTCATTGACGCGTGTCGCGCACCTAAAGTAAAAGTCAGCTCAGCCGCTGCTGCTGTTGGACGGAATAAATTTGGCGCTGCCATACTTTCGTCTCCCGGCAGCAATATCTCAGTCTTTATGGCAATGAAGAAAGCCCCTAGCGATAAAAAGCCGAGCCGGGGTCGTACGTTGGCCAAAACGTCGGTGGCTGAACAAGCGCAGACGATCACTGAGCTACGCCGGCAGCTCGCTGAATCGTTGGAGCGAGAGAGAGCCACTGCCAGCGAAAACGTGCGGCTGTTCAAAGAACTCAAGGAATTATTGGAGCAGCAGACTGCAACAAGCAAAATTTTGAGTGTCATCGCAAGCTCACCGACAGACATTCAGCCTGTTCTTGATGTAGTTGCTGAGAACGCTGCGCGGCTCTGTGAGGCGGGCGACGCTCAAGTCCTACGCCTAGATGGCAACATGCTCCGGTTAGTAGCGTGGGTCGGATCTCCTTCGATGCCGATGGAGCGGCCCATGAGCCGTGGCTATGCCGCTAGCCGAGCCGTAATTGACCAGCAAACGATCCACATCCACGACATTACTAAGGACCTTGCTGACTTTCCCCAGACTTCCGCGCTTGACCACAGTGTTCGGACGATTCTAGCTACGCCCCTATTACGCGAGGGGCTATCGATCGGAGTTATTAGGATTAGCCGAACCGAGGTGAATCCGTTCACAGACAAGCAGATAACCCTTCTTAAGACCTTCGCAGACCAAGCGGTAATCGCCATTGAAAATGTCCGGCTGTTCAAAGAGTTGGATGAGCGAACCAACGAATTAACTCGCTCCGTGGGTGAGCTCAAAGCACTCGGCGAAGTCGGTCAAACGGTCAGCTCGACTCTGGACCTTGAAACAGTGCTGACGCGCATCGTATCTCACGCGGTTCAGTTGAGCGGCACTGACGGAGGAGCCATTTACGAATACGACGAAACATCGGAAGAGTTTCTGCTCCGTGCCACCGATCACATGGAGGAAGAACTCATCAATGCATTGCACGCCAATCCGCCACGCCTGGGCGATGGAGTGATTGGAAGAGCGGCAGCGACTCGGGAACCGGTACAGATCCCCAATATTTTGGAAGAGCGAGCTTACTCGCTGCGCATGAGGCAGCTACTGGAGAGGTTTGGCTTTCGTGCCAGTTTGGCAGTTCCTTTATTACGGGAAGACCGCATCATCGGCGGCTTGGTCATCCGGCGAAAATCGACCGGAGAGTTCCGGTCTGAAGTAATTGAACTTATGAAGACCTTCGCTACACAGTCAGTATTAGCGATCCAAAACGCTCGTCTGTTTAGGGAAATCGAAGATAAGAGCCGTCAGATCGAAGCCGCTAATCGCCACAAGTCCGAATTTCTCGCCAACATGTCGCACGAGCTGCGCACCCCGCTTAATGCCATCATCGGATTCTCTGAGGTTTTGCAGGAAAAACTGTTTGGGGAGCTAAACGAGAAGCAGGCCGAATACATATTCGACATTCTCACGTCGGGGCAACATCTGCTTTCACTTATCAACGAGATTCTCGATCTTTCCAAGGTCGAAGCCGGCCGCATGGAACTTGAGCTATCGTCATTCGATCTACCGTTAGCGATAGATAACGCACGCACGTTTGTGCGTGAGCGCGCCGTCAAGCACGGCATTACCTTGGATGTCGATGTAGACGAGCGACTCGGCGAATATATAGGCGATGAGCGAAAGATCAAACAGATCCTTCTCAATCTATTGTCGAACGCAGTGAAGTTCACACCCGAGGGAGGGCGCATCAGCATCACGGCGAACAAGACAGATAATGGCGCAGAGATCTCGGTCAGCGACACTGGTATCGGTATTCCGCCGGCTGAACTACCAACAATCTTCGAGGAGTTTCGCCAGGTGGGCGGTGATTATGCTCACAAGAAGGAAGGCACTGGATTAGGGCTTACCCTCGCAAAGAAGTTTGTTGAGTTGCATGGGGGAAGAATCTGGGTGGAAAGCGAAGTCGGTAATGGTTCAACATTCCGTTTCACGCTGCCTGAGAGGCCAGTGCCCCATTGAGCGGTGACGTTCTTTAGCAGTTTTGTTCAAAGGTTAAGGGCTATCTACGTCACGCTATGCAGTATCTTTGTTTCTTCACGCTAATTGTCGTTGGCTGTAGCACTGGTTCGCGTCAGCCCACGATGTTCGCGGCTATGGAATCTGAACAGGAAACAGTGCCTCGAATCATGAGCGTTGAGACGGCTCGAAGTCAAGGCAACTCGCCACAACAACCGCCAAGCCCGCAATCGGCTCAACCAGAATTCCCAGGTATTGGGGGCCAACTTCCGCAGTGTCCAGGTGCTTATAACGAGAAATGGACGAATTGTGTCGGCGCAGTAAAACTTTCAAGCGGTGTGGAGTACGTCGGCCAATGGAGGGATGGGCAGGCCAACGGCCAAGGCACTTTTTTGTGGCCCGATGGGCGGAAATATGTAGGCGAGTTCAGGGACAGCAAGTACAACGGGCAAGGCACCTATATGTGGCCCGATGGCGGCAAGTATGTTGGTGAGTTCAGGGACAGTAGGCGCAACGGACATGGAATCCAGACGTATGCCAGTGGTGCGAAGTACGTGGGCGAATGGAAGAACGGCGAGGCCAACGGGCAAGGTACTGAATACGGCGCCGACGGGCGTGTCCTGCGATCAGGACTTTGGGAGAACGGCATTTTTATTAAGGGTCAATAAGCGCCATCTCCTGCGGCTCATCAGCAGCGTAGAGTCGAAGTCCTTTTCCATCAACTAGTGGAGCGCCACGGTCGGATTCACACCGCCCCTCCCCTGATGGACTCCAGGCGCAACGTTATCTTTGCTTGTGGCGTGTTCGGTAGTCTTCACCAAATTAGCTGCGGGACTGTGCCGAGTTAAAAGGGTTGTGCGCAAGTTATGTGTCCGTGATCGCTTCACAGATAGTGCGTTTCGAACGTCTTAACAATTCCGTCAACAAGGCCGGCCAATTGATACAACGTTGGAATAACAGATTGACCATGAAAAGCTTGTCCATGTCCAAAGGTTATTTCGAAACTGCCTTTGAATTGTTGACCTATTTTGACACCCTGCAGCACCCTTCCGGGGAAACGATATATCGTCAAGCCATCTTTAATTGGTCCAATCCAGCAATTTGTCATTGAAAAAAACGGCGAGCCATCTGGCCGTGCGATCAAGCAGTTAGGAATTCCAGTGAAGTAAAAAAATAGGTTCAGTATTTTATGCTTATCGCTTATAGCGAGATCGTGAATGGCGATAAGAGCATCGTTTCCTCCGTTGTAAGGCTCCAACGACCGAAATATATTGACGATATCCGGGCCGGCGCGGTCTATGTGCCGCTGCTTCATTGTATTTTCAAAGTCGTTCCCATTTCTACAGAACGGAAAGTAAACGCCTTCGACATCCGCTCCGTTGACCCGAACCAAATCGCAAGCGAGAAGGTCGAGAGCTGCTCTGAGGTTGTGAATAGCGTCTCCTATTATGACCGCAAAATCGTCAGGAATTTGGTCTTGGACACGAATAACGAAAAGGTCATCGAGCGTCTTACGATCTCGCTCAACGACGATTCGATACGGATTTCTTGCAATGAACTGAGTGACCTCACACTGAAGCTCACCGATGTGTTTTTTGGCCTTTTTAATCTTACGATTAGGGGCCTCGAAGATCGGCAATTCCATAATTTAATAATTTTAAACCAACGATAGGTACGCGTTAACGATTAAAATAAAGCCATGCCTGAATGTTGCCGTAACTCATTTGCGCTCCTCACTGGATGAGCCGGAATCAATCCCTCCGGTGAGCGGGGTGTTTCTCGATGAGAAGTGCAGGCTTAATGGGTGCTCAAACGGGTGGCTGCACTAGTGGACTTTCGTCGAGCAGTCGTGGAGCTGGGAAATTCTGTTGAGCTGAGTCGGCCGTCTAGGGCTAGCTCTGACCGCGGGTTTATGCGCGATAGAGGATCTACCGTAATTTTTCGTGAGTAGCCCGGCAGCTGAGCAGTCGAAAACGCACTCCCGCTCAATCTGAAGCGTTACAAGGAACCGAATTTCCAGATGTTAAGCCTTTGCAGCCCGCAAATCCCCGCTCGCACATGTCTGGCCACGTTTCTGCTTGCCGAAGCAAGTTGCGATCGGGGCTATCTTTATTCGCCGCACGGAAGTGCGGCCTTTCACCGAAAAGCAAATCAAGCTGCTGGAGACTTTTGCTTCTCAGTCGGTGATCGCGATCGAGAACGTACGGCTATTTAATCAGTTGCAAGAACGCACACGCAAGCTAGTGCGATCCGCGGAAGAACTCAAAGCGCGCGACGATCAAATGGATACCGCATTCCCACGCTGCGCCACTATTAGATTCCTATCACTCCCCTTCTTTGGTGGGCTTACAGTTAATTTTCAGTTCGGTCGTAGCGTATCGGCGGTCCGGTTGGAGATGGCGCCGCTTGCGCTGATCGTACATCAGATAAACCAGTCCAGCTCCGAAAGTAAGAAGTGACCAGGTAATTCCTAAACCGGGTGAACCAAAAGCAGAATAAAAAACAGTGCGAACATGAGTCACCGAGTGATAAAGCTTTCTGAATGACATCCCGTCAAACCTCACAAAACCGCTGTTCCCGCATAAACTTTTGCACAGTATAACGCATCTGGTGTGCCATGGGGCGCATGAGCTTGAGAGAAGGTGCTAGGATTTTGACGGAACTATGAAACTTCGCGATCGACAGGCTTGGCCAATCATGGATTCGGGTGCGGTTGGTGCTCAAGCTTGTAAATTGTCAATCGGCGGAGAATTTGCGCTGGTCTGGCCGATAGCAATGGTTCGAAGCGCCTCCCCCCGCCGGTGCATTGCGCAAATCACCGAATCTTGACAAGGCTCGGTTGGCTAGTGGATATTAACCAAATTCAACGAGGACTGCTGCCAGAGATTAATTACAAGGGGAATATGAAATGGATACGATAAACCGTAACGATCCCTACACGATTACTTCGCTGAACGATCTCGCAAAGATCTATACCAGGCCGCTACCCCACGTCGCTACCAAGGAGACCGACCACATTACGGAGGTCGGCCGCGCCTTTATCGCGGCATCACCGTTCCTGGTGCTCGCGACCTCGAACGAGACCATCGACTGTTCGCCCAAGGGCGATGCGCCGGGGTTCGTGCAGCTGCTGGATGACCGCACACTGCTGATACCCGACCGGCCAGGCAATAACCGCATCGACGGGATGCGAAACCTGCTCGTCAATCCGAAGGTCGGCATCATTTTCATGGTCCCGGGATCGAACGAAACCTATCGCGTGACTGGCAGTGCGACGATCAGCACGGACCCGGAGTTGCTGAAGCGATTCGAGGTGGGCGGCAAGCTGCCGCGCGTGGTCATTGTCGTCGCTGTCGCCGAAGCATTTAATCATTGCCCCAAAGCCTTCGTACGGGCGAACCTGTGGAATGCGACGGAGCGGCCGAGCGGCGCGCCGAGCCACGGCGACTTCGCCGCCGCCCGCGACGGCAAGGATGCTGCCTACGCGAAGGCTTATAACGAGAAATATACCGAGCGCCTGAAGACCGAGCTTTACTGAGATATTGCGAAACTTCCACAACGACTTATCTGGCCGAATAGGAATTTAACCCGAAGCGGGTTGTGGTTTATTCGCTTTGGCTGCCGCGACGAGATTTTCCAGCTCGAGATCCGTGGAAGGTGAAATATCGGCCTTTAACACCCGCTGCATCAGTAGCAGCGCTGAGCGAGTTCGCTCGTCGGATTCGGAAGCGACGCAGTCGGGCGGAATGTAGATCTGAAAATCGCGCATGTAAGCGTCGTTCGCGCTGAACAGTACGCAAATATCCGCGGCCATTCCTGTGAGTATTACGGTCGACGCACCGAGATAGTCGAGAAGGATTTCCAGGTTGGTTTGAAAAAATGCCGAGTGTTTGGGCTTGAGAACAAAATAGTCGTCGTCTTCGGGCTTGAGTTGAACGACGATTTCCTGGCCGCGCGCCTCTTGCCGCGAACAATGCTCAACCAGTTTCGGAAAATCGGAACGCCATCGGCCGAAATTGTCGTTCACATAAATCACCGGGATTCCCTGCTCTTTGGCGCGGCGCTTAAAAGCCGCCAATGCCGCTGCCATTTTCATTGCGGACGGCAGAAGGTCTTCCGCGCCGTCGAACTCCAAGTCATTGATGACGTCGATCAGCAAAAGCGCGGCGGCGCTGCTGTCCGGCGCGTGGTGCAGCCGGTCCGGATTTCCTCTCGTCTGGTTCATAATGTTAAAAGTTAGTTCAGTGCGCAGCGTTATCTAAACTATGGAAAATCCCGGCTCTCTTATCTAGTGCCGGAGTTCTCGCTGGAGTGGTTTGATGACGAGGCAGCAGTACAGTGATCCAAGAACTCCCGGCGTTCCACCGTTTCGATTTACCGTGAGTTCTGCTATGAGTGAGTGTGAATCGCTCACATTCTTTGGATGAAAGTTTTTCGGGTCCGGTCGCCGCGCCGGCGTGGGTTACTCAGGTCTGTGCTGCTGCTGTTCGTTTCTTGCGGATGCAGTTCAGCGGCCGCTCCGCTTTCGATCGAATTGTACAATCCGGAGACGAATCAGACGCTTACCTGCGCTGCCCGGGGTGAATTGACGCAAGCGAATTCTACCGTTCTGGCGGCCGTGGTAGAAAGCTGCGCGAAGCAACTCGAAGCACGCGGCTTTGTCCGGGAAAAGTGATTCGCCCCATAATCTTGACATTCCTTATCTCGGCGCTTAACTTTGACCTTTAAGGTCTGCGAGGAGGAGTTCGATGGCCAAAAATTTTCAAGAGATCATGGCCGAAGCCCGTAAAGAAATCCCGGAAGTATCCGCACAGCAGGTAAACGAATTGCTCAAGAACAACGGCAAATCGCCAATTTTGCTCGATGTTCGGGAAAGCGACGAATGGCGCCAAGGACACCTCGAAGGCGCTTTGCCGCTGCCGCGAGGGTTTCTCGAAATCAAAGTAGAATCGGCAATTCCCGACAAAAACTCACCGGTCATTGCCTATTGCGCCGGCGGAACGCGGTCATTATTAGCAGCAAAAGTCATGAAAGAGATGGGTTATCAGAACGTCTCTTCGATGGCCGGCGGATATGGAGCGTGGAAGAATGGCGGATTCAAATGGGTGCAGGACTTTCAATATACGCCGGACCAGTTGATCCGCTATAGCCGCCATTTCCTTCTGCCTGAAGTCGGGGAAGATGGGCAGGCGAAACTGCTGCAGGCGAAGATATTGATGATCGGAGCCGGTGGCCTCGGTTCTCCGGCGGCCTATTACTTGGCAGCTGCCGGCGTCGGGACTTTGGGGATTATCGACAACGACGTCGTGGATGTTTCCAATTTGCAGCGCCAGATTCTGCACGCCAACGATCGCGTCGG
>Ga0075434_100003913_pt1 | contig 13336 bp, 9 predicted proteins | sample RhiMethybrSRZTD3_FD_75298 | JGI IMG/M metagenome (GOLD analysis project Ga0075434, IMG submission 75298) | Populus rhizosphere microbial communities from Tennessee, USA - Rhizosphere MetaG P. TD hybrid SRZTD3 | ecosystem: Host-associated > Plants > Roots > Rhizosphere > Soil | place: USA... | reverse complement strand
TCGCCGGGCATCACGCGCATCAGCCCGAACACGATGAGCGAAGAGAGGATGAGGACGGGGATGGACATGGCCAGCCGGCGCGCGACGTACTTGTACATGGAGAGCCGGGGTGCCCCCTACTTGTCGATCCAGAGCCGGGCCAGCGTCGACGCGCCGTAGCCGTCGTTCCGGCGCAGGGCGAGGGAGCCGGTGTTGCGCAGATTGGGCTGCCACACGAGGAAGCCCGAATCGTAGGGCATCCACATGCGCGTGACCTGGTCGTGCTCGCGCTCGAAGACCTTCTTGGTCAGGGCGCGCTGCTCCGCGCGATCGGGGGTGCGCCGCAGCTTGGTCACCAGCTCGTCGATGACGGGATCGGAGAAGCGCCAGTAGTTCTTGGTCGACTTGGAGTGCATGTACTGGTAGGTCTGCTCGTCGAGCCCCGTGGCATAGCCCGTCTTGAAGCCCCACGCCATGCCGTCCCACTTGCCCTCGGCGTAGCGCCCGTAGAAGGTGGTGTAGTCGAGCTTGCTGATCTTGATGTCGATGTTCAGGTTCTTCTTGAGGTCCTGCTGCACCACCTGCACCTGGGAGGACATCTCCGGGAAGTACTCGTAGTAGAAGAGCGTGCTCTCGAAGCCGTTGGGGTGGCCCGCCTCGGCGAGGAGCTTCTTGGCCTCCGCGGGCTTGTGCTGCCAGTAGGGTCCGAGCTGGGCCGCGGTGGGCATCTTGTCCTGGAAGTAGAAGTAGGGGATGCCCCAGCCGAGGATGCCGTGGCCGCCGTAGATGGTGTCGACCTGCCTCTGGCGGTCGATGGCCATCGAGATGGCCCGCCGCACGCGCACGTCGTTGAAGGGCGGCTTGTCCTGGGCGAGGGCGAGCCCGAACACCGTCTGCACCGTCTTGTACTCCTGGACCACCGCAGCGGGGGTCGTCTTCTTGACGTTGGCGGCATCGCTTACGCTGGCCACGAAGTGGATGTCGCTCTGCCCCGAGCGGAAGGCGGCGAGGCGCGTGGCCGCGTCCGGGGTGGAGAGGATGTGGTACTCGTCGATGTAGGGGCGCCCCGCATCGAAGTAGTCGGGGTTGCGGGTGAGCACCAGGCGCACCTTCCGCGTGTTCTCCTTGATCATGTACGGCCCCGTGCCGATGAGCCGCTTCTTGAGGTCGCCGTCCTCCTCGAGCACCTCGCGCGCGAAGATGATGGACACGGGCTCCGCGAGGTTCTGGGGAAACATGGTGTTGGGCGTCTTGAGGTGGATGCGCACCGTGTACTTGTCCGGGGTCTCGATGCCCTCGATTTCCTGGAAGGTGAAGGACTGCACGCCTTCCTTGGCGTACTGCTCGTAGCAGTACTTGATGTCCGCGGCCACCAGCTCCCGCCCGTTGAGGGGGGCGACGTTGTGCCACTTCACTCCCTTGCGGAGCTTGAAGGTCCACACGCGGAAGTCCGGGCTGCCCTGCCACGACTCCGCGAGATCACCTTTGAGGGTGAGGTCGGTGCTGTTCGCCGCCTCGTCGGAGTAGGGATAGCGCACGAGGCGATTGCTGGTGAGCGCGGCGAACTGTGAGAGGCCGACGGAATTGGTGAGGCGCGGATCGAGCACGGGCGGATCCCACGCGGAGGCGCGGGTGAGGAGCTTGCCACGCTTGGGCGGGTTCGGGCTGGGCGGCATCCAGTCCGGATACGGCGAGGCCGTCTGCGCGAAGGCGCGGCGCCGGGACGAGCCCGCGAGGAGAGGGGTGAGAGCCGCGGTGGTCCACCCCGCGCGCTTCAGGAACTCGCGGCGGGTGGCGCGGGAGCGGCTCGGGACGGGACGCGGGTCGTGGGTCGGCATCCGGGCTCTCCTTCTTCATGCGGCCGGTCGGAGCGAAGGAACGAGATCAGGGCCAACTCGGGGCGGCTCGCTCGGCGCTGCCCGCGAGTGCGGCGACGATGCCGCAGAGGCCCGCGCGAGTCAAGGAGAATCGGGGCACTGCTCGGGAACGGCAGGTGTGGTGTCGAGGGCTGTCGCTTGCCTTTGCCCATGCCGCGGGCTCGAGAGGCCAAATCGACGCGCTAGACGGCGGATCGCCGATCCCGGACGAGCCCGCGAGCAACGGAAGCGGTCTGGCAAGTGGATTGCAGATTCGGTCGAGCGGGCCAGACCATGCGCAATTTATTCTTACGGCGGTCGCGCCGGTCCCCGGAGCGGCCAGTGTATAGTGGAAGTCCATGTCCAACGCCGTCGACCTGATCCGCCGGCTCGAGCAGAACGTCGGCCGCGCACTCGTCGGCAAGCCCCAGGTGATCCGGCTCGCCGTGGTCGGTCTCCTCGCCCGCGGCCATCTCCTCATCGAGGACGTGCCGGGCGTGGGCAAGACCACGCTGGCCGCCGCGCTCGCCCGCTCCATCGGCGTAGGCTTCCAGCGCATCCAGTTCACGTCGGACATGCTGCCCTCGGACGTGATCGGGGTCAGCATCTGGGAGCCCGAGAAGAGCGAGTTCGTGTTCAAGCCCGGCCCCCTCTTCACCAACATCGTGCTCGCCGACGAGATCAATCGGACCACGCCCAAGACGCAGTCGAGCCTCCTCGAGGCCATGAACGAGGCGCAGGTGTCGATGGATCACTCGACCTATCCGCTGCCGCGCCCTTTCATGGTGCTGGCAACCCAGAACCCGCGCGAGCACGAAGGCACCTATCCGCTGCCCGAGTCGCAGCTCGACCGCTTCCTCCTGCGCATTCGCGTGGGCTACCCCGATGCGCCCGACGAGAAGTCGGTGCTGCGCGGGGCGGGCCAGCCCAGCCTCGACGTGCTGATGCCCGTGCTCGAGGCTGAGGACGTGATGGCGCTCCAGGAAGAGGCGGATGGCGTGCGCGCGGACGAGTCGATCCTCGACTACATCATGGCCCTGGTCACCGCCACGCGCTCCTCCTCCCTCCTCTCTCTCGGGGTGAGCCCGCGCGGCTCCCTCGCCCTCCTGCGCGCGGCGCGCGCGCAGGCGCTCGCCGATGGCCGCGACTACCTCGTGCCCGACGACGTGAAGAGCCTGGCCGTGTCCGCGCTCGCCCATCGCGTGATGTTGAAGGGCCGCGCCGGCCAGGGCGGTGGGATGGACGCCGAGACCGTGTTGCGCGCCATCGTCCAGGACGTTCCCGTCCCGCGCTGAGCTTCACCCCGCCGTCATGAAGTGGCCCACGCTGCCGCTGTGGCTCAAGGAGAGCGAGTGGTGGTGGCGGCCGTTCCGCCCTCGTCGCACCATCTGGCCTACCCGCGACGGCTGGTGGTGCTTGCTCGTGGTCATCGGCATCGGCGTGGCCGCCATCAACACCGGCAACAACCTGCTCTACCTCCTCGTCTCGCTGCTCCTGAGCCTCATCGTGGTCTCCGGTGTGCTCTCCGAGCAGTCCATGCGCGGGCTCCGCCTCGAGGCCGACATGCCCGAGGAGATCTATGCGGGCACGCCCGCCCTCTTCGGCGCCGTCCTCGGCAACACCAAGCGCTGGCTCACCTCGTACTCCGTCACTCTCGAGCTGCTCGGGCGGGGTGGGCCCACACGCTTCATCTATCTCCCCCGACTCGAGGCGGGCTGCGACCGCCTCCTCACCTGGGAAGACGCGCTGCCCACGCGAGGGCGCCAGCGGCTGGCCGGTGTGCGCGTGACCACGCGCTTCCCCTTCGGTCTCTTCCTCAAGGCGAGCCGGGTCACGCTGGAGCGCGAGGTGCTGGTCTTCCCCGCGGTGCAGCCGCTGCCCACGGAGACCCTGCACCGGCTGGTGGGCGCGGGCACCTCCGCCGTGCGCCGCCGCGGGCGCGGCCACGATCTCTACAACCTGCGCAGCTATCGTCCGGGCGACGACCCCCGCCACATCCACTGGCGGACGAGCGCCAAGCTCCACTCGCTGCTCGTGCGGGAGATGGAGGCCGAGACCACCGAGGACACGCGCGTCGTCCTCACGGGCACTGGCGCGCGCAATGCCATGCGGCTGGAGGCGGCGCTGTCCGAGGCCGCCTCGCTCGCCGCTCACCTCGCGCGCGCGGGCGCGGGGGTGGAGCTGGTGGGCCCGGGCCTCTTCGTACGGCTCGGGCGCGGGCCCGGGCAGGCGCGGCGCATCCTCACCGCACTCGCCCTCTACGAGCCCGGCCTCTCGCCCCGCATCCCCGACGAGGGCGCGGGGCGCGGGTCGGGCGCCCTCCGCGAAATCCAGGTCGACCTCGACTGATGTCCGCCCTTCTCGTCTTTCGGGAAATCCAGGTGGATCTCGACTGATGTCCGCGCTCCTCGTCTTTCGGGAAATCCAGGTGGATCTCGACTGATGTCCGCGCTCCTCGTCTTTCGGGAAATCCAGGTGGATCTCGACTGATGTCCGCGCTCCTCGCGCTCCGCCTCGTCACTTATCTCCTCGTGGGGGTGGGTGTGGTCGCCCTCCTCCTCGCGGGGCTCCTCGATCCGCTGGGCGGCGTCATCCTCACCTTGGCCTTGATCGGAAGCTGGGCCATCGACCAGGTCCGCGATCGCATGCCCGTGCGCTCCGTCTTCGGCTGGGCCCTCGTCACCACCGCGGCCTTCGCCATCGGCATCGATCTCCTCTACCTCGCCAAGAACCTCCTCGATGGCATGGTGCATCTCCTCCTCTTCCTCATCCTCCTCCGGCTCTTCCGGCGGCGCTCCCTCAAGGACCTCCGCGACGCGGGCTTCCTCTCCTTCTTCATGCTGGTGGCCGCCTCCGCCGTCACTTTCAACGTGAGCTTCCTCTTCGTCTTCATCGCCTTCCTCGTGCTCGGCACCTGGATGCTCATCCTCCATCACCTCGTGGCGGAGTCCGAGCGCGCCCGGACGGGGGCGGAGCCGGCGGGAGGCATCGGGCCGCGGAGCCCGCTCTTCCGCATGTCGCTGATGGCCGCCGCCGGCACCTTCGCCCTCGCCGGCCTCATGTTCTTCGTCATCCCGCGCGTGGGGCAGGCGACCTTGCCCTTCCGCGCCGAGCTGGGTCGACGCATCTCGGGCTTCAGCGAGCGCGTGGAGCTGGGCGCGTACGGGGAGATCGAGTCCGACCAGACAGTGGTGATGCGCGTGCGCTTCCCCGATGGCATCAAGGAGCCGCAGCTCCTGCCCAACCTCCGCTGGCGCGGGCGCGCCTTCGATCGTTTCGACGGCCGTGTGTGGGAGGCGGGGCCGCGCCAGCGCATGCTCCTGCGCCGCGAGCCCTCGGGCGAGTTCTTCCTCGCCTCGCCGCAGGGCAACGGCCTCATCGTGCGCCAGGAGATCTTCCTCGATCCCATCGGGGCCGACGCGGTGTTCGTGGCGCCCCGCGCCCTCCGCCTCGAGCTGGGCGCGACCGCGGTGGCCATGGACGACATGAACAGCGTCGTCCTCCCCGCGGTGTCGACGCGGCTCCAGTACTCCGCGGACTCCGAGCTCGAGCTGACTCCGCCGCGCGGCCTCCGGCCGAGCGAATGGCCGGTGGAGACAGTGCCCAGGGGCCTCGGCCGCTTCCTCCAGCTCCCGCCCGTGCCTCCGCGCATCCGTGACCTCGCGCGCGAGGTGACGGCGGGCAGCCGCAGCCCCTACGAGGCGGCCCTCCGCCTCAACCAGTACCTCTCCTCCGAGCGCTTCACCTACACCCTCGTGCTCAAGCGAGAGACCTCGCTCGACCCGTTGGAGGAATTCCTCTTCGTCCGCCGCTCCGGCAACTGCGAGTACTTCGCGGCCTCGCTGGCCGTGATGCTCCGGAGCGTGGGCGTGCCCTCTCGCGTGGTGGCGGGATTCCAGCGCGGCGAGTGGAATCCCTACGGCCGCTACTTCATGGTGCGCATGAAGGACGCGCACTCCTGGGTCGAGGCCTACTTCGAGGGCGCGGGCTGGGTCACCCTCGATCCCTCGCCGCGGGCGGCCCTCGACGAGGCCCGGCCGTCGATCTGGAGCCTCTACGTCGATGCCGTGCGCATGCGCTGGTACCGCTACGTCGTCAACTGGAGCCTCAAGGACCAGGTCGGCGTGGCCGCCTCCATGCACCGCGGCGCCAGCGAGTGGCGCGGCGGCCCGCACGGCTGGCTCGAGTCGGCGCGACGGCTTCCCCGGGGTGTGGTGGCCGTCGCGGTGGTCACCCTCGTCGTCGCGGGCGGGTGGCTGTGGCGCCGCCGATCGCCGGGACCCGCCGGGCGCGTCGCCCCCGCCAGCGTGCCGCGCTTCTATACGCGGGCCCTGCGCGCCCTCGCCCGTCGCGGCTATCGACGCGGCCCCACCGAGACGGCGCGGGAGTTCTCTCTCCGCGTGGAGGCGGCGATTCCCGGCGCGGCCGCCCCGGTGGCGCGCCTCACCGCCGCTTACGAGCGCTGCCGCTTCGGCGCCGCCGCGCTCACGGACGAAGAGGCGACCGCCCTCGAAGCCTCCCTCGCCGCGCTCCGCGGCCGCTGATCGTCGCGCGCTCCGTTCGATTCGTGGTAGATAGGGGGTGCCTTCTGGCGCGTCAGCGCTGTCGTCGACCAGCCGGCTGATCCCGCGACGTCCACGCCCCGAGAGCCCAGAGGAGGAAGCGCGATGCAGAGTCGAGGCAGGCGCCTCACGTCGTTCCTGATGGCTCTGGCCCTGCTCGCCCTGCCCGCCGCGGCGGGGGCCCAGGCCTCCAAGTATCCAACCTCACCCGTGGTGACGCCGCCCGCAGTGGTGCGACCCGGCAAGCTCGTGGTCGCCACCAACGCCACCCTGCCGCCCGTGCAGTACATCGACGAGAAGGGCAACCTCCAGGGCATGCGCATCGAGCTCGGCAACGAGATCGCCAAGCGGCTCGGGCTCGAAATGAACTGGGTCAACATCCAGTTCGACGCGCAGATTCCCGGGCTGCAGGGCGGCCGCTGGGACCTCATCGTGACCGGGCTCTTCTTCACCCCCGAGCGGGCCAAGATCATGTACCTCATCCCCTACGAGCTGCAGGCCATCAGCGTCTCCGTGCCCAAGGGCAATCCCAAGAAGATCACCCAGCTCACGGACCTCGCCGGGCGTCCGGTGGCCGTGGAGATCGGCGGCTACGAGGAGCGGCAGATCCGGCGCATCAACGACGAGCAGGTCAAGGCCGGGGCCAAGCCCATGGACATCAAGACCTTCAACACCTTCGCGGAGTCCTACCAGGCCCTGCGCGCAGGGCAGGTGGAGGCGGTGGTGAGCGTGGACGCCGTGGCGAAGTTCTACCAGGACAAGGGCGAGTTCGAGCGCGCCCTGTCCGGCATCGCGGGCTCGCCCGCCACCGTGGCCGCCAAGTCGAAGGATCTCGCCCAGGCCGTGCTCATGGTGATGAACGACATGAAGGCCGACGGGACGTATGACGCGCTCTTCGATCGCTACGGGGTGGCGAAGATGACGGGCAAGACGCTCGAGCTGAAGGGTCCCGACCTGCCCTAGGCGGCGGAGCGCGCGCGATGGCCGGGTGGGATTGGGCGGCGTTCCAGAAGTACCTGCTCAATCGGTATCTGCTCGAGGGCGCGTGGACCACGGTGTGGCTCTCCGTGGCCGTAATGGCGATCGGCCTTGCCTTGGGGCTGGGCGCCGCTCTCATGCGCCTCTCCCGCCATCGCGTGCCGCGCGACGTCGCCCGCTTCTACATTTGGCTCATGCGCGGCACGCCGCTTCTCGTCCAGCTCATCATCATCTACACGGGGCTGCCCCAGCTCGGCCTCCGCCTCACCGTGATCCAGTCCGCCCTCATCGGGCTCGGCCTCAACGAAGGCGCGTACCTGGCGGAGATCATCCGCGCGGGCATCCTCTCCGTGCCGCGCGGGCAGTTCGACGCCGCCCGCGGGGTGGGGATGCCGTACTGGACCATGCTCCGCGTGGTCATCCTGCCCCAGGCGGCGCGGGTGATCATTCCCCCGCTCGGCAACAACTTCAACGGGCTCCTCAAGACCACCTCGCTCGCCTCCGTGATCTCGCTGGAAGAGCTCCTGCGCCGCTCGCAGATGCTGATCCAGCTCGAGTTCAAGGTGCTGGAGATCTTCATCGTGGCCGCGTGCTACTACCTCGCCATGACCACGCTGTGGGGGCTCGTGCAGCGGCGCCTCGAGGCGCACTTCGGTCGTCCGTACGGCGCCGCCCCGGGCCGGCCGTCCCGCGCCATCGAGGGGACGCTGCTCGAGCAGGACGCGCGCTGATGGCCACGAGCGACCTCGCCGTCCAGGCCGTGGGCATCCACAAGTTCTACGGTCCCCTGCACGTGCTGCGCGGGATCGACCTCGACGTCCGCCGCGGCCAGGTCGTGGTGGTGGTGGGGCCGAGCGGCTCCGGGAAGAGCACGCTGCTCCGCTGCCTCAATCACCTCGAGGCGGTCCAGCGCGGCACCGTCCGGGTGTGCGGGGAGCTCATCGGCTATCGCGAGACCTCGCGGGGACTCGTGGAGCTGCGCGACGCCGAGGTGGCGCGGCATCGCCGGCGCATCGGCATGGTCTTCCAGCAGTTCAATCTCTTTCCGCATCTCACGGCCGAGGGCAACATCACGGCAGGGCCCGTGCACGTCCTCGGCGAGCCTCGCGAGCGCGCCGCGGAGGAGGCGCGGCGTCTCCTCGCCCTCGTTGGCCTCCCCGAGAAGGCCCAGGCCTATCCCGCGCAGCTCTCGGGCGGGCAGCAGCAGCGCGTGGCCATCGCTCGCGCGCTGGCCATGCGGCCCGAGGTCATGCTCTTCGACGAGCCGACCTCGGCCCTCGATCCCGAGATGATCAGCGAGGTGCTGGACGTGATGACGGCGCTCTCCCGGCAGGGCATGACCATGCTCGTGGTCACCCACGAGATGGGCTTCGCGCGGGCGGTGGCCAACCGCGTGGTCTTCGTGGACGAGGGCCGCGTGGTGGAGGACGCCCCTCCCGCGGAGTTCTTCCGCCGGCCCCGCACGGAGCGCGGGCGCGCCTTCCTCGACAAGATCCTCCACTGAAGGAGCTCGCACGGTGACGAACGGCGAGATCGGATTCGGGCTGGTGGGCACGGGCATGGCGGGAGGCTTTCACGCCAAGGAGCTGCGTCACGTGCGCGGGGGCCGGCTGGTCGCCGCCTGCTCGCGCGATCCCGGGCGGCTCCAGGCCTTCGCCCGCGAGTGGTCGGTCCCGCGCGTCTACACGCATTTCAGCGAGCTCTGCCGCGATCCCGCGGTGGACGTGGTCTGCGTGCTCACTCCCACGGGCACGCACCTCGAGGTGGCGCGGGCGGCGGTGGCGGTGGGCAAGCACCTCCTTGTGGAGAAGCCGCTCGACGTCAATCTCGCGCGCGCCGACGAGATGATCCGCCTCTGCCGCGCCCACCGGATCAAGCTCGGGGTGATCTTCCAGATGCGCTTCGGCACCGTGGCGGCGCGGCTCAAGGAGGCGGTGCAGTCGGGCGCCCTCGGCCGCGTCTTCCTGGCGGATGCCGTGGACAAGTCGAGCCGCACGCCGGCGTACTACGACTCCGCGGAGTGGCGGGGGACCAAGGCCCTGGAGGGCGGCGGCTGCCTGATGACGCAGTCCATCCACATCGTGGACCTGCTCCAGTACGTGGTGGGACCGGTGCGGTCCGTGATCGGGCGCGTGGCCACCAAGCAGCACGCCATCGAGGTGGAGGACACCGCCACCGCCCTCGTGTCCTTCGAGAACGGAGCCATGGGCGTCATCGAGAGCACCTCCTCGATCAAGCCCGCCCTCAAGTCGCGGCTCGAGCTCCACGGCGATCACGGCACCATCGTGGCCAACGCGCAGTACGACCAGATCCTGTTCTGGAACGTGGGCGGGAAGACGGTGCCGGACGTGGAGAAGCAGTTCGCCATCGGCGACATCGACGACCCGTGGTCGTATCCGCAGGTGCGCCACCGCATCCAGCTCCAGGACATGGTCGATGCCATCCGCGAGGATCGCGACCCCGTCCTCACCGGGGAGGACGCGCGCGTGTCGCTGGCCATCAACATGGCCATCTACGAGTCGTCGCGCACGGGCAAGGAGGTCTTCCTGAAGGATCTCGCCCCCTCGGCCTGACCGTCCCGCCGTCGGTGCGCTCCCGCGCGCGGACGAGGTGGTCCAGTGAGGGCCGCGCCAGTCGCCTAGGAGCGCCGCCGGCCCCGCAAGGCGATCATGCCGAGACCCGCGAGGAGGAGTGACCACGTGGCGGGCGCCGGGACCGGGTCCACGTAGCCGGCCAGATCCGTCCCCACGCTCCTGAAGGCGTAGAGGACCCCTGGGATGAGGGCGAAGCCGCTCGTGGATCCGAGGAAGGCGCTGCCCAGGGAGCCGTCGGCGTTGATGGAGAAGCAGTTGTTGAGGGTGCCGAGGTCGCACTGGATGCGGCCGCCCGTGGTGGGGTTGTAGTAGACGTCGAACTGGAGGCCGCTGGCGTTTTGGGTCACCGAGAAATCATTGTCGGTGCCGGCGAGGATCACGAACTGGCCGTCACTCAGGCGCGGGCCGATGGTGAGCCCCTCCCACTTCTCCGGCACGCGACCGCCAAAGGCGGCGATGGTGTTGGCGTCGATGCTGAAGAACGGCGTGGCCGACTTGGTCACCGGGGTGAACGGGTCACTGCCGGCGAGGTTGATCCCGGTCACGTCGGTCGCCCCCGTGAGGTCGATCTTGAAGACCTTCTTGTTGGGCGAGGACATGTCGGAGCTCACCCCCACGCCGCGATTGTTGCGCTCGAGGACGAGGAATTCGTGATCGTTGAGGGCTACCAGCGCTGAGATGCCGCGCCCTTGGGTCGCGGCCTCCATCTTGTAGGCATACTGCGCCACGGCCTGGCCGGTGGCATTGTCGAACTTGACGATGCGGTTGAAGACGCCACTGCCGGCGCCCTCGTCGAGCATCGCGCTCTGGAGCATGGCGTAGACGAATTTCCCGTCGGGGCTGATGGCCAGGCCCTCGAACCCTCGGTTGCTCGTCCGGCCTTTGGTGTTGCCGGTGTCGCTGGCGAAGTTCGGCTGGTTGAGGTCGTTGCGCGGAATCAGGTTGGCCGGCGTGGTGAAGGTCCGGGCCAGCGTGCCGTCGCGATTGAACTCGTAGACGGACGGTCCGTACTCGTCCGAGACGAGGAACTTCCCGTTGGTCGGGTTGACCACGAAGCCCTCGGGATCGAGCGCGCGCCCGAGGATGTTGATGGGGGCGGGGGCGAGCCCGTTGAAGTGCAGGGTGCCCGTGGGGTCGGTGAACTCCACGGTCTGGACCTCGTGGAAGTTCGAGATGGCCCCCGTGCTCGGGTTGATGTCGATGGTGAACTGCTGCACGCGAGTGTCGTAGGGCAGAGTGCCGCCGCCCGCTCCGCGATCGCTGAGCCCCCACCACTGGTTGCGATTGGGATCGTAGTAGAGGTCGGAGAACATGCCCAGGCGCTGGTTGAGCGCGATCGGATCGCCGGACAGGTCGAGGGTGTCGGCGGGGACGGTGATGCCGTTGACGAAGGCGGGACCGGCGACGGCCGGGATGCTCCCGCCCAGGACGAGGGTGACGAGGACGGCCACGAATCGAACGCTCACGAGTTCCTCCGCATGGGGTGAGGGATGTCCTGCGCGGGTATCCTTCTACCAGCCGCGCGTGACAGGGTTGCGAAGGCGGTGTTGCGGTTCGGCTACGGCGCGGGAGGACGGAAGGCGAGGGCTGCGTCCACGTCTGCCTCGAGCAGGCCCACCTCGCGCACCACGCTGCGGGCCATGGCGACGTGATCGCGCTCGGCCCGGCGCACGAGGGTGGCGCCGTCGTCCGCCGCGGCGCTCTCGTCAGCGGGCAGAGTGAGGGCTTCGAGCGCGTCCAGCCGTCGCGCCAGATCGAGAAGGGGGCGGACCGGCCGTCGGTCGATCCGCTCGGCGAGAGCATCCAGCGCCTCGCCCACGCCGCGGCTGAGCTCTCGCAGGGCCTTCTGCACGGGGGCGGGCAAAGTGGGAAAGTCGGGCGAGACGCGGTGGCGAATGAGCGCGAGGACAGCGAGGAACACCGTCTGGGCGCGGGCGCCGAGTCGCTTCACCCACTCACGCTCGGCCCGACTCTCGTGCTCGTCGAGCTCGAGCGACGACTCGTTGGCCATGCGGAGGGTGGCCGCGAGCTCGGTGTAGACCGAGGAGCGGGTTCGCACCGCGTGGTCGAGCTGGGCGCGGTACGCGCGCGTCTCCGGGGCGAGGCGGGCCAGCTCAGCCAGCGCTCGCAGGGCCCGGCCCAGCGGCACCCACATGCCGAAGCGCGCCCGGGCGAACCCCAGCACGGAGCTCACGAGCAGCATGACCACCACGCCGACGAAGATGCCCAGCACGCGATCGCGGCCCGTGGTCAGATCCGTGGTCGGCCCCGAGGGATCGGTGACGCACAGGGCGAAGGCCATGCCGGTCTGCAGGCCCATGTACGAGATGCGGGAGCTGCCCACGGTGATCCAGGCGGCGATGGCGAAGCCCACGCCGGCCACGATCAGGAGCGAGCCGATGGTGGTCATGTTCGGCATCGCCACGACGATGGTGAGGATGCCGAGGGCGCCGCCCAGGATCGCGCCTCCCATACGGAGCATCGATTTCTGGAGCGTCGCGCCGAAGCTGGTCTGGCTGATGAGGACCACGGTGACGCCGGCGGTGACGAGGGCCGACCAGGCCAGGGCGTGCATGAGCACGTAGCAGACCATGACCCCGACGGCCGCCTTGAAGGCGAGCCCGATGGCCGCCGTGTTCTGCAGCGAGAAACCTGGAGTCAGCAGGGGCGTGGCGGCCGGGGCATCCAGCGCGGAGGCGGCGGCCGGCCGCGCAGGATCGAGGAATCCCAGGGCCTCCCGTACGCGGGAGAGGGCCAGCCGCGTGTCCTCGAGGACCGGGCGGAGGCCGGCGACGTCTCCACCCTCCTCCTCGGCGATGTGCAGCTCCATCGGCGGCAGCGGCGCCGGGGGCCGTCCCGCGTCCAGAGCATCCGCCAGCCGGGTGCACTCGGCGCTCAGCTCGTCGAAGCCGCGGCGACGCCTCTCGTCGGGCGTGGCGGGCCATTCGCGGGAGGCGCCCAGGAGCCACACCGCGGTGGTCATGAGGCGGTCTACCTCCACGATGACGGCGAGCTGCTCGGTGTGGCGCTGGCGCAGCGAAGGATACAGAGCCTCGGCATTGGCGAGGAGATCGAGCTCCACGGTGAGATCGTCGTTGGCGAGGACGGGCGTCCGAGGCGCATCGTCGCCACGGTCCTCCCGCACGGCCAGGGCGCCCATCACGCGGGCCACCGAGCGCAGCCGCGCGGCGAGAGCCTGCCGCAGCTTGATCTCCGGATCGTCGGGCCACAGGAAGAGCTGGGCGCCTGTGCCACAGATCACACCGAGGGCGATGCCGACCACGCGCCAGAGCCCCGTCTCGACGGCCGCATTCTCGCTGGCGCCGGGGGGAAAGTAGGCCACGAGGACGAAGGTGAACGAGCCCAG
>Ga0075434_100003909_pt1 | contig 13339 bp, 12 predicted proteins | sample RhiMethybrSRZTD3_FD_75298 | JGI IMG/M metagenome (GOLD analysis project Ga0075434, IMG submission 75298) | Populus rhizosphere microbial communities from Tennessee, USA - Rhizosphere MetaG P. TD hybrid SRZTD3 | ecosystem: Host-associated > Plants > Roots > Rhizosphere > Soil | place: USA... | reverse complement strand
TTTCGCTGAAAAGACACCACCATGGCAAACCGCACACCCGTTCATCTGTAAGCGTCCGGTTCTCACCGTGTGTACTCCGAGTGTGTGAATAAGAAATATGGGTGTGTGGACCGAAATGATCGTGTCCACGAAGGGGGATCGTGGACACGCTCACACATTCACAGCAAGGTAGAGAGCCAGGCAGAAAGCGCGTGTGGCGCACGCAAGCGGAGCGACGGGCGATTGTAGAAGAGACGCTGGTACCGGGAGTCTCGGTGTCGAGAGTGGCCCGAAGGCACGACGTGAATGCCAACCAGGTGTTCCACTGGCGGAAGCTCTATCAGGAAGGACGGCTAGACACGACAACCAATTTCCTGCCGGTGCGAATCGCGAGTGAGCAGCGTGGAGAGGGAGGGAGCGGTTTCATTGCGCAACCCGGAACCATGGAGATCAAGCTCGCGAAAGGGACGCTGCGCCTTGTGGGGGCGGTGGATGTGACAGCGCTGCGTACCGTGATCGAGTGTCTGGTCTAATGATTGGATTGCCGACAGGAACGCGCATCTGGATCGCCGCCGGAGTGACCGATCTGCGACGAGGATTTACCGGCTTGAGCGGGATGGTGCAGACGGTGCTGAAAGAAAATCCCTTTTCTGGTCAGGTGTTCGTATTTCGCGGTCGCCGCGGTGATTTGATCAAGATGCTGTGGTGGGATGGCGATGGTCTATGTCTTTTCGCCAAGAGACTGGAGCGCGGAAGATTCATCTGGCCGCAAGCAACGAGTGGAACGGTATCGCTCAGCCAGGCACAGCTTTCGATGTTGCTCGAGGGGATTGATTGGCGACGACCTGTGCGCAGCTACACTCCGCAGATGGCGGTGTGATTTAGCCACAAATGATTTGCACAGAAAAGCGTGGCTGGGCATACTGCGCTCACGACAACCGTGCGCGCCCTTCCTGATCTGAAGCAACTGAACTCCGACGAGCTAAGAGCGCTGATCGTTGAACAGCAACAACAGCTCGAAGCGCGCGACAGTGAAATCGAGCAGCTGAAGCTGTTGATTGCGAAGCTGCGGCGCATGTGGCTCGGACGGAAATCGGAAAAGCTGCAAAGGCAAATCGAGCAGCTAGAGTTGCGTCTGGAAGCGCTGGAGATGAACCAGGCGGAGAAGGACGCAGCGCAATCAAGAACAACGGAAAAATCGCAGCCAGCAGCGCGGCCGAGTCGCCAGCCGCTGCCAGAACATCTGCCTAGAGAAGTGCGGACTTATCTGCCGAAGGAAACCGCTTGTCCGGAGTGCGGAGGAGCGCTGCACAAGTTGTCAGAAGAGCCCTCGGAGATCCTGGAGCGTGTGCCGGCGCGTTTTTATGTGATCCGGCAGGTGCGGGTAAAGCTAGCGTGTGGAAGGTGCGACAAGATCGTGGAGGGAAAAACGCCGAGCCGGCCGATCGAGCGGGGCCTGGCTGGACCGGGCCTTCTGGCGCACGTGCTGGTGTCGAAGTATGGCGATCATCTTCCGTTATACCGGCAGGCAGAGATTTTCGAGCGGGAAGGAGTAGAGCTGGCGCGAGCGACGCTGGCGGACTGGGTGGCGCAGACGAGCGAACTGGTGAAGCCACTGATCGAAGCTTTGCAAGAGCACGTGATGGCAGGCGAAAAGCTGCATGCCGACGACGTGCCAGTTCCGGTGTTGGCGCCTGGACTGGGAAAAACGAAAACCGGGCGACTGTGGACCTATGTGCGAGACGATCGGCCGGCGGGAGACCAAACTGCTCCGGCGGTATGGTTCGCCTACAGCCCGGATCGCAAGGGCGAACATCCCAAAGAGCACTTGAAGAAGTTCCGAGGAACGCTGCAGGCGGATGGTTACGCGGGCTTTGATCAGATCTACGAAGCGGGCCAGATCCAAGAAGCGGCTTGCTGGGCGCATGTGCGACGAAAGTTCTACGACATCGAGGTGGCACACAAATCGGCAGTGGCTCGAGAAGCTCTCGAACGAATCGCGGCACTCTACGGGATCGAGAAAGAAATCCACGGACGAGCGCCAGCAGAACGGCTCGCCGCGCGAAACGAGCGGAGCCGGCCGCTGTTGGAGTCGCTGAAGCAGTGGCTGGAGAAGATCCTGGAACGGCTTTCGAAGAAATCCGATACGGCGATGGCCGTTCGTTACGCTCTTGGACGATGGGAAGCGTTGCTACGCTACTGCGATGATGGACGGTTGGAGATGGACAACAATGCAGCGGAACGATCGTTGCGTGCTGTAGCTCTGGGACGAAAGAACTACTTGTTCGCTGGATCGGACCGCGGTGGGGAGAGTGCTGCAGCACTCTACAGCTTGATCGGAACGGCGAAGCTGAACGGTATCGATCCCGAGGCTTACCTGCGGAACCTCCTGTCTCGCATCGCGGAACATCCCATCAATCGCATCACGGAGCTACTGCCTTGGAATGTCGCGGCTCAACTGCAGCAGGCCTCCACCCGCGCTGCCTAACGTAATCCTTCCGTCCAGACGTCCTTCAGCTGACGCTTACCTTGATCTGCCATTCCTAACTGGTAGTGACGCTTTGTTCCAGGGTTTGTCTAACGTATGGCGCGTTCGACGACTGCAGCTGCCGCAACCTAACCGAACGGACCTTTGGCTTGTCTGGGCTCATAATGATCATCTTTGCAGTCTCCGCGGTGACGCTCCATCCCGATTGGAGCGGGCTCGCTCAAGGGCTAGTTCCGTTACATCCTCCGCCCGACACGCAACATCGTTTGCTCTACGCGTACTTTGCCCTTGGGATTTTTAGCGCCATGTTGATGGAGTACGAGGTTCACTTTTATTCGTTGGGAGGCCTAGAGGAAGAATGGAAACCCAAGTATCTCGGGGAAAACTTCATGGTTGCGTCATTAGGCTCGATCTTCGGGCCTGCCCTCACCGTGGCGCTCATGGCGCTCGGCGCCCTTCTGTTTCTGCCGCATCAAATCGTTCCGCAGATGCTGTCGGTGGGGATCGATCGTTGCGGAGCCGTCGAACGAGGCGCGGGGACAATGCAGATGCCTGTCGCGAAGATCAGCCATAAAATACCATGCGATCAACTGTGAAGCTGCTCGATTTCGAGGCTTTCGTGTGTCAAAGTAGCGGGTTGCTCCCCGTTTTTCGGTGTCACTTCTGGGGTCACTTGGATTGGCAAAACCAGGCAGAATGCGACGGAGTGTGTCAGTCTGGATTTTTCGCATCTAACTGAAATGACGGAACTTGACGAATTCAGGCACCTGCTGGCGGAATAGCAAGAATGGCTTAAAAGGCCGCTGCTCTACCACTGAGCTACGCCCCTATAGATGAATCCTTAATTATAGCATGGCCGTGTGAGCCGACCTTTCCTACAGCTCCAACGGCGCGAAAAGTAATCCGGTAGTCTCGCATAGGGCTAGGAGCATGGGTATGGCGCGAAGCCGTCGAGCCGACATTCACTTCTACAAACCCTTTCCGATGTGCGCTTCATTGGAGAAGATATTGAGGGTGGCTCGGAGTCCGAAAAAGACAACTTGGTGCGAGTGCGCCCGGAAGGATCGGCAACTGGTGTCGCCGCCTACCGGGACGAGTTGCGAAGGAGACCTCATGAATGCACATGGCCGCTTTGCAGGGCTTCTCACAATAGGATTGGCGCTCGTCGCTGCGTTGACAGCTCCGGTGATCGTCTCTGCTCAAGGTGCAAAGAGGGACTCTCCGAGTTCCCCAAGTGCGCCTCCCGCAGACGATTTAAGGGCGCTAACCGAGGTGGTTCGGCAGCTTCAATCACAAGTGCAAAGTTTGCGGGTTCGCGTGCAGACCCTTGAGGCGAACGAAAGCGCCGCCGTCGCAGAATCAGTAAAGCTGCGGGCGCAACTCGCCGCGGCAAATGCCCCAGTTCCTGCTTTACGGGAAGCAACGGAGCCAATTGTTAGTGCCACCGCGTCGGCTGAAAATCCTACATTTGACACTTCTGCCTCAGGCACCGCCGTCGGCAACACCCAACAATCGACGGATGAACGTATTTCGCGGATTGAAGAAGACGTCGCGCTGGCCGACTCAAGAATCAAAGAACAGAGCCAAACCAAGGTCGAGAGCAGTTCAAAATATCGCGTGCGTCTAAGCGGGCTTGCCTTGTTCAACCTCTTTGCGAACCGCGGCACCGTGGATAACCAGGACATACCGCAGATTGCCAAACCCGCCGGATTGCTGGACTCTTCCGGTACTTTTGGAGGCTCACTTCGCCAGTCCCAACTTGGACTCGACGCGTTTGGCCCCGACGTCGCTGGCGCACGCACGAGCGCAGAAATCAGATTCGATTTCGCTGGCGGGTTTCCGCGCGCGCCGAATGGTGATGTTGCGGGCTTGGTGCGTCTGCGCACGGCAACTGTCCATTTCGATTGGAACAACACCTCCCTCGTAGCCGGACAAGACTATCTCTTCTTCTCTCCGTTGACACCCACGTCCTACGCATCGTTGGCAATTCCTGCCATGTCCTATTCAGGAAATCTCTGGGGCTGGACCCCGCAAGTTCGTGTCGAGCACCGTTTTCACTTTTCCGAAGCATCTTCGGTGAGCGTTGAAGCCGGCATCCTGCAAACTCTATCAGGAGACATACCTGCGATCAGCTATCAGCGAACGGCGACCTGGGGCGAAAGGTCAGGCGCTCCAGGAACGGCCGCCCGCGTCTCATGGAACCGCGCGACCTTTGGGCAGAAAATAGTCGCCGGAATCGGCGGCTACTATGGCCGCCAGAATTGGGGTTTCGGTCGCAGCGTCGATAGTTGGGCAGGAACGGCGGATCTGAGTGTGCCAATCGGCCGGCTCCTGGAGTTTACGGGACAATTTTATCGTGGCCGAGCGGTTGGCGGTTTAAGCGGAGCAATAGGTCAAAGTGTACTTTGGAATGGCGCATTCACCGACCCTGCCACGGATGTCTATGGGTTGGATTCGGTGGGCGGCTGGGCTCAGATCAAGTTAAAGCCCACATTGAAACTTGAATTGAACGGGGCCTTCGGCGAAGACAGTCCGTTTGCTGCAACTTTGCGCGAATTCAGCGCGAATCCTATTTACGCGAATTCGCTGATCTCAAGGAATCTCACGTCTCTCGTCAATTTTATCTACAGGCCGCGCTCTGACTTGATCTTTTCGCTAGAATACAAGCATCTGAAGACGTTCACTTTGGATAGCAACGCCAACACGGCAAACAACGTTAATTTAGTTATCGGATACATATTCTAGTGTCACGCGAAATCGCAAGTTCCCGGCTGGTGGCGAAATGGTGTGCGGCGCTGGTAATTACTTTTATATTGGTCCCCCCTGTTTTGGCGCAACAGCCTACCGTCACCGCGCGTGTTCGTTTAGGTCATGGCGGTGAAAAGGCCAAGACGGATGATGGCGTGGTGGTCTGGTTGCAGCGGCTCGACCCTGTGCCCGTTAGTGCTAGCTCGCAGCCTAAGAGGCAAAAGCTGCTTCAGTTCCACAAGACATTTGAACCACACGTGCTAGTGGTGCAGGTCGGGTCAGTCGTGGATTTTCCGAATCGCGACCCGTTCTTCCATAACGTTTTTTCCTTGTTCGAAGGGAAGCGTTTTGATTTAGGCCTCTATGAGGCGGGGGCTACGAACTCCGTCCGGTTTGACCGAGTCGGCGTCAGCTTCTTGTTCTGCAACATCCATCCGGAGATGAGCGCCGTGGTCGTTACCGTGGACACGCCGTATTCTGGCGTGTCGGACGCCGACGGCAACGTGACAATCGCCAACGTGCCCGATGGCAGGTATGAAGTGCATTATTGGTCCGAGCGCGGGCTGCCCGAGGCTCTGAAGCAATTGACGAAAGTCGTTTCCATCTCCGATTCCAGCAGGAGCATCGAGCCCGTGCAGATCGCGGAAAATCCCGGCTTTACGAAGGTTCACAAGAATAAATACGGGCAGGACTATGCGCCCCCGCCCATTACGGACTACCCGCGGCCCTGACGCAAACTGCGGAGCGGCCCATCTTTCGACGTTAAGCAACATTCATCTTGGAGTAGGTGGCCTCAGGATGTTCTGCTCGAGGTAGCTTCACCAGAATTGTCGTGCCGGAGCTGGAGGAAGATTCAATGCTGGCTGATCCTCCATGGTCTTGCACGATCTTGCTGACGATCGCCAAGCCTAGCCCGGTTCCGTTCGGCTTACCGAAGCTGACGAACGGATCGAAGAGCGTCTGGCGAACGGGTTCGGCTACTCCCGGTCCGTTGTCTATTACTCGAATTTCGAACACATTTTCCGTCGTGCGAACGTCCACGTGAACGGCCGATTTCGCATCCGTGGTTGCTTCGCACGCATTCAACAGCAAGTTGAAAATTACGCGCTGCAATTTCTTGGGGTCGAATACCCCGGGCACATCGTCTTCGCCGGTCAGTGAGACTTGTATCGTGCGGAATTCTGGCTTGGCATGAACGGCCTCGATAGCCTGGCGAATTACTAGAGTCAAATTTGCGGGCACTGGCGAAATCGCGCTGTGCTGCGACGAGAGTTCGCGCAGCGAATCGATGAGATCGGTCATTTGTGTTGCGGCCAGTTTGATCTCTTCATAAATCTCCCGCTTGTCGACGTTAAGTTGGTCCGCCTCGTACAGAAATTCGGCGTTGGCGACCACTGTCGCCAAATAATGCCGGAGGTCGTGCGAAATCGAACTCGATGCGCGCGCCACCGCGGCGATGCGTTCCGATTCGATGCGCTGCCGCTGCGATGCCAGCAGCTCGCTTCGCATCTGCGCAAATGCCGAACCGAGCTCATGAACTTCGCTGCTTCCTTCCGGCTTGATGGAATAGTGGAAATCGCCGGTAGCCAGCGCGCGAACTCCTGCTACGAGGTTGTCCAGGGGTTTGGTGATCGTTCGCGCGACGAATCCAAACAATAATGCCGCCAACGCTACGGCTGCGACGCCCGAGACGAAAATGATGCGGTTGAGCCGGCGCAGAAAACCGTTCGCTGGCGCCAGCGGCATCATCACGAAGCAACGGATGGCCGAAGGCGGCGCATCATGCAGGACAATCGACGCCGACGCATAATTGTCGGTTTGCAACGCGATTTTGCTGTCCACCTGCTTGTTTAATTCGTTAGTGCGTAGCAGACTTTCCACCTCTCCTTCGTCCGCGGGCGGCAGATTCGAGGCTATGACCTTGTCCCCGGTGGTAAGAGCGATTTGCCCTCCGGTTACCGCTGCGAGCTGTTGCGCAACGGTCGCATCAACCTGGTAGCCCACAACCAAGATTCCAAGCACCTGCGCAGTATTGCCGCGCCTTATTGGCCGCAAGAACACCCAGTACAGAAGTCCGTTGTGGTACCACCAGGAAGCGTCCTCTCCGGCATCTAACGAGCGCGCCAATTCTCGCTGCGAAGCGCCTAGCGACCATCGCGACTGATTTACATGAAGAGCCATGATTTGCCGATCCGGTTTCGCGAGCACCAACAAATCACTTCCAGAAAGCTTCCAAAATACTTCAGACCCGTCTTGGATCGTTGGCGCGTGGTCGGTGGTCATCAACGCCTGAACTGTGGGCAGGATCGCCAACATTTCCGTGGTTCGCGAGAGCTGCGCTTCGCGCTGCTCTTGCACATTCTTGAATGTTTTGACGGATTCCTGGGTTCCGTCCCTCACTTGTCTCTGGATTTCTGTGCTGACGGTATGTCGGATAATGAGCAAAGTTGCTCCGGTGAGCGCGCAGATGATTATTACCGTCGCGATCAAAAGCTGAGTGCGAAGTGCGATGTGGGCCATGCTCAGCCGAGGTTTCTTTTAGTCGTTTACGGCGTGCGGAGCGTCGAAAACAAATTTGTAACCCGCTCCATGAACAGTTAGGAAGTAGCGCGGGTTTGCCGCGTCCGGTTCAAGCTTCTGCCGCAGCCGGAGCACATGATTGTCCACGGTGCGGCTCGAAGGATAATTCTGATATCCCCAAACTTCGTTCAGCAGAGCATCCCGAGAATGAACGATTCCAGGCGAAGAGGCGAAAAACTTCAGGAGCTTGAACTCCTGCGCGGTCATCGCCACCGGTACGCCTGCTCGGCTCGCTTCCATGCTGGTAAAGTCAATACGGGCGTCGGCAAAGGTTAAGATCTGGTGCTCCGTCGTTTTTGCGGGAATCCCCGTAAACGCAACCGGCTTAGCGCTCCCTCGCCTCATTGCCCGCCGGACTCTAGCAAGCAGCTCCTTTGGGCTGAAAGGCTTCGTGACATAGTCGTCTGCCCCAAGTTCGAGCAACAGGACTTTGTCGTCCACCTCGGAATTTGCGCTGAGTACGACAATTGGAACCGAGGACGCCAGCGACTTAAATTCCCGGCATAGCTCTTTTCCCGACATCCCGGGTAACTTCAGGTCAAGCACCACGGCATCAGGCGGTTGTTTCCGGAATGAGTGCAATCCCGTTGGGCCGTCCCCGGCCAACGCCACCTGTAATGAGTCTGATTCGAACAGCCGCTGGAGCGTCCTTTGCATTGGGCGGCTGTCTTCCACTACCAGTACAGTTTCCACGTGCTCACCTTCCGCATCTCGATCTGGACGGATATTGCTCAAATGATACCAAGCAGAACCGTCGCTGGTGTCGGAGTCATCCTAGCCGCGGCCGGGTTCCGTCTCATGCCACTGTATCGCGATTTCCTCACGGAAGGATCTCTCTCACGAACATATGACGGCGACGTGACATAATCCTGACAACCGGGATTCTGCGAGGGGCTAGCGACAACGTTTTTACAATAGGGCGTACTTACCAGCTGTGCACGGTGCCATCCAGTTTCCGGTTTGTTGGCAGATACGCCCGCCGGTATGGGAATTGCGCAGCTAGCTGCTCGTCGACGTCCACGCCGAGGCCTGGTCGGTCGCCGGGGTGCATGAGTCCATCCGCAAACCTGTAGCCGTGCGGAAACACGCTGTCCGTTTCATCGCTATGTCTCATGTATTCCTGTATACCGAAATTGTGCACGCTCAGGTCAAAGTGCAGCGCCGCTGCCATACAGACGGGGCTCAGGTCGGTCGCGCCATGCGAACCGGTTCGAACGTGGTACATCTCCGCCAGGCCGGCAATCTTGCGCAAATGCGAGATCCCACCACCGTGCACGATTGTCGTTCGAATGTAGTCGATCAATTGTTCCTGGATCAGTTGCTGACAATCGTAAATGGTATTAAAGACCTCGCCCACCGCTAGCGGTGTCGTCGTGTGCTGCCGAATCAGTCGAAAGCTTTCCTGCAACTCCGCCGGCACCGGATCTTCCAGCCAGAATAGGTGATACGGCTCCAGTGCCTTACCAGCTCTAGCCGCTTCAATCGGCGTAAGTCGGTGGTGCGCGTCGTGCAGCAAGTGAATCTCTTCGCCAAATTCTCGCCGCAAGCGCTCAAACAGTTGCGGAACAAAATTGAGATACCGTTCCGTGCTCCACAAATTTTCCGGCGGAGCGTCGGGTTCTGCCGGCTCATAGTGCATCTTCCCCCGCCCCACGCCATACGTGCTCTTCAACCCCGGAATGCCGCTTTGCGCCCGAATCGCTCGGTAGCCGAGAGCCAAATAATCACCAACCGCCTTGACCGTATCCTCAATGTCGTTGCCGCTTGCATGTCCGTAAACCAGGACGCCGTCGCGGGACGCCCCTCCTAACAATTGGTACACGGGCACATTGAGCGCTTTGCCTTTGATGTCCCACAACGCCGTGTCCACTGCAGCGATCGCCGACATCGTTACGGGTCCGCGCCGCCAGTAGGCGCCTTTGTAAAAGTATTGCCAGATGTCTTCTATTCGCCGCGCATCACGTCCAACCAAGAGTGGAATCACGTGATCGGTCAGATAGCTGGCTACGGAGAGTTCGCGTCCATTCAGCGTCGCGTCACCCAAGCCGTAAATTCCGTCTTCTGTCGTGACCTTAAGGGTTACGAAATTGCGTCCAGGACTGCACACAATCACTTTTGCGTCAGTGATTCGCATTGCGAATCGCCATCCTCGCTGTAAAATCTCTGCTGCATTGTCGCATCAACAAGGAGAAAAAGCCTCTTGGGTCATCCAAAACTGGACTTGCAAAACCAGACTGCGGTGGTCATCGGCGGGACCAGCGGAATCGGCCTCGAAATCGCCAAAGGTCTCGCCGTTGCAGGCGCCAACGTCGTTGCCACGGGGCGCCGGACCGATCTGGTACGCGCGGCAACAGCTGAAATCCAAGCTATCGGCCGCCGCTCACTCGATGTTCCCTGCGACGTGACCGATCAAGCTTCTCTAGCAAATCTCCTTGATGCCACCTGGTCTGCCCTTGGCCAGGTTCACATCCTCGTGAACAGCGCTGGCCGTACCAAAAAAACTCCGGCTCTCGAGGTCACTCTTGCCGAGTGGAACGCCATTCTTGAAACGAATCTTACTGGCACGCTGCGCGCCTGCCAGACTTTTGGCCGACACATGATTGAGCATGGCTATGGCCGCGTGATCAACATTGCTTCCATTTCGTCGTTTGTGGCTTTGTACCAGGTCGCGGCGTACTCGGCCAGCAAGGCTGCGGTGGTGTCCCTTACGAAGTCTCTTGCGGTCGAATGGGCGCCATTTGGTGTCTGCGTCAACGCCATCGCGCCGGGTGTATTTCGCACGGATCTGAACGCCGCTCTGCTGGACGGCACCGAGCGCGGCAAGGAATTCCTCCTTCGCACGCCCATGCATCGCTTCGGCCAACTCGAGGAACTCGTCGGCGCCGCCGTTTTTCTCGCTTCCGCTTCGGCGAGTTTCGTCACTGGCCACGTTCTTTCGGTGGACGGCGGGTTTTTAGCAAGCGGCGTGAACCAATAGCCTGCTCTCCCGTCGTGTCCTGCCCTGACGGATTAGTTCGCTTGCCTCAAGCACAGATTATCGTTGCGCTCGGCGAACATCACCCGATCGATATCAATCCGCCGAGCTCGCAGCGTCTGCTGGCTCGCTCGATCCGATGTTCGGCCTCTCGTAGCGATACCAAAGAAACACGGCTAACGACGCCACGATGGCTCCGACCGAATCCAGCAAAGAATCCCACGGCGATGCCGTGCGCGACGCCACGAACGCTTGATGCACTTCGTCCAGCGCCGAGTATCCAGCCGCGATGGAAAGAGCGGCCAGAGCCCACGTCCACCGCCAGCCGGTTCGACTTCCACGTGCGCCCCGAAATAGCAGAACGTAAAAAATGAAATACTCTATAAAGTGAGCGGCCTTGCGAATCAAGTGATGGATTGGAGCGAACTGCTCGGCAGTTAACGAAGGGATGATCCGGTGAAAAAGGGGATAAAGAAAAGTGCTCGTGTGATCGGCGGAAAACTCGTCCGTCGACAGCAGAAAAATCAAAACCGCCCATAGCAGGGCGGGCCACCACGTCTGAAAGAATCCGGTCAGATATGCTTTTGCCGGTAAGCGCCGTCGCACTTCGTCAAGCTGCGGTGCAGGCTTTGGCTTTCTCCACGGTTGTTCTGGCACGCGAGCTCCGGCGGCAAATGTCTATTCCATTCTATAGTTTGGAGCCTCGCGCGTAATCACGACGTCGTGTACGTGTGACTCGCGCAAACCGGCTGCCGTGATCCGTACAAACTGGCTCTTTTCCGCCAGTTCACGCAGATTCCGGGCTCCAACATATCCCATTCCGCTTTTCAGTCCACCGACAAGCTGGTCGGTCAGCGCGCCGAGCGGCCCTTTGTAAGCTACGCGACCTTCTACACCTTCCGGAACCGACTTGCCGCTTTCTGCAGCTTCCTGCACCACGCTGTACCGATCCGATCCCGCTGCCATCGCGCCGATCGATCCCATCCCGCGATAGGATTTGAACGTCCGCCCTTGATACAAAATCGTTTCACCAGGCGACTCTTCGGTTCCCGCGAACAAACTTCCAATCATTACGCAGGAGGCGCCCGCGGCCAACGCTTTGGTGATGTCACCCGAATACTTGATTCCGCCGTCGGCAATAATCGGCACTCCGCTTCCGGCCGCGGCTTTGGCGCAGTCCATCACCGCGGTCAGCTGTGGTACCCCCGCACCCGTAACGACCCGCGTGGTGCAAATCGATCCCGGACCGATGCCAACTTTGAGACCATCAATATCCAGCGCAATCAAATCTTTAGCCGCTTCGAACGTCGCCACGTTTCCCGCAATCACTTGCATTTCCGGCAAGCGATGCCGGATGACCTTAATCGCTTCCATTACCTTGGCCGTATGACCATGCGCAGTGTCCACGGCCAAAACGTCGGCTTTTGCCTTGGACATTTCCACGGCGCGCTCGAGGAAATCGCCAGAAGCCCCCACCGCGGCGCCCGTCAGCAATCGTCCCTGGTCGTCCTTCGCCGCTCTCGGATACTCCAACTTCTTTTGAATGTCCTTTACCGTGATCAATCCTTTGAGATTGAAATCCTGATCTACCACTAGCAGCTTTTCGATGCGATGCTTCTGCAGAATCTTTTCTGCATCTTCCAGTGTGGTTCCAACCGGCACTGTTACCAGATTCGCTTTGGTCATCACCGCGCTAACGAGTTGGGCGTGGTCCTTTTCGAATCGCAAATCGCGGTTGGTCAAGATTCCTGTCAAGCGCGTCCCGCGCGTCACCGGCAGCCCAGAGATGCGGTACTTTGTCATGATCTCTAGCGCCTGCCGCAAAGTAATGTCCGGCGAAATCGTCACCGGATCCACGATCATTCCGCTCTCCGACCGCTTTACCCGGTCCACTTCTTCCGCTTGCCGGTCAATCGGCATGTTTCGATGAATCAGGCCGATCCCGCCCTGTCGTGCAATAGCGATTGCCAGGCGTGACTCGGTGACCGTGTCCATTGCCGCCGAGACCAGCGGAACATTGATTTTCAGCTTGCGCGTGAATTGCGTCTGCGTGTTCACTTCTGCCGGTAGGACGGAGCTTTTTCCCGGCACCAGCAACACGTCGTCGAAAGTAAGCCCCTCCCGGATCGGACCTTCCATCATTTCTGCCTTTCGGATAAATTTCGCGCCCTAAAACAGCGCAGCCCAGCGGGTGGCCGCTGGGCCGCGAGAAGAATTCATCAAATCGAAAAAATGAATCACCGTGAATTTTCTATTCTACGGGTAAAGTAAAACACCGGTCAAGTTTGCCGGCACGATGTACGCCAATAGCACCGTTCAATTGCCTCTTCATAGCTTACGAATTACGGTTACGGCAAACTGCGATCAGTTTTCCTGTTTTCCTGTGGTGGCTTCCTGCGCCACGAGCGGCGAATGGGGCTGGCTCAGTCGGTGACGAATCATCTCGGCCTGCCGGGGATCAGATTCCCCCTCCAGCAGAATCTGCAGCATTGGCTCCAGAAAACGGTTGTATTTCCTGAGCGTCCGCTCATCGCCGCAGGCCAGCGCCGTCTCGATGGCCGTTCGTGTCC
>Ga0075434_100003906_pt1 | contig 13344 bp, 10 predicted proteins | sample RhiMethybrSRZTD3_FD_75298 | JGI IMG/M metagenome (GOLD analysis project Ga0075434, IMG submission 75298) | Populus rhizosphere microbial communities from Tennessee, USA - Rhizosphere MetaG P. TD hybrid SRZTD3 | ecosystem: Host-associated > Plants > Roots > Rhizosphere > Soil | place: USA... | reverse complement strand
TTCTTCAGGGCTGTTGGCCACTCTCATCCCAGCCACGGGCCTTGGCTGGCCGTTCTCGACCACCATGATGCGGAACGTCTTTGGCTTAGGCATTCCTCGCTCGGTGATGGGCGCACGCTCGACCTCAGGCGGCTTGTTGTAGTCGCCTTGGACGGTCTGCGTCGGCTGAGGCTCAACGGGCTGGTGCTGCTCGAACCTTCGATGCGGACCAATGCCGGGGCGAGCGTTGGGGTCGAGCGGAGGTGGCGGCCCGTACTCGCCTTGAACTTCCATCGTGGCGAGCGGACGGATGGACTCTTGCGAGGTAGGCAAGCGAGCGTCGAAAGGATTCTCCGGAACCGAGGGTCCACCGGGGCCAACGCCGAAGAGTCCCTCGGGACGAGCCACCATTCCTTCGCCGCCAATGCCAATGGGGCGCGGCAGCTGGTCAGCGGCAACGCCAGGCGAGACACCGGCACGTGGGTCGAATGGACTGCTCGGGAGATCGGGCTGGCCAGGGCCAACAGCAAGGAGCCCAGGTGGCTTGCGCACCTCTCCGCCGGCAACTCGCTCCGGTGGAGGTAGCACCCTCATCTCACCGGATGGCCGCGCCGCTTCCGGGTCAGGAGAAAACGGCTGCTGGCTAACGCTAGCTGGTGGAGGAGGAACGAGCTTGCCGGCTTCGTCCCTGTAGAGCGGGAACTGGTCGCGTGTATCCTTGATACCCTTGTCGAACCGATTCCAGACAGGGTCGTCGGTATCACCGCGAGTGGTCGAGTAGTTGAGCTCCCGGTAGATGCGGTCTTCGAGCGTGGTCAAGCCCTGGGCATTCACCTCGACGGGATGAAGGACAATGGCCTGGCCAGGCAGGATTGGACCGGTGTCGAGCGAATCTCCGAACAGATGGGTGGCCAGCTCTGGCTCGATGACGATGCCGCCAACAGCCTTCGCGGGCGCGTCGGCGGCCTTCATGTCTACGGGAACGGGCCTGGCATACTGCTTGAGGATGCCGCCAATCTTCTTCATCGTTGGCGGGTCCATCGCCACACGAGCGCCGTCCACTGCATCACGACCAAAGCCGCCCCTGGACATGTCGACCAACGCCTCGATAGCTGGCGTGGTCGGCTTGTGGATACGGTTGTAGTCGGGATGATTGAAGTACTCGTGCATCTCCCCTTCGATGCGCGCGTGCTCATCGGTACCCTGCTTGACGAGAGAGCGCTCGATGTCTGGAGCAACGGCACGAGCCGCACGGTCACCAGCGGTTCCGGTTGCGCCAACCTTGTTGGACTCGTTGTAGTGTCTGACAATCTCCTCTGGCGCGGTGACGCCCTTGCCGATGTGGGCTCCTCCTCCGGCAGCTTCGAGGGTACGAAGGGGCGCATTGCGAGGCGTAGCCCGGTAGCCCTGACGAAGCGTGTTCACGCCCGATGCGCCGAGATCGAGGGCGCCACCCGCAAGTCCACCGAGACCTGCGTTCATGCCAAGGTTGCCAACTGCCGCCTTGGAGGCGTCGGTATAACTAGCGCCTTCGTTGGCGGCGTTCGCAAAGTCTTGGACAGCGCCCTCGTAAGCACTCGTCAGGCCACCGGCGCCAGTTGCGATGGCGGCCCTGGGAACGAATCCCTTCCCAGCTTCGCCGAGAGCGCGTTGAGCAAAAGCCTCACCGATGCCGGCGAGCTCTCCTTGGATGAGATTCGCCGGATTACGAGGCAAGCCATAGCCAGCGAACTGACCGGCGACGTATGCCGGCCTGTTGCGACCGATGACCTCACGCGCCTTTGGCTGAGGACCGATGTCATAGCCGCGCTTGCCAGCCTCGTAGTCGATGAGGTCTGTGATGGCATCGCCAAGCGGAGCCGCCTGGCCCAGCGTTGCAGCATCGGCGACACCCATCAGCGCCGGAGCGGCAACACGGTCGCCGACCCAGCCAGCGCCACCGCGCACGTAGTCAACCTTCGAGCCAGGCTTGAAGTGAACGTCCCGGTAGCGCTTGAGGTTGGTCTTGTACCTCTTGGCTTCTTCGGACTTTTGCCGATACATCTCGTCGGCAATCGTCCCGTACTGGCTGTCCTTCTCTGTGAGCGCGTCGAGATAGCTGACAGCAGGAACCACGTTCCAGCCTTGGGGAGCGCCAGACATCGGGTCGAGAACGGGCTCCCGCTTCTCTGGCGTGTTGATGCCCTTGGCCCAGCCGCTCAGACCGAGTCGATCCATCGTCTGCGGGTTGCGACGGAAGAAGTCCTGAACCTCGCCGACGTTGGGCTCATAGAAGTAGTCGGTGTCTAGGTCCTCCCCCTCACCTTCGGCAGATGGTGTGGCCAAGGTCGGCGGCTCCTCCGTGAGCCTTCCGTTCTCGTCCACCTTCCGCTGAGAAGACGTGTAATCCCTGAGCGCCCGATCGAACTTGTTGAAGTCGTCGGCGGCGGCGACGTACTCCGGATGCTCCGCCGTCATACCCTTACTCTCGGTAAGGGAGTTCAGCCTCATCTGAAGCCGGTTGTGGATCTGCTTTGCCTTCTCGAAGTTCTCTTTGGTGATGGCCATGGCTTCACTTCAGCATCTCGTCCATCTCGCGCTTCAGCTCCTCTTCCGTCATCTTGTCGACGGGCTTGCTCGATGGAGGTCTACGAGCAGGCTTCGGAAGAACTCGGGAGCCACGAACAGCGCCAGTTCGATTCGGCTCCGGAGGCATGCTCGCTCCACCGGGAGACGGGTGGGCGCCAGCCGGAACGTCGACAACACCCAGGTTGCCTTCCTCGGCTGCCAGTCGCTGCATCTCGGCGTCTTCCGCGTCGATGTCGTAGACTGGCACTTGTGCCCCGGCGCCCTCTCTCTCCCAAGACTCCTTGAGCTCCTCCGGCAGGTACTCTGGAGGAAAGAAGCCGCGGATCGATTCTTCGTACACGCGACGATGAGTATCCGTCGGGGCGTTCTTCCACGAACGATACAGTCCGTCCCTCGCCTCCATCATCGCAGAACGACTGCTCTTCGTTCCAAGGTCGATGAGCTCCTTCAGGTCGCGAATCATGTCCGCGTTGAAGCCACCGTTCTTTTGGAAGAACATGTTGAGCGTGTCGTTCTTGAGCGCGCTCCAGAGGCTCTGTGCGCCCTTCGATGACCGGTCAAAGTCCTTGTCCGTCATCACGCCCGTATTACGCATCTTGTAGAGCGTCTCGATGAGCGCGTTGGCAACGTTGGGATTGGTGTGCGCCTGACCGATGAGGTTCAGCGCGGCGCTAGAAGCCGTGAGCTGGTCCTTGATCTTCCTGAGGCTGTTGTTCTCGATGATCCTTGCCGAGAAGGCGCGAGCATCTGCGCGGTCCTTGCTGTCACGGATTGCCTGCTGGTTTTCCCGCATCGCTTCGAGGCGGCCAGACTGACCTTCCATTGCCAGCTGCCCGCGATACAACCCGGTGAGTTCTTGGAACGGAGCCTTGGCGGCTTCGAGCGTTGCCGAAGGATCGAGACGGAGCTTGTGGAGGTTTTGGTTGAAGGCTTCGACTTCGGGCTTGTAGCGACCAGCGGCGTTTGCGATACCTTGGAGCATCGGCTGAAGCCGAAGGCGGTTGGACTCCATGACGGCAGAGGTATCGATGGTGTACGGGTCGAACGGGTTGGGTCCGGTGAGCTGCGGAGAGCCGGGTTGCTGCGCCTGCGGCGCTCCAGGTGCAGGTGGTGCAGGTGGTGCAGGTGGTGCAGGTGCCCCTGTGGCAGGCGCGGGCGGCGCGCTCGCAGCGTCCGTGGGTGGGCCGTCGATCGCAGCTCCCGGAGGCGGTCCGGCGGCGTCGGCGGCCGCTGGCGGCGGGCTCGCACTGTTTCCGGCTCCACCAGAGCTGGTGGCCTGGTTGCTCACCGGCGCCTGGCCAGAGGGCGACAACGCAGCGGCGGAAGCTCCCGGCAGCGCTGGCGGGTCAATGGGGTTGCGGCCGCCGAGGCTCAAGCCGGGCATCTGAAAAGGCTGTCCGGGGGCGGTGCCTTCGGGCGCGCCGCCGTAGATCTGCCGGCGAGCTCCGCCCATATCGAGGGGAACTCGAGCTGGAGCGCCGCTGGCCTTGAAGCGGAAGATCGGGGCGTCCGGAGAGCCGCGCTCGGCAGCCTCACCGCCGAGCTCTAGGATGCGCGGCAGCAGCGCGCGCGCGGTGTTCCAGTCGCCTCGCTGAGCCGCGATCGTGGCGTCGTTGACCAGCTTGACCTGGGCTTGGTGACGAGCGGTCGCAGCCGTGTGCTGGGTGTCGCCCTGAGTCTTGGCGAAGTTGGCAGAGAACTCCGCCTGGCTGTCGCCTCGGTTCTGCTGAAACTGGTTCTCCTGGTTGTCGATGCGGCGCTTGTTCTGGCGCGCCTGCAGAACGTCACGGAAGCCCGAACCGAAGTCGTACTGCTGGAGCGGTCGGGGTTGGAAGATGTACTGGCTCGGGTTGAACGCCATAATTACTTCTCGACGCCCTGGGTCTGAGTACCCTTGATCATGTCGTAGATGGCTTTGGCATCACGCATGATGCGCTCCTGCTGCTGCTGGTCCCAGCCACGCTGATCCGCCGTCTGAGAGATCATCGTGTTCATCATCTCGTCGAACGTGGCTTCGTCAGCATTCAGAATCTGATCGTAGTTCTGTTCGAAGAAGCCCATCACATCGCCGGAGAAGTCGCTCACGTCGCTGTAGAGACCTCCGACCCGATCCTCTCGCTGGTCCTGAGTCCTGTTGGAGGCATCGAAGGCGGTATCGAGTCGACCACGGTGAGCAGCGTCGGAGCCGAAGGCGGTGGAGATGCCGGAGTCGAGTCGATTGCGCCGGGCATCGTCGATGCCGAAGGCGATGTCGCTCATCGTCCGGTCCTTGTTGTAGTCCATCTCCTCAGCACGGAAGGCGAGGTCGCCGCCGAGCCGAGCCTTGTCCAATCCGTAGTTGCTCGCCTGGAGGTTGGAGCCGAAGATGCCGAGCCCTGACAGGTCCGCTCCGCGGGCTTGGTTGCCGAGAAGACCTTGCCAGCCCATCTGGTTTGCGCTGTCGGCGAGCGAGAAGTCGGTAGCGGCTTTGGCGCGCTGAGCCTCCACGTCGAGACCGGCACCGATGGTGTTGTTCAACGCCGTGTTGCTCCCGTACGCACCGCGAGCAGCCGACTGGCTGTTGACGTCGGACATCACCTTGTCCTTCATCCGGTCGTAGTAAGAATCGAACTGCGGCTGGAGAGAGCCAGGCAACATGCCCTTCGTCATGTTGTAGGCCTCTTGAGCGTTGTTCGGTCCCTTGTAGCCGCCGCTGATGGCCGACTCCGCGCCGCTCATCGAGTTGAAGTCGCCCTTGACTCCGTTCCAGTACTGCTGACCAGCACCGGGAGCACCGATGCCGCTCATGTTATCCTGATTCCAGGTCTCGCCGTACCAAGGGTCCTGGAACTGAGGCAGCGCGGAATCGACCCAATCGAGGGACGGGGATTGGAACCAGAGGTCCTGGTTCTGGTTCCAGAACTGCTCGCCCACACCCGGAGCGGACATGTCAAACCCGTACGGAGCAGTCGTAGGGTTGTACGTTCCGCCGTTGAACGCGATGGGCGATCCGCCGATGTTGCCGCCGGGACCTCCCTGGTTGGGAGGGAAGATTGGACCAGTCGACGGGGGAAGTGTCGGTCCAACTCCTGGCGTAGCAGCTGGCGCACCGGGAGGCGGCGGTGGACCGCTGTACTCGGGAACGCTGGGACCCGTAGACTTCGGCTGCCCCATCAGGTTGGCAGGGGGCGTGTTCGGCTTCGTAGGGACACCGAGTGGCGCCGAGTTGCCGGGATTCTTCTTCTTGTCGGGTACGCCGAGAGCCATCAGTACCTCCGGTAAGGATTCTGCGGGCCAACACCAGTGAACGCGCCGCCGACCTTCGCCTGGCCGCCACCCATACCCGGGGGAGCATTGGGTGGAGGAGCGGCGCCGAAGGCAGCAGTCCGGATGTCGGTCTGCATGTTCTGAGGCATCGGATTCTGGAGCATCGGATTCAGATCCATGGCTGGACCCTCTTGCCCCATCATCTGCCCAAGCATCTGGTTGCGAGGTCCAAAGGCAAGCGCGCCCTGGCCCATGGCGTTCATGCGAGCGTCCATCATGTTGGACCGTTGCTCGCGCATCATGCGTTGCGCTTCCTCGAAGCTCCTCTGGTGGGCCTCTTGCGAAGGGTCACCCCAAAGCGAGCTGAGTACGCCTCCAGCTCCCGGCAAGGAGTTGAGGAACTTGCGCCCAAAGTCTGTGAATGCTCCCATATCAGTTACCTAGGATGGAGAAGGACTCCGTCACTTTGAGGAGTGAGAGGTTGGCGGTATCGGAGAATGTCCAGCGCCACTGCCTACGTCGATAAGAGCCGAGAGAACGAACCTCCCGCACGCAGTGGTTGTCACCCGTAGCACCGGTATCGATGAAGATAGGACCGTTCCAAGGCCCCGTGTCGTCGCGCCATTCGATGCGGCCCAAGCTGGCGGCGGAATTGGTGCCTCGCCTTATCGCGAACTTGACCCCATGGCACTTCTTGAGGTTGTCGGTCTCGCGGTTCTGAAAGCCGCTCTCCACGTATGAAACGACACGTTCGCCCCTGTCGTCGTACGCGCCAAGAGATAGGCGACCAACTCTTCCATCCGTTGTGCCAACGACATTGAGGCCGCCGTCTCGCCTAAGGTGATGGGCGTTGACGATGAATCGCTTGAAGTTGGCTTGACTATCGTCCCACCCGAACCATTCGGCCCAGCCTCCTCCAACTTGATAGGCGAAGGTTCGTCCGTCGGTAGGGAAGGTCCAGACGAGGCAGTCGACATGGCCTGTGAAGACTCGATAGCCAAAGCAGTCCTCCGGGGCCGTCAGAGCGTCGAGTTGAGCCTTGATGGGCCCTTCGAGGTTCTGGAACGAGCGCCCATCACTGTACACGATCCGGCGGTGCTGATCGAGCCAGAAGAAGTCCTGGCCCTGCTTGATGATGGAGTAAGGGGCGAGTGTTCCCGCTTCTCGCGTGACGGTTGGAGCGAAGATGCTGGCAGCATCGGGAGAGAAGATCTGAACGTTGTCGATGCCCCAAACGAAGACCTCGTTCGTGTTCTCGTGAACAGCTTGGACGGGATCGGGCCTCGCCTCAGCAGTGAAGAAGCCGCCGTCTTCGCTGAGTCCCGTGTTGTCCCATTGTTCATGTCCGGTCGTGTCGATCGTGCCCTGTGCGATGCCGCTAAAGCGAATCTTCGTCTTGTCGACCACGAGGTCATTCGCAGCTAACCGCGAAGAATTGGCAACGATATGAGATGCAATCGGAGGGCTACCGCCGAGATGGGAGCTGACAAGCGTATTGAGGTCGACCTTCTGGATATTGGAGCCGCCAGCAATTACCAGCCAGGCTTCGGTCTCTGCGAAGGTTGGTCGGCGTCGTCCACGCAAAGTAGAGTTGGGTGCGGCAGACAGGTCAGCCGCCGCGCCGTTGAAGAGCTTGTAGATGTGTCGAGCATCAGGGGTACCACCGACGGCAAAAAGCTGTCCCGTGTTGTCGGAGTACAGCCCCGTGATACCGTCTGAATCAACAACACCAGAAGGGGCGACGTCATAAAGAGCAATCCCGGGACGCTTGCTAACAACACCCTTCGGATCGATGACGACATTGATCGCGCGCGGACTTGCGCCTCCGAGCTCTTCATAGGAGCCCTCCTGGAATGGTCCGAAGAGGATGTCTGCTTGTTGAACTGGCATTAGACCGTAGCTTTTCCGGAGCCAATGACCGCACTGCAGACAGTGTCAGTTGTTTCGAGGTAAGTGAATGAGCTTCCAAACGCTCGCCCACCGTCCGCAACAGCGGACTCCGTAACACTCTGGCCCGTTCCCTGAAAGACGACGTCTCTCGCTCCACCGGAGTTGTTGAGCACAACGACGTTCCACTTGAGACCGATTGGCTTCTCACCTGGTGAGTAGGCGACGGCGAGGTTCGAGGCGTTGGTGTGGTTGATGACGATTGTGTCGGCAACCAGCATGCACTCGGTGCCGCTCAGGCTGGAGCTGGCCGCGTTGGTAAAGTTGAGCTGCTTCCCTTCGCGAGACCCGAGGCGGATACGACTGGTCTGGTTGTATGCGGCCGCGTTGGAGTAGTCGTAGATGTGGCCGGGATCGGTCAGAGCGGTTGGAGCAGTGAAGCCTACGAAGGTGTTGTTGCTCTCGGAGAAGTCAGCATTAGCCCCCACGTTCTGGAGACCAAAGACGTAACCGGAGGAGCCGCCGTCGATGAACTTGCAGTTGCTGACGTTGCCGCCAACGAGGCCAGCGGTAGCCGGATGCTTCGCGTCCAGCATGTAGTACGTACCGCTGGTAACGGCTGAGGCATCGAAGACGCAGCTGTCAATCGTAAAGCAGCTACCGCTTAGAACATCCGTAGAGAATCCAGACGGAATCTCGAAGTAGCAGTCGCTGATGATGACACGCTTGTCATCTCCCGAGCCGTGGTCAATCGCCTGCTCGGTAGCGGCATCGTCCAGCAGGAACTTGCACCGAGTGAAGGTGAACACGCCATTGTCGTCGGCGAGCAGGACCAGCTGATCAGTGAAGCCGCTCTCGTCGAAGGTGCACCCGTCAACGAATACCGTTTGGTCGCCTTCGAGGCTCAGTGCACGAGTGGCGCTGCCGTCGCCCTCAAAGTTGATGCCAGAGATAACCTTGACAGCGGCAGGCGTGTTGTCCTGGAGGATGAGGCAGGTTCCGTCGGTACAACGAAGAGTCGCTTGGCCAAAACCAATCAGGCAGAACTGGGCCTCCGTGATGGCAAGCTCCTCGACGAGGTACGTGCCAGGCGGGAAGACAACGATTCCGCCCTCGGCAGTCGCGGCGGCAATGGCTGCGGCAATGGCGGTCGTGTCATCCGTTACGCCGTCGCCTTCGGCACCGTAAGTCGGGTCCTTGACGTTGATAAAGATTCCGGCGAACTGAGCGAACGCCGTCTGAAGGTTGGTAGCTACTCCGCCAAGCAGCACTTGCCAGTCGGGAGCTCCGGCAGAAAGGATCCACTTGTCGAGGATGGCCTTCAACGTGATGGGCTCACCAACGGTGTTCGCCGGGTTGCCATCGTAATCAGTGCCCTTGAACGACGTGCTCTGGACCTCCACCAGTGGGGCCGAGTTGCCGACGGTAACCGTGCGGAGAGTGGTGCCCGCGGAGTTCTTGATCTCGACGTCCACGTACGCATCGACGTAGATCTCAGCCGCTCCGTTGGCGTCCAACGTGACGACGTTCGTGGCTGGCTGCGTGAGCCCCTCGAACTCGTTGTACATCACCGACTGAGCGGAGGATGCTGTTCCCCGAAGAAGAAAGGTAGCGCTGCCGCTGGCAGCACCGTTCACTCCGGCGGCGAGGAATTGAACCAGGGTAGCCATTAACAGTTCCTCCCCGACCAAGGAGTAGCGTGCACCAGAACGACGTCCGGTGGCGTGTTGTTGGTGTCGTAGCCCTTGATAATCTCGAAGGCCTCGTCAGCATCGCGCTTCATTCGATCGCAGGCATCGAGCGGCATGGAACCATCGACCATCAGCTCGTAGGCTAGAGCACGCACTGCCCAGAGCTCCCAATGCCGCTTGAAGTCGGGGTTGTCTGACCCTGTAGAAGAGCTGCCAGGTATGCGGTGTGTTCGGAAGCGAATCTTGCCGGCCTCGGAGGGAACGGGCCACAATCGAAGCTGAAGCTGTCCGCTCGCATTCTGATTGTTACGCTCGATGAAGTAATGCATCGGCGTTCCGGAGCTGCTCTTGCCGGAGAGCTGGTTCCATCGGAAGCCGGACATCGGCTTGACGGGAGTCTCGCCGGTGGTCTCTTCTTCCTCGGGATCGTTGGAGGCGGGGATGTAGGAGCCATCGTCAATGATGTTCAGAATGTCGGCGTCGAGCGTGTACGTGTGCGTACCGGCAACCAGGTCCAGCACATCCAGGTTGACGAAGTACTCGAAGTAACGGTGTGTCGAGTGAGCGGCCAGAAGGCGGTTCAAGGTGCGGCGCCCATGCGCCGCCTTTGCTGCCCACTGGACATCAGAGCCAATGCCGAACTCGATGGGCAGAATGCCGGCCTTCTTGAAGCCGTCGAGCACCACCTCGTCAATCGTCGGCACCGTTGCCGGGTTGGCGTTGATTGCCATTACGAGTCGTACCTCAAGATGTCTTCGGCCGTGGTGCGGTGGATGACGGGTAGCGTGCGCGTATCGTCACGCCCACCATCGAAGCGGTTCGGATGCTTGAAGACCTGGGCACCGTGCTCGGCGTTCATTCGCGAGAGCTGGACTTCGTCCCTGCCTTTGGCGCAACCGTTACTCCCGGAACAGGCGAGCAAACCACCTTCTTTCCGGATGAGCTGGTGACGCATGAACGCGCCACCGCAGTAGTCGCAGCAGGCGCGGTAGGTGCCCCGCGGCCAGTTCCGCGCAATCTTGTCAGGAATGGTCTTCATGCAGCCCTCCACGACCTGCCAGTCTTGATGCAATAGATGTTGCTGTGATGAGTGTTGAACTCGCGAGCTACAGAACGCTGTGAGCGGCCAGATGCAAGCAGCCCACGAATATGATCAACATCTTCTGCGGTGAGCTTTGCATTCACTGCAGCGCCATTCCTCATGTGGCGCCCCTTTGCTACCTTGTCGGCGATGTTTTCTTTGGCGGTACCGAGGAAGAGATGGTCGGGGTTGACGCAGCATGGGTTGTCGCACCTGTGGCAGACACAGAGACCTTCTGGGATTGCAGAATGGTGGAGCTCCCACGAGAAGCGATGGGCGCCAAGGAGTCTGTATTCGACTCTGATCTTGCCGTAACCGTTCCTGTCGAGGCTACCGGTCCACGTCCAACATCCCTCTGACTGCTGGACCTTCCTCCAGAAGTTCCGGATGTTTTTGAGCGAAAAAGGCGTTTTAGCCATGGGATGAAGACCTCCTTGGCGACGTCGCCCAAGAGACCGATGCCGAGCTTGACGAGGGGATTAGCCATAAAAAAACCCGAGCAGCGAAGGAGTCCACGCCGCCCGGGTCTTAGGTGTTGCGGCGATGACCGCGTTGGTCTTATGTGTCCGCCGCGTCGACCAGCGTCGCGTCGGCTGTGCTGGCTGCGCTGACCTCGTTGTCCCAGTTGAGGATTAGCGAGGAAGCACCGACAGAGAGACCGGCAGAAGCAGGAGCAACGTTCTCCGTGATGCGCATGCCGTTCTTGACCACGAGACCCTGGGCCGCCACGTCATCGATGATGATGGCGAAGGCGGCGTCAGCGGCGAGCTGATAGAAGAGGTTGTCGCGGATGCTCAACTTCTTCGCGGCAGCCGTCACGTCGATGATGCCAACGGTGTCACCGGGGCAAGCGAACGTGAACTCGTTGCGGTGGATGCGAACACCCTGGACAGCCGCACCGATGTTGATGACACCACCAACAACGTTCGCGTCATCGTCTTCCGAGTCCGCTTCAACCACGTTGTCACAGAAGCGGAAGCGGTTGGCTCCAGCCGCAAGGGTGATGCCCTTGAGTGCGCTGAAGCTTGCCGTATCGTTCTGCATGATGATGCGGCAATTGTCGATGCCGCAACCGGCAGCCGAGACGGTGATGGGTGCCGCGCAGTCAGCAACACCCGAGAAGTCGAGCACGACGTTCTGGATGAGGATGTCCGCCGCGTTGAGCAGCAAGGTTGCCGCAGCTGCCGTCCAGGTGAGCTTCGGGGCGCTCGCGTCGTCGGTGTGCCCGAGACCGATGAGCTTCGTCCCGGCGGGGATCGAAGCATAAGCGGCGGAGCTCACGTTCTCGGCGTAACCCGGAAGGAGATAGATGGTGTCGTTCTTGCTGGCTCGCATGCGGGCAACCGCAGCCGCCAGAGTCGCCACCCGGTTGTTCTCGGTGTATGCGCTCTCGAATACACCGGCAGGACCCAGGTACGTGACGTTCGCACCCGGCGCAACCCAGGTCCCGAACATGGTTCGAAACCCGAGGCTCTTGATTCCAACGAGAGGGAGGTTCATGGATCCTCCTTATGCGTTGACGAACATGATGCAGCGCGGCTCGCTGGTACCGTTGTCCCAACGACCCGACAGCGAGTAGTTCATCAACTCGGCGTTGTGGTCGATCCAGGTGTTGGACTTGAACTTCTTGCGCCAACGCATCTGGAAACCGTTGTCCGCATCCGTCTGGAGAGCCCAGTTGGTCGTGGTGTTCGTCCAGTACTTGAGCTGGACGCGCTTGATCTGGTTGTCGTACTCCTTGATGACGTTGATGGCGGAGAAGTTGCCGGACTCCGGGTCCATCTTCGAGCCGAGGAGCACCGTCCAGATGGAGCGCTGCTGGACGGGGTGAAGGACTGCCTTCGCCTTGTACCCCTGGATGATGCCATCGTGATCGACGAGCTGGTCGAGCTGAGCGATGAGCGCTCCCCACGAGGCAGTCGACGGCGCCATGGGAGTGGCGGCCATGTTGCTGAACGTGCCACCGGCAGCCAGCGGGTGAGACGTCGAGGCCAGAGCAACGCCATCGGGACCCGGGAAGCTGGCGTTCGTTGCGCGAACCAGAAGGTTCGTGGCGTCGATGTCCGCCGTCTTGAAGCCAGCTCGCTTCAGCCGTTTGATGGCCTGAATGACCTTCGGGTACTTCGAGTCATCCATCGCCTCTTCGGTGATGATGTACTTCGCGGCGAACTTCCTCGCCTGGTACCGCTTGGTGTAGCCTTCCGTGATGGTCAGCGGAGAAATCTCGGTGCCCTCAGCCGTTTCAGCGATGAGGCCGCCACCAGCATACTCCTGGTCGTCCTCATAGTTGTCGTTCATCGGCCTGTTCATCATCCACTTGGGATAATCCAGGTCCGCTTCCACGCCGTCGTACTGGTCTGTGATGATCTCCTCAAGGGTCTCCTTGAGGTTCATCGCAACGGCGCCGGTAAAGACTTCACCAGCCATGTTCGTTCATCCTGTTCGTTGAGGTTGGTGGGTGGGACACGACCCGAAGCCGACGCCCCACCCGTGAGGTTGGGCTTAGACGCCCGCCATGCCCGTGGCGCCGTTCAGCGTCGGGTCGAGACCTTGGTTCAGCTGAACGAGCAGCTTGACGTTCGCCCCTGAGAAGTCGGCGTTCTCACGGCTCTTGCTGACACCCACGATGCGCCACATGAGCGCGGCCGTGGTCGCATGCGTCGAGATGTCCAGCACCGGGCCGCAGCGCGGCTGGTCTGGCTTGGTGGTGTCTCGCGAGAAGACCATGTCGACGTTCTCGCCAACCAACGCGCGATACGCAGCGAGGGTCGTGGCGGTAACGGCATCGTCCACATCCATCTCCCAGATGTGATTGGAGAACGGAGCGACGATGAGCTTGCTGGTCGTCTCTTCCAACGTGTAGGTGGTACCGCTCGGCAGGTAGCTGGCGGG
>Ga0075434_100003905_pt1 | contig 13344 bp, 21 predicted proteins | sample RhiMethybrSRZTD3_FD_75298 | JGI IMG/M metagenome (GOLD analysis project Ga0075434, IMG submission 75298) | Populus rhizosphere microbial communities from Tennessee, USA - Rhizosphere MetaG P. TD hybrid SRZTD3 | ecosystem: Host-associated > Plants > Roots > Rhizosphere > Soil | place: USA... | reverse complement strand
AGACGATAGTGCTTCTACTCTTGGCGGGACTCCTGATTATTCTGGAGCACGGCCATCTCACAATTCCTGACGCGCTATTTCTGCTTTTCATTTCGTGGGGATGGGACAGGAAGGTGAGCCATAACGACAGTCGGAGCCAGTAAAGCCGTTAATCTTTAGGACTCTGGAGGCGTTCAATAGCTCGAAAGCTAGGCGGGGTCCAGAGTCCTTGACTGCTAGCAGCAACCACCAGACTAAACGGGGCGCTACAAGGACAGCACGCCAACCTGCGCCATTGCGCCAGTTTCCGCAATCTACGCCGCTGGCCGTTCCATCAGGGAGTAAAGCTCAGCACGAATCTGATAAAGCCGCTCCCGCAACTCTTTATGCTGCGCCTTGGCCGTGGGGGAGTGACTTTTTTTGGCGAAGTATTGCCGATTGTGCTCTGCGATTTCTACAAGCTCCCGCTGGAGGGCTTTGACGCGAGTGGAGAGATATGCGTTATCCACCCAATTAGCTTACGCCTGGCAGACCCCAGACGAGGGCTTTTTTTGTCTGCCGGGCTTTAGCGGAGGTGTCCCCTCATTACCTTCGTACATGTACCAAAGTCATATGCCCCCCTTGTCCGGTTGGCCTATAGTGCTTTCCGCAGTTCCGGCCCCGGTTCGTCCCCGTTCACATGGATAACGATTTTAGGCTCACCCCGCCAGTATATGAACCTTGGCTGCTAGAGGGAGTACATCTGCTCGATATCTTTCGAGTGCTTTGCGAACTGGTGTTGAAGAGAGGATATATCGTACTTGGAAGCAAACCAGAGGAGAGAAAATTCCAGCCTTGTCTGAGCACCAATAGGTTGTTTCAGCGCGACATGCCTGCGGATTTCTTCGTGTATATGCGTACTGATGTCTGGGATTGGAATGTTCAGAGTGACATTATTAACGAGATGCGTCCTGACTGGCCCGTGATACCTGTGGGGGACCGGACAAGAGGAGAGTTCTACCGCCTCATTCCGCTTCCTCTCCAGAGGATGCCCGGATACATTCTAGAGAACGAGACGAACATTCAGTAGCACGCAAATGATTCTGTTAACCAGCGGGGCTGACCTTTTAGAGAGGGGGACTAGTGAAAGAGCTGGCGGATAAGTGCAGGGATGTTAGGAGGTTAATCGGTGATGCAAGGGGTTACCTGGAGATTGGTAACCCCAAGAAGTCCGACAAGTATCTAGAGATAGCAGAGAACCTGATGAATGAAGTCTGTTTTACTGTTTACAAGATGGAGAAGGCGGAGGCTGAGGCGGGGGCTTAGTCTCCCGCTTTCTCCCGGTGAACGCGTCATCTTAACGCAACACCTGATTGTGTCCAATCTTCGTGGGTCGTTCAATCTGTTGTCTCGCAGTATCGTACAGGAGACTCCCGGCATTGGTGCTGGTAGGGCTTTGAATAGTTTGGGTGTTGAACTGCGGAATAGCCACAACAGGAGTTGTCCCCTTGCGATAGAGGGGAACGCCACGTTCTAGCCTGTGGAGCTGATTTCCAAGCATCCGCCTCAGCTTGGTGTCCCTATTTCCCCCGTACATGAACTCTTTTACAGGTTGCTCAAATTGGTGAATGTTGAAAATAGTTTTCATTTGAACTTCTTTAGTAAATACAAGTCTTGCAGTGAACGCACGATGCCTGTCCTCAGTACTGATGGCACGCCCTCATGCCGCACATGGAGGGGCCTGCGTTTCTTAATAGGCCGTATAGGCCTACCGGGACTGCACCGGGGACACTGCGCCCTAGGACCACGATGGAGTGTGGCACTCATGCCTCATGCTCCCTTTGTGAAGTATGCTGAGACAGTTGTAGTTGATGCAGCAGTGAAAGTAACCGCAGTACCTACGTCTGCCACAGCCCACGGGACACCAGTCATAGGAAGGATGGTAGGACTAGCACCCACAGTAAACTTGATAGATGTTGCCGTACCTGCTTGTGTGAAGGTAATTACTCCCGTAGTATCTGCGGCAGTACCGGAGATGAGCAATTGCCAAACTCTGATATTCTGACCCGCTGTAGATGCAACGAGATTTGCAGAAGCGCCTGTGCCTGCTACTGCTACAACTTGAGTCTGAAAAGAGGGGGTGGGTGTTTCCAAACGAACGGGGCAATCCTCTTAGCTTGGAGGCACTAGCGGTGAGAACAATTCGGCCTGCTATCGGTAATCTCTGGCACGGATATTATGCAGGGCGTAGAGGATTCGCTACGGAGCTACGCGACATGCAAGCCGCAAAGCACCTGCTTGGACACAGGGAGACAAGCCGCATCACAGACCGTAATTACGTGTTCGGCACGGCTGCGATGGGAAATGAAGCTATGAAAAAACTTGAGGGCCGTGTGATGAAGCTGTTACCATCCAAAAAGCCCTCTGCATCTGCCCCTGAATCATTAGTGCAGCACGAAAGCAGAATTAAGGGATGAAAAAGGGATGGAAGGTTTGGCAAGCAATGACTGAAATCCCGGTATATAGCTGAAGATTTAGGGGTTAGCACCCATCGGAGAGGTGGCCGAGTGGCTGAAGGCGGCGGTTTGCTAAACCGTTATACGGGCCAAAACCTGTATCGAGGGTTCGAATCCCTCCCTCTCCGCCAGTTCCATGAATCCCAACCACTTAATCGCGTTCATCGGCTATTGCAAGGTAGGAGTTTGCACTGCAAAGCTACTGTTTAGTGTCCTGAAGGTGTCCTGAGCCGCATTTTCGAGTTTCGCCATTGCGTTCCGAACATCACCATCCGCTGTCTTGATGTAATAGTTGGCGGTGGTGCTCACGTTGGCGTGCCGCAAGATGCGCTGAATCACTTTGTCTGGCACTCCGAGACGATAGAGATTGCTTCCCAAACCCCGTCGTGCCGCGTGCCAGCCGTGCCACTCTGGGATTCGAGCATTACGTTTGAACAGATGTTCTGCATGGTGTTGGTATTCGGCTTTCCCGCAAACTTCGCAGCGGTAAAGTGCTGGAAGGATGACGCGGTTCACCACGCTGGTGAGTGCCAGCGGTTTGCCATTAGCGTTGGCGAATATCGGACCAGCCGAGGGATTTCCGCAGCGACGCCGATGTAGTTCCAAATGTTTTGCCAATCGCGGAATCACAGGTACAGATGCTTGGCTCTTTCGAGTTTTGGGCGCGACTTCGCGTCCATTCCAGATTGAGCGGGAAACATACAGTTCGCTGTCTCGATAGTTTTCCCAGAGCAAGCCCTGAATCTCGCCATGACGCAAACCCATGAATCCTGCCACTGCGAACGCGGTAGCGGCGGGTTCAGGAAGGCGTGCGAGTATGGCAAAAATTTCCTCTAGCGTATAGGCGTAGGTGTCCAGTGGTTCAGCAGCCTTGGGGTTGACTCTGGTGTCACGCGCAGGATTCTCCCCTTGAAAATAGTCCTGCTGTTTGGCGTGAGAGAACATGCCGCTAATCACACTTTTGATGTGCTGAAGAGTGTTGCGGCTCAACGTCCCCGCGCCGATTTTATCGAGCCATCCTTGGACGTGATATGTCCGTGTCTCTCGTAGCCACATCTCCCCACAGTATGGTTTAAGGTGGTTCTCCCAGATGTCGCGATAGCTTTTGAAGGTAGACGGGCGCTTGTGCTGCTCAATAAATGGCAGGTACACGCCCTCGGCGAATTCACCGACGGTCACGATTCGCTCGGCAGGGATGACGCCGCTGCGAACTGTTGTCATGTGACTTTCAGCTTCGTGTTCAATATCCTTAGGTGGACGCTTGCCACGACTTGTGACTGGTCCAAGTTGGTGAGAGTAGCGTTTGCGCTGAAGGGTACCGCCGACATTGCGATGTTCCCAATAGCGAACGTACCAGTGTTTTCCGATACGGACGATTTGTCCGTTCTGCTTTCGGTTTTGCATTCAGCTTCTCCTTTCTCGTTTTTTGCGTTCACGTGCAGCAACAGCCAGCTTCGCTATGCGCTTGCGTTCGGCAGCGGATAGCTTCGCCGCTCTTGCCTTCCCGCCTGTGCTGGCAATCTTTGCCGTTTCGGCATCCGACAAGTTTATTGCCCTTGCCTTACCGCCAAGACTCCCAAGTGCTTGTGCATGTGGATTCTTCTTGCGAATCACAATACGTTCCATTATCTTACTTAGCGTCAAGAAAGTACAGAAATAAGAGCCAAATTGCAGGTGAAGAAGTATTCAAAGGCAACTGCTGCTTCGTGACATTGCTCGTCTACACCAGCAATGCCATCGTGGAACTTGTCTGCGATTCGAGGTAAAGTGCTGTCGTGAAACGTGTCCTCGTAATCATTATCGTCAGCATCACCGCCGCTGGAATCGCACTTTGGTCTGGCGGCCACCCGTCTCAACAGCTACACGCTAGTAAAGTGCTAATCCTAAAGAGCGAACATAGACTTCTGCTGCTCGATGACAGCAACACCATCATTCATACCTACACAATTGCCATTGGCAGAGGAGGAATGGAGCCAAAACAGCGTCAAGGTGACCACAAGACTCCAGAAGGCCTTTACGTAATAGACCGTCACAAGAGAGACAGTCGATTCCATCGAGCACTGCATGTGTCATACCCAAATGATGGCGACCGAGAACGCGCACGAAAATTGGGCGTGGATGCTGGCGGAGACATTATGATTCACGGCATCCAGAACGGCTTAGGCTGGCTTGGCTCATTGCATCGGGCGCTGGACTGGACAGACGGCTGCATCGCCGTTACAGATGCCGAAATCGAGGAAATCTATTCAGCAGTTCCAGACGGAGCGCTAGTCGAGATTCGGCGATAAGCTGATTGGTTGTTAGCCACATGAATTTCTATCGTCGATGTCTGGCAAGCCATTGTTCTAGCTGTGGCGAACACCACTCAAATCGGACATACCTGCCAAACCGAACGCAGGGAATGCGCTCTTCCTTTGGCGTCCGCTGGCGCGTGTGATTCCGAATCCAGCTTTCGGGTACCTTCCAGCGTGCCGCTAGTTCGCTGGCGTCGATGAGTTCATAGCCGCTCGGCACGGAGCCGATTTCAGGGTTCGGGGACAGTGAATGGACAGTGATGCTATTTGCGCTCATGTTTCCCTGTGCTTACGGTGTATGGCGGTTAGAACAACTGTTGTACAAAAATGCCGAAATCGTCGGTTCACTTGGCTGTGCAACCGCAATCCCCTGCTGGCAGCATCGGTACAGGGCTATCACTACCGAGCCGCTCCAGTATCGCCGATGGGATGAATCTCCCTGCCGCCATCTCCATGCTCATCACAATGCCCTCTCCTTGCATCCTGTTGGCTCCAGAGCGGCGATGGGTTGACTCCGGAGTGTTGCCTGCTGGAGTTGCGCAGCCAAAAAGAGCGGAGCAACGCCGCGCCGAAGGGTAAATCCTGCTAGTTTGCACATCGACGTATCTGGAATGAACAATCTCTCCGCGCTTGCGATTGCGATGCGCCAGCAGAGCAATCCATGCGCGAACAGCGCGAAGCGCTGAATCCTCACTTTCGTTCGGATTCGTGACTTTCTTTTTTATTCCTGAACTTCTAGCTTTCGTTATCGTGCGTTGCAATTCCTGATTTTCGTTAAGATTCCTATGTTTCGTTACCTTTCGTTATCTAACATCCCTTCGTTTATTTACGAACCGAAACGGCGTGGCACGCCCCTCCCTGTGATTGTGAAATCCCACCTGTTTCAGCCATCCTTCCCGCTTGGCGCGTTCGCGATACCGAGTCACTGTCATACCCGAAACCTTTAGCCTTTTTGCCAGTAGGTCGATTGGCAGATAGATTTCCCGGTTTCCCATGCAGCCTTGCAGGCATCGGGCAAGGCTAAGGAACAGCGTGTATCCCGCAGAGGGCGAATTCTCAACCTCGAAGGGTTCACGTTCCGCACGTTGAAAAGCCAAGTCTAACGGCGTGACGCCTTTCGCGTAACGGGCGCGTTCCCATCCGTCAATAAATGCCATCGCCGCGTCGTCACAGTCCATTCCAAATACTTCTTGCCAGCGCGGTGCGCAGAGTCCGCCTAGATAACCGTGACGGCGCTTGCCAATACGCATGATGCACACGAAATGTCGCTCGCCATTTGCGAGTTCCCTATATGCAAGCGCACAAACACGGTTCAGCAGCCGGTCGCGCAGTTCACTTGCGCTTGCGGCATCATTGGACAGACGCAGCGGCTCGGCTTCATTCTCGATGTGGATGTTGACTCTGCTTCGCATATTAATGTTGGTTCCCGGCTGCTTACGTTTTCCCACAGCCACCCGATATCGCGAAAGATGTCGAGCGGTTCTCGTCACTTTCACCACTATGCCTTCTATTGCTGTCGCCGATGTCAACCACAATTGAACCATCTCCAGCGCTGCATTCGAGTTGAGTGCTGCCAGAGTCGGATGTGCTTTTGCTATGCGCACGAACAGAAACAAGCGACTCGCAGCGTCATCAGGTTCATGGCTGTATGCGTGGTTCGCTGCGCAGTCCAGAAATGTGCGCCAATGCAGTGAAGACGGCTTATTCTCGGCCAGTTCACGCTCAAAAATTTCCTGCGCAGTTTCCGACTTCTGGTTTATGCTTGCCATGTCCACCACTTGAGTTGCTTCCATCACCGAGCCGACGGTCAGCAACCGTCGGCTTTTGGCTGTAATCAGCTATTTCACCGTCAACTTTCCAGCAACCAAGGCGTCAAGGTCGTTCTTGCGAAGAAAGACCCGCCGCCCCAACCTCACAAATGGAACGCGCTTCCGCGCAATCCAGACAAATAGAGTGGGTGGTTTGATATGCAGAAAAGCTGCTGCCTGCGTCACGTCCCAGAGCGGCGACTGGATACTGTTTCTTGTCATCTGGTCCAACCCTCTGCGACCACTTTGACAGGAGGTAACGTTTTCACCTAGTGTTTTCGTAACCATGAAAAAGCTTAAAAGCCATTGGTTACGCAAGCGGACCTTCAAGAGCGAGGGTGTGGGGCAACGACTGGTGCGATATCTGAATGGTCAGCCTAGTGAGCGATTCCTTCACTTATTAGCCACGACACAGGCTTTGTATGAGGTGGAGGCGGCGAGGCTGTGGACAAGCCAGCAGTGGCGGGATTTATTCATGCAGTTCGCGAAGCAGATTCACGCATTCAGGCTTATTCCCGCTGTTCGCATGGAGTGGCGGAAAAACCGCTGGCATCGGTCGCTGCACTGGCGCACGCCACACGGGAAATCTTATGGCGAAGCAGATGCGGTAATGGACTTGCTCAAGCTGGATGAAGCAAGGCTCATCTGGCGGCTTCGTCAGTGCCGTCGCTGTCACACGTGGTACTTTGCCCGTTTCAAACATCAACGATTCTGCTCTGAAACATGCCAGCAGAAATTTTTCCGCGATGATGATCAATTCCGAGGGCGGAGGCGCGTGTACATGCGAAAGAATCGCAAGTGGCACAAGGAGAGGAAGGAGCGTATGCGAAAACTCTTTGAGAATTCAAGACGAAGGAAAGATTGAATCTGCTATGAACGCCAGCCGAGAAAGCGGAGGTCTTGCACTATGGTTTGCGTGCCGACTTGAATTCCGCGCTCTCGAACCAGCACCTTTGGCACGCATTGCCTGTGCGGTGTGCAGAATGCACGATTCTAGCCGTGCGTGAACTGCTCAGCGGCAGACTGGAACATTTGGGCAAATCCGCGATGACCACATCCTCCATTTCCGTGTCGTTACCGTCTCAGTTTCGACTCCCGATGGTTCTGGCGATGGCAGCCGACGCGCTTCAAATCTTCGTGTTCCCCTTGTTTGCCGCTGGCGCTTTGTCACCCGCCGATGACCTGCTCGACGTCGCAGTCGCCGCCGTCATGGTTCGGCTTCTCGGTTGGCATTGGGAGTTTCTGCCAGCATTTGCTGCTGAACTGGTGCCGGGAGTGGACCTCGTTCCCTTCTGGACGTTTGCCGTTTTGAATGTTTACCGCAAATGGAAGCAGATTGCGGTTACTCCAGAAGAAACGCACGGACCGCATCCCGCGCTACCGAAATCGTAGGTTGTCGTAGTGGCATCTGCGTTGAAGCGCAACAATGCAAATCAGACTGAAAACAACATCTTTCCATCGAAAGTTTCAAGCCGCAATCGCAGTCGTGCTGCTGCCAATTATCCTGCCTCTTGCGCTACTCGCTTTGCCCTTGTACTTGGCGCACCGACTCGCTTTGTACGCAGTAGTGTGGATGCTGTGGCTGCCGAAAGGGAAAGACATATTGCTGGTCTACTCAGACAGTCCAATCTGGCATGATTACATGGAAACGCAAGTCTTACCGCTGGTGAAGGAGCGTGCGGTGATTCTGAACTGGTCGGAGCGGAACAAGTGGGCGCAATGGTCATTTCGCGTTCTGGTATTTCATGCCTTTGGCGGGGAACGCGAATTTAACCCACTGGTAGTCTTGTTTCAGCCATTTCGACGTGCGCGAACTTTTCGCTTTTGGTCGCCATTCAAGGATTGGAAACGAGGCCATCGAGAGCCTGTAGAAAAGCTGCGCCAACAACTGTTCTCAGTTTTGTAGTGACTGCGCGGATGGAAATCGCCGAGAACAATAGGGCAGAGCAATGGCGCGACTACCGCCGTAAACGAACAGCGGCGCTACTCTTCGGTGTAGGCGCGTTTCTTACCACTGGCGCTTTGGCGTTGGCGATTCACATCTGCGCTGGTAACCATATTGTGCTCGGAGCCGCGCTTGTCACTATGACCCTTGCCTATATCGCTTATGGTGTCGCTATCGTCCGGTTTCACTTATGGAAATGTCCGAGATGCGGTCGTCGATTTATTGGTGTGTTCGATATCTTCTCGTTCCTGCGAAGGAAGTGCTTCCATTGCGGACTGCCAGTGGGGCACCAAACAGGAGGCCTGTGACGAAGGTGAGCCACGCCACATATCTATTGCCGTATCGGTACGAATAGTTTCAGTAACTCGTCATCAATCTCCATCGAGGGATTCTCGATGTAAAACCGTTCGTTCAGTCCATTGCCCTCGAATCGTACAAAAAGCCGATAACCATGGTGTTCACGATGAACCTCGTAAACGCGGATATCGGGGTGTTGGAATCCACCATTTATGGAGGTTTGTGTCTTGCCTCTCAAGAATCTTGAGACTTTTTTAAGTCCGCGCACGACGCAGGGTCCAAAATCGAACCGAAGAGTACCAGTCGGAAACGTTACCACGATGTGGAAGTCATTAAAACAATCATCCCCATCGAAGTCGCGCCACTCGAAGTAGATTTCTAACGGGTCGCTCTTGAGCCGAATATATGCGGAGTTCTTCATAAAACGGAGAGTATACGTTCATTGTCGAATGACCACCATACACTCGACTTCTGCCTTACTCCTCTCTCGGCGTGGTGCGGTACGGGTCGTGCGGAATCGGCTCTGATGGCGGGAGTATGTTGAAGTTTACGACCGTGCCCTGCCTTCCAGCGTACTCGGATTCGAGTTGCAGACTGGTTAGCGCCACATTGGAGACGTAGGCAATCGCGTTGGCGCTCTTGGCGTTAATCTCTCCGCGCCGTAGTTGTGAAATAGTTTCCGCCAGCAGCGCGGTCACGTCACGCGGAGTTTGGAGTTCTACAGCAGCGATATCGTTAGGAAGGGCAATTTGACTGCGGCTACGTACCACGATTCCGCCCTGCCGCCGACCACGTGAACGCGCACGTGCGTGCTCTGCGCTCGGCGAATGGAAAAAACAGTGCTGGCTTCCAGTCAATGCTTGCGCTGCACACGGCACTCCATCACGGCGGGTTGCAGTACACAGTGACATCGTTAGCTTACAGGCGTGGGACTGTTCTGCCGCTGTTCGGCTTCGAGTTCCCGCGCTATTGCCTTCAGTTCGACAGCATCGAACGGAAGATTCCGAATGCAGGCTGTGGCTCCGTGGGTTGTTTCCAGTTCGGCGAGTAAGCGGTCCACGGTCGCGCTCGGCTGACCTAATTTGTCGGCGAGAAACTCCCGTAGCTGGTCTGAGCCGTGGATACGGGGAAATTCTATAGGGCGTTCACCAGCGTCTTTGTGGAAGAGTAATCGGTACTCTGGAATCCACCGCTCCAGTCCACTCATTGATTTGATGGTCGCATACATGGCGCATCTCTCCGTCAATCTATTCAGGTAGCATTGTCAGCTAACAGTAAGTTATTAGCTACACACGGAGGTACAGTTCGGTGCGGCATGGCGGAACTCGGAGGGTCAATCTCCAGTCTGCTTGTACTGTTCTTGTAGTCTGGATACACAGTTTTGTACTCTTTTATACCTCCCGATGGCAGCAGGGCAGGAGAGCGGCGGCATAAGTTCCATCATTTACGTCATTTGGTTGGTGTTCTTGGCGGTCTACTTCTTTCAGGGCGCGGTCACGGGCGCACTAAGAAAAAAAACGTGGGCGGTCAGCTGATGCTGTTTGGCCTATTCCCAATTGGTGGCGGCTATTGTGCTTGCTCATCGGAAGCGCATTCGCCGTCAGTGCTGCCTTTTTATTTATTAGCATAATCAAAGACGGGAGCAATTTTAAGTAGCCCACCACGCGATTTCCACGCGGGTATCAGACGCTACGTTTGACCATGCCGTTTAGAATCAGCAAATCGTCGAGGCTGTGGATTGCGGTTCTGGTGGCTGGACTTTTCTGTGGCGTCGTCGGCATTTGGAAAGATGGCTGGCGCTCTCCCGCAGATTCAATAGGACTGGCAGTCTGGTTGCTATTGGCACTATGTATTGCTCTTGTGATTCGGCGGGAAAATGAATAAGGTGCCAAAATCATCAGTAGTACTTCTGCGCGTTATGCCGACCCGCTTCCTTGCCCTGATTTGATTGACTTGGGTTCATTTGTGGAGGGTGAGACGTAATCTCTACGCGATTGGGTAAATGGAGTACGACCTCCGGGCAGGCGCAATCCACACGATTGTTCTCAAGTTTGTAATCGAACACGATATTGTGTTTTATCGGAAACTCATTGCTGTTCGTGCTCACTTCAAATGTCCAGAGCCGTGCATTTTCCTCAGCGCCACGCTGGAGCATAGGGTGACCGCTCGTGGCTTTGGCAGATGTCACTTTTCCATCTGGCTTTTTTGTGGCTTTCGTTTCTTCGCACACTCAATAATCGTGATGAACGACGTTGAGAAGTAAAGCGCGGCCTTCACGCTCCGGGATTAGGTTCCTTGGCAGAACTGCCCTGTCCATGAAACAGTGCGGTTCATCCATCGCTGGGTTGACAGCGCGGCGTGCGGTTCGAACCGTTACACACTTCTTCCAGCCATCAAGATGGTGCGGCCATGCCTTCTTGCCGCATCAATCTGTGTTCCCGTCTCTACTGGGGCGGCGGTTTGTTTCCCTGCGGAACTGTCTCAGCTTCTGCCGGGGTGAGCCGGGAGCGATCGCAAAGACCGTATCCCTTCAGGCAGGCGGTGTAGTTGCGTTCGTTCTCGGCGATTGTTAGTGCGCTCACCTCAGAAGGGGTGAGTTGGGAATAGTCGCAGGTTTCGCGCCCCTCCCTGCAGGCGGAAAGGTTGCGCACGTCTTCCGCAGCGGCTATGTCTCCTACCTCCTGCAGAGTCAGGGTGGAGGGATTGCAGTCGCTCCGGCCGTTCCTACAATTCGCGACGTTGCGCCGACGCTCTGCGATGCCGACTTCAATCGCTTCCGACTGCGTAAGTTTCGAGTAGTCGCAGTTTCCCAGGCCATCCTTACAGCTGGAAAAGTTGCGCTGACGCCCGACGACGGCCATACTGGCCGCTTCGGCCTGAGTAAGCCCTGAACGGTCGCAAGACTCCCAGCCTTGGGTACAATCGAAGACATTCCGCTGATGCTCCGCGACGGCCACCTCACTGGCTTCCGCGGGAGTGAGCCGGGAGTGGTCACATGAACCCAAGCCACTCCTGCAGCCGGAAACGTTACGCTCGTATTCGGCGACAGCCAACGCGATCGTTTCCGTTTTGGTAAGTTGCCCGCGGTCACAGGACTTCCATCCGTTTCGGCAAGCGAAAACATTGCGCTGACGATCCGCGGTGTCCGCTTTGGGTTGCACTGACGCTGGCGGGGCTAGCCTGGACTGTTCACAGGCCGACCAGCCATTGTTGCAGACCGCCAAACTGTCGCCGAGAGTCGATGATTGTGCAAATGCTAGAACCGGCCACAAGCTGAGGCATGCTACCTGTGCGCAGACTGATCTTCGTAAAGTGATTTTCATAATTCTCCGCCTTTCGTTGCTATGAACACGCCAGAGAATTGCCAGACTCCGAACATTCCGGCGGATCCCAGTCTGTCTGCTCGACTGGTTGTGTATCGCACCTGTGATTACGCTGCACTTGAAGCGTACAGAGCCAATTCTTCACGATTTGTGAACCCCAAGAACCGAAGCAGCCATGCGATACAGTCTTGAACGCTCGCTTCCGTCAGACCAAGCTGAGTCGCAATGTCGCCATCATTCAAACCTCGACCCACAAGGCGATAGATGGGCCCCAGGATTCCAATCTGTTCCCAAAAAACTTGCATAGCTCGTCTCCTTCTTGATCGGACGGAGATCCAACAATCCGTCGATAAACATCTTCACACCAGGTATGGCTGACCGAAACCCAGAAATGAGTCCCGGTCAGTGGGATCCAGCCTCGTACTCTGGCTGGGTCCTCAATTCACTTTTTTGCTTCTTGCTCGATCTCCGCCACGCGCGCCTGCCGGCTCGCGTCGGATACCGCCTTCATGAACTCCGCCGCGACTTCTGGAGTCGCAGTCTTGCCCGAGAGCACGGTGCGAAACGGCAGCTTCTGGTGGTAGATGGCGCGTGTGGAATCGTCATCCTGCTCCACAACTGCACCCTCGAGCGTCAGGCCTGCGAATGCGCCTCTGGCACGTGAGTAAGTCAGCATTTCGGTATTCAGCTTCCAGTCCGTTCCGGCGGAAGCGTGACGCCCAACCGGGCCTGCCGCGGCAGAACCTTCGCCGCTGATCTTGAACTTGCTGGAAAGCAAGTGTTGCAAGCCCTGGTCATTCATGATCAACATGATCAAGTCCACGCCTTCGACCCCAATTTGCAAACCCCAGCTTCCACCGCTAACCGAAACGAATGCTGGAGCGCTCCATCCGTCGGATGTGCGGCAGGTGGCAATGCCGCGTCCATGCTTACCGCCAAAAATGAATCCACCTTTAATCAAGTCTGGCACTACGAGGATGCACTTTGCGTTGCTCAACACTTCTTCCGGGATACCTTTGTCCGGAGTCGCCATAATGGCGTGCAGAACGTCGACCGACGATTGTAGGCGTGCAACTGAGTCTTCGCGGGCCGAGCCTGCCCACGCGTAGGCTCCAACTAGGCCCATGAAGCTCATCAACAGCACTGACATTGTCTTTTGCATGAATTTGTTCCTTTCGGTGCCGCGGAACTAAGAGAGGAGAA
>Ga0075434_100003903_pt1 | contig 13351 bp, 12 predicted proteins | sample RhiMethybrSRZTD3_FD_75298 | JGI IMG/M metagenome (GOLD analysis project Ga0075434, IMG submission 75298) | Populus rhizosphere microbial communities from Tennessee, USA - Rhizosphere MetaG P. TD hybrid SRZTD3 | ecosystem: Host-associated > Plants > Roots > Rhizosphere > Soil | place: USA... | reverse complement strand
TATTTCGAGAACTTCCAGCGGGCCCGGGCCCGACTGCTCGTCGTGGTGCCGATCACCGTGATCATCATCTTCGTCCTGCTCTTCGTGACTTTCGGCACGACGCTCGATTCGCTGCTGGTGCTCCTGAACGTCCCGTTCTCCATGGCCGGCGGCCTGATCCTCCTCTACGTGCGCGGCATCAATCTGAGCGTTTCCGCGGCGGTGGGGTTCATCTCGCTGTTCGGGGTGGCGGTCATGAGCGGGCTGCTCTACGTGGCCGACATCAACGCGCGCCGCCGCACGCCCGGTCTGTCGCTGCGCGAGGCCGTCGTGCAGGGCGCGCGCGTGCAGTTCCGGCCGCGGCTCGTGCTGATCGTCGTCGCCGTGCTCGGCATGCTGCCGGCGGCCCTGGCTCGCGGCATCGGCTCGGACATCCAGCGCCCGCTGGCGACCGTCGTCGTCGGGGGCCTCCTCGCCACCTTGATCCTGACGCTCTTCGCGCTGCCCGCTATCTATGTGCTCGCCGAGCGGCTTCGAACGGTCGAGCGACAGGCCGCAGAGGCCTGACTGACGGCCATCGCGGCCGCGAGGCGACGACGAGCAGGAGGACTCGAGGCGTCCGGGTCCCGCTGAGGCGGGTATAGCTAGACGCGCGAGCTGGGCCGGTAGAACGGCACGCGCGCATCCTCGTCGAGCCAGCCGTCGTAGAACGCCTTCACGACGGGGAAGACCGCACGCGAAAGCCGTTGCCGGCCCTCTTCCTCCGGCGTGAGGGGCGCGCGAAGCGAGCCGGCCAGCTCCTCCAGGACGGCGGCCTTGTCAACGCGGGTGAAGCGCCCGTCACGCAGCACGACCTCGCCCGCCACCATGACCAGCGCGACGCCATCGGTCTTCGCGCGGTGCACGACGGCGTCCACGACCGCCGTGTCCGGGCTCAGGTACGGCGCGGCGATCTGCCGCCACGACAGCACGACGAGGTCAGCGGCCTTGCCCGGCTCGAGCGTCCCGATCTCCCCGGCGTAGGGCGTCGTCGCGGCGCCGTCCTCGGTGGCCATGCGCAGCACTTGCGGGCAGGTGGGCACGACGTCCTCCATGCCCGGCACGCGGTGGAGCCGCAGGACGAGACGCATCTCCTGGAGCATGTCGCGATCGTCGTTGATGCCGGCTTCGTCGAGACCGATGCCGACCCGCACGCCGCGCGCCGCCCAGTGGTTGAGCGGCCCCACGCCGCTCCGCAGCCTGAGATTCGAGCTGGCGTTGTGGCAGATGCGCGTGCCGGAGTCGGCGACCAGCTCGATGTCCGCCTCCGAGAGCCAGACGCCGTGACCGAGCGTGAGATGCGGGCCGGTCAGGCCGAGCGTGGCGAGGTGCTGGAGCGCGGTGCCGCCGGTGCGTCGGCGCGCGTATTCCTTCTGGTAGGCGGTTTCCACCAGGTGCATGTGCATCGGCACGCGGTACTTGGCCGACCAATCGCGGAGCGATTCGAGCGCTCCGTCGGAGCACCAGTGGAGATTCGCCGGCGCCAGCTGCACGCGGGCGCGCGCGCTCGCGTTGCGCCCGCACTTCTCCCACAGGTGGGTGAAGATGCCGTGGTGATCCTCCACCGGGATCGCCTGGGCGCGCAGGTACGCCAGCAGCTCGTCGGACACCGGCGCCGGGAAACGCTGCGCGAACGCCTCGTCGGCCTCGTAGGCGAGCCGGTTCTGATCGCGGAGCGCGAACGAATACGAGACGCGCATGCCGATGTCGCCGTAGGCCTCCAGGATCCGCTCGGCGACCGCGATCACGCGTGAGGCCGGGCCCACGCGCCAGCCGTGCAGGTGCTGCACGGTGGTGATGCCGGACTCGAGCATCTCGAACGCCGAGTACAGCGTGTCGAGGTACGGGTCGACGGCGCGCGCGCTCATCCGGCTCGCGAACCACAGCTCCAGCGGGTAATCCGGCGACCCGAGCTGGAACGGCGTGAGCCCGACGTGGTGGTGGGCGTTGACGAAGCCGGGGACGACCACGTGCTCGGGCGACCCGAGCACCTCGTCCGGACGGTGCCGCGCGGCCAGCTCGGCGTACGGACCCACGTCGACGACGACCCCGTCGCGCTGAAAGACCGCGCCGTCGGGCACGACCACCGACTCGGTACGGCTGGTAACCTTGACGACAACGTACTTGCCGCGGATGAGCGCCGACCCCATGGCTACCCTGTCCTCCGATCGATCATTTGATGCGCGTGTCCAGCATCTCGACCAGCTCCTGCTCCTGGAACGCCCGGGCCACCTCGGAACGAAGCCGTTCGATCAGCATCGCGCGGTAGCGCTCGAACGCCTCGCCGACCACGCTCCGTGGCCGCGGCATGTCGATGGCCACGCTGTCGAGCACCCGGCCCGGCCGCGCGGTGAGCACGACGACGCGATCGGCAAGGTACACCGCTTCGTCGATGTGATGGGTGACGAAGAGGACTGTCTTGCCCGAGCCCTGCCAGATATCGAGGAGGAACGACTGCATCTGGTAGCGCGTCTGCACGTCGAGCGCGGCGAACGGCTCGTCCATCAGGAGCGCGTCGGCCCCCACGCACAGGGCCCGCGCGATGGCGACCCGCTGCTGCATGCCCCCCGACAGCTCGTGCGGGTGCTTGCCGGCGAACTCGCGCAGACCGACCAGACGCAGGAACTCCTCGGCCCGGCGATGCCGCTCGGCGCGCGGCGCTCCGCGGAGCTTCAGCCCGAAGGCGACGTTGTCGAGAGCCGACAGCCACGGATAGAGCGACGGCTGCTGGAAGATGAGCGAGCGGTCGACGTCGGGGCCGGTGATCGGCTCGCCCCGATGCGCGAGCCGGCCCGCCGTCGGAGTCTCCAGTCCGGCCAGGAGCTTGAGCAGGGTGCTCTTGCCGCAGCCGCTCGGCCCGATGATGACGACGAACTCTCCGCGCCCGACGACGAGGTCGATCTCCTGGAGCGCGACCACCTCGCGGTCGGTGGACTCTCCCCACACCTTCGTCACACCTCGACACTCGAGCGCCGTCACGCCGGTCATGGCGTCAGAGCTCGGTGGCCCGGCGCCACCAGAGCACGCGGCGCTGGACCACGCCGAACGCCGCGTCCAGCAGATAGCCGACGAGGCCGATCATCGCCATCCCGAGGAAGGTGAGATTCATGTTCATCATCGAGCGACCGACCATGACGATCGCCCCGAGGCCGGTGTTGACGCCGACCATCTCGGCCGCCAGGACGCCCATCCACGCGCCGAAGAGATTCATCCGCACCAGATCGAAGAGCGCCGGAATGGCGGCGGGCAGCACCACGTACCGCATGATCTGCCAGCGGCGGGCCCCGAGCACGCGCGCCGCGTCCACGTACACCGGGTCGACGTTGGTCATGGCCTTCACGGTGGCGAGCGTCAGCGTGAAGTAGATGCCGACGAAGACGACGAAGATCGCGGACCAGTCGCCGACGCCGAAGGCGACGATGGCGAGCGGGATCCAGGCGACCGGCGCGATCGGCGCGAGCAGGGTGACGGTCGGCAAGGTGAGCTTGCGGACGATCGCGAACGAGAAGGCGACGCTCCCCGTGAGCACGCCGGCCACGAACGCCAGGAGCAGGCCGATCAGGACCCGCTGGACGCTCGCGACGATCGCGGTGAGCGCGACGAAGTTCGCGCCCGTCCGCTCCACGCCGACGGCCGGCATCAGGAACTGGGCCTGGTTGCGGATCTCTCCGATGAACTCGTGGGGCGGCGGCAGGATGACCGGATCGATCAGGTGAAACGCCGCCGCCGCTTCCCACGCCGTCACGACCAGCCCGATCGACAGGATCCACCAGACGCCTGCGGCGAGGGCCTTGCGGACGCGCCCGCTGGAGCGGGTCCGCGCGCGGAGCGCGGTCGTCGTCGCCGGCAGGGTGGGAGCGGCAGCCGGCCGGGCCTGCAATCCCCCGATCACACCGACTTCACCTTGACCTTGCGATAGAGCTCGGAGCTCTCGGCGATCGCCTCCTCGAGGAGCTTGAAGTTCACGAAGTTCGGGTCCGGATCCTTGCTGATGTAGTTCAGCTCCTTCATGCTCTGCGCACGGCCGAACATGAACTCGCGCTTGTTGCGGATGTCGACGCCGGGCGGCTGCGCCTGGGCGGCGGCCAGGAGGCTCGTCATGTCCGTCTTGTAGTACTTTCCGATCGTCGCCTTGGCCGCTTCTTCGAAGTTCGATTCGATCTCCGCCTCCGCTTCGAAGAACACCTTGATGACGTCCTTGACGAGCTTGGGGTCCTTCTCGATCAGCTCCTTGCGTACGACGAGCACGCAGTCCGGGTACCCCTTGCCGTAGAGGTCGACGCCGTCACCCAGCACGTTGCCCTTGGTCGCGGTCTTGGCGCGTGTCGCATACGGCTCGATGGAGCTGATCACGTCGAGCTGGCCCGCGATGAACGCGTTCGTGAGCTCAACGCTGTTGCCCAGGTACTGCATCTTGATGTCCTTGTAGGTCATCCCCTCTTTCTTCAAGTAGTCGTAGACGAGGATGTCGAGCGTGTCGGCCTGGAAGGTCCCGACCCGCTTGCCGCGCATGTCGGCGAAGCTCTTGATGCCCGGTTGTCCAACCATGATCAGGCCCTGGATGCCGCTGCCCGACACGACCGAGAACGACGGCGAGCGCGTGTACGCGGCGATCGCGTTGGTGTAGGGGATCACCCCCATCTCGACCTTGCCGGTCGCCAGCTGCACCGCCTGGTCGCCCGCCCAGCCCGAGAGCACGACGGTCCCCTCGATCCCATATTTTCCGAAGAGCTTCTTCTCCGCTGCGTAGAAGAGCGGCATGTTGCAGAGGCCGGTGCCGTGCGAGAACTTGATTTCGCGCTTGCCCTGCCCCCACGCGGATCCCTGCCCGAGGCCACCACCGACGCCGCACGCCGCACAGGCGGCGACGCTGAAGGTCACGGATCGCGAGAGGAAGTGGCGGCGCGTCAGTCCGGTATCCATCGTTGCCTCCATCGTGAGCAGTACGTGGCGAGCGGGAAACCGATGGTCGACTCCGAGGTGCAAGGGAGATGCCTCGGCGCCGGCACGAGCGCGAGCGCACGGTGAGCGCGGGCGAAGTCGTTGATGCTCCGTGGGTTGAGCGCACGGACCCCCGGTGGCGCGCGCGTCGCTCACGCCGCCGAGTGCTCAACGCATAAGCGAGACCCATCGTCAGGCGGGCCACGGTGCGTAGCGCGTGAGCAATCGCGCGGCGCGGCGCGACTGCGGCGCGCGAGTCTTCGGCTGCGGCGTGTTGCGCTGATCCGCCTTCTGTTGTATCTCCGAGCCACGGTATCGACAGGTCGGCCTGCTCATGCGGCGACAAGCGCGCAACGGCCGGACGGGAGGTCGAGATGCATTTCGGCGCGTTCTTCTACGGGACCGTGGATATGCACGATGCGGGAGTGGACGGACCGCCGGCCCACCAGCGGAGCTACGGCCAGGAGGACTACCGGAGCGTCTACAGCGATCTGATCGCGTACGCCAAGGCATGCGACGGGCTCGGCTACGACTCGTTCTGGACGGCCGAGCACCACTTCCACAATCATGGGTTCGAGGTCGTCCCCAACGTTGTGCTGCTCAACGCCGTCTTGGCGCAGCACACGCAGCGCATCCGGCTCGGCGCCCTGATTCACGTGCTGACCGCGTGGCATCCGATCCACTTCGCCGAGGACTACGCCCTGGCCGACGTGCTCTCCGGCGGGCGGCTGCTCTGCGGCCTCGGGCGCGGCACCGAGGAGCGAGAGTCGAACGTGTTCGGGGTCAACGTCGGCTACGGCGGAAACGCCGACGACGTCAGGAACCGCGACGTCTTCGAGGAGCAGGTCGCGATCTTCAAGGCGGCGACGTCGAACGAGCGCTTTGCCTTCCGCGGCCGGCACTACACGATCCCGCCGGAGGGCCTGACGTTCCGCGGCGAGCCCGTCCGCGAGTTTCCCCTGGTCCCGCGGCCGATCAATGCGCCGGTGCGCATCTACCAGCCGATCAGCAGCGAGGACACGCTGGCGTACGCCGCGCGCCAGCGTCACGTGGCCGTCCTCGCGAATCATCCGTGGGAGCGGATGGTCCCGTGGTGGCGGCGATACGGCGCGCTGGTCGAGGAGATGCACGGGACCCGGCTACGCTCAGGCGAGGACCGCGTGCTCCAGGTGCAGCTGCATGTCGCGGACTCGACGGCGGAGGCGATCCGGACCGCGCGGCGCGGTCACGACGAGCTCACCAAGCTCTTGTGGCCGAACATCGTCCGGCGCAACACCGCGCTCGCCGGCCGCGGCCCCTTCACGCTCGAGGAGCGCATGGCCGGCAAGTCGTGGATCGTCGGCACACCCGAGCACGCGCGCGACACGCTGCTCGCGATGCACGACGAGCTCGGCTTCGAAGCGCTCGTGATCTTCCCCCACCTGCCCGGCATGCGGCGCGCGGAGACGCTGGAGCAGCTCGGACGCTTCTGGACCGACGTCCGGCCGGCGCTCGCGGCTCGGATGCCGGCGAGCCGGCCGATCCCGGCCGGCGTGTGAGGTCCCCATGCTGAAAGATCTGCCCGCGACCATCGGCACCGGACTCCACGGCTCGATCCCGCCGCGCCGGTACTGGGCGTACTACACGTGGCAGGAGATCGACGCGATCGCCAAGCGCGATCCGAACGCGACGGCCGTCATCAACGTCGGCGCCGTCGAGCAGCACGGCCCGCACCTGCCGCTCATCACGGACACGCTCGTCGGCATGGAGCTGCTCGGCACGGCGCTGGCGCGGCTGCCCGATGACGTGACCGTGCTCGCCCTGCCGCCGACCAACTTCGGGAAGAGCACGGAGCACACGACGTTTCCGGGGACCTTGACCTTCAGCGGCGAGACCCTGCGCATGGTGCTGCGCGACCTGGCCGCGTCGGTGGCCCGGAGCGGATTCGCGAAGCTCGTGCTGCTCGGCAGCCACGGCGGCAACGTCGGAACCCTGGACGACTTCTTCCGCGACCTCCGGATCGAGACCGACCTGCGAGTCTTCAAGATCTTTCTCGGCGGCATCGGCCAGGTGCCGGGTCTCGTCGCGCCCGAGGAAGCCGCCATCGCCATGCACTCCGGGGATTCCGAGACCTCGATGGTCCGGCACCTGACTCCGGCGCTCGTCCACATGGACCGCGCCGAAGGCTACGTCTTCGATCCGGCGCCGGACATCGGCTACTCGTTCAAGGGCCACGACGCGATCGAGGCGTGGGTCGCCTCGGATCTGTCGAAGACGGGCGCAATCGGCAACCCGCACCGCTCGTCGCCCGAGAAGGGAAAGCTGATGTGCGAGGCGAAGGCGGCGCGCCTCGCCGAGCTGCTCGACGCGATCTACCGGAGCCCCAAGCGCGAGATTCGTCTAGCCCCGAAGGAATCCTAGGAGCCGAGCCATGAAGCGCCGATCGTTCCTCGCGACGTCCGCCCTCGTGCTCGCCGACACCCTGCTGGGGGTTCGGCGCGCCGCGCGCGCGCAGGGAGTGGACAAGCTGACGTTCGGCACCAACTGGAAGGCCCAAGCCGAGCACGGCGGCTACTATCAGGCGGTCGCGACGGGAATCTACAAGAAGTACGATCTCGACGTCACGATCCGGATGGGCGGCCCCCAGATCAACCATCCGCAGCTCCTCGCGGCGGGCGCGATCGACTTCAACATGGGCTCGAACTGCTTCAGCGCGCTGAACTACGTGAAGAACAGCATCCCGATGGTATGCGTGGGCACCATCTTCCAGAAGGATCCGCAGGTGCTCATCGCCCACGCCGGCCAGGGCAACGACTCGCTAACGGCGATGAAGGGCAAGCCGATCATGATCTCGCCGGTGGCGCGCGCCGGGTACTGGCAGTTCCTGCGCGTGAAGTACGGCTACACCGACGATCAGATCCGGACCTACACGTTCAACATGGCGCCGTTCCTCGCCGACCAGTCGGCAATCCAGCAGGGCTTCGTGACGAGTGAGCCGTACAAGATCGAGCGGGCCGGCGCGAAGATCGTCGTCCATCTGCTCGCGGACGCCGGCTACTCTAGCTATGCCACGACGATCGAGACCTCGTGGAAGCTCGTCAACGAGAAGCCCGAGGTCGTGCAGCGGTTCGTGAACGCGACGATCGAGGGCTGGTACAGCTATCTCTACGGCGATCCGACCCCGGCGCACGCGTGGATCAAGAAGGACAACCCGGAGATGACCGACGACCAGATCGCCTACAGCCTCGCCGCCATCAAGCGGCACGGCCTGGTGGATTCCGGCGATGCCGACAAGCTCGGGATCGGCGCCATGTCCAGCGCGCGGTGGAAGGACTTCCACGCCACGATGGTGGAGGCCGGCCTCTATGCGGCCGACCTCGATCTCACCCGCGCCTACACGCTCAGGTTCGTGAACAAGAAGCACGGCTTGCACCTGAAAAAGACGTGATCGTCCGGCTCCGGAACGTCGACAAGGTCTACTCGAACGGCGTCATGGCGCTGCACGGTCTCGATCTCGACGTCGGCGAAGGCGAGTTCCTGAGTCTCCTGGGCCCGTCCGGATGCGGCAAGAGCACCGTGCTCCGGCTCGTGGCCGGGCTCGGCGAGGTCTCGCGCGGCCGGATCGAGTGGTCGAGCGCCGGCGCGCCCGGGCAGCCGCACGGCGACATCGGTTTCGTGTTCCAGGAGGCGACGCTCATGCCGTGGGCCACCGTGTGGAAGAACGTGCTCCTGCCGCTCAAGCTCCGGGGCCTCGCGCCGCACGAGTCGGAGCCGCGGGTGCGCGAGGCGATCGCAATGGTCGGGCTCGACGGCTTCGAGCAGGCCTATCCGCGTGAACTATCGGGCGGGATGAAGATGCGCGTGTCGATTGCGCGCGCGCTCGTCACGCGCCCGCGCCTCCTCCTGATGGACGAGCCGTTCGCGTCGCTGGACGAGATCACCCGCTTCAAGCTCGACAACGATCTGCTCGCGCTCTGGGCCCGGCAGCGCTGGACCGTCGTGTTCGTGACGCACAGCGTGTACGAATCGGTGTACTTGTCGACGCGGATCGCCATCATGACCGCCCGCCCCGGTCGCACCGCCGGCGAGGTCGCCATCGAGGGACCGGCGCTCCGGGACGAGTCATTTCGCACCTCGCCCCTCTACAACGAGTACTGTCGAAACGTGTCGGCGCGGCTGGCCGAGGCCGGTCGCGCCTAGCGCGATGTCGAGCATCCCGTCGGTCGGTCCCGAGGGTGCAGCGGGCGGCGTCGAGATGCGTGATCTCGAGGCGGCGCGGGCCGGCGCCGCCGCCGCCCGGCCGCGCCGCCAACGCCTCTGGAGGATCGTCCGTCTCGTCGTGCCGCCGGCCGGCGTCGGGATGGCGGGGCTCGCGGCCTGGGAGGCCGTCGTCCGCCTGTACCAGATCCCCCCTTACATCTTGCCGGGACCGCTGCTCGTCGTCCGCACGCTCGTGAAGGACTGGGGGACGCTCTATCCATCACTGCTCGTGACGCTCGCGATCGCGGGGGCGGCTCTGCTCGTCGCGACGGTCGCCGGCGTCATGATCGCGATCCTGTTCACCCAGTCCCGGTGGATCGAGCTGTCGCTCTTCCCGTACGCGGTGATCCTCCAGGTGACGCCGATCGTCGCGATCGCGCCCCTGATCATCATCTGGGTGAAGAGCATTCCGGTGGCGCTGCTCATCTGCGCGTGGCTCGTCGCGTTCTTCCCGATCGTGTCCAACACCACGCTCGGGCTCAACAGCGCCGATCACAACTTGCTGAACCTCTTCCAGCTCTACGGCGCCAGCCGGTGGCAGGTCTTCTGGCATCTTCGGCTTCCGAGCGCCATGCCCTACTTTCTCGGCGGGCTCCGCATCAGCGGCGGACTGGCGCTGATTGGCGCGGTCGTCGCGGAGTTCGTCGCCGGGACGGGGGGCACGCAGTCCGGCCTCGCCTACCGGGTTCTCGAATCCGGGTACACGATGCAGATCCCGCGCATGTTCGCCGCGCTGTTCATGATCACGTGCACAGGCGTCCTGATCTTCTCGGTCTTGACCGCGCTATCGCACCTGCTGCTCCGGAAGTGGCACGAGAGCGCCGCCGAGCGTGAAAGCTGATGGACGCGATCGCCGGCTTCGTCGCCGTCCCGGGCGAGTCCACCGTCCGACTGCGCAATGCGACGGTGCCCGCGCCGCTCTTGACCGCCGTGCCGCCGGGCGCGCCCGTGTCGCCGGACGGGCTCGCCGCCGTGGATCTGACGGTGCGAGACGGGCGGATCGTGGATGTCGCCGCGGCGCTCGACGGGCCGGGGTCGGGCGTCAACGCCGAGCGCGCCGGCCAGAGCGCTGATCGTGTCAGCCGAGATGTCGGTGTCGATCTCCGGCGGGGCCAGGTCTGGCCGTGCCTGATCGATGCTCACACGCACCTCGACAAGGGCCACACATGGGAGCGCGCGCCGAACCCCGACGGCACGTTCGGCGGCGCGATCCAAACGGTGATGGCCGACCGCGCCGCCCACTGGTCGGCCGAGGACGTCCGCCGGCGGATGGACTTCGGGCTCCGCTGCAGCTTCGCGCACGGCACGCGGGCCGTCCGCACCCACCTCGATTCCGCCGGGCCTCAGGCGGCGATCACCTGGCCGGTGTTCGAAGAGCTTCGCAAGGAGTGGGCCGGCCGCATCGAGCTGCAGGGCGTGTCACTGGTCCCGCTCCAGGTCTTCGGGTCTCGAGAAGGCGAGGCGCTGGCCGAGCGTGTCGCCGCGGCGAGCGGAATACTCGGCGCCGTCGGCTACGTCTCGCCGGAGATCGACGCGCTGCTCGACCGGATGCTCGCGCTGGCGGATGCGCACGGGCTCGACGTCGACCTGCACTGCGACGAGAGCGGTGACGTCGGGGCGCGGGCGCTGTCACATCTGGCGCGCGCGGTGCGGCGCCGGCGCTTCGCGGGACGCGTCGTCTGCGGCCACTGCTGTAGTCTCGCGATCCAGCCGCCCGACGTCGTCGCCGAGACGCTCGATCTCGTGGTCGAGGCCGGCATCAGCGTGATCAGCCTTCCGATGTGCAACCTCTACCTTCAAGATCGGGTGCCCGGACGGACGCCGCGCTGGCGCGGCGTGACCCTCCTGCACGAGCTTGCCGCCCGGCGCGTGCGTGTCGCCGTGGCGAGCGACAACTGCCGCGACGCGTTTCACGGCTACGGCGATCACGACATGCTCGAGGTCTTCCGCGAGGCCGCGCGCATCGGCCATCTCGACCGGCCCTTCGGCGATTGGCCCCGAGCGGTGACGGCCACGCCGGCGGATCTGATGGGCCTGACCGGCGCGGGCCGGATCGGACCTGGGATGCCCGCGGATCTCGTGCTCTTCGAGGGGCGCTCGTGGAGCGAGCTCCTGTCGCGCCCGCAGGCAAACCGCGTCGTGCTCAGGAACGGCCGGGCGATCGAGCGCCGGCTGCCCGACTATCGCGAGCTCGACGACCTCGTGTCCCCGCTCGAGAGGCGGGGGGCGCCTCATGGAGCGTGAGCTCTCGAACCCCCCGGGGGTCCACACGCCGCAGGCGCACTATTCCCACGTCGCGCGGGTGGGCAACACCCTCTACATCGCGGGCCAGCTCGCGATGGACCCGTCGGGCGCCGTGATCGGTCTCGGGGACGCCCGAGCCCAGGCCCGGCGGTGCTACCAGAATCTCGCGGCGATCCTCGCCCACTACGGCGGAAGCTTCCGCCACCTGGTGAAGACGACGACCTACATCACTCACTGGGGCTTTCGCCCGCTCGTCGCCGCCGCGCGTGACGAGGTATTCCCGTCGCCGCCCTATCCGGCCAACACGCTCGTCGTCGTCCAGGGGCTCGCCGAGCCGCACTTCCTGGTCGAGATCGAGGGCATCGCCGTCCTCGACTGAGACGCCCGCGTGGCTCAGCTCCCGCGGTAGGTCACGTAGCCGTACGGCGAGACGAGCAGCGGCACGTGATAGCGACCGGCCGGGTCCGCGATCGCGAAGCGCACCGGCACCTGCTCGAAGAACGGCGGCTCCGAGAGGGTGACGCCGGCGGCGCGAAAGTACGCGGCCACGTGAAAGACGAGCTCGTACCGGGCGACCTGCATCTCGCCGGGCGCGAGCAGCGGCGCGTCGCAGCGACCGTGGGCATTCGTCGTCACCGTCTTGAGCAGCCGCGCGCGGCCGTCGGCCTCCACGATCGAGAGATCGACGCGGAGCCCAGCCGCCGGCCGTCCGCGCCCGGTGTCGAGGACGTGAGTCGTGAGGCCGGCCTCGCCGGACGGGCTCACGCCTTCACCAGGGTCTCGAGCCGGAGCCGCGTGATGTCGGAGACTTCGGCGAGGGCGGTCTCGATCTCCGCGTCGACGGTATTGTGTACGCGGCGCTCGAACGCGGCGAGAATCGCCGCCTTGTCGTGCCGGCGCACTGCGATGATGAACGGAAAGCCGAATTTCTCCCGATAGCGCGCGTTCAGCCGATCGAAGCGCGCGTATTCCTCGTCGGTCAGGCGATCGAGTCCGGCGCCGGACTGCTCGACGCGGGAGGCCGTGCTCAGGGCCTCCGCCCGAGCCGCCCGGATCGCGAGGTCGGGATGCGCGCGCAAGAGGGCGAGCTGCTCCTCGCGCGAGGCCTCGCGCATCGCCCCGACCATGGCCTCGTGCAAGGCTTCGCGACTCGCGAACGGGCGCCTGGTCCAGGCGCGCTCGGCGATCCACGGCGAGCGCTCGAAGACGTGGCCCAGCACGCGGCGGAAATCGTGATGGTTCATGCGGTTGATCTCGAGCAGCGGCAGTGCGGCGGGGGTGTCGCTCAACGTCAATCGAGGCGATCGATCGGAGCGCCCTGATCGAGCCAGCGGCCGAGCAGGTCTCGCTCGGCCTCGGTCATCCCGGTCTTGTTGCCCAGCGGCATGGTCCGTGTCAGCACCACGCGGAGCCGAATCGGCTCGGCCCGCGCGCGGATGCTCTCCGGCGTCTCGAACGTCACGCCGTTGGGCGCCGCACGGAAGACGTCGTCGGTCGGCGTCTCGGAATGGCAGGAGAGGCAGCGCCGGTCGATGACCGCTCGCGCCGCGGTGAAGGTGACGCGCTCGCCGTGTCGCTTGCCACCGAGCCACGCCGGTGAGGTCAGGAACACGACGGCGGCCAGGGCCGCCGCGACGGGCACGAGCCACCAGTCGGCGGGGCGGTGGCGCTCGCGCGCGATCATCACGTGCCGCGCGCCCGCGCCCACCACGATGAGCAGCCACAGGATGAGCCAGTTCAGCGGATGCCCGTACGTCGCGGGATAGTGATTGCTCAGCATGGTGAAGATCACCGGGAAGGTCACGTAGCTGTTGTGCGTGGAGCGCTGCTTGGCTCGGCGCGAGAGCGTCTCGTCGGGCGTGCGGCCCGCCTCGGCGGCCGCGATGAGATCGCGCTGCGCCGGCACGAT
>Ga0075434_100003902_pt1 | contig 13352 bp, 11 predicted proteins | sample RhiMethybrSRZTD3_FD_75298 | JGI IMG/M metagenome (GOLD analysis project Ga0075434, IMG submission 75298) | Populus rhizosphere microbial communities from Tennessee, USA - Rhizosphere MetaG P. TD hybrid SRZTD3 | ecosystem: Host-associated > Plants > Roots > Rhizosphere > Soil | place: USA... | reverse complement strand
GGTTCCCCTCTCCCGGGGAGGGGGATGGGGTGGTCGGGAGAGGGGCAGGGGTGAGGGTCTTGGGCGGGGGACCGCTGAGGCAGCGAAGTCAGCGCCGATCCGGACGAGCTCCCCAACTCCGCGCTTCGACCGCGCCGCCGGGTCCCTCACTCCCCCAACCCCCTCTCTCCCAGCCTCCCCCCCGCCGGCCGGGAGAGAGGGGGCTCAAACCGGGCAACTTTTTGTTCTTAGACAAACCACTCCCTCTTCTCCCGTCGGGAAGGGGGGGAGGCTGGGAGAAGAGGGCCGGGGTGATGAGGGTCTTCGGCGGGAGTCGAAGCTGGCGCTTGGGTCTCCCCTCTCCCGGGTCGGGAGAGGGGCTGGGGGTGAGGGTCCCCGCGATCTCCCCACCCTCCTGCGCACCGCCTTCCACCTGACCGCCTTCCGTCCCTATCAGGAGGCGGTCTGCAAAGCGGTGACGGCGGGGAAGGACGTCCTGCTGGTGATGCCCACTGGCGCCGGCAAGTCGTTGTGCTATCAGCTCCCCGGCCTCGCGCGGGGCGGCACGACGCTGGTCGTCTCGCCTTTGATCGCCCTCATGGAAGATCAGGTGGGCAAGCTTCGCGAGCTGGGCCTGCGGGCTGAGCGCATTCACTCGGGGCGGGAGCGGTCGGCGTCGCGGCAGGCGTGCGTCGACTACCTGGCGGGCCGGCTCGACTACCTCTTCATCGCCCCCGAGCGTCTCGCCGTGCCCGGTTTTCCCGAGATGCTGGCCAAGCGCACGCCGGCCCTCATCGCGGTTGACGAAGCGCACTGCATCTCCCAGTGGGGACATGATTTCAGGCCCGACTACCGGCTGCTGGGCGGCCGCCTGCCGCTGCTCCGGCCGGCGCCGGTCATCGCCTTGACGGCCACCGCCACGCCGCTGGTGCAGGACGACATCGCCGCCCAACTCGGCCTGGCCCGCGAGGAGCGCTTCATCCACGGCTTCCGGCGCACCAACATTGCCGTCGAGGCGGTGGAGATGCTCCCCTCGGACCGCGCCGAAACCGTCCGCCGCCTCCTGGGCGCCGCGGAGCGCCGGCCGGCCATCGTCTACGCGCCCACCCGCAAAGAAGCGGACCTCCTGGGCACTTTGCTGAACAGCGATTTCCCCGCCGCCACCTATCACGCGGGCCTGACCACCTACGAGCGCGACCGCGTCCAGACGGCGTTCCTCTCCGGCCGCCTGGAGGTCATCGTCGCCACCATCGCCTTCGGCATGGGCGTCGACAAGGCGAACATCCGCACCGTGATTCACACCGGCCTGCCGGGAAGCGTCGAGGGTTACTACCAGGAGATCGGCCGCGCCGGCCGCGACGGTCTGCTTTCCCGCGCCATCCTCCTTTACTCGTACAACGACCGCCGCAGCCACGAGTGGTTCCATAACCGGGATTACCCCGAAGTGGCCGAGCTCGACCGCATCTTCCGCGCTCTCGCCGCCCAGTCGCAGGTGGACGGCCAGATCCGCAAGCGGCTGGGAATGGACGAGGAGCTTTTCGAGCGCGCCCTGGAGAAGCTGTGGATTCACGGCGGCGCCCTGGTGGACGCGGACGGCAACGTGGCCCTTGGCAATACCACGGCCAACGCCTGGCAGCGGGCCTATCAGGCGCAGCGCGACCATAAGCTCGAGCAACTCGAAAAGATGGTGCGCTACGCCGAGTCCCACGGCTGCCGCATGCTCCACCTCGTGCGCCACTTCGGCGACCAGGAGGATTCGGGCGAGCCTTGCGGCCTGTGCGACGTCTGCGCTCCCGACGACTGCACGATCCGCCGTTTCCGTGAAGCCAACCCGCTGGAGCGCGAGCTGCTGACGAAAGTCCTCAAGACCCTGCGCCGGCGCGACGGCCAGACCACCGGCCAGCTCTATAAAGAGATTTGTTCGGACGATCTCTCGGACCGCAAGTCCTTCGAGCACTTGTTGGGAGGCATGACTCGCGCCGGCCTCCTCAAGCTCCAGGAAGACTCCTTCGAAAAGGACGGCAAGACCATCCGTTTCCAGCGCGCCATCCTCACGACCGAGGGCTACAACGGCGATCCGGCGGCCGTCAGCCGGTTGGAGATGGCCCAGGAAATACCCAGAACGCGGAAAAAGCGAGAACGTCCGGACAAGGGAGAGCCGAGAGCGATCCGCAAGCGGCTGGCCGCCCAGGCCGCCCTGGGGATCGAGCCTGCATCAGCGTCCGATCTGGTTTCGCTGCAGCTCGTCGAAGCTCTAAGGACTTGGCGCAGGGCCGAGGCCAAGCGCCGCCGCGTCCCCGCCTTCCGCATCCTCACCGACCGCGCCGTCCACGCCATCGCCCTCAACCTGCCGCGCAGCGAGTCCGACCTCCTCAACGTCCCCGGAATCGGTCCGACGATCGTGACGAAATATGGACGGGAGATTCTGGGGATTGTCGGGACGGGGTGATTACCGCTCCGCCACAGGTTCAACCTCCTCGTCCGCCGGCCCCGCCTGCTCTTCAAAGAACGGAATTATCGACTCCAGCTCCGCAAAGATCTCCGAGGGAACCTCGGTTCGATCGAGAACCTTAAGAGCGAGAGCCCGAGCAACCGCATGGATAGGAGAGAGGTCTCGATAGGCGACGTAGAGATCGCGAGACACGCCGTCATGAAAACGATGAATGCGGTCGCTGAGCTCGAAGGGATCGATTTCCCCGCCTCGCCACCGGGCAAATTCCATCTCGAGCTTCGCCAATTCATGGCCGAGCTCGCGCTTGTACGCCAACCCGGCAAGCTCGCGCAATTTACGCTTGTTTGCCTTGGTCTCGAGCATGGACGCTCAGCCCTCGCCGTTCTCCGGATGTTCCCCTGGCGGACCCGAGTGAAGAGGCGCCCAGGAAGGTGGGTCGCTGGCGGGAAAACTCTCCTCGGAGGCCTCGTCTACCGGGTCCGGCGGCTCGGGAGTCGGGGAAGGAGAGGGTTCGGCGGTCTCGTCGGGCATTCGGGTTCCTCCCTTGTCTGTCGGCGGTCTGCAATTGCTCGTGTTGGCCGCCCAGCCTCGGAGAGCGTTCCCATTCTACGGCGAGAGGCTCGCCTTCTGCCGGCCTGGCCTTCAGTTGGTGCTGTCCTCGGGATCGTGCCCTGGCGGATCGGGCTGACGGGGACTCCAGGAGGGAGGGTCACTGGCGGGAAAGCTCTCCTCCGAGGCTTCATCCACCCCATCATCATCGTCGTAAGGCGGCGGAGGCGGGGGCGGCAACGGGTTGGTAGGCTCGGGCTCGGGCATAAAGGTTCCTCCTGTCCGTCACCCTGTGCAAGAGCCCGGCCAAACCTCCGCGAGGCTGGTTTTCCGGGTCAGGACGACGGGAATGCGCCGCATCACGACAAAAACGCTCCGGGTCCGGCGTGCAACGAAAAATTGACCGCGTACAGAATTAAATCGACCGCGGTCAACGTGACGTAGACCGCGTGCAACGGAACATCGACCGCGGTCAAAATGAAATCGACCGCGTACGACGTGACGTAGGCCGCGGTCAAAGTGAAATCGACCGCGGTCAATGGGACGTAGACCGCAGTCAACGTGACGTAGACCGCGTACGATGTGACATAGACCGCGTTCAACAGAAGATTGACCGCGTACGACGTGACGTAGACCGCGTGCAACGGAACATCGACCGCGTGCAGAGTGATATCGACCGCGTACGACGTGACGTAGACCGCAGCCAAAGTGAAATCGACCGCGGTCAACGTGACGTAGACCGCGTACAGCGGAACATCGACCGCGTGCGACGTGACATCGACCGCGTACAAAATTACGTTGACCGCGTGCACCGGAGCATCGACCCCCGTCCAGCGAACCGTTGACCGCATGCGACGTGACCGCGACCGCGTGCGACGAACCGTTGACCGCGTACGATGAAGAGCTGGCCGCGTAGGACGGGCCGCTGTACAGGTACGATCGGCTCTTGTACTGCTACGACGGGCCGCCGTTCCGGTGCGACGGAAAGGCGCCCTCGTCCAGTTCCGTCTCAAAGAGTGTGGATCTGCTCCGGTTCCCTTGACACGAGGCCATAAGTACTTTACTCTGCAAAGTACTTTCTGCCGACTCGTCCGAGTCACCGGAGGTTCCGATGAACGTCTCAGCGATGAAGCGTCGGTTGTTCAAAGGCTGCGCAGTCTTGGCGATGTTGGGCGTTCTCGGAGTCGTGGCATTGCTGGGGTCGCTCTGGCTGGAGCACAGGACAGAGATCACACTCCCGACCCCCACCGGGCCCTTCGCGGTTGGCCGCTCGATCCTCGATTGGACCGACGATGCGGCTTTGGACACGCTGGCGCCGACGCCGGGAACGAAGCGCGAGCTCCTGGTCTGGATCTGGTACCCGTCGGAGGGGCCATCACCGGCGAAGCTGGATGACTACCTGCCGGTGCAGTTGCGGCCGAAGGCCGATGACGCGGGCGGTGCGAACATCTGGAGCTTGCTGACACGAGATCTGTCGAAGGCCCATGAGCACAGTACCCGTGACGCCGATATGTCGCCGCAGCAGCGATCGTATCCTGTGGTAATCATGAGGGCAGGGGCGTCTGCCGAGGTGCTGAAGTACTCGACCCTCGCCGAGGACTTGGCCAGTCACGGGTACGTCGTCGTGGGCTTCGATGCCCCCTATCGCACGGGACGCGTCGTGTTTCCTGACGGCCGGGTGATGAGCAGGACGCCGAAGAATAACCCGGAGCTCTGCCTGGGTCGGGGGCAGGCCGACCAAGAGACTTGCGTGGACAGGATCATCACCGCGTGGACCTCGGACATCGCGTTCGTGCTGGATCGACTGGCGCGGTTGAACAGCTCGGATTCGCCGGGTAGGTTCACGGGACGCCTCGACATGGCCCGGGTGGGAGTCTTTGGTCACTCCTTGGGTGGGGCGACAGCCGCACAATTCTGCCACGACGACTCCAGGTGCAAGGCCGGGATCGATGTGGACGGTGCTCCACACGGCAGCGTCGTTCAGGCAGGCATCCACCAACCGTTCATGTTCCTTCTCAGCGACCATAGCCATGAGTCCGACCCGGAGAGCCGTCAGATCGAGGCCAACATCCAATCGATTTATGATCGTCTGCCTCCGAATGGAAGGCTACACATCACGATCCGTGGCGCGAACCATTTTACCTTCAGTGACGACGGAGCCCTGTTGAAGAGCCGTATCGTGCGAGGGACGCTCCGTATGTTGGGTAGACTCGGTATCGACGGGCGTCGCCAGCTTGCCGTCACGGCGTACTGCCTGCGAAGCTTTTTCGACGCGTACCTCAAGGGGGCAGGCGTTTCGCGGCCCAAGCTTTCATCTCCGCGTTACCCCGAGATCCGCGAATTGGCTGGCAGCTGATGAGTGACGCCGCTGAGGCTCACATCAACCTACATGGGTGGACCGACCTCTCGTAGATCGCCAGTTCCATTTGCGCAGAACTCGGCGTTCTTCGAGTCGCGGGGCCTCACCCGGAAGTCCTCGCCGCCCTGGCGCTCTTCCGCCAGGCGGCCGAAGCCGAAAAGGTGACCCTCAGGCTGCTGGAAAAGATGGCCAGCGCGGGCGGCGCAATCCGGAGATGCGGTTCGATCATGAACCATGAAGGCGACAGCGGTGAGCGTTTAGTTAGGACTGGTATCCTCCGCGAGTCCCAAGTCTTCCTCAGTGACTGTCAGCTTGTTATTATTTTTCCAGGTGTTTGGCAGTCCCGTGACGCCGAATTCATGGAGTGCACGGAATAGGTATGGGCGGAGCACTTCGTCGAAGACTCGGTGGCAATTTGGGCACAGCGGGATCCCGTTGGTCTGCCGGTCAGATCCTAACTTGGCTTTCCACTCCTTCTCATCTATGATGTGTACCGCGTCTGGAAGAGGGTACGTAGCGCCGCACATGACGCAAGGGTGATGCTTGCCGGTTTTGCGATCACGAACGATCTTCCGCTTTACATCAGGATGGAAGGCCATCGGAATCCCCCACTTCTCGGCCTAATGCTCCGCGTGCGGCCCGAGTTTCCGGGTACCACCTACGCCCGCCCGACGAGTATATGGCAGTCACACCCGTCCGACCAGGTGCCAGCCAGGTGCCCCCCATCAGGTGCCCCCGAAGTCAGGTGCCGCCGAAGTCAGGTGCCAGCCGATTCGGGGGTGACTTCGGACCTCAACCCTCTGGTCAACCCAGAGGAAGGTGCGGTATCTTCTGGGCATGTCGAGAGTCCAGGTCTATGTCGAGACAACGGTACCGAGCTTCTACCATACGACTCGGTCAGGAGCTGAAGCGCTGGCTCGCCGCGCTTGGACCCGACGCTGGTGGGCTGCAGGGCGAGAACGCTACAAGCTGGTGGCAAGCGAGGCAGTTCTTCTTGAATTGCAGAACGGTCTGTATCCAAGCCGAGAGGCTGCCCTTGCGCTGGCCCAGGAACTTCCTCTGCTCGAGATCACGCCAGCGGTGGCCGAGATCGTCGAAGCGTACGTCCAGCACAGACTCATGCCCGCCGATCCCTCCTTCGATGCGCTTCACCTCGCCCTGGCCTCTTACCACAAGTGCGAGTTTCTGGTAACATGGAACTGTCAGCACTTGGCGAATGCCAATAAGTACGGCCACATTCGCCGAGTTAACAATCTGCTCGGCCTGTATGTGCCGGTGCTGGCAACTCCTCTGGAACTGCTAGGTGAAAAGCTATGAGCCAGGAACTTGAAGCATTGGTCGATCAGGGTGACGAGGAAATTGCCGCCATTCGGGAGGTGCGTCACCAGCTTTCGGAACGCTTCGGTCACGATCCCTATCGTTTGGTGGCCTACCTCATGGAGCTGCAGAAGCAGCATCCGGAGAAATTGGTGCCGGCACCAGAGGCGGAGGTCGTGGGCTAGATTTCAACCGAGTAGCTCTAGCGGATGCCTCTTACTTGGGCGTGCCACCCTGATCAGGTGCAGATTTCAGGTGCCAGCCAATTCGCGGCGCCCCCGGTGCCCGTCTTTCAGCGCCCCGATACAATGAAACGGGACCCGCGTATGAGATCTGTGAGGAGGCACACCAGATGAAGCACGACCAGTTGCTTATGCGACACTCTGCATAGCGTTGACGCGAATACGATCCGGCGGTAGGCTTGAGCGTCATGTGAGATTCGCGTGGGTTCATCACGTCGTCAAGAAGATGAGGTCTCATATGGCAGAAGCTGATAGAGAGGCAACCTTGCGTTGGAATATAGACAAGGACCTTGAGCTGTACAAATTCTATTTGGATGTATCGGTCAAGGCTGCCGTCTTCTTGATGGCCGTTACCGGGGCTATCGCGTCGTATGTTCTATCCAAGCCTGGCAATAAGATAATCAGTATTGCTCTGGGTTTCCCCGCCATAGTAAATGCCGGATTCACAGTTTTGTTCTTCTATAGCATTCCCCAGGTCAAACGAATGGCGCAGATTAACATCGAGGCATCCAGGGAGCTTGGCGTGCCAGAGGTCAACATGAATCCTCTCAGGTCCCTATGCGCGATTTTTGGCTTGATGTGCTTGGTCGCCACCGTCGGGCTCCTCTTCCTTATGGCGATTCAGCTAGGTGGCGACTAGGTGGCTTTATTTGGGTGCACCGGGGTTCTTGGACCCGTCCTCCTTGGGCGTCGAGCAGTCTGCCACCAGCTTGGCCAGGGCGTGGGGAAAGTCCACTTTTCCGTCCAAATAGGGCTGCCAATCCTTTTCGAGACCGGCGCGTAGGGTCTGCCAACCCCGGTCCCAGACGCCATATCGATAGGCGTAGGGCTTATAGGTCGGATCCTTCTCCTTGTGGAGCTCGCGCTTGACCAGCTCTCCGACGGTGTAAAAGATGATGCCGTGCCAGAGGTCGGGGAGCGGCTTGATTTTCTGCCTCGCGCCTTCCTCGTCGACGTACCGAATAATCTGATCGTCGACAGAGTGAGACGCCTCGTGGAACACCGTCTCGAACGCCGCGTCGAGATCGTCGTTCTTGGTCGGAGCGATCACTGTGTGCGCGGCCAGGCCCTTGGGTCCACCCGTCGTGTAGGCGCGAACGGGCCCAGCCTCACAAGAAGCATCCACGAGGATGGGCTCGGCAGGCCACTTGACATGATAGGCGTCCGTCAGCGCCTTGATCAACCCTGAAGCGTGCTGCTCGACCAGGGGCCGCACGGCGGCAATCCATTCTTCGTTGGCGCGGCGGTGCTCGGGCCACAGATGCGCCCGGTAGGCTGGTGCCGCCCGGTTGAGCGCCGCCAGCACGCCGGGCTTGACGAGTCCCTCGGGAAGCGTCGCCGCCTCTCCTTGATCTGCCAGCGCGTTGTTGATGCGAACCAGGCGCTCGTCGAAAATCAGACTCAATTTGGCGAGATCGACGTAGGCATCGACCGCTGCGGTCCAATCGGCCCGCTCGGCTTCGGAGAGACCGGACGCCGGCATCACGAGCGGCTGGCTGAAAGCGCGCCGCCGCGCTTCGGCACGCACGAAGTGGTGCAGGTTCACCCAAAAGTTGTCCTGGAACTTGAACTGCGCCTCGGCCGAATGAAGAGGACGGCCAGGCAACCCGATCATCGAGACGACCGCACAGACGACCGCGATGACTTTGATTCGCATGCTCCAATCCCCCTAGCCAGAAGTATAGCGCAACCACCCCGAGGCTCTCCCCGCATATGGCGTCTCCTGGCAAGTGGTTCCCACCGTCCTACCCAAGATGATGAGTGATCCAGATGCTGAAAAGGCCGGAAGAGCCATGGCGACGATGCTCAAGATGAAGAAGATCGACATCGGCGAGCTGAAGCGGGCGTACGCCGGATAGAGTATCCGGGATGCGAAATCGCTCCGCCGGGTAAGTCCTGGCGACGAAGGCTTCGCTTTTCCGCGGTTTTCATCCAGCCTTCATCCAAATCCAATCCTCACTCCGTACTTGCTGCCGAACATGCTACTTGCGGCACTTCGGCCGCGGTGCGGGGACTCTCTCCGCTCCGCGTGGCGCAGCTCTGCCGCGACTGCGAACCACAAACGGAGATGCTAGATGTCAAACCAATACGACCGATCGATCCTGCGAAGCGGGATCTTCTTTCTCTTGCTCGCGCTTGCGGCGGTGTTTCCAGGCACCGCCCGGCAGTCCTCGCCGCGGCTGGCTCCGCCGCCGGTCAAGCCTCCGGTGCTGAGGCCGCCCCAGGGAGCCGGGCCCCTGAGCTTCGGCGCGAGCGCCGTGCAAATTCCCACAATTACCGCGGGCGACACCTACACGGAGTCGATCCCCCTCGGCTGTGAGCTCGGCAAGAGCACGGCCGACCTCTCGGTCACCGTGAGCCCGCCCGCCTTCACTGCCACGGTTTCTCCCACGCGGGTGACGACGCCCGGCCGCTTCACGTTGACGGCGACGACCTTGCCGACCACTCCCGAGAACGAGTACCAGATCACGATTACCGCGACCCCGGTGAGCGGGCCTTGCCTCACCAACTCCACAACCCGCACGCTTCTCGTCCTGCGCCCCGTCCGCCTCGAGGTCCAGCCGGCCAGCCAGACGATTTCGGCGGGCAGCGCAACCAGTTACAACGTGACCATCCGCCGCAAGAACTTCGAGGGCAAGGTGGCGCTTCGCGCGACCGACTTGCCGGCGGACGTCCAGGCTTCCTTCTCGCCGGCCGAGACGAGCGGCAAGACTTCCACGCTGACCCTCAGCGTCGCCCAAGGCTCGGCCTCCTGCCCACCTCCCGCGGGATGCGACTTCCGTATCCGTGGCCGGGCCAATGTCGAAGTACAGGCCGTGCCCGCCCAGCTCATCGTGCGCAAGGAAGTGAGGCTGCGGCCGGATGCGCCGATGAAGACCATCCTCACCGGTGAGACGGCGAGCTTCACGGTCCAAATCCTGCGCTCGGGTCCCATCGGCGCGGTGAAGGTGGAGGCGGACACACTGGAGGCGCCCGACAACCGGATGTTGTCGACCGTCGTGGACCCCTCCGTCTTCACCACCGCCGGGTCGGTGAGCTTCCAGGTCCAGGTGTTTGCCGGCGGGCAGGGCCATTACCGCTTCCGCTTGCGGCCGACCCTGCCGTCCGCCATGACCGACGTGACGCTCGTCCCGGTGGAGGTGACCGTCGACGCCACGCCGCCGCGGGGCGTCGACATCACAGTGACGCCGGCGAGCCGGTCCGTCTCAGCCGGCGGCAGCGCCACCTATCAAATTCAGATCGTCAAGTTCGGGGTGCCATCCGTCCGCTTCGACATCAGCGGCTTGCCGCCCAAGGCTACGGCCGTGCCCGATCACATGAACGATCCCACGTCGGTGCGCATCGATACCTCTCCTGACACGCCCGAAAAAACCTATTCGCTGACCGTGCTCGGACTCTATGACGAGGGCGACAAGATCGTCAGCCAGCAGGCCAACTCGGTAGACCTGGTCGTCGGTGCGCCACCCGGGGGCAGCGTCTCCCTGGAGGCGGATCCGGCGCCGAAAGACGTCGACGCGGGCTCGTCGCGTACTTTTCCCATCACCGTTCGGCCCCAGGGGGGCTTCCGCGGCCAGGTGACCCTATTCTTCCAACCGCCCCCAAACTCACCGTCCGTTCAACCTTCGTTCTCGCCGCCGACAGTGGATCTCTCGGCCGGCAACCCGGTGACTTCGACTCTGACCCTGGCAGTGCCGCCCGGGACGAGCCCAGGGGGTCCTTTCCAGGGAATGGTCATGGGCAACGCCTTGCCCATCGTGCCCGTCACGGCAGCCACGGTCGGCTACCGCATCCTCTCGCCGACCCAACCGGTGCTCTCGCTTCAGCTGAGCCCTTCGACCTTCAACATTCAATCGGGGCAGTCGTTCGACCTCACCGCTTCCGTGACACGCTTGAGCGGCTGCCAGGGCGTGATCTCGGTAAACGGGTCGAGTTTGTCGCTTGCCCTCGGCACGATCGATTTTCAGCCGGTCCCCGGAATCCCGGATACCTTCCGCGCCAGGATCACGGCAGGCACGGTCCTGAAAGACACGCCGGCGACGATCAACGTGACGGCGCTCGCACCGCCTTGCACGAGCGCATCGCAATCGATCAGCGGCACGGTGCGGCCGAAAATCTTGATTCCGCCTGCCGTGACGGCGTCGATTTCTCCGGCCGGCCAGTCGGCCGGCGCTGGGCAGACGGTCCACTACACTTTGCAACTGAACCGCGGCACGTCGACCGATCCGATCAGCTTGACCTTCACCGGTCTCCCGAACGGGGTTACGGCCACGGCCAGCCCCAATCCGGTGACCGGCGCGAGCGCCGATCTCCAGGTGACGGTCGGCAACGGCGCGGCTCCAGGGAGCTCCACCTTCATGGTCACGGGCAGGGTCGGCGGCACCTCGGTCGCTTCAGCCAGCGCCGGGCTCACCGTCACGGGCGGGCCGGCGCCTCCGGTCATCACCTCGTTCTCTCCGGCGAACGGCATGGCCGGCGCCAACGTCCAGATCTTCGGCAGCGGGTTCGTCAACGTCCAGAACGTGATTTTCAACGGCATCGGCGCCGCCTTCGCCTCCATTACACCCTCGCAGGTCAATGCCACCGTGCCGGGCTTCGCCACCACCGGCCCGATCCGGGTGATCACCGCGGCCGGCACGGCGGTCTCGGCGAGCTCGTTCATCGTCGGAACGTCCTCGCGGATGCCGGTCATCACCGGTTTCTCGCCGCCCGGCGGTCCCGCGGGCGCGCCGGTAACGATCCTCGGCGCCAACCTGGACGGTGCTACCGCGGTCACGTTCGGCGGCACGGCGGCGAACTTCACACGGCCGAACGCCGCGGGCCAGATCGACGCCACCGTCCCCGCCGGGGCGCGCGACGGATTCATCCAGGTGACGACGCCGAACGGCACCGCCACGAGCGCCATAGCATTCGACGTCACCACCCCCGACCTGCCTGAGATCGGCGGCTTCAACCCTCTCTCCGGTCCGCCGGGCACGAACGTCGAGATCAACGGCACGAACCTGGGGACGACCACGGCCGTCGCCTTCAACGGCACGCCGGCCTCCTTCACCGTCGCCGCCTCGAACCGGCTCGTCGCCACGGTGCCCAACGGCGCGACGACCGGCAAGATCACGGCGACGACGCCCGCCGGTACAGCGATCAGCTTCACCACCTTCGCGGTCTCGGCGGGCGAACCCGTGATTACGGACCTCCAGCCGCGCTCGGGCCAGGTTGGTTTCAGCGTCACGATCGCCGGCGTCAACCTGAATGGCGTTACCAGCGTGACCTTCAACGGCCGCCCGGCGCAGTTCACGGGGATCGGCAGCAACTTCATCCAGGCGTTCGTGCCCGACGGGGCCACGACCGGACCCGTGAAGGTGACGACGCCCAACGGCACGGCGACGAGCCCGTTCCCCTTCCAGGTCCAGTAGCAGATCCGCCCCATTTCGGCTCGGGAGAGAGAGCGGCAGCTCTCCCTCCCGGCCTGCCGCGCTTCGGGCCTCCCAAAATTCTTCAAGAACTTTGTCCCGCTCTGGGGGGTCTCGCGCACTCCCCGCTTGGAGCACCTGCATTCTGTTGACTCGCGGTCTCCTGGCCGCGTCATTTTTGGGGCGCTTGTCGCTTCAGGGGGGATAATTCAATGAAACAGGAAAAGTACGATGTAGCTGTGCTCGGTTCGGGCATCGCCGGTTCTACGCTGGCCGCCATTCTTGGCCGTCAGGGTTTTCGCGTGCTGCTGATCGAGAAGGGAACCCATCCCCGCTTCGCTGTCGGCGAGGCCATGCAGCCGCAGAGCTCGATGCTGATGTGGATTCTCGGCGAGCGGTTCGACGTGCCGGAGATCGCGAACATCAGCAGCACCGACAGGATCTTGCAGAACGTCACCAAGAACTGCGGCGTCAAGAAGACCTTCGGTTTCCTCTATCACGAGGAGGGGAAGCGGCAGGACCCGGCGCAGGCGCATCTGCTGATTCCGCCCGCCACGCCGCTGGTTTCCGAGAGCCACCTGTTCCGCGAGGACATCGACCACTACCTGTGCAAGGCGGCCATCAAGTACGGCGCGGACTACCGCGACAGGACTGACGTCGAGGACTTCGAGATCAACGACGACGGCGTCGTCCTGCGCACGGCCGCCGGCGAGGAATTCCACGCCCGCTTCCTGGTGGACGGCTCCGGCCACAAGTCGGTGGTGGCCAACAAGTTCGGCCTGCGTCCGACGGTGCCGGACCTGCGCACCCAGTCGCGGACCATCTTCACCCACATGATCGGGTTCGAGCGCTACGACGATACGATCCCGCCGGAGGAGAGGCCCGGCCTTTCCCGCGGTTGGTACGAGGGCACGCTGCACCACATGATCGACGGCGGCTGGTTCTGGATCATCCGCTTCGACAACGTCCCCGGCTCCGAGAGCAAGATCACCAGCGTCGGCCTGACCCTCGACATGCGGAAGTACCCGCAGCGCAACGACATCACT
>Ga0075434_100003898_pt1 | contig 13354 bp, 15 predicted proteins | sample RhiMethybrSRZTD3_FD_75298 | JGI IMG/M metagenome (GOLD analysis project Ga0075434, IMG submission 75298) | Populus rhizosphere microbial communities from Tennessee, USA - Rhizosphere MetaG P. TD hybrid SRZTD3 | ecosystem: Host-associated > Plants > Roots > Rhizosphere > Soil | place: USA... | reverse complement strand
CAGACGGCGCTGACGAGCATTGACGAAGCGCAGCGGATGGCCGGCAAGCTCGATCAGAGCGCGAATGCACGTGCGGGCGTTGCGGCGAAGATACTTGCCGAGGTGCTCGACACCCAAGCGAAGCGGTGATTCGTCGTATCACCGGCCCCCCATGACCTGCAGGGCTCGTCGGCGTGTTCACATTTGAACATCCGCCATTCCGACGAGCTGTCACACTCTGCGTCGACCTCATGGAGAAAATGGAGGCGCGAGCCGTCGTCGACCGGTCACCGTCCTGCGAGCTGCCGAAGGCGGCCACCGGGATCCGCGGTCTCGATGAGATCACGTTCGGCGGCCTGCCAAAAGGGCGGCCAACGCTCGTGTGTGGCGGGCCCGGATCGGGCAAGACGCTGCTGGCGCTGACGTTCCTGGTGAACGGGATCCTCGATTCCAACGAACCCGGCGTCCTGATGACGTTCGAGGAGAATTCCGACGAGATTAGCAGCGACGTCTCCTCACTCGGCTTCGACCTGCCGGCACTGATTGCAGCGAAGAAGCTCGTCGTCGATTACGTGCGCGTGGAGCGCAGCGAGATCGAGGAGACCGGCGAGTACGATCTCGAAGGGCTGTTCGTCCGGCTCGATTACGCGATCCGGTCGGTGGGTGCCACGCGCGTCGTCCTCGACACGATCGAGTCGCTGTTCGCGGGACTCAAGGATGACGGCGTCCTCCGGGCGGAGCTGCGACGGTTGTTCCGGTGGTTAAAGGACAAGGGCGTCACCACCGTGATCACCGGCGAACGCGGCGAGGGGCTCCTGACCAAGCAGGGACTCGAGGAGTACGTCTCGGATGCGGTCATCTTGCTCGACCACCGAGTCCACGATCAGGTCTCGACGCGCCGGCTCCGCGTGGTCAAGTACCGAGGCTCCTACCACGGCACCAACGAGTATCCGTTCCTCATCGATGCGACGGGCATCAGCGTGCTGCCGGTCTCGTCGATGGCGCTCGCGCACGATGCGCCGCTTGACCGGATCTCCACCGGTATAACGCGTCTCGACGGAATGTTCGGCGACAAAGGGTTCTACCGCGGCAGCACAGTGCTCGTCTCGGGCACGGCCGGCACCGGGAAGACGAGCCTGGCGTCCCACTTTCTCGATGCGTCGTGCCGCCGGGGGGAACGCTGCCTCTGTTTTCTCTTCGAGGAATCGCCGCAGCAGTTGCTGCGGAACATGCGCTCGATCGGCATCGATCTCAAGCCGTGGGTGGAAGCGGGATTACTGCGGTTCCACGCCGATCGGCCGTCGCGCTACGGCCTCGAGACGCACCTTGCCACGATGCACGAGCTCGTCGCCGACTTCAAGCCAACCGTGGCCGTCCTCGATCCGGTGACCAACCTGATGACGGTGGGAACGTTCGCCGACGTCCAGGCGATGCTCACGCGGATGATCGACCATCTGAAGACCGAGAACATCACGGCGCTGTTGACGAGCCTCACGCCCGGACAGACCGAGCTCGAACGCACGGAGACCTCCATTTCTTCACTGATGGACACGTGGATCGTCCTCGCGAACGACGACCTTGGCGGGCGGCACCGCCGCGGCCTCTACGTGCTCAAGTCCCGCGGCATGCCGCACTCCAACGAGCTTCGCGAGTTCGCGCTGACCGACGACGGCTTGAACATGGCCGCCAACGGCGGGCAGCCTGGGCCCTCCAGTCGCGCGCGTCATGACATGTGGGAAGGACACAATCGCCGTGCAGGTCTCTGACGATCGAGGCGCCGCGCCGGTACCTCAGGGCAAGGCCTACCGGTTGCGGCTGTACGTCGCGGGACAGACGCCGAAGTCGATCCTGGCCCTCTCGAATTTGAAGCAGATTTGCGAGGAGCATCTTCAGGGACGATACGAAATCGAGATCGTCGATCTGCTGGAGAATCCACAGCTTGCGGCCGGCGACCAGATCCTCGCGCTGCCGACGCTCGTGCGCCGCCTGCCGGAGCCAATCAAGAAAATCATCGGCGACCTGTCCAACACGGAGCGCGTGCTTGTCGGGCTTGACTTACAGGTGTGCGGGTAGCATGGCAACCTCGAAGACCACCAACGATGCGTATGTCCTGCGGTTGTACGTCACGGGCATGACGCCGCGCTCCGCGCGGGCAGTCAGGAATCTCCAGGCGATCTGCGACGAATATCTCGAGGGACGGTACGACCTGGACGTCATCGACATCTACCAGCACCCGGCCCTGACTAAAGGGGAGCAGATCGTCGCGGCGCCGACACTGATCAAGAAGCTCCCGCTGCCGATGCGCCGGATCATCGGCGACATGTCAGACCACGAGCGCGTTCTGCTCGGGCTCGATATTGTTCGTACGGCCGGCACCAAGGAGTGAGGCAATGATCATCAGCCCCGCTCACCCTCACGAGGAGACCGACACGTTGCGAGCGCGTCTCGCCGAGTCCGAGGAGACGCTGCGGGCGATTCGGCAGGGCGAGATCGACGCGCTGGTCGTGGAGGGCGCCGGCGGCAACCAGGTGTACACGCTCCACAGCGCCGAGGAGCCGTATCGACACCTCGTCGAAGAGATGCAGGAAGGCGCGGTCGTTCTCACCGGGCGCGGCGACATCCTGTACGCGAACGCACGCTTCGCGGCGATGGTGGGAGAACCGCTGGAGTCCGTGATGGCCAGCCGCATCGAACGATTCGTGAATCCGTCCGACTGGGTGGATTTCGAGACCATGCTGGCGGCTGGCGGCGGACGCCGCCGTAGCAGCTTGATCGGTTCGGATTCGGCCGCATTCGAAGTCGGTTTGTCGCTGACGACCACGGTGGCGACCAACGGCCGGCGCCTGAACCTGATCGTGACCGATCTCACTGAGCTCCTCGAGGCCAACCGAGGCCGCGACCGCGCCGAGCACGACAGCCGCACGAAAGACAATTTCCTCGCGATGCTCGGCCACGAGCTGCGTACGCCGCTCAGCGCCATCAGCAATGCCGTCCAGGTGCTCCAGTTCACGCGCGGCGCCGGGGAGCCTGCGGTGCGCGCGCATGAAGTGATTGCGCGGCAAGTCAGCCACGTCACACAGCTGATCAACGATCTGCTCGACGTCGAGCGCGTCGTCTCCGGCAAGATCCGGCTCAATCGACAGCCGCTCGATCTCGCCAGGGCCGTACGGCACGCGGTCGACACCTTTACCGGTGACGCGGGACTGGATCGCCAGATCGAGATCAGCACCGAGCCCGCCTGGGTCGACGTGGATGCAATGCGGCTCGAACAGGTGCTGACCAACATCCTGTCCAACGCGGTCAAGTACAGCCCGTCAGGCGGCCGGATTCGCGTGACTCTCCGTGCCGATGGCAGCGACGCCGTACTGACCGTGGAAGACACCGGCTGCGGCATCTCGCCCCGGCTGCTCCCCTTTGTCTTCGACATGTATGTGCAGGCGGATCGGACACTCGACCGCGCCCGGGGTGGCCTTGGCATCGGCCTGACGCTCGTCCGCCGCCTCATCGAAGCGCACGGCGGCAAGGTTGCGGCGTCGAGCGCGGGTGAAGGGCAGGGAAGCACGATCAGCATCCGGCTGACGCAGATCTCGTCGGAGAGATCGCTTGCCGTCGTCTCGGGGTCCGCCGGACGTCGCGCGCGCCCCAGACGCGTGCTGCTGATCGAAGACAGCCAGGACGCGCGCGAGATGCTGCGGATGATGCTCGAGCTCGCCGGCCACGTGGTCTACGACGCGGCCGACGGCATCCGCGGTCTCGAGTTGCTGAACGTCGTACGCCCGGACGCGGCAATCATCGACATCGGTCTGCCAGGGATGGATGGCTATCAGATCGCGAGGCGAATTCGCGAAGAACCGTACGGACGCGAGATGCTGCTGCTCGCGCTGACTGGATACGATGCTCCTGGCGACGTGCAGCGCTCGTCGGACCACGGGTTCAACCATCACCTCGTCAAGCCCGTCGATCCCGACCGGCTCGAGCGTCTGCTGAGCGAGGGTCGTCAGCCGGCGAAAGTCGACGTGTGAGGAATTCGCGGGCCGCAGGGATCAGGCGATTTCGGAAATCAGCGCTTCGGCCGTCAGGAGGAGCGAGGCGACCGACGCGGCGTTCTGCAACGCCGTCCGCACGACCTTCGCCGGATCGATGACGCCTGCCTTGACCAGATCCTCGTAAGCCTCCGTTGCGGCGTTGAAGCCCTCATCGCCTTTCATCTCCCGGACCTTCGCGACGACGATGGCGCCTTCGACGCCGGCGTTGGTGGCGATCTGTCGCATCGGTTCTTCGATCGCGCGGCGCACGATGCGCGCGCCCACGAGCTGATCGCCTGTGACCTGTAGGTAATCGAGCTCTTTGCCTGCGCGCAGCAGCGCCACGCCGCCTCCAGCCACGATGCCTTCTTCGACCGCGGCTTTTGTGGCGTGCATCGCGTCCTCGACGCGTGCCTTCTTTTCTTTCATCTCGGTTTCCGTGGCGGCGCCGACCTTGATAACCGCCACGCCGCCGAGCAGCTTGGCCAGCCGCTCCTGCAGCTTCTCGCGGTCGTAATCGGACGAGGCATCCTCGACCTGCCCGCGAAGCTGTTTCACGCGCCCCTCGATCGCCGCCGTAGCGCCCGCGCCCTCGATGATCGTCGTATGGTCCTTGTCGATCGTGACTTTCTTGGCGCTGCCGAGATCCTCGACTGTGACGTTCTCCAGCTTGACGCCGAGGTCCTCGCTGAGGACGCGACCTCCGGTCAGCACGGCGATGTCTTCGAGCGTCTCCCTGCGGCGGTCGCCGTACCCTGGCGCTTTCACCGCGGCGACCTTCAAGGTCCCGCGCAGCTTGTTGACGACCAGCATCGCCAGTGCCTCGGTCTCGAGATCCTCCGAGATGACGAGCAGCGGACGTCCGAGCTGCGCCACCTTTTCGAGCAGTGGGAGCAGGTGCGTGATCGAGCTGATTTTCTTCTCGTGAATAAGGATGACGGGATCGTCCAGCAGCACGTTCATGCGCTCGGGGTTGGTGACGAAATACGGCGAGAGGTATCCACGGTCGAACTGCATGCCCTCCACGACTTCCAGAGTGGTCTCGAGCGTTTTGCCTTCTTCAACCGTGATGACACCGTCCTTGCCGACCTTCTCCATCGCCTCGGCGATGATTCGCCCGATGGTCTCGTCGCCATTCGCGGAAATCGTGCCGACCTGCGCGATCATGCTGCCCGTGACATCGCGCGCCATCGTCTTGATCCGTTCGACGATGGCGTCCACGGCTTTCTCGATGCCGCGCTTGAGATCCATGGGGCTCGCGCCGGCCACGACTTGCCGCATCCCTTCGCGGTAGATCGCCCGCGCGAGCACCGTCGCCGTCGTCGTGCCGTCACCGGCTGTGTCGGAGGTCTTGCTGGCGACTTCGATGACCATCTGCGCGCCCATGTTCTCGAGCGAGTCCTTGAGATCGATTTCCCTGGCGACAGTCACGCCGTCTTTCGTGATGGTCGGAGCGCCGAAGCTCTTGCCGAGAAGGACGTTGCGTCCACGTGGCCCCAGCGTGACCATCACGGCGTCGGCCAGCTGGTTCACGCCGCGCAGCATCACCTGCCGCGACTCCTCGCCGTACACAATCTGTTTTGCCATCAGCGCCCGTCCCCGGGCTGGAATCGTCAGTTGATCTTGTTGGGAGGCAGGCTCGCATCGGCGAATGGCACGATGCCCAGCTGCCGCTCCGCGCGCGTCCACAGCGTGATACCGCGCTTGAGCAACGCACGCTGCTCGGCGGCGCGGAATTGCTCCATCATCGTACGGAGCCGGGTCTCTCGCTCCTCGTCGTCGTCTCGCTGATTCGCCATGTCCATCAGCCTAGCGGGACGCGCAAATTTCGGATGTTCACTATTGAACAGCTCATCCGGCCTGCCGTCGTTAGAGTGCGGGTTCACGTGGCATCTTCTCTTCAGCCGGCGCCTCGCCGTAATGTCGAGTGCCCACGATGCGGCTCATCGAAGGCCGTTGTCACGTTCATTCGCGTTGCGACGCAATGCTCGTTCTGTCCGGCGTGCCGGTACCTGTGGGACACGATCCTGCAGAAACAGGAACGAGTGCGCGTAGCGAAAGAGGCGGTCAGTCGGCGAACGCGCGGGTAAAGATCGGGCCGAGGAGATGTTCGGCCGCTACCGCAGGGGAGGTAGCCGTGTTGTCGGCCAGGATCGCGCTCACGCTGCCGCGCAATTCCCGGAACTCGATGAAGCACGACTCGCGGGGACGCGTTTCTCCGACCCGTCCCGTCGTCATCGCGCGCGACCCGGCCAGCCGCAGCTCGGCCTCGACGCTGCGATGCCAGAGTTTTATGGACCCGTTGGCATTTTTCGTCCACGAGACGTGGATGTCGGCCGCGCCCTTTGCGTTCCACGCGTTCACCTTGTGCTCGAGGAGCCGACAGAACTCTTCCCACCAGATCCCGGCGGCATCGGCGACGCGTTCGCGGGTGTGCGTCGCGGTGGCTGCTTTCGTGAGTGCCTCCTGGCGCTCGGTGTCCAGCTTGGCGAAGAGTTCGTCGACGAACTGGTCGCTCATGGCCGACTGATCTCCAGGGCGATCGTTGCTGTCATACAGGGCGAGCATGACATGGGGCGCCAGGAACGGCTGTGCACAACAGAACAGACGCGTCTCATGCGCGGCCGGTCGCTGGATCGCCACTCATCGGTCGATTGCCGAGGTCTGCGTCGCGGTGAGTGAGCCCAGTTGCAGGCGGATCCTCGCGGATCGCTTTTCTTCGTCCGGCGCCTTTCCTGGCAGGGGCGTCGCGTCGCCATAATAAGTGATCAGATTTGCCGCGAGTGGGGCCGCAACAGTCGCAAAGCCCCGGCGTTCGAGCTTGTCGAGTAGCTCGTCGTAGGTCGAGTCGGCGAGCGAATATTCTCCGCGCGTTGTCGGACGTCCGGTGTCGAAATCAGTGTTGGGCAGCCGCAACCGGCCGGCACGAGTAGCCTCGAGCGACTCGCGGAAGTGCTCGCGCGTTTCCGTGAAGCTGGCCAGGAACAGACGCTCCGCTTCGGCGCTGGGCACGGAGAAACCGAGCGATCGAAACGGGCCAATCTTGGGCACGATGTGGTACACGACCCCCAGGAATCGCGCGAACCCGTGCGGCTTCGCGTAGTCGGTGCCGAACTCCCTGTTGTAGTCCTTGCGGCGCAGGTTGAAGACGAACGTCTTCCGCTGCATGCTCGGCGCGACGCGCATGATTTCGTCGCGCTTCTTGCTCCACGCGACCTTGGTCATCTCGGGAATCGTCGTGGCGATGGCATGGCGGTAGGTGGCAATCGCCAGGTCCTCGTTGAAGAAGACGTCTTTCATCTCGATGCCATAGGTCTTGCGGAACGCGCGTTCGAGCGCCGGCTTCGCAACCTTGAACCCGATATAGCTGTGATACGCCGCCGGCGCATACGCACCGGCCGCGACCTGGACCACGTCGAACGAGAATTCCACGAGCACGTGGCTCTTCGGCGATTCGGCGTAGGTGACGCTGCTGCCGAATCGCGCTCTCAGTCTTGGATACATCAGCGGCACGGCGCGATTGACGGCCATCGGATGCCCATTGTTGTCGGCTGCGTAGTGACCGAGCGCGCCGAGCGCGAAGGCGTACTCATCGATGTCCTGCGCATCCTCTATCAACGCTTCGACGAAATCGCCTGTGCGGACGTAATGCAGGAGGTTGCTGAAGAAATGGCTGCCGAACGGGTAGTACCCAAGGTCCTGGATGACGCAGCCGCCGTAGGCGTACGCGCGCGCATCGAGCAGGTCCTCCGCCGTTGCGCCTGGAAAGCGCGCCACCAGCATCTTGCTGATCGTGCTGTCCCAGACGGCGTCGATGTTGGCTTCGTGGGCGAGGACGGAATAACCGGCGGCCGAGCCGGGGGCACACAGCGTCGAAATGGCCACGATCGCGGCGATCAGCATTCGCATTGCCCTTTGACTGTAGAGGTTTGAGCGTTCGACAGGTGTACCCGATTGCACAGCGGCCGACCGCAGGGTCGGCCATAGTCGTGACCATGAAAACAATGCAATGGAATGCCGCCGCGCTCGTTGGGCTCCTCGCCCTCGCCATGTCCGCGCCAGCGGGCGCCGCACCTCAGACAACCGATAAGCCAGACAATCACGTGGTGCAGGGGAAGGACGCTGTCGTCAAAGGCGCGAAAGTCGTCGGAGGAAAGACGAAGGACGGGCTGAGCAAGACGGGCGAAGTCATGACTGATGGATGGATCACGACCCGAGTCAACTCACGCTTCGTGAACGAGGAACTGCTCAAGGGCAGCGACATCAACGTGGACACGGACAATCACGTGGTGACCCTGAAAGGAACCGTCATGACGATGGCGGGCAGGACCAAAGCGGGCGCGGTTGCGAGGGGCACGGAAGGCGTGCGACGCGTCGTGAACCGGCTGATCATCGGGTCGAAGAAGTAGCGTGCCGAAGCCGACCCGTCGCGAGCAAGGTATGATGAGAATCATGCCCGCGAGAAAGCCCGCGAAGGCGCCGAAACCGTCGTCGGAGTTCAACCTGGAAGTGTTCCTCGAGTCCGCCGGCCTGGCCCGCACGATCGCAAAGTACCCCAGGGGCGGCGTGATCTATTCGCAGGGTGATCCGGCGACAAAGGTCATGTACATCCAGCAGGGCAGCGCCAAGATTTCGGTGCTCTCGAAGACCGGCAAAGAGGCCATCGTCGCGATGCTGAGCACCGGCGATTTCTTCGGTGAAGGATGCCTCGCCGGACAGGCGCGGCGAATGGCGACCGCGACGGCGATGAGCCCGACGACTGTCCTCGTGGTCGAGAAGCCGCACATGATGCGGATGCTCCACAACGAGCCCGCGCTCTCCGATCGCTTCAGAGTCCACATGCTCGCCCGCAACATCCGGATCGAGGAGGACCTGGTCGATCAGTTGTTCAACTCGAGCGAGAAGCGGCTGGCGCGCGCGCTGCTGCTGATGGCTCGGTACGGCCAGGAAGTCAAGCAGCAGCATGTCGTCCACGAGTTGTCGCAGGAAACACTCGCCGAGATGGTGGGGACGACGCGGTCGCGCGTCAACTTCTTCATGAACAAGTTCCGCGATCTCGGGTTCATCGAATACAACGGCGGCCTGAAGGTCAATAGCTCTTTGTTGAGCGTCGTCCTGCACGATTGACGGGAAAGAGCGGCGCGCGCAGCACGCACCGCCCTCGCTAGCCCGGCGAATCAGCGGATCACGGCTGGAACGTCGTCTTGTTCGCCGTGCGGGCCGCCGTCTCCGCATCGTTCTTCCCCTGCTGCTCCCGCTTCGCGCGCGCGGCCTCGCGTTGCGGACCCTCCTCGACGTCGAGCACGATCGCGCGGGCATCGGCGGTATGCGCCAACGCAGCGAGCCGTGTCGACTCGACCACGAGCCGGAACGCGGCGCCGTACGCCCACCGTGAGAGCGCAATGGCGAACCCAGGACCGTTCCAGCGCGCGACGACTCGCGCCGCCGAATTCTCGCTTCCGGTCGCCGCGTCGCCCGTCACGGCCAGCGTTGACGATGACGGCGCGCCGTACACGGCAGAAAGGGCGTCCACCATGTCGCGATCCGTGAGGCCCCGCGTTCGCGATCGCTCATAATCGACCGACACTCGCGAGAGCTGGTTTTCGTAAAAGCTGAAGATGATCTGCTGGACTCCGTCACCACGCGAGGGCAACGAGCCGACGGCTCCGTACGACGATGGCGTCCACCGCAGTTCCTGCATCAGGGCGGGACGCTCGTGGATCAGCGTCACGTCGCCGCTTCTCGTTTCGGTGAGCGCCACGATCGCTCCCGTCGAGGCGCCGAGCTGAAAATCGCGATACGCGCCTTGTTCCTGCGCAGCCGCGGGGACACTTGCGGCGAGCGCTGCCGCAAGAACCAGCGGGCTAAGGGTCGTCATACGGTGCTTTCTGTTGCAGAGACCGGCGACGCGCCGACACATGGCGCGCAAATCCGGCGGCGCGGCTGACAGGTGGGATGAACTCAGAGGTGACGAGTTCAGGCTGCTGTATTCAGAGGCGCTGTAACGATCTTCACTATACAGCGATTTGTCCTTGTCGTCGTCGGCACATGGGGTGTGCACAATCGCACAGACAGCGACCGCTCACTCTGGCACGATGAGCAGACGCCACTCCAGCACGGATTTGCGGCGCCCACTATGCTCGTCCTCCTCGGCGTTCTGGTGCTCCTTGCGATAGTCCTTGTGCCTGGGGCAATGCTGTTCCAAGACGCGCGCGCCACTCAGTTGGGCTCGATGAGCGAACGATGGCTCGCCGAGTACCGCGCATCGCAGCAGATGTAGCGAGTGACGGAGTGATTGTCCTTGTTCGCCGCTGCGCCACGACGTACACTCGTTGTGCACTGCTTTCCTGATCGCTGGCCCTTCCGCACGTCCTTCCCGCGGTCAGCCTCATCAAAGCCCTTGTGAAAGCCGGGCTTCATGACCCACTCACGCGTCGTATGGCTCCTTGCCGTCTGCTGGATCGCGCTCTCGATCGCGGTCTTCCTCGCCATCGATGCCTCGTCCGGCCGCAGCTGGCTGTATCTGGTCGCGATCGCGTTGGGACCACCCGTTGCGCTGATACGTCTCTGGCCGGAAGATGCGCCTCTGACCGCTGCCGAGATGATGCACGATCACGGAGACCGGTCATGACGTCAACGGGCGTCGATGCTCGCGATCAACAGGCGCGGTGGGACGACTGGTCGATCGCGTATGCACGAAGCGACCGCCGTCAGCAGATGTACGCACGGGTCGTCGCCGTGCTCGTGTTTACCGCGATAACGGTGAATCTCGTGATGCAACTATGGCCGCGACTATGACGGTCGCGACGCCCGCCGCCGTCATCACGTACCCGGCGACGTGTCCGTTGTGTCACACCGCCGATGCCATCACAGCCACCAGCCTCGAGGCGGGAGAATCCTGGCTGTGTACTACTTGCGGGCAGCGCTGGGACTCGGCGAGGCTGGAAACGGTCGCCGCCTACGCACGTTACGTGGCGTCGAGGTCCCCCGGTACGACCTGAGACGCGCCGTGATATCTTCGGCGCCATGACCACCCAGTCAACGCGCCGCGACCTGCTGAAGACCGGGCTTGCTCTGGCAGGCCTGGGAATTATCGGCATTCCTGAATGGGCGCTCCCCGCGCTTGCACAGGGCGAGACGCTCGTTCCCTTCCTCGATTTTCCGGAGCGCGTCGTCACCGACCCAGCGCCGGACCGGCGGATCATCGACGTGCGGACCATCAATGGGCCGTTCACGCCGAAGGATCAGTGGTTCACGACGCAGCACTACGGGCATCCCAAGGTGGACGCCGCGACGTTCGCCCTGAAGATATCCGGACTGGTCGAACGGCCGCTGTCGCTGTCGCTCGACGATCTCCGCAGGATGGGCAGCAGCGAGTTCGTCGCCGGCTTCGAATGCTCCGGCAATCGCGGTCCGCTACAGGGGCTTTCGAGCAACGCACGCTGGACCGGCATTCAGTTGAAGACGGTGCTCGAGAAGGCGGGCGTCAAGCCCCAGGCCCGCGAGTTCGTCTTCTTCGGCGCCGACCGCGGCGAGGAAGAAGTCGAATGGCGGACCCAGAAGTTCAAGGTCGAGCAGCAGTTCGGCCGCGCACTCAATCGCGAGAAGGCATTGTCGTCCGATCCGATGCTCGTCTGGGCGCTGAACGGCGACCCGCTGACCCTCCATCAGGGACTCCCGCTGCGTCTGCTCGTGCCCGGGTGGTACGGGGTGAACAACGTGAAATGGCTCTCCGAGATCCATGCGCAGGAGGACGCGTACCTCGGGAAGTTCCAGGCTCGGTGGTACCGCACGCTCAAGGGCGAAATGATCGACGGCGAGATGAAGTGGGTCGAGACCGCGATCACGCACATGCAGCTGAAGTCGTACATCGCGCGGGTGACGACCGACGGGTCCCGCTACAAGGTGACGGGCGTCGTGTTGAATGACGGCACGCCGATCAAGGCCGTTGAGGTGCGAGTCGATGAAGGTCCCTGGCAGGCTGCCACCATGGATCCCTCAACTCGCGACAAGTACGGCTGGAAGCTGTTCACCTATACCGTGAACCGACTGACGCCGGGCGACCACACGCTGGTGTCGCGCGCGATTGACGCAACGGGGAAGATTCAGCCGACCGCGGAGGAACTCGAGAACAAGAAATCGTTTCTCGAGGACAACTCGCAGACGGTGAGAAAGATTAAGGTGTAATGCAAAATGCATTACTGCCTCAGTACGAAAACCCGCACTGTCTGTTCGGATAGACCTTCACCGCCTGCTGGACGGTGTTGCTCGGGTTTCCTGAAAAATCCCGCACCTGCAGCGTGACGGTCATGTTCAGGTACCGCTCACCGTTCGGCCCGTCGCCGCCGGTGGCCGTGCTGAGGAACGCGCACTTGGTCGCAATCTGAGGGTGGCTGTTGGCCGCGTTGCTGGTGTGGCCGAGCGTGTTCGTTCCCATCGTGTAGGTCCAGATCCACGCCGAAACGGGGCCGCTTGACTGCGAGCCGTCGAGGACGCAATCGAAGTCGACGGCATCGGGTTCGACCACGCATGCACCCGTGCCGCGCGACGTCGATCGCACCACAAATCCTGCGTTGACGGTTCCCTGGGTGATGGTCAACGTCGCCGACATCGACGCCCCGTTATACGAAGCCGTGATGACGACGGCCGTCGGACCCTGCACTGTGGAGGTATCGATGGAGAACGCCGCGGTGCGCGCTCCGCCCGCAACGGTGACACTCGATGGAACTTTCGCAACGGTCGTATTGCTGCTCGAAAGCTGCACCACCGCGCCGCCCGAAGGCGCGGTATTCGCTAACGTGACGGTGCCCTGAGGCTGTCCCTGTCCCTGAATCGTCTGCGGGCTGATTGACAGGGAGCCGCCGCTGCCACTTGGCGCGGGTGCCGGTGAAGGGGACGGCGTGGGCGCTGGCGATGGTGTGGTCGGCGTGGATGACCCACCGCCGCATTGCGCGACGGCGAGCGTCAATCCCAGCACGAGAACCGTCAGAAGGCGTTGCGTTCGCATGCCGGCTTCACAGCAGAGTCGATTCCGCTATGCAGCCGCGCGCGCGCCAATGCAGGCGCGAGCAGGTTGTCGGAAATTCAAAGTGCAAAATTCAAAATGCAAATGCGATTACGTATGCGACAACGGGGTGAAGGCGCTGCTTTTTTCACCCCGTTGACGCAAACGAATGTCGTTTGCATTTTGCATTTTGAATTTTGCATTTTGAATTAGTTCGTGCCCGCCGCCGGCAGCTCCAGGACATCGTGCTGCGCGACGTGGACTTCGACGGTTCGATCCTGTCCTGCGCCTGCCGCCGCGGACGTGATCATCCCGCTCACCAGATGGAACTTGTTGCCGATCATCG
>Ga0075434_100003897_pt1 | contig 13355 bp, 9 predicted proteins | sample RhiMethybrSRZTD3_FD_75298 | JGI IMG/M metagenome (GOLD analysis project Ga0075434, IMG submission 75298) | Populus rhizosphere microbial communities from Tennessee, USA - Rhizosphere MetaG P. TD hybrid SRZTD3 | ecosystem: Host-associated > Plants > Roots > Rhizosphere > Soil | place: USA... | reverse complement strand
TCGGAATGCTGGATCAGCCAGTCCATGTCGTCGCAGCCGTAGTCGCCGAACATCACGGCGTCGGGCACGCCGTGGTGGAGAATCGAGCCCGGATCGTTGGGATCGGTGCGCTCGTGGTTCTTGCGGCGCGACTCCTCGGGCGTGACCCACACGTAGAGAACCGATGAGCGCGACAGGATCTCGTCGCTGAGTTTCGCGATCGAGTAGCGGTAGCCGAGCGGGGCGGGCAGCGGCAACGAAGCGCCGTCGGGACCGCCGCGCGCGGCCTCGATCACCACCGTGCGGCCCTCGAGCGAGTCGGGCACGCCGGCGTTCTTGTCGCGCAGCAGCTCGGCCGCCTCGCGCTCGAGCGCCGAGGTCAGCTCCTTGCGCCGCGCGGCGGGCAGCGCGCCAAACGCGGCTTTCGCGCCGACTTTCGCGCGCGCGCGATCGAAGCGCTCGAGCAGCCACTCGGCGGCCGTTGCGGGCGCGGGGCGGCGGCGATGGGTCAGGTCCTCGAAGTCCTCGTTCAGCAGCTCGATCAGCGTGCCCCAGTCGAGCGGCTGCTTCATCGGCTGGTCGTCGGAATCGAAGAAGATTCCATCCTCCCCGCGCTTCCTCAGCTCCTGGCTCACCCGCCGCATCATGTGGACGTAGGGGTAGTCGTCGAGCTGCACGGTCGGGCCCAGGTGGAGCTGGTCGCGGCACTGCTCGGGGCTCAGCGACGCGAGGTAGCGCCGGACTTCCGATTTGCCGGAGGCCGGAAGCGCGAACAGGAGAAGCACATCGATCAGGCGGGACATGGCGGGGCTCCGTGGGGCCGCGTTGGGGGGATGAGGGGTTGAATACTAACGCCGGCTAGAGGTCCGGACAATGACAAGCAGGGGCCGCCGGTCTTCACCCTACTTGACTGCTGTCACATGGATTTGCGAGGCTGCTTGCCGGAGCAAGGCCGCTCCCCTTTGTCCTTCTCACAAGGAGGTTGAACGTGAACCGCAGAGTTTTGTCCGCATGGATGGCGGGCGCCCTCCTGATCTGCGCCTCGCCCTCATGGTCTCAATCCCTGGGCCAGTTCGGCGGCGCAGCGCCCCTGCCGATGAACAGCAAGGTCGTCGGCACCTTCGTGGACGCCAGCTCTCACGAAGTCGGGTTCGTCACCCAGCTTCGGATGAGCTACTACCCCGACGTCGACTTCGGCTTCCAGGGCGGCTTGAAGCGCCTGGACTACACCGACACCGATGGGAACGCGCTGCGCCTGGGGGCCGACTTCAAGGTCGCTGCCGCTCGCGTGCGTTCCGGCTTCCCGGTGGATCTGTCCTTCGGCGCCGGGCTGGGGGTGGACACCGGCGACAACCTGAGCGTGCTCACGATGGGTCCCAACGCGATCGCGAGCCGCGGCTACCCGCTGGGGTCGAGCGGCACGATCGAGCCCTACGCTTCGCTCGGGCTGTGCTACGCGAGCGTGAACACCAGCCTGCAGGACGACACCGGCATCCAGTGGCCGCTGCGGCTCGGGGCCGAGTACCGCTTCACTCCTGACCTGCGCTTCGCGATGGAGCTCAAGCAGTACTACGGCACCCACTACGGGGATCGCAACGGGTTCGCGATCGGGACCACCTTCGGGTTCTGATTTGGCGCGGGTTTTTCGCGCGCGCCGTGTGAACTGAGGGTCGCGTCGGGCGAGTGGATCTCTCCGATCCCGCTGGCGCGACCCTGCTTGCGGCGTCATTTACACGCTCGTAATCCGGCCCTTGTTCACCACAGTGGCCGATGCTAGCCTACCCCTTCCTCGAGGCGCGGCGCGGTTCAGGCCGCCGTTTCGAACTTCCGGCACTCCCACGAAGACGTTTTCAAACAAAGGGTTTCGCGGCTGCTCTTCGGCCCGGATCCCGGCCGTTGTTCGGTCCCGGAAGGCGCCAAAAAGCGAATTGTGGAATCAGTGTGGATGAAGGGGGGTGGTGCGAGACTCAAGCGCTTGGCGCGCAAACAGATCCAGTCGCCATCATCGCTGTTGATAACCGGCGGATCCGATTTCCACACGAACGGTCCATAGGGCCCGCGGCCCCGATTGAACAATGTTCTCGACGGCCTCGAACCCTGTGGACAAATCCCCCCCGGAACCTTTTCAGCAAGGACCGTTGAAATGGCCGTCCGTACTTCGCAATCCGAGGAAATCGACCTCCTCTGGGGACGCGTCCTCGAAGCCGTCAGAACGAGGATTGGAAGCCACCAGGCATTCGACACCTGGTTCAAGCCCATCGTGCCGCGGTTGCTCACCCCCGAGGTCGTCGAGCTCGAAGTTCCGAACGCTTTCTTCATCGATTGGCTCCATGAACATCACCTGCCCCTGCTGACTTCGAGCCTGCGGGCCGCGCTGGGCGTGACGCCGCAAGTCCGCTTCGCCCTGCGCGAGCAGCCGGCGGCAGGGCCGGTCGCCGACGCCGCGTTGCCGGTGCCGGCGGCCGTGGCCACGCGTACGGGCCGCTCCTGGCTCGACAGCCAACTCCACCCCCGCCTCACGTTCGACACGTTCGTCGTGGGCAGCAGCAATCGCTTCACGCACGCCGCCTGCCGCGCGGTCGCAGAGAAGCCGGGCCACGCATACAACCCGCTCTTCATCTTCGGAGGCTCGGGGCTCGGCAAGACCCATCTGCTGCACGCCGTGGGCCATGCGGTGCGCCACTCGCGCCCCGACGCCCGCGTCACCTACGTGCCGGCGGAGCGCTTCACGAACGAGATGATCTTCGCGATCCAGCACACCCAGACGCTCGCGTTCCGCAACCGCTACCGCAACGTGGACGTGCTGCTGATCGACGACATCCAGTTCCTGGCCGGAAAGGAGGGTACGCAGGAGGAGTTCTTCTACACGTTCAACGCGTTGCGCGACGCCCACAAGCAGATCGTGGTGACCGCCGACAAGCCGCCCAAGGACATGCCGATGCTCGAGGAGCGGCTCACCTCGCGCTTCAACCAGGGTCTGGTCACCGACATCAAGCAGCCCGACCTCGAGACCCGCGTCGCGATCCTCCGGCAGCGTTGCGCTCAGGAGGGCAGCGGCGTGCACCTGCCCGACGACGTGCTGCTCCTGATCTCGGACCGCATTCGCAGCAACATCCGCGACCTCGAGGGCTGCCTGGTGCGGCTGCTCGCGGTCGCATCGCTCTCGCACCAGGAGATCTCGGTCGATCTCGCAGAAGAGGTGCTCCGCGACTACGTCAACCCCGAGCCGGAGCACATGACGCCGGAGCGGATCCTGACGGCGGTGGCGGAGAGCTTCGGCGCGAAGAGCGACGCGCTGATCGGCCAGCGCCGCACGCGCGCGGTCGTCCTGCCGCGCCAGGTGGCGATGTACCTGACGCGTCAGCTCACCGAGCTCTCGCTCGTCGAGATCGGGCGGCTGTTCGGCAATCGCGACCACACCACCGTGCTCTACGCATGCGAGAAGGTAACCGGATTGATCGCGGCCGACAGCGACATGGCGGACAAGGTCAACCGGCTGATTTCTACATTGGCGTCGGCGTGAGTTGTGGAGACGGGCGGGATGAATCTGGACAACTCGGGAGGTCTCGAGGCGGCCGTGAACCGGTGTGGAGATCCGGCCCGAACTCCACACCCGGTCGCGGCGGCTCATCCCGTTCGCGCCCTAGTCATTAGGCGATCCCGGAGGTAGTTTTCAACCGTCTCCACACCCCCTACTGCAACTAGTTTCTTAATTATTGAAAAACAATGACTTATACGGCCCGAAAGTGCTTGCAGATGCCCCTCCTCCTTCCTATCATGCGGACCAGACTATGAACGCCCCCTCGAGCACCGAAACAGCTCCCGGAACCTCAGGCCGGACTTCAACTTCGCCCCAGTCAGGGAGTGCATCGATGGACCTCACGATCCAGCAGGGCGACCTCGCCTTCGCCGCCGGGCGGGCGCTGGGATCGATTTCCGCCAAGAGCCCGCTTCCGCTGCTGAGTTGCCTGCTGATCGACGCAGACAAGACCGGTCTCACCGTGACCGGCACGGACCTCGACGTGACGACGTCGGCCCACGTGCCGTGCGAGGTGAAGACGCCGGGACGGGTGGCGGTGGGCGCGCGCCACTTCCACGAAGTCGTGCGCAAGATGCCGAAGGGCCCGGTCACGATCTCGGTCGCGGGTGGTCAGTGCGAGGTCCGCTACGGCGACGGCAAGGGCTGGTCGCGCTTCCCCACCCAGGACGCCGCCGACTTCCCGCGCATCCCGGAGCTCAAGGCCGATGCCAAGGCCACGCTCGAAGGCGAGGCGCTGTCGCGCCTGATCGCGCGCACGGCGTACGCGGCATCGAACGAGGAAACCCGGCCCCAGCTCAACGGCGTGCTGATCCAGGGCGGCGGCGATCAGGTGACGTTCGTCGCCACCGACGGCCACCGGCTGTCGCGGTCGACGCGCAAGGGCGACTTCGGAGCGCTCGGCAAGGAGGGCCTGATCGTTCCGACGCGGGCGCTCCAGGCGGTGAGCCGCACGGCGGACGAGGCCACGAGCCCGATCTCGATCGAGATCGCGGCCGGCAAGCGCCAGGCCGGCTTCGGCGCCCAGGTCGGCGAGTACCGGGTGCGCATCCTGACCCGGCTGCTCGAGGGCCCGTATCCCAACTACGAGCAGGTGATTCCGAAGAGCAACCCGCGCGAGCTCAAGGCCATGCGTATGGACCTCATGGAAGCCGTGGACATCGTCGCCTCCCACGCGGACAACGTGACGCGCCAGGTGCGCTTCTCGCTGGGTGCTTCGAGCCTCGGCATCTCCTCTGCGACCGAGCTCGGCGCCGGCGATCACAAGATCGCGGCCGAGTATCGCGGCGAGCCGATGGAGATCGGCTACAACGCCACCTACCTGCTCGACGTGCTGCGCTGCATCCCCACCGAGCAGGTGCTGTTCCGGCTCAACACGCCGCTCGCGGCCGGCGTGGTGGAGCCCGTGGGAGCGCTTCCCCAGAGCGAAGAAGAGCTGCTGTGCCTGATCATGCCGCTGCGGCTTCCGGACGCTTCGGGGTGAGCGCGGAGGCGGTCGGCGGCGTTCTCGGCCGGGTCCTCGAGAGCCTCGGCCTGAGCCGCGAGATGTCCGGCTGGCATGCGGTGGAGGCGTGGCCCAGCCTGGTGGGTGCCCGCGTGGCGCGCCGCACCCGCGCCGTCGCGTTCCGCAACGGAACGCTGCACGTGGAGGTCGAAGGATCGGCCTGGATGCAGGAGCTGGGGTACCTGAAGCCTGACCTCGTGCGGCGCATCAACCAGCAGCTGGGAAGCGAGCTCGTGCACGACGTGCGCCTGACGCTGCCCCGCACCAGGCACCCGCGATGAATCCAAACGGAGAATCTGCGTTGACGGCGGAACCCAAGGGTCATCACTACGACGCGACCAGCATCCAGGTCCTCGAAGGCCTGGAGGCGGTGCGCAAGCGTCCCGCGATGTACATCGGCGACGTCGGGACACGCGGCCTGCACCATCTGGTGTACGAGGTCGTCGACAACTCCGTGGACGAGGCGCTCGCCGGGTTCTGCACCGAGATCTCGGTGACCGCCGAGACCGACGGCAGCATCACCGTGGTCGACGACGGGCGCGGCATCCCGGTGGACATGCATGCCACCGAGAAGAAGCCGGCGCTCGAGGTGGTGATGACCACGCTGCACGCCGGCGGCAAGTTCGACAGCAAGACCTACAAGGTCTCGGGCGGGCTGCACGGCGTGGGCGTCTCGGTGGTGAACGCGCTCTCCCAGTGGTGCGAGGTCGAGGTGCTGAAGGACGGCACCCTGTACATGCAGCGCTACGAAGCCGGCAAGCCCACCGGGCCGATGAAGTCGCGTCCCGCCGACAAGGATCGGAAGGGCACCGGAACCACCACGCGCTTCATGCCCGACGCCGGAATCTTCGAGGAGACCACCTTCCACTACGAGACGCTGTCCGGCCGCCTGCGCGAGCTGGCGTTCCTGAACAGCGGGCTCACGATCCATCTCGCCGACGCGCGCACCGGGAAGACCCACACCTTCCTCTACAAAGGCGGCATCATCGAGTTCGTGAAGTACCTGAACCAGAACAAGGAAGTGCTGCACTCGAAGCCCGTGGTGTTCGCGCGCGAGCGCGACAACGTCTCGGTCGAGGTCGCGCTCCAGTACAACGACACCTACACCGAGTCGATGCACTCGTACGTGAACAACATCAACACCGTCGAGGGCGGCACCCACCTGATCGGCTTCCGCTCTGCGCTCACCCGCACGCTCACGAACTACGCCGCGAAGGAGGGCCTGGCCCAGCGCGCCAAGGTCGAGGTCTCGGGCGACGACGTGCGCGAGGGGCTGGTGGCGGTGGTCTCGGTGAAGATGCAGGACCCGCAGTTCGAGGGCCAGACCAAGACCAAGCTCGGGAACAGCGAGGTGAAGGGCCTGGTCGAGAGCATCGTGGGCGAGGGGCTGCGCGAGTTCTTCGACGAGACCCCGTCGGTCGCGCGCAAGATCGTCGAGAAGATGCTGGCGGCGGCGCGTGCCCGCGAGGCCGCGCGCAAGGCGCGCGAGCTGGCGCGGCGCAAGACCATCCTCGACGGCGGCTCGCTGCCCGGCAAGCTCGCCGACTGCGCGTGGGACGATCCCGGGCAGTGCGAGCTCTACATCGTCGAGGGCGACTCGGCCGGCGGCACCGCGAAGCAGGGCCGCGACCGCCGCTTCCAGGCGATCCTCCCGATCCGCGGCAAGATCCTGAACGTCGAGAAGGCGCGCATCGACAAGATCCTCGCGAACGAGGAGGTGCGCAGCATCTTCACCGCGCTCGGCACCGGCGTCGAGGCGGACTTCGACATCACGAAGCTGCGCTACCACAAGCTGATCCTGATGACCGACGCCGACGTCGACGGCTCGCACATCCGCACGCTGCTGCTCACCCTGCTGTTCCGCAAGCTGCAGCCGCTGGTCGACGCCGGGCACATCTACATCGCGCAGCCGCCGCTGTTCCTGGTCAAGGCCGGGAAGGAAGAGATCTACTGCTACAACGACAAGGAGCGCGAAGAAGCGATCGCGCGATTGGGAAAGAAGAATGTCCAGGTGCAGCGCTACAAGGGCTTGGGCGAGATGAATCCCGATCAGCTGTGGCGCACCACCATGGATCCCGAGCGCCGGACGCTGCTCAAGGTCACCAACGAGGACGCCGTGGCCGCCGACGGCATCTTCACGATCCTCATGGGCGAGGTGGTCGAGCCGCGCCGCAAGTTCATCGAGGAAAACGCCCTGGCGGTCAAGAACCTCGACGTGTGATGCGCCGCATCGCTCCGTTCCTGGCCGCGCTGTGGATCGTTGCCGGCGCCCCGCGGGCGCACGCGATCCCGATGCCCGACCTGATGACCGAGATCGGGCACACGTTCGCGGTGGACAGCCCGAAAGACGGCCAGTTCGACCAGGGCGGCTTCTCGATGGCGCTCTCCCTGCTGTGGCCGGTCGAGGACTTCATGCGGATGGGCATCTCGGGCTTCGCAGACGACCTGGGATCGCTGACCACGGAGCTGACCGACAACACTCAGAACCCGCCGCAGCCCCTCGGCCTCTTCAGCCTGGCGCACGCCAACGTCTACGGCGGCGCGTGGCGCATGGAGGTGATCGGGCCGCGGCTGCGCAAGATGGACACCTTCATCCGCGGGGACTTCGGCATCTACCAGTTCCGCACCGACCAGCAGGGCGACGTGCTCTACGAATCGGTGAAGGTGGGCTGGGCCCTGGGCGGAGGGATCATGCTCCCGATTCGCGAGAACCATGCGATCGGGGCCACGCTCGCATACGACCGCGTGTTCTCCAATTTCACCCGCGACTTCATGAGCGCGGGCCTCGCCTGGCACTGGCGCCCCGGCTTCCATTCGAAGGCCTCCGGCGCCAAGCACTGACGCCATCACGGGAAGGACGACATGGCACTGAACGACCGCTCGAAAGTCGTGGACACCAGCATCGAGAGCGAGATGAAGACCAGCTACATCGACTACTCGATGTCGGTCATCGTCTCGCGCGCGCTGCCGGACGTGCGCGACGGCCTGAAGCCGTCGCAGCGCCGCATCCTGGTCGCGATGAACGACCTGAACCTGGCGCCCGGCCGTCCCTACCGCAAGTGCGCGAAGATCGCGGGCGACACCTCCGGCAACTACCACCCGCACGGCGAGCAGGTGGTCTACCCCACGCTGGTGCGCCTCGCGCAGGACTGGGTGATGCGGTATCCGCTGGTCGATGGGCAGGGCAACTTCGGAAGCATCGACGGGGACGCACCTGCGGCCATGAGGTACACCGAGGCGCGGCTCACGCCGCTCGCGGTCGAGATGCTCGCGGACCTCGAGAAGAACACGGTGGACTTCCGGCCCAACTACGACGAGACGCGCGAGGAGCCGATGGTGCTCCCGGGAGTCGTGCCGAATCTCCTGATCAACGGCTGCTCCGGGATCGCGGTCGGCATGACGACCGAGGTGCCGCCCCACAACCTGGGCGAGATCTGCGACGCGATCGTCCACGTGATCGATCACCCCGAGGCCGACGCCAAGGACATGCTGCCGATCGTGAGCGGGCCGGACTTCCCGACCGGCGGCATCATCTACGGCACCCAGGGGATCCGCGACTGCTACCTCACGGGGCGCGGGCTCATCAAGGTGCGGGCGAAGGTCCAGGTCGAGGAGGGCAAGGCCGGGCGCATGAGCCTGGTCGCCACCGAGATCCCGTTCCAGGTGAACAAGGGCGCGCTGCTCGAGAAGATCGCCGAGCTGGTGCGCGAGGGGAAGGTGGCGGGGATCAGCGACCTGCGCGACGAATCCGACCGCGACGGCATGCGGATCGTGATCGAGCTCAAGAAGGACGCCAACCCCAAGGTGGTGCTGAACCAGCTCTTCGTCCACTCGCCACTCCAGGCCACGTTCGGGGCGATCATGCTGGGGCTCGTGAAGCAGCGGCCGCAGATCCTGACGCTGCGCGCGTTGCTGGCCGAGTACGTGACGCACCGCCAGATCGTGGTGCGGCGCCGCACCGAGTACGACCTGGCGGAGGCCGAGAAGCGCGCCCACATCCTCGAGGGCCTGAAGATCGCCCTCGACCACCTCGATGCCGTGATCGCGCTGATCCGTGCCGCGAACGACGTCGAGACCGCGCGCACCGGCCTGATCACGCAGTTCAAGCTGAGCGAGATCCAGGCGAACGCCATCCTCGAGATGCGGCTCGCCCGCCTCACCGCGCTCGAGCGCGGCAAGATCGAGGCGGAGTATCTCGAGGTCATCCAGCTGATCGAGACGCTGCGCAGCATCCTCGCCAGTCCGCAGAAGATGCTGGCGATCATCCAGGACGAGGTGCGGCGGCTGAAGGAGAAGTACGGCGACGCGCGCAAGACGCAGATCATCGCGGAAGAGGGCGACATCGGCTACGAGGACACCATCGAGCAGAAGGACATGGTGATCACGATCTCGCACGCCGGCTACATCAAGCGCCAGGAGATCTCCGCCTACCGCTCGCAGCGCCGCGGCGGCAAGGGCGTGATCGGCGCGCGCACCAAGGAAGAGGACTACATCGAGCACCTGTTCATCGCGAACACCCACGCCTACCTGCTGTTCCTCACCGACAAGGGCCGCTGCTACTGGCTCAAGGTGCACGAGGTCGAGCAGGCCGGGCGCATGGCGCGCGGCCGGCCGCTGGTGAACCACCTCGAGGGCCTGAGCCGCGACGAGCGGGTGCAGGCGGTGGTGGCGGTGAAGGAGTTCGACGACCAGCACTACCTGGTGTGCGCGACGAAGAAGGGGCTGATCAAGAAGACCGCGCTCTCCGCCTACAGCCACCCGCGCAAGGCGGGAATCAACGCGATCCTGCTCGAGGAGGGCGACGCGCTGATCGAGGCGATCGTCACCGACGGTACGCAGGACATCATCATCGCGAAGAAGAAGGGCCTGGCGGTGCGCTTCCACGAGAGCGAGGCGCGCCCGATGGGCCGCACCGCATACGGGGTGAAGGCGACGACCCTCGACGAGGAGGGGGACGAGGTCGTGAGCATGGTGGGCATGAAGCGCCAGGCCTCGCTGCTCACCGTGTGCGCGAACGGCTACGGCAAGCGCAGCGAGATCTCCGAATACCGCCTGTCGCACCGCGGCGGGAAGGGCATCATCACGATCAAGACCACGGAGCGGAACGGCGACGTGGTCGCGGTGAAGGAAGTGGTGGACGGCGACGAGCTCATGATCATCACGCGCTCGGGACAGCTGATCCGCATGCCGGTCGCGGGGATCTCGGTGATCGGCCGGAACACGCAGGGGGTGCGCCTCGTGAACCTGACGGCCCCGGAGGGCGAGCTGCCGGTGGCGCCGGACACGGTCGCGGGCGTGACGCGGGTGGTGAACGAGGACGACGAGGGGACCGCAGCCGAGGCCGTGGCGGCCGGCGATGCAGCGGCCCCGGACGCGATCGAAGGGAATGGCGGGGCCGGAGATGAAGCCGAGGGGAACGGCGAGGCCGGCGAAGAAACCGGCGAAGAAGCCGGCGGCGAAGAGCCTTCGAGCTGAGCACGGGGCCGCGGAGTCGTTGCGCTCCGCGGCCATTCGATCGCGCCTCCTTGTGAAAACATTCACACACCGCCCCCGGCCGCTGCCGCAGATCTCCGATTCCACCGTGCGGCGGCTCTCGCATTACTACCGCGTGCTCGAGGAGGTCGAGGTCGAGGGCAAGCGCGTGATCTCGTCGCGCCGGCTGGCGGAGCGCGAGGGCATCACATCGGCGCAGGTGCGCAAGGACCTCTCGTGCTTCGGCTCGTTCGGGCGCCGCGGCCTGGGCTACGACGTCGCGCACCTGCGCGAGGAGATCCGCGCGATCCTGGGGCTCGAGCGCCGCTGGAAGGTGGTGGTGGTCGGCGCCGGCAACGTGGGCGCGGCGCTGCTCGCCTACCGCGGATTCGAGAAGCAGGGCTTCGACGTGGTCGCGGTGTTCGACCGTGAGCCGGCGCGCATCGGGGCACGGCTCGGCGCGCTGGTGGTGCAGGATGTCGCGACGCTGCCCGCCGCCTTCGCGCGCGAGCCGATCGAGATCGGGGTGATCGCCACGCCAGTGAGCGCGGCTCAGGAGGTCGCGGACCTGCTGGTGGCGGCCGGCGCGCGCGGGATCCTCAACTTCGCGCCGCGCAAGCTGTTCGTCCCCGCGCACGTCGCGCTGCGCACGGTGGACATGGCGATGGAGTTCGAGAGCCTGTCCTTCTCGCTCGCGCGCACGCGTCCACCGAGACGGCGCGCGCGCCGCTGAGCCGGACGGCCCTCAGGCCCGCGCGTCGCACGCGCCGCCCGGGGTCTTAGCGCCTCGGGATCAGCGCTTGACCGCCTTGCCGGCGCTCGCTCCGCCGGACTTGGCGGGCATGGTCTCGTTCAGCCACGCGACCAGCCGCTTCACGGCCGGGGAGTCGCGGCGGAAGGGCCGGGCGCCGCTGCCGGCTGCGTTCACGTCGGCGACGCGCGAGTTCGGCCGGTCGCCCGCCTGGTAGAGCGCATCCGTGGTCTCGAACTGCAGGAAGTCCTCGGGCGCGCTCGAGAAGTAGACCGGGCGGTGGAGCCGGCGGATGCTCTCGCGCATCGAGCCGCGATCGACCAGGGCCGGCAGCGGGCTCAGCAGCAGCAGGGCGGGGACGCGGTCGTCGAGCCGCGCGGCCTCGACCGCGATCGGGGCGGTGGCGCCGATGCCGGCCACCAGGTAGCGCGTGGTGTCGACTTTCGCCGCCAGCGTGAGGGCGCGCATGGCCTCGCGCACGTCGTGCGCGCACGCCCGCTGCATCGCGTCCTCGCGTCCCACCCACGCTTCATGGAACGGGCACGAGGGCGCGGCCGACCAGCCCGAGCCGCGGATCTGCATGAGCAACACCGCCCAGCCTGCGCGCGACAGGGCGACCGTCAGGCTGTCGTAGGACTCGAGCGTGTCGCCGGGCGCCACCACCACCACCACCGCGCGCCTCAGCTTCTCGTCCGCTGCCGCCACCACGCCGCCGAGCGCGTAGCCGTCCGCGGCGCTGAAGCGCACGCGGCGGCCGCCCAGGGCATGGATCAGCGTGTTCTCCGACTTGTCGCGCTCATCGATCTCGCGCTGGACGCCGGACTCGAGGCGCCGCTTGTCGCCGAAGCGCCCGAACGCCTCGGCGGCGAGCTTCATGACCTCCTCGTCTTGCGCGCGCGAGCCGATCGCGAGCGGCTGGAGCGCGTTGAGCGCGCGCTTGGGATCGTCGGCCGCGACGAACGCTCGCGCCATGCGGTAGCCCCAGATCGGATCGAGGGCGAGCTCCGGCTCGATCCCCTTGAACAGCTGGTAGGCGCGCTGCGTGTCGCCGGCGAGCAGCTTCGCCCACGCCAACCGCGCCTGAACCGCATCGGGCGCCATGGTCAGCCCGCTGCTGGGATCGAGGGCCGGCTCGAGGATCCCGATCGCCGCCTCGAGATCGCCTTCGTTGTGGCGGAACAGCAGGTCATCCGCCAGCCCCAGCCGCTCGTCGTCGCCGCCGCGCGCCGTGAGCGCGCGCTGAAAGCACGCGATGGCGCTGTCGCGCAGCGACGCCCGGTCGTAGCTCTGGGCGGCGTAGGTGAGCGCCTCGCCCGCCAGCACCGGCTGCTTGCCCTGGATGCTGTCGGCGTACGTGAGCAGGCTCGCGCGCAGCGAGGTGCGCGAAGGACACAGCGTGAGCAGCAGCTGCGAGCGGGACGGCGCGACTGCACGGGCGGCGTGCGGGAGCGCGAGCAGGGCGGCGCACAGGAGGAAACCGAAGGGCCATGCGCCCAGGCCGGGCGCGGGCACGAGGGTACGGGACGCAGTTCGAATCACGCGGGAACCTCCGCTGCAGGGGATCGGATCAACTCCAGGAACGCACGCTCGAGCGCGCTGAGACCGGGTGCTTCGAGACCCCACTCCGCGCGCGCGAGCGTGTGCACCACGCGCCCACGGTGGAGCACGATGACGCGGTCGCACAGCCGCTCGACCGCCTCGGTCACGTGGCTCGAGAACAGCACGGCCGTGCCGCCGGACGCCAGCGCGCGCAGCGTCTCGCGCGCGTAGAGCGCGGCGGGCGCGTCGAATCCTTCCAGCGCCTCGTCGCACAGCAGCACGGAGGGGCGGTGGAGGATCGCGGCCATGAACGAGAGCTTCTTGCGCATGCCGTTCGAGAAGCCTCGTACCGGCTCGTCGGTCCGGCCCTTAAGCCCGAGTCGTTCGACCAGCTCGCCGGCCCGCGCCGCTGCGGCTTTAGGCTCGAGCCCGCGCACCGCGGCCAGGAACGCCAGGTACTGGTCGGCCGACAACTCCTCGTAGAAAGATGGGTGCTCGGAGGCGAACCCCAGCCGGCGCTTGGCGGCGATCGGCTCGCGCCAGAGATCCACGTCCTCGACGTGCACCTGGCC
>Ga0075434_100003894_pt1 | contig 13359 bp, 10 predicted proteins | sample RhiMethybrSRZTD3_FD_75298 | JGI IMG/M metagenome (GOLD analysis project Ga0075434, IMG submission 75298) | Populus rhizosphere microbial communities from Tennessee, USA - Rhizosphere MetaG P. TD hybrid SRZTD3 | ecosystem: Host-associated > Plants > Roots > Rhizosphere > Soil | place: USA... | reverse complement strand
AACCGCGCCACGCGCGCTACATCCCGTTTGGAGGATCGCAGGATCTGTTCGGCGGCGCCCCCGGCGCGCTCCGCGTGGAGGACGCTCTCGCGGAGCTGAAGGGCGTCCTGGAGGACCCGTCGATCGCAAAGATCGGGCACGACCTGAAGTTCGACGCCATCGTGCTCGAGCGGCACGGGGTTGGGCTGGCGGGCGTCGAAAGCGATACGATGCTCGCGAGCTACCTCCTCGACGCGACACGTTCGGCACATCCGCTCGAGGATCTGGCGCTCGAACACGCCGGCTACAAGGCCCTGCGCGAAGAGGATCTCTGCGGCCGCGGCGCAAAGGCCATCCCGTTTGCCGACATTCCGCCCGAGAAGGCGCTCGATTACGCCGGCGAGCGCGCCGATCTCTCGCTGCAGCTGTCAGGCACCTTACGCGATCTGCTCAGAAAGGAAGACCTCGACTCGCTCTACCGCGTGCTCGAGATGCCGCTCATTCCGGTGCTCGTCGCGATCGAGCGCGCGGGCGTGCGTGTCGATGGAGACGCGCTCGGCGCGCAGTCCCAGCACGTCGAGCGCGAGCTGGCGTTCCGCAGCGGACAGATCTTCGACATGGCCGGCGAGGAGTTCAACATCAACTCGCCCCAGCAGCTCTCGAAAATCCTGTTCGACAAGCTGCAGCTGCCGGCGCTGAAGCGCAACGCGAAGACAAAGACCGCCTCGACGGCGGTGGAAGTGATGGAGGAACTGGCGCTCGCCCACGAGCTGCCGCGGCTCATCCTCGAATGGCGCGCGTTGATGAAGCTGAAAGGCACCTACATCGATGCGCTGCCACAGCTGGTCAACCCCGACACGGGCCGGGTCCACACCTGCTTCAACCAGGCGGTGGCCGCAACGGGCCGGTTGAGCAGCAGCGATCCCAACCTCCAGAACATCCCGATCCGCACCGAGCTCGGTCGCGAGATCCGTCGCGCGTTCATCGCCGACGAGGGGCACGTCCTGATCTCCGCGGACTATTCGCAGATCGAGCTGCGCGTGCTCGCGCATCTCTCTGGCGACGAGGCGCTCGTCGACGCGTTCCAGCGCGGCGAGGACATCCACGACCGTACGGCCCTGAAGGTGTTCGGCGCCGACAGCGGTCTCGGCGAGCACGAGCTGCGGCGCCGCGCGAAGATCATCAACTACGCGCTGCTCTACGGCAAGACCGCGTTCACGCTTGCAAAGGATATCGGGGTCACCCAGCAGGCCGCGCAGGAATTCATCAATGCGTACTTCGCCGGCTTCCCGTCGGTGCGCCAGTTCATCGATAACCTGCTCGCGACCGCTCGCGAAACAGGAGTCGTGAAGACGATGTTCGGGCGCCGGCGGCTCGTCCCGGAGCTCACCAGCCGCAACGGGCAGATTCGAAGCGCCGCCGAACGCGTCGCGGTCAATCTGCCGATTCAGGGAAGCGCGGCCGACATTCTCAAGCGCGCGATGATCGACGTGCACGCGGCGCTGCCGACGATTGCGGACGGCCGCACGCGGATGATCCTCACGGTCCATGACGAGCTGCTGTTCGAGGCGCGGAAGGAGACGGCCGACGAAACGGCGGAAGCGCTGCGGGGCATCATGGAACGCGCCGTGCCACTGAAAGTGCCGTTGACGGTTGATGTTGGTGTTGGAGAAAACTGGAAAGAAGCGAAGTCCTAGTGCCGGCCCTGAAGGGCCGGCCTCCCTGCGCCAATCTCGTAGGGCGGGGCTTCAGCCCCGCCATCAACGCGTCCAGCGCGTCTTGAATGCTTCCCAGTCCGCCGTCATCGTCGCGAGGCCCTGCGATCGCTCGCGCGCCGGCAGCCGCGCCGCGCGATCGGGCAGAATGCCCTGCGTCACGAGCCGATCGAGATCCGCGCGCAGCGCGACGCCTCGATCGGAACCGAGCGACGCGCGGACCCACGACGCGAGCGCCTCATTCATCGCTTCGTCCGGATCGCCGACCGCACGGGCGGCGGCAACCAGCCAATATCCCGCGATGGGCGATCCCGGCGCGCCGGCGATTTCCTTTTTCATCCTCGAGATGATGCGCGCATAAAGCTCGGCGCGGTCGAGCGGCGCGCGCGCCTGCGCCTGTCGATCGACCGCCGTCGCCCACCAGTCGAGCACGCGATCGTATCCAGGCTGCTGAACCTCGGCGGCCGAGTCCAGCACGGACTCGAACAGCGCCGCGGCGGCGCCGTAGTGCTCGTCGAGATATAGCGCTTCGCCCAGGCCGATCGCGAGCTCCGCCTTGTCCCCCGCGTCCAGACGACGCGCGTCGATGCTTCGCAGCGCTGTGATCGCCGCGTCGAGATCGGCGGTCGCCGCGGACCTTCTGTATCGCTCGAGCTGAATGCGCCCGAGGACCAGGCGAGCGGCGTCCGCCATCGTCGGCACCTTCGCGGCCTCCAGCGCTGCGCGTTCGGCGGCGTCCAACTGACCCTGGTTATAGAGCCGCCTCGCCTCCGAGAGCGCGTCAGCCGACAGAGCAGGCGCAGCAACCAGGCACAGCAAGGCCGCGGCGAGGAACAGCAGACGCATGCCTCGAATCCTAACACACCGATCCATCGCCCCTAACTGGCTGAGAATCAGTGAGTTACTCCCAGCGCCCGGTTTCATTGATGCTATAATTCCGATTCGATGGCGGAGCCGACCATCGTACCTCGCGCTGAGCACACGATCTCCCGTCGCGACATTGATCCCGATGCGCTGAAAGTTCTCTACCGGCTGCACGAACACCATTACATTGCGTACCTGGTCGGCGGCAGCGTTCGCGATCTGCTGCTGAAGCGGCGGCCCAAGGACTTCGATATCGGAACGTCCGCGCACCCGCATCAGGTGAAGAAGCTCTTCCGAAACTGCTGGATCATCGGCCGCCGCTTCCGTCTCGCGCACGTCAAGTACGGCAACAAGGTCATCGAGGTGGCGACGTTCCGGCGTCACTTTGCCGCGTCGGAGTCGACACCCGAGACGGAAGGCGTTGTCGCGGATGCAGGTGTCGAGCCGGAGACTGCGGCTCCCGCTCGACGGCGCGCCGAGGACCACTTGATCCACCGGGACAATACGTACGGAACGCCGGAAGAGGATGCGTTCCGGCGCGACTTCACCGTCAACGCGCTCTTCTACGACATCGGGACGTTTTCGATCATCGACTACGTGGGCGGCCTCGACGACCTCGACGCGCGCGTGATCCGGTGCATTGGCGATCCGGATGTGCGGTTCCTCGAGGATCCGGTGCGCATGCTACGCGCCGTGGTGCTGGCGGCGCGGCTGGAGTTCGACATCGACGAGCCCGTGCTGGAATCGATCGCGACGCACCGGCACGAAATCGCACGCAGCGCTCCGCCCCGGCTGCTCGAAGAGTATTACAAGATCCTGAGATCGGGACACGCGGAACAGGCCTTCAAACAGCTTCGCGGCACCGGGCTGCTCAAAGCGATCACGCCCGAACTGTCGGGCGCGCCGGAAGAAGTGTGGCAATCGGTCGCCGCGCTGGATCGCTATCGCGCGCAGTTCGAGGGGGCGCCGGAGGCGATCACGAACCCGATTCTCGCGGGCACACTGCTGTTTCCGCTCGGATTGGTCGCGCGGCGCCGCTTCGCGGCCGACGCGCTCGAGCGCCGGATCGAGATCGGGCTGCTGCCGATCCCGCGCCGCGACGTCGAGCGGCTCCAGCAGATCCTCGCCATGCAGCCGCGGCTGCTCGACGTCCAGGCGCCGCCGCGCACGCAGCGCGCGCTCGTGCATCGCTCGGTGCTGCCCGAAGCGCTCACCTGGCTCGAAATCCACGGCGATCGTCCGGACGTCGTCGCGCATTGGCGCGCCCTTCTCGCGGAGCCGCGCGAGCATCCGCATGTGTCGCCGGAGGAAAGCGGCGGGCATGCGCCGCACCCGCGGCGGCGCCGCCGCCGAAGGCGACGGCGCGGTCAGGGATTCGCGACGAACCGGTAGCCGACGCCGCGCACCGTCAGGAGGTGCTTCGGCCGCGACGGCTCCCGTTCGATGTGCCGGCGCAGCCGCACGATGAAATTGTCAATCGCGCGCGTGTCGGTGTCCTCCCGCAGCCCCCAGACGTCCTCCAGCATCGCTTTTCGCGACACCGCTTTTCCTTCGTGGGTGATGAGATACCGCAGCAGGTTGGCCTCCATCAGCGTGAGCGGCAAGGTGCGGTCGCCGACGCGCAGCTCCAGCGAATCGAAGTCGATCGTCTTCCCGGCAAAGCTGTACTGCTCGTGCGTACGCTGGCGCCACTGCGAGCGGCGCAGCAGGCCGCCGATGCGCGCGAGCAGGATCGCCAGCTCGGTCGGCTTCGGCAGGTAATCGTCCGCGCCGGCCGCAAATCCGCGCAGCACGTCTTCCGGACGCCCGCGCGCGGTCAGCATCAGGATCGGGACGAACTGCTTTGCCTGCCGCAGCTCGGTCGCGACCTCGAACCCGTCCTTGCCGGGCAGCATGACGTCGAGGACGACGAGATCGAAGCGCCCCTTGCCGCCGAGCAGCCGTTCGAGCGCCACCTCGCCGGTGTCGACGACCTCGGCGTCGTAGCCTTCCGCCTCGAGGTTGAACCGCAGTCCCTCGGCGAGATGCGTTTCGTCTTCGACGATCAGGACGCGATGCGGATCAGACACCGGGGGCCTTCGGAAGCACGATGGTGAGCGTCGAGCCCTGCCCGGCGCCCGCGCTCTCGGCGAACGCGCGTCCCCCGTGGTTGCGCGCGACGGACCGGACGATGAAGAGGCCGAGGCCGCTGCCTTTGGTCCTGACCGCGCCGAGCGCGGGCGTGCGGTAGAACCGGCGGAAGATCCGTTTCAGCTCCGTCGATGAGATCCCGATACCCCGGTCGGAGACGCGCACGGCGACGCGCCCATCCTCCGCGTCCTCGAGCGCGACCGTCACGCGGATATCCGCCGGCGAGTACTTGATCGCGTTGTCGATCAGGTTCCAGACCGCCGCCTTCAATTCGTCAGCGTTCCCCAGCACAAGCGGCGACTGCGTGTGGTTCTCGTACGCCAGCGACCGCTCGTCGAGATGGAATCGCGTGCGCGCAAGATCGACGCACTCGCTCGCGACCTCCTCCAGGTTCACCTGCGTCCGTACTTCGCGTCGGAACCGCGACCGCGCGCTGCCTGCGCGCAGCACCTGCTCGATCGTATGGAGCAGCCGATCGCTGTCCTCGAGCATGATCCGGTAGAACTCGCGCCGCTTGTCGGCGTCGAGCTCGCGCGTCTGCAGCGTCTGGAGGTAAAGCCGGATCGACGCCACCGGCGTCTTGAGCTCGTGCGTGACCGCGTTGAGGAAGGAGTCGTGCTGCTCGTTCCGCCGAACTTCCCGGACCAGGAAGATCGTGTTGAGCACCATCCCGCCGATGATCATCGCGAACAGGATCACGCCGAGAATCGCCAGGACGCCCGTCTTCCAGTTGAGCAGAATCCAGCTGACGTTCAGCGTGACGGCAATCGCAACGAGGATGATCCCGAAGACGGTGAAGAAGATGACCGACCGCCGGCGTCCGGAAATCATTCGGAAAAGAATATAGGAGGTAGGACGCAGGAGGTAGCAGGCAAAAAGAAAAGGCCGGACGCAACGCGTCCGGCCAATCAGCAATCAGAAATCTCCAATCAGCAATTCACGCGGCGCGCTCCCGTGGCATGCGCGCGACCTTGGCGACTTTCACATCGCGCACGAGACCGATCGCGCTGAACAACTTCAGCGTGATCCAGGTGATGTCGAACTCGTACCAGGCGAGTCCGTGCCGCGCCGAGACGGGGTGGGCATGATGGTTGTTGTGCCAGCCCTCGCCGAACGTCAGCAGGGCAACCCACCAGCTGTTGCGGGAGTCGTCGCGCGTGTTGAACCGCCGCGTGCCCCACATGTGCGTTGCCGAGTTCACCAGCCACGTCCCATGCAGACCGACGACGACGCGCAGGAAGATCCCCCAGAGAACCATCGGCCAGCCGCCAACCGCGAGCAGGAGCAGACCCACGACGATGAGCGGGACGTAGTGAAACGTATTCAGCCACCGGTAGAACGGATCGGCGCCGAGGTCGGGCGCGTACTTCGCCATGAGTTCGGTGTTGTTGTGGTGCGTGTCGCCGAACAGGATCCATCCCATGTGCGCCCAGAACCCGCCGTCGCGCGGCGTGTGCGGGTCACCGTCGTGATCGGAATGCTGATGATGAACGCGGTGCGTGGCGACCCAGAAGATCGGTCCGCCCTCGAGCGACAGCGTGCCGCAGACTGCAAGGAAATACTCGAACGCTTTCGATGTCCTGTAACCGCGATGCGTGTGAAGGCGGTGATACCCGAGGCTGATGCCGAACCCGACCGCCATCCAGTGCAGCACGACGGCGGCCACCAGATTGATCCAGCTGAAATAGAAGAACGCGGCAATCGCCAGCGCGTGAAATGCCACCATCACGCCGGCGGTGACCCAGTTCAGGGTCGTATGTGAATACTCGGTGCGAACGGATACGGTTTCTGTGCTCACGAACGGCTCCTCGGCGCGAAATAGACGACCTAAAGTAGCAGGTTCGCCGGGAGCCGTTTGTAAGAGTTCTGTAATCAGCTAAGTCGTGTCTTATCTAGGACTTATCAACCGTTTCGTCGCTCGAATTCGGACATGAACTGGACGAGGGAATCGACCCCTTCCTCGGGGAACGCGTTGTAGATCGACGCGCGTATCCCGCCGACGGATCGATGTCCTTTCAGACCGTCGAGCCCTGCCGACGTGGCCTCCTTGGCGAACTTCTTCTCAAGCTCCTCGCTCGGAAGCCGGAACGTTACGTTCATCCGCGACCGGCTGTCCTTCGTGGCGTGCCCGCGGTAGAACTCCGTCCGATCGATCGCCGCGTAGAGCTTGTCCGCTTTGCGCGCGTTACGCCGATCGATCTCCGCCAGGCCGCCCTGCTTCAGCAGCCATGCGAGCACGAGCCGCATGACGTAGATCGCGAACACCGGCGGCGTGTTGTACATCGACTTGTTTTCCGCGTGCACGCCGTACTGCAGCATCGTCGGCAGCGAGGCCGGCGTGCGCTTCAGCAGATCGTCGCGGACGATCACAATCGTCACGCCCGCCGGGGCGAGGTTCTTCTGCGCGCCAGCGTAGATCAGCCCGTACTTCGGCACATCGATCGGACGGCTGAGGATGTCCGACGACGCGTCCGCGACGAGCGGGACGCGGCCGGTGTCGGGAACGTAGTGAAACTCGGTGCCGAAGATCGTGTTGTTGGTCGTGTAGTGCACGTACGCGGCGCCCGGATCCAGCTTCAGCTCGCTCTGCTTGGGGATTCGCGTGAAGTTCTCCCCTTCGGTGGTCGCCGCGATCTTCACGTCGCCGACGCGCTTCGCTTCCTTGACCGCCTTCTGCGACCAGGCGCCCGTGACGATGTAGTCCGCCGACGATTGCGCCGTCAGCAGGTTCATCGGCACCATCGAGAACTGCAGGCTGGCGCCTCCCTGCAGAAAAAGAACCTGGTAGTTGCCTGGGATTCCGCCGAGCGTGCGAAGGTCCGCCTCGCATCCCGCGAGGATGTCCTCGAACGGCTTGGAGCGATGGCTGATCTCGAGAATCGACATGCCGACGCCCGGAAGCGAGAGCAGATCGCGCTGCACCTGCTCGAGCGCCTCGAGCGGGAGCACCGCGGGACCGGCCGAAAAATTGAACACGCGGGTTGTTGTTGTCATAGCTGGACTACCTGCAAATCGAGAATGTCGGCGTTCTCGCCCTTGATGCGGTCGCAGAGCGACGGCGGCGGCTCTCGATCGAGATTGATCCGCGCAACCGCCGCTTCCGCCCCTTCGAACACGATGTTTTCCGTCTCCTGCACGTTCAGATTGTCCCTGCGCAAGTGGGTGAACACGTGCGCGAGCACGCCCGGTCGATCGCGATGCCGTACCACCAGCATGTGGGTCGCGGGCGTGCGCTTTGCCAGGTTCACGACGTTCGGAACGTGGCCCGTCTCCTTGTAGCTGCGCACGATGCGGACCGTCTCGGCGGCAATGGCTTCCTGCGCCTGATCGGTCGACGCGCCGATGTGATGCGTGCCGTAGACGCCGGGGAGCTTCACCAGATCGTCAGTGAAGTCCGCCGCCGCCGCCGAGGGTTCGTTCGCGAACACGTCGAGGCCCACGCGAATCGATTTCCTCCGTACCACGTCGGCGAGCGCCGTGTAATCGACCACCTCGCCGCGGGCGGTATTGATGAAGATCGCGCCGGGCTTCAACCGCTCGAGCAGCGCCGCGTTCACGAGGCCTTTCGTGTCCGGCGCGAGCGCGAGATGTACGCTGAGCACGTCGGCGCGGGCTGCCACTTCCGCCCGCTCGGACGCGAGCTCGATGCGGATCGCGTGAACCGCGGATTCCACGCCGAGGTCCCGCGCCTCCTGATCGGTCAGAGGCCGGCTCTCGCCCGAGAAGCGGCGGCTCCAGAGCACCACGTTCATCCCGAACCCGGCAGCCCGCCGGATCATTTCCTGCGCGATGCTGCCGGCGCCGAGCAGCCCCAGTGTCTTGCCGAAAAGCCCCTGCGCCTTCGAATATTCTTTCTTGTTCCATTTTCCCGCGCGCAGGTCGGCAACGTTGTCCGGCACGCGTCGATCCAACGCGAGGATCAACGCGAAGGCAAGCTCCGCTACGGCGATGGCATTCTTGCCAGGACAGTTCGAGACGTAGATGCCGCGCTTGGACGCGCCTGCGACGTCGATCGTGTTGTAGCCGGCGCCTGCGCGCACGATGAGCGACAGCCGTCCGGCGTCGAGCATCGGTGCCGTCACCTTGGTGCTTCGTACGATCAGCACGTCCGCGTCTGTCGAGGCGATGCCCTGAGTCAGCGACTCGTCCTTCAGGTCGGGCTCGTAGATCACGTCGCAGCCGGCCGTCCGCAATCCTTCGATGCCGCTCTTTTCGAACTTGTCGGCAATCAGGACTTTCATATCAGGTGAGTCAGGAGCCCATCGCGAAGCTTCGGCTCGAACCACGTCGACTTGGGCGGCATGATCCCGCCGAAATCCGAAATGGCCATCAGATCATCGACCGTCACCGGATACATCGAAAACGCCACAGCCGCTTTTCCGGAGTTCACGGCGTCGACGAGCGCGGACGGCCCGCGCGCGCCGCCAACGAAGTCTATTCGCTTGTCGCTGCGGATATCGCCGATCGCCAGCAACGGTTCCAGGACCGATGTCTGCAGCCGTGCGACGTCGAGACCGCTCGCGCGCGACTGATCCGCACCGGATCCAGCGGTCATGTCGATCGAGAACCACCGGCCGTCGAGGTACATCGCGACCTCGCCCTGCTTCGACGGTACCGCCGCGCCGTCCGTGACGCGGAACCGTTCACGAAGCGCCGCCAGAAACTGCGCGGGCGTGCGGCCAGCGAGATCCTTCACGGTCCGGTTGTAAGGAAGAATCTGGACCTGGTTGTCCGGAAACGCGACCGCGATGAACGTGCTCGCGTCGGCAGCATCGGCGGTCCCGCCGGGCCTTCCCTTCAGTTCCGCGCGCGCACGCGCGGCGGACGCGGCGCGATGATGCCCGTCCGCGATGTACAGCGTCGGAACCGTCGCAAATCCTGCGACGAGCGCGTCGGTCTGCGCCAGGCCGGTCCGCCAGATCGTGTGATGGACGCCGTCGGACGCCTTGAAGTCGTAGATCGGCGCGCCCGCCGCCGCGTCGCGCACCACGGCGTCGATCCGCGGCGAGGCCTTGTAGGTCAGGAACACGACACCGGTCTGCGCGCGAAGCTCGACCATGTGGCGGGTGCGATCGTCCTCCTTGTCGCGGCGCGTGCGCTCGTGCTTCTTGATGACGTCCGAATCGTACTCGTCGAGCGAAAAGCAGCCCGCGAGCCCCGTTTGCTCGTGGCCGCCCATGCGCAGCCGATAGACATACAGCGCCGGCGTCTCGTCGAGCACGAGCGGCGCCCGCTCCCGCAGCGTCGTCAGGTTTTCGCGCGCCTTCTCGTATACACGCGGCGAATACGGATCGATGTCGGACGGCAGGTCAATCTCAGACCGGGTGACGTGAAGGAAGCTGAGCGGATTGCCCGCGGCCATCTGCCGCGCCTCTTCGGTGCTGACGACGTCGTAAGGTACTGAGGAGACGGCGGCCGCCGCATCCGGAGCCGGGCGCAAGGCCCGGAATGGATGGATCGAAGCCATCCGCCCATTGTACCCGCCTAACGCGGATGCGCAGTATCGGTGGCGGCGATCGCGTCTGGCTTGTTGCGCGGCGTGCCCGCGACGATCTTATCCATCGCGCGGAGCGTGTCATCGCTGTGCGCACGAAAGGCCGCGAGCTGCGACGCAGGAATCGGCTCTCCCGGCGGCAGCTTGCGGTGTTCGGTCAGCGGATTGACGAAGACGCCGTTCTTCTTGAGCCGGTAATCGAGGTGCGGACCGGTTGCGGTGCCGGTGGCACCGACCTTTCCTATGAGCTGTCCCTGATCGACGCGCGCGCCGGTCCGCACGCCTTTCGCAATGGCTGAAAGGTGCAGGTAGTACGTCTCGAAACCACTGGCGTGCCGCAGGTGCACCATATTGCCGCCGCCACCGCTCCAGCCCGCCGAGATGACCGTGCCGTTCGCGGCGGCGACGACCGGCGCGCCGGTGGGCGCCGCGTAGTCGATGCCCAGGTGCGCACGATACGTGCGAAACACCGGATGGAGGCGGCTGCGTGAAAACCCGGACGTGACGCGCGGCTCGAAGCGGAGCGGCGTGCGGAGGAAGAACCGCTTCAGCGAGCGGCCGTTCTCGTCGTAGTAATCGGCGCGACCCGTCGACGGATCGGTCCACCGGATGGCCCGCAGGTCGCGGCCGTCGTTCAAAAAGCGCGCGCCGAGAATCGCACCGTAGCTCGAGAACTGGCCGTCGTGGCTGGATTTCTCGACAAGAATCTCGAAACGATCCCCCTGCTGCAGATCGCTGTCGAAATCAATCTGCCCCGCGAATATCCCGGCGAGCGACATCGCGAGCTGCACGGTCTCGCCGGTCTCATCCATTGCGGCAATCACCGACGGATGATCGGCATCGATGTGCCCCTGCACCGAAACGACCGCGGTCTCCTTCTCGTACGGAAGAACTTCCGCATCGAGCACCGCGGGGCGCTGCCTGTCGCGGCAGACGATCCGCAGGAATCGGTCGGCGTCGATCTGGTATTCGAACTCGCGCAGCATGCCGTCGATCGATCGCACGAGACGGTAAGGCCGGTCGGTTCGAAGCTGGCGCGGATCGAACACCGCTCGCGCGGCGCCGACGGCCGCCTCGACGATCGGGGCGACGAGCTGTTGTTCGCGGAGCAGCGCGTCGAGCGTGGCATGCCGCGGCACGTGCGACTCGATGGTCACGGTTTCCAGGCGGAGGTGGATATCAGGCCGGGAATGGGTGGGCGACGGCGGGGATTCGTGTCTGCAGCCCGCGGCGGCTGCGGCGGCCAGCGCCGCAAAAAGAAGATGCCGGGCCGAAAGCATTCAGCCGGCAGTGTAGCAGGGATTCTTCGCTGAGGCGATTCGCGGGTCGCGGGTCGCTATTGTTCTTCAGTCGTGACGATTCTGACTCCCATCTTGTTGAGGACCCAGACGCCCCATTTGCGCGGCCCTTTTTCCCGCGAGGCTTTGGCGCGCGCCTGCGGCCTCGAAGAGGCCGCCGCCGGCGGCGTCGAACGTCTGCTCTTCATCCCCGTCGGCTGTGGCGGACGAGGTGCCGGCTCACGCACGATGACTCCGCCTGTCCTGACCGGCGCAGCAAAGGTCGTCGGAGTGGCGATGACCACAGCTGTCTCCCGCGGCACCCGGGGGGCCGGCCGCAGCGGCGGCGCCTCGACCGTCCGTGCCTCGGAGGCCGGAGCCGGGGGCTGCGGGTCGCGCCGGGCCGCCGAACGCCAGAACGCTGGCGCCGCGCCGATGGCCAAGAGCGCCGGAATCGTCAATGCAGCCACGACGCGCCGCATGTTCGAGCCTCGTTGCATCATCGGCCCGATCCACACGAGCGCTCCGGGAGTCGTCTCGATCACTTCCGCCGGCTCGACCACGATTACGGGGCACGGCGCCGGACTCTCGTCGAGGGCCAGGGAGCCGCGTGTGAGGACCGACTCGGCGAGCAGCGGCCACACGGCTTCCATCACGAGCCGTTCATCAAGCCCGGCTGCGCGCGCGTAGCTGACAATGAGCCTCCGGCCGACGTGCGACGGCGGCCAGTTCTGGAGGTAGCCCCACTCGAGCTGGCGCAGCAGATGGACGGGCAGGTCGGAGCGACGCGCAATCTCCGAAAGGGAGACGCCGGTCGCGCGGCGCGCGCGTCGGATGTCGGAGACAGTGATCGCAAGCACGTCGACCATCGGTTCAGCTGCCGGCTCGTCTGCAGACGCGCCCGGCCGGTTCGCCACGATGCGGTGGAAGCATTCCCTCGCGTCGATCGCCGCGAAGCGCGCGAGCGCGTCGGCGAAGGTCGCGAGCGAAGGATACGCCGGCAGATCCAGCGTGCCTAGCCCGCGCGCGACCATAAGTCGCAGGGCGCCCGGAATCCGCCTCGGCGAGTCAGGCCCGGACAACAAGGTCTCGAGCAAGTGGACTGCGCGGCGAACATCGGAGCCGTCCGCCGCGATGGGGCCCTCGACGTTCAGCGCTCCGGACTCCGAGAGCCGTATGACGTGCGCCGACGGAACGCCCGGGAGCTCTCCGCGCATCACGCGCTGCAGAACCTCTCGCACGATTGTGGCGGCTTCGACGTGATCGAGCGGGGCGGCCGCCGCCAGCGCCGGGAGCGGTAACGATATGGGAGACGACATCAATCGGCGCCATTGCGACAAACCTGCCAAGCGGGATCACGGACGCTGGTTGCGTGAGGGAGAGCCAAATGAAGCGGAATGGCGAACGAAAGGGGTGGATCGTACGCGGAGAATTGCTGAGCGCGATACATGCGCGCGCTTGACGAATTTACACGCCTCGACTGTCTTACCGCTTGTCGACCGTGATCTGAATGATCTTCCGGAACTTCACGGGGACGCCGTTCATCGTCGCAGGCTTGTAACGCCAGTCGCGGGCCGACGACAACAGGAGCGGGTCGTAGAGCGGATGCACGGACATGCGGATCGTCATGGATGTCACGCGACCCTGCTCGTCGATGATGAGCTCGAGCAGCCCGCGCTCCCGTGCCTGCTGCGAAACATTGATCGGCACGCGCGGGATGTCCTGACGCAGCGCCACCGGACCAACGACGCCTGGATCGTCGCTGGACCACACCTTGTCGAGCCGGGTCGTCGTGGCCTGCACGGCGGCAGGGACCGGCGGAGGATCTGCCTTCTTGGGCTCGGGCGGCGGTGCCGCCGCCGCAGAGGCGAGGTCGAGGAAACCCTGCGCGAGTGTGCGC